>Ga0160428_1000667_pt1 | contig 34186 bp, 30 predicted proteins | sample SolpanmetagenomM_FD_108198 | JGI IMG/M metagenome (GOLD analysis project Ga0160428, IMG submission 108198) | Solar panel surface microbial communities from Lawrence Berkeley National Laboratory, California, USA - M | ecosystem: Engineered > Built environment > Solar panel > Unclassified ... | reverse complement strand
TCCGATGGCATACGACGTAACCGGCCGCCTGCACGAAATCTTTGACGAACAGCAGGTAAGCGAAAAATTCCGCAAGCGCGAGTTCGTCCTCGAAGTACAGGATGGCCAATATCCTGAGCAAATTAAGTTTCAGTTGGTGCAGGATAAAACTGCCCTCATTGACCCCTTCAAAATGGGCGACGAAGTGAAGGTGACGTTCAACCTGCGCGGCCGGGGCTTCAACAAGAACGGCCAAATGCTGTATTTCACTAACCTGGAAGCCTGGCGCATTGAGCCGGCCACGGGTGGCGCGCCCGCCGGCGGCGGTAGCGCTGCGTACAGCCAGCAGCAGCCCGCTGCCCGCCCGGCTGCCCAAAACCAGAACCCCACCCTGCGGGCCCAGCCCACAGCGCAGCCCATCGCGGGCGACGACGACAACGACCTGCCTTTTTAATGGTCAATTGCCTAGCGGTTAGTGGCTTTCTTCCTTCAGGCAGGTAATTGCCAGGTATGAAGCACTGACCATTAATCCGTTAGCTACTAAAAAAATGTGCCGCCTCCCAGCCCGGGAAGCGGCACATTTGCGTTCGGGCCTACGTTAAAGCGAGTATGAACTTACGCGCACTTATCAGCCAGGGCTAGGGCGAACGGCTCGAATTCAAAAAGAAAACCACCCATCCTACGCGCATTGCCCGCACGCTGGTGTCGCTGGCCAACACCCACGGCGGGCAGGTGCTAGTGGGCGTGGAGGACGATGGCCGCGTGGTGGGCGTGCGCGACGCCGAGGAAGAGATGTTCGTGCTACGCGATGCGGCAGCCAATTACATCGACCCGCCTCTGACGCTACATTTTCAGGAAATAGAAACCGATGATGAGCATGTCGTACTCATTGTCAGGGTGCCCGAAAGCCCCCACAAGCCTCACCGCGCCCAGATAGCCCCCGGCGAATGGCGCGGCTATGTGCGCGTGCGCGATGAAAGCGTGCAAACCAGCACCCTCACCGAGAAGCTGCTGGCGCGCCAGCCACCCGAAACGCCCCTCGAAAAACTCCCGCTTACTAAAGACGAGTTGCGCGTGCTCGATTACCTGCGAACGAGCCAGCCCCGCATCACGGTGGCGCAGTATACCAAGCTCATCAACGTGAGCCGCCGCCGCGCCTACCGTATCCTTATCAAGCTGGTGCTGCACGGCTACCTGCGCTACCACGATAAGGAAAAGGAGCCGTACTATACCCTCTAGACCGCGGACTACGTGGATTTTAGCAGAGTGCGCGGATTTTGTGAATGGCGCTTACACTTTCTGCATGGTTCAGAACAATTGAGATGCGCCAAACACTGGGACGTAAAAAAGGCCACCGTTTAGTGGCCTTTTTTACGTCCCAGTGTTTGGCAAAATGCATTATCGCCATTCACAAGATTCGTGCAATCAGTAATTTAGTCTTGCTTACGGGCGCGGGCTATTTTCTTCTCGTCTTTTTCGGCCTTCTTTTCCTTGGTGGTTTTAGTCGGCTCTTTCTTTTTTTCCTTACGGGCGTCTTGGGCTTTGGCCATGAGTGAAAACGGGGGAGGTGGTGGAAGTAGTAAAAACAGGAATGTAAAACGGTTGGGGAGCCGTAAATTAACGTACAGCGGCTGGCTGATGTTGTACAAGCCAGCGGGCCGGCCCTGACGCGGCTAGGCCGGGGGTAGCGCGGGCCAGTAACGCTCGCGCAGAATACCTATGTGGTGCTGCTCATGCCCCGCCATAATGTAGAGCAGTGACCGCACCGTGACGGGACCGCCGTTGGCGCGCCCGGCGCGGTCGAGTTGCCCACCATTCAGCCCCCCGAAAAAGGCCAGCGTAGCGGCCCGCACCGCGTGATACTCCGTAAGCAAGTCACTTAGAGGCCGGTCGTTGGCCTCGCTATTGGCCGCAAAGTCGTTTTCGTCAAAGCCCGGCAGCTCCTGCGCGTCGGCGCGGGCAAAGCGCAGGGCGCGGTACGTGAAAATGCGCTCGGCGTCGGTTATGTGCACGAGCACTTCCTTGGGCGTCCACTTGCCGGGGGCATAGCGCATAAGCGCCTGGCTTTCGGTGAGGCGCGCCAGCTCGCGGTGCATATCGGCGGCCTGCTGGCGCAGCTGAGCCAGCGGCTCGGCCCCGGCGGGCACCAAGTCGATATACGTTTGAGTATAGGGCAAATAAGTACCCGGCGCGGGGCGCACCAGGGTATTGGCAGAGGCAGTGGGCATGGCCGCAAAGGTAGCCGAGCGCCGCAGATACTGAAATTTGAGCTTTTTGGCTCCCCCAGGGCGGCGGGTCAGGGGCCGGCCGCCGGCCCGGCGGTAGCCGGGCGGCACCGCGCTGGCCGCTACCTCGGCGCTCCCAACTGCTTGCGTACCAAAAGCCCAGCGCAAAAAATCGGGCATGATGCAGCCCCAGGTAGTGGGGTGGTGGTGGCCGCCGGGCACCTCCACGTAGCGGATAGCAGCGGGCGGCACGCCCTGCGCCAACAGGTCGGCGCGCAGGTCCAGCGTATCGTCAATGGCATCGATGACCCCGTTATTATTACGGTCGTTGGTTTCGTCACTAGTGCCGGTTTGCAGCCAGAACTGCTGGCCCGGCCGCGCGGCCCGGGCCCGTACCAGGCTGTGCATCAGGCGGTCGGCGTCGGTGTAGCCATCGGCCAGCCCGCGCCCGCGCCACCAGAACGAGCCGCTAAACACACCCACCCGCAAAAAAGCCTCCGGGTGATGCCAGGCCAGGTCAAACGCCATGAGCCCGCCCAGCGACATGCCGGCCACGGCCGCCGCGCCGGGGTCGGCGCTGGCGTGGTAGTGCGTTTGCACGTAGGGCAGCAGCTCCTTGAGCATAAAGTCGGTATAGCGCCCCGCGCGGCTGCCCCGGCCCAGGTAGTCGGGCCGGGCGGCCACGCCGTACTCCTGCAAGCGGTCGGCGGCATGGATGGCCACCAGCACGAACGGCCGCAACTCGCCCCGCCGAAACAGCCGGTTGAGCACCGCCGGCAGGTGCAGGCGCGCTAAGTCCTGGCCATCATTGAGGTAGAGCACCGGGTAAGGCACGGCAGCGCGCGCCGAAAAGCCAGGGGGCAGCACCACATCCAGGCGCACCACGCGGCCCAGCGCCACCGAAAACAAGTACTCATCGCGGCGCACTACCACGGTAGTGCCGCGCGGCGACTGAAAGTTAAAAACTGCCATTGGCTTGCAAATAAACACCCCCCACCACATTATTTAAGATAATCTAAACCGTTCGGTTTTTCTGCTTAGTTTGCGGCCGGTTCCGGTGCGCATGCCATTCCCGCCGGTCTCTGCCTCTTGCACGAAGAATATCGCCGCTTCTATTCTCATCACCTCGGCCTCGACCTGGAAATGCTGGTCGTAGGCGACTACGGCTATCCCATCGTCGTTTTTCCGACATCCAACGGCCGCTACTACGAGGCCAAGGATTTTCTGCTGCTCGACTCGGTGCGCTGGTTTGTCGAAAACCGCCTCGTCAAGCTCTACTGCATCGACAGCGGCGACAAGTGGAGCTGGTATGCCAAGCACCTGCCCCCGGCCACTCGCGTGCACAACCACAACCTCTACGACCGCATGATTAGCGAGGAGCTGGTGCCCAGCATCCAGCGCGAGTGCCAGGTGGATAAGATTGGCGTAGCCGGCTGCTCACTAGGCGGTTATCAGGCGCTGAACTTCGCGTTCCGCCACCCCAATCAGGTGGCGCACCTCTTCTCGATGGGCGCGGCCTTCGACATCAGAATGTTTCTAAACGGGCATTTCGATGAGCAGGCGTATTTCCACAATCCGCCCGACTACATGCCCAATGCGCAGGACGATAATTTTTACAAAATGAATATTATCCTGGGCACTGCCGAGCACGACTTCTGCAAAGACGCCAATTACCGCATGTCGGAGATTCTGACGCGCAAGGGCATTCCGCACCGCCTCGATGTGCGCCCGCATGGCACCCACGACTGGCCCGTGTGGCGCGATATGTTTCCCGAATACGTCTCAACTATCTTTTAACCGGGACGCTACGTACAAGCCAGCGGCTTCGCCCCTCCCCTCTTTCACTCCCTTAGCATTCGCACCAAGCTTTTCTCATGAAAAAAATCGGCATCTTGTTCGGCCAGGAAAACACGTTTCCGCAGGCTTTTGTAGACCGCGTCAACCAGAAAGCCGTGGATGGCATCACGGCTGAATTCGTGAATATTACGGAAGTCGAGCAGGCCGTGCCTACCGACTACGCCGTTATCATCGACCGTATCTCGCAGGATGTGCCCTTTTACCGGGCCTACCTCAAGAACGCCGCCCTTACTGGCACGGCCGTGATTAACAACCCGTTCTGGTGGAGTGCCGACGAGAAGTTTTTCAATAATGCGCTGGCCGTAAAGCTTGGGGTACCGGTGCCCAAAACCCTGCTGCTGCCCAGCAAAGCCCGCCCCGACGACACCAGCGAAAACTCCTTTCGCAACTTGGCGATGTTCGACTGGCACAAGGCGTTCGAGAAAATCGGCTTTCCGGCCTTCATGAAGCCCCACTCCGGCGGCGGTTGGAAAAGCGTGTACAAGGTTGATAACCCGGACGAAGCCTGGCGCGCCTACGACGAAACCGGCCAGCTCGTGATGCTGTACCAGGAAGCCGTTGATTTCGACGACTATTTCCGCTGCTACTGCCTCGGCGGCAAAGACGTACTTATCATGCCCTATGAGCCGCGCAATGCCCCCCACCAGCGCTACCAGACGGAGATGAAAACGCAGGGCGAAGCCGGCGCTAAGCTGCTTGAAACCGTGAAAGACTATACCCTGCGCCTCTGCCAGGGCTTGGGCTACGACTTCAACACGGTCGAGTTTGCCGTGCGCGCCGGTATTCCCATTGCCATCGACTTCGGCAACCCCGCCCCCGATGCCGATATTAACTCGGTAGGACCTGAGAATTTTGAGTGGGTAGTGGAGCACGCTGCCAACCTGGCTATCGAGCGGGCGCAGGCGCAGCAGCCCGGCCAGGACAACCTCACCTGGGGCAGCTTTGTGCAAAAGTCGGCACGCCAAACTGCCATTGCCACTACAGATGGAGCCGTAGAAGTAGGCAGCGCCGTACATGAAACCAATGACCTTGGCACCAACCCACCGGCCCCAGCCAAAAAAGCGGCGGCGGCCAAAAAGCCAGCCGGCCCCAAGCCGGTAGCCCCGGCAGGCGAAGTACCAAAAGCTCCTAAACCGACTGCCGGAGCGGCGCCGAAACCAAAGAAACCAACCCCCAAGAAGTAATAGCCGCTAATTGACCCGCACTAAAAAAGGCTGCCATCGCCACTTGATGGCAGCCTTTTTTAAACGTGTTTCCCTTTGCTATGCCAGGGTTTCTTGCCCACTCATCTTTAAGTTGTTGCCACCTATGCCACGGCCAGTTTTTACCCTCGGAATTGAAGAAGAGTTTCAAACGATTGACCCTGTTACGCGAGACCTGCGCTCGCACATGTCGAAAATCGTGGAAGATGGCAGAATTACGCTGCACGAGCAGGTGAAGGCCGAAATGCACGAGTCGGTAGTGGAGGTGGGTACCAATATTTGTAAGAATATCGGTGAAGCGCGCACCGAGGTGGTGCACCTGCGCCGCCAGGTAATCGAGTTGGCCGACCGCGTAGGATTAAAAATCGCGGCGGCGGGCACGCATCCTTTTTCCCGTTGGCAAGACCAGCCCATTACCCCCGATGCCCGCTACGATAAAATAGTGGAAGAATTGCAGGAGGCAGCCCGCTCCAACCTCGTTTTTGGCATGCACGTCCACATCGGTATTGAAAACCGTGACCTGGGCGTGTACATGATGAATGCGCTTCGGTACTTCCTGCCGCATTTATTTGCGCTAAGCACCAACTCGCCTTTTTGGGAAGGCCGTGAAACAGGCTATAAGTCATTCAGAACCAAAGTATTCGAGCGCTTTCCGCGCACAGGCATTCCGGGGTTTTTTCACAGTGCCAGCGACTACGACGAGTTTCTCGCGTTGCTCATTAAAACCGGCTGCATTGACAACGGCAAGAAAATATGGTGGGATATCCGCCTCCACCCTTTCTTCGACACCATTGAGTACCGCATCTGCGACATGATGATGCGCGCTGACGAAACTATTGCGGTGGCAGCTATTATGCAGGCATTGGTAGCTAAAATTTATAAGCTTAAAGAACAAAACCTTAACTTCCGGGTGTATCGCAGCGCCCTTATTAAAGAAAATAAATGGCGCGCCGCGCGCTACGGCATCAGCGGTACGCTCATCGACTTTGGTACACAGGAAGAAAAACCGGCCCGACAGCTTATTCTGGAACTCCTCGATTTTGTAGACGATGTGCTGGATGATTTAGGCAGCCGGCACGAGGTAGAATACGTGCTCAAAATGATGGAGATGGGTACTGGCGCCGACCGGCAACTCGCTGTGTTCCATCAAACCGGTGACCTTACGAAGGTCGTAGATTATATCCTAAGTGAAACAACTCACGGCCTGTGAGAAATTCGGTAATTTATTTCACATTTTTTCAAATTTCTTATCCAAGAGAAATAAGTTAATTCATTGTTATGAGTAAGATTAAAATTGCTATTCTGGATATGTATAATAATTTCCCGAATGAGGGAATGCGTTGCATCAGGCAGCTTCTACGGCGCACGGAATTAACGCAGCAGCTGGATTTTAGCATCGACACGTTTAATGTGCGGGCTGTAGCTGAAATACCTGATTTAAGCTACGACATTTATATTTCGAGCGGCGGGCCTGGCAGCCCTTTGCAGTCGGATGAGGCCTGGGAGCCTTTGTATTTCGATTTTATTGATAGCTTATTTGCTCACAATAAATCAAACGAGCGCAAAAAGCATTTGCTACTTATTTGTCACTCCTTTCAGCTGGTCAGCCGCCATCTGGAAATAGGTGAAGTAAGCCAGCGCAAGTCTACTTCGTTTGGGGTGCTGCCAGTTCACCTTACGGAGGCTGGCCACCAAGACCTAGTACTGGCACAGCTACCGGAGCCCTTTTACGCCGTGGATTCTCGCGATTATCAGTTGACAGACTTATCCCCGGAGCGCATCAGCGGGCTGGGTATTACTGTTCTGTGCATGGAAAAGGAGCGTCCCCATATTCCGCTCGCGCGGGCCGTTATGGCTTTACGGTTTTCGCCCGAAATAATCGGCACCCAGTTTCACCCCGAAGCCGATGGCGAAGGCATGTTGCGCTACATGCTAACCGATGAGCGTAAGCACCAAGTAATCACTGCCTATGGCGAGGAAAAGTACCACGAAATGGTACGCCTGCTAGCCGACCCCAATACGATTGAGCTGACAGAGTCTATTATTGTTCCCTCTTTTTTGCAGCTTGCCTTAATTGCTTTGCGTGAGCCCGCGTTAGCTTAGTCACTGCATTTGTATTGCACCAATTAGAAGCAGCGCCGACGTATACGTTAGCGCTGCTTTTTTATCCTCATCTCGCATTAATATGGTTCCCCAGGCACGCCACATTTTCAACGCTGCATTCACGCCGCAAAGCTACCGAGATATGCTGGCCGATATCGACCAGCAGCTGCCTGGGCAACTTGATTTCAGGGTGGCTGAAACGCCGGTATTTGTGCCGGCGGCTCTGCTTGACAAATTAATTCGGGCGGGGCAGGATATCATAAATATTATTAAACAGCCCAATTTTAAACAGCTTACCGAAGAATCCATTCCACCCAGCCAGCGCGTTCCGAACGAGGATGCGCACGCCGAGTTTCTAACCTTTGACTTCGCCGTATGCCGCAATGAACAGGGTGAATTAGAGCCTCAGCTTATTGAAATGCAGGGCTTTCCATCGCTATATGCTTTTCAGGCTTATCTGCCCGATATTTTTGCAAAGCATTATCCAATTGCCGATAACTTCTCCCCATTCGTCGAAGTCGCTGATAGCGAGGCCTACCTCGCTGAGCTAGGGAAGCTGATATTGGGAAATGAAAAGCCAGAAAATGTTATTTTACTGGAATTATTTCCAGAACGCCAGAAAACCCGAATTGATTTTGCGCTATCTAAAAAATACTGGGGAATCGAAGCAGTTTCCTTACCCGACGTTATAAAAGAAGGGCGAAAACTATTCTATTTGAGAAACGGCAAGAAAACCGAGATAAAGCGCATCTACAACCGTATTATTTTTGATGAACTAGCGCGCTACCCTGACTTGCAAACTGCCTTTAAGCTCACTGATGATGTAGACGTGACGTGGGTAGGCCACCCCAACTGGTTTTTCCGCATTAGCAAGTACACGCTGCCTTTAATTAAAAGTGAATTTGCGCCGCCCAGCTATTACCTGCATGAGGTATCAAAATATCCAGCGGATTTAGAAAATTATGTGTTAAAGCCCTTGTTTTCCTTTGCGGGAGCGGGCGTTCGCTTACACGTAACGGCCGCTGACCTCGATGCGCTACCTAATAAAAAGAATTATTTACTTCAGCGTAAAGTAGCTTACGAGCCCGTTGTACAGTCGCCCGACGGACTCGTGAAATGTGAAATACGCCTGCTCTACACTTGGCCGCACGCCGATGCAGACCCCAAGTTAGTAGCGGGTTTGGCTCGCTTGAGCCGAGGCGAAATGATTGGGGTAGATTTCAATAAGAATAAGGACTGGGTTGGTGGCACTACCCCTCTCTTTGAACGTCAGAAATTAACCTAGCAAATACTATTGCGTATGAGGGGCCTACGCTTATTCTTTACCTAATTTTCATGTCTACCCTCGCGCAGCGCGGCCTGCAAATCTCTAAAAACGCAATTTTCAGCTTGTTCGTAAACCGGGCAGCTAAACTTCTGGGGCGCCCTTTCAAGGTCGTAACCATCCTCAACGAGGCAGCCGACAAGCTGGCTGACGAGCACAGCAAGGATAATAAATTTAAGCAACTGTTCGATGCAGCACTGACGGTAGTACGGCTGGTGCGCAGCTATGCGACCGGCGATTATCGGCAAATTCAAGCCAGCACGGTTATCTCCGGTTTGGCCGTATTGCTTTACGTGTTGAACCCCATTGATTTGATTCCTGATTTCATCCCTGTATTGGGCTTTCTGGATGATTTGAGCTTGGTTAGCTGGTTTATAGGTAAGTTTCAAGGCGAATTGGTCCGTTTTCGGGAGTGGGAGACGCAGCAAGCTGGCCTTGCGGGCTGCACGGTGCCGGCTGCTACTACAACTTCATTGCCAGCCATAGCAGAGCTCGGACATTCTTAATCATCAACTACTTGCGCGCGTTGGTCGGGGCTAGAAACCCGCCAACGCGCTTTTCATTTTTTAGCTAATTTTTATTCGTGCCAGCCTATCGTTTTCTTTTTGCGGGTTTTTGCACTACGGCTTCCCTGCTGTCGGCACCGGTGCTGCGGGCTGACAGCCCGATAACTACCCAACAGCTGACTGCCCGCCTGATTACAGCTATTCAATCGCTGAAGACCATGCGCTGCAACGCGGAAGCCCGCGAGCGTATTGGCAATAAAACAACCCCGGACTATACGGTAATGAAGCTAACGTTCAGTCCGTTTCGCGCTTACATCAAGAATCAAAAGGGCGTGGAGGTGCTATACGTAACAGGACAAAATGATAACGAGGCACTGGTATATCCCGGCTCTTTTCCGTATATCACGCTCAGTCTCAACCCAAACGGCTCCCTGATGCGCAAGGGCCAGCACCACACGGTGCTGCAAGCTGGCTTCGGGATGATTGCTGATTTGCTGGGGGGGCCAGCCGCCCGCGGTGGCAGCGAATTTACCCGCTCTTTCAGGTACGCGGGCGATACCACGGCGCAGGGGCAACCCAGCTATATTCTACGCTCCGACTATCCGCAGTTTCGTTACGTAGCCTACCGGGTGGGCAAAAATGAAACTATCGAATCGGTGGCTACCCATTTCGGCTGCGGTGAATACAGAATTATCGAGCGCAACGAGCTAAGTGTGGATAGCAAATTAACGGAAGGCCAGGTACTGCAGGTGCCCAATGCTTACGGGCGGCGGGTCATTGTGGTGGTTAATGCAAAAACCTATTTACCCGCTTCCGTTACGGTGTACGATGACAAGGGCCTTTTTGAGAAATACGCTTTTCTCGACGTGGTCATAAATCAGCCAATCCCAGCGGCTGAGTTTAGCAAAGGCTATAAGGGCTATAAATTATAGTTGGTAATTACTTCTCCTAAATTCGAAAGTCCGTTGGGCCGACCCATGCTCAGGTTGGCCCAACGGACTTTCGAATTTAGGAGAAGTGCTCTTTATTTTAACACGGCCAGCGTCACGCCGTCGCCACCGCGGTCGGCGTGCTCGTCGCCTACGCTGGCGATGGCGCGGGTGCGGCGCAGGTAGTCGCGCACTACCTGGCGGAGCACGCCGTTGCCGCGGCCGTGCAGGATTTTCATTTCCGGAATGCCAAACATCACGGCATCATCCACATACACCATGAGCTTGGTGAGCGCGTCTTCGGCGCGCTCGCCGCGCAGGTCGAGCGTGGGGTTGAAGCCGGCCATGCGGCCGGTGAGGTCGAGGCTTTGGCCACCGGCATTGGCGGCGGCGGTTTTGCGGGCGGTGGCTTCGCGCTCGCGCACTTCGGCACGGCTCAGCTTTTCGAGCTGCACTACTTTAACCAGGGTTTTCATGCCGCCGAAGAGTACTTCGGCAGTCTTGCCCTTCACGCTCACCACTTCACCGTGGCCTTCCTGACCGAGAATGGCCACGCGGTCGCCGGCCTGGAGTGAGCCCGCTTCGGCCAGCTCGCGGGTGGGGCGGGCTTTGGGCGGCTCTACTTGCAGCTCCTTGCGCACGAAGGTTTCGAGCTTTTCGCGGGCCTGCTTCGTGGTGTCTTTGTCGGCCTGCGAGAGGCGGATTTCAGCGATGGTGGCCTCGATTTGCTGGTTGGTATTCTGGAGCAGCTTCTGGGCCTGCTGCTTGGCATCGCGCAGGCGTTCGAGGCGGGTGTCTTCGAGGTGCTTTTTCAGGTCCAGGTATTCCTGGGTGAACTTGCGCAGGCCGTTTTGCAGCTTTTCGGTTTCGCGCAACTTGGTTTCCAACTCGGTTTTGTCGCGTTCGAGGCCTTCGAGCAATTGGTCGTAGCGGATTTTATCCTTGCCTACGAGCTGGGTGGCGCGCTCCACCAACTGGCGGGGCAGGCCGATTTTGCGGGCGATTTCGATGGCGAACGACGAGCCCGGCTTGCCGATTTCGAGGCGGTAGAGGGGTTGCAGGCGCTCGGGGTCGTAGCGCATGGCGCCGTTGACGAGGCCCTCGGTTTTCTCGGCGAAGTTCTTGAGGTTGGTGTAGTGCGTGGTGATAACCCCAAAGGCGCGGGCCTGGTTGAGCTGCTCCAGCACGGCTTCGGCGATGGCGCCGCCCAGCGTGGGCTCGGTGCCGGTACCAAACTCGTCAATCAGTACCAGGCTCTTTTTGTTGGCCACGGTCACGAACTGCTTCATGGCCAGCAGGTGCGAGGAGTAGGTACTCAGGTCATTTTCGAGGCTCTGCTCGTCGCCGATATCGAGGAGGATATCCTCAAACATGCCGGCCTCGGAGTAGTCGTCGCACGGAATGAGCAGGCCGCATTGCAACATGTACTGCACCAGGCCCACCGTTTTGAGCGACACCGATTTGCCGCCCGCGTTCGGCCCCGAAATAACGAGGATGCGCTGCTCGGGCGTCAGTTCCAGGTCGAGCGGCACCACTTCGCGCTTTTCGCCGTCTTTGCCGGCGGCCTTGTTTTGCTCCTTAAAGGTGAGGGCCAGCACCGGGTGGCGCACGCCGCGCCAGCGAATAAGCGGCTTGCTGCTAAGCTCGGGCAATTGGGCATCCAGCTCGCGGGCCAGGCGGGCTTTGGCCCGGATGAAGTCGAGCAGGCCGAGGTAGCCGTAGGCCCGGCGCAGGTCGGGCAGGTGCGGCCGCAACTGGTCGGTGAGGCTCGTCAGGATGCGAATCAACTCGCGCTGGTAGGCATTTTCGAGGTCCTTGATGTCGTTGTTCAGCTCAAATACCTCGGAGGGCTCGATGAACACCGTTTGGCCCGACGCGCTTTCGTCGTGGATGAGGCCGCGCACGCGGCGCTTGTGCTCGGCCACCACGGGCAGCACCAGGCGGCCGCCCCGGATGGTGGGCTCGGCATCGCCGGGAATCCAGCCTTCGCTTTTGGCGTGGCGCAGCACGCTGGCAATCTGCTTGCGGAGCTGGCCCTGGCGCTGGATTAGCTCCTGGCGCACCTGGCGCAGCAGCGGCGAGGCATCGTCGCGCACATGACCTTCGTCGTCCACCACTTTGTCCATCGCGGCCAGCAGGTTGCGGTCGGCCTGAATGCCGATGCCCAGCAGGCGCAGGTTGGGATACAGGGTGGCGGGGGCGTTGGTGAAAAAAGTGAGCGCCGAGCGGATGGTACGCAGGCTCATCTTGACCTCGTAGAAGGCGGCCGCGTCGAGGTAGGCCCCCGGCAGCGCGGCCCGCTTGAGGTGTACCGTCACATCGTGGTAGTGCGCCCCCGGAAACTCGGAGCCGCCAGCCAGCAGCTGCCGAAACTCGTCGGTCTGGGCCAGCAGCTTGCTCAGCTGCTCGTGCTCAGTGATAAAGTGCATCTGGGCCACGTACTGCCGGCCAAGTGCCGAGAGGCAAAGCTGCTCCAGCAGCTCGCGCAGGGTAGCGAAGCCGATTTTGGCTTCAAAGTTCTGGGGTACTAACAAATCGAAGGCGTGCGGGGGTACTGACTAAGGGACTGCGAAGGTAAAACAGCAAACGGGCCGGGAAGATTCGCCGGGCGACCGGTCTTCTGGGTAGGGTTAAGCGGCTACCAACTCAGGCAGATATTTAAGACCTGCATTTAGGTATTTCAGGCTTACACTTGTGGCTTAAGTACTTTACTTTAGTTATTTTATTCTTGTAAATTTCTTTTTCAGCCCTGTTCTTAAGCATTTCTTACTCGTTTTTACAATTTTGAGACGAATGCTTGCTTTGGGGAGACCAATTGTTATCATTTTCTGACTAACAGCCCTGCTTATACGACGCGCTTTGCAATATTTAAGACTTCTTCCTTGCTATTTTTGTCTAGCTCTTGCATACGCTACTCACATGGCTACTCCCGCTCCTACCCCACCGCTGCCCGATGACTTGGCGGCCGCTTTTGCTCGCCGCGTAGCTGAGCGCGACGTAGTGCACCCGCCCGAACCGCCGAGCCAGACGCCGGACGCCATTGCCGAGCGGGTGCGCGCGTGGCTGCAAGCCGCGCACGAGGTGCGCGACCCGCGCAGCCGCCCCGACCTGGCCCAGATGCTGCTACTGCTGCTTGCCCAGCCCGATGCCAGCACGGCGGTCCTGCAAGCCGCGGCCGGGCTGGGGCCGCGCATGACGGCGCGCCACCTGCTGCGCCTGGAGGCGCGGGGCCTCACCGAGTGGTTTTACCGGGGCCGCACCCGCTACCACCGCCTCACGCGGGCGGCCGAGGATGCGCTGGTGCCCGTGGTAACGGGCATAGGGCAGGGTCTATAACGTAACAAAGTTGGCGACGCATTGGAATACTGACAGGCAGCGGCCTAGCTTTGGCAACCTTTTCGCTGCTTACTTTTAAGTCATGAAACTACGCTACTTGCTAGCCAGCTGGCTGCTAACGGCCGGCTCTGCGGCCGCGCAAGTCCCTACAGGGGTGCTACACCTTGCCCAAACCATCGGGCTCGACCCGCATACCCGGGTGGGTAGTACCGTTGCCCTGCCCAACCACAACTTAGTGCTGCTGCTCAGCAGTGCTGCCTCACCCGATGTGGTGGCCCAGTGCCTGGCCCCCGATGGCCATACGCTGTGGAAAACTACGCTTACCCGCTTGCAGCAGGCCAGCACCAGTTCAGGCTACCTGCTGTTTGACACCCGCGACATTGCCCTTGGGCACGAGGCCCGCGACAAAAAGCAGCTGCAAAAGGAGATGTCGGCGGCGGGCATCTTTCCCGTCAACGTCTTTACCGACGGCAATGACGTCGTGCTAGCCGAGCGCATTGATGGGGATGCGGTCAAGAAACAGCCTAAAAACAGCGGGGTTAAACTACAGGATGGCCAGTTGTTTGTGCAGCGCCTCGATGCGCAGGGCGGCCTTACCAAGGGATGGCCAGTTGTTTGTGCAGCGCCTCGATGCGCAGGGCGGCCTTACCAAGTATTTGTTTGAGTCGGCCCCGGCGCCCGAGTCGCGCAAGACAGAGGTGCTGCCGCTAGGCCGCTACGCCGATGCCACCGGCTACGTGGAGGTGATGCGCGAAACCAACCCGCGCGAGGAAAATACGAGCTTCTACCTGCTGCACCACGACTTGCAAACCAAGGCGGTGCGCCGCGAACCCCTGGAGTTGCCCGCCACACCGAAGCCGCCAAAATCCATGTTTCTGCGCCGCTGGTACCAGGATTGGGTGTACCTGGGCCACCGGCCGGGCCAGACGTATTTCTGCCGGCGCACGATGGTAGATGGCCCCCACGCGAAGGCCGCCGACCTGCCCGTCAATTTTGAGGTGCGCATCGTGGGCGACCACGGGGCCACGGTGGCGCCCGCCGGCTTCAGCACCACGCTGGAACTGGCGAAGGGTACCCAGGCTGTGTTTTCGGGCAACGTGCCCAGCCCCGGCGAGATGAACCACATTCCGCGCTACTACACCCAGAGCACTGGTAGAACATCCACCCAGTATGATGAGTGGGAAACGTCGAGCGGCGGCATCGGCGGGTTTTACCTCGACTATGCTACCGGCGAGGTGCTGATGTATGGCGAGTACGGCGAGGTCGGCGACATCTCGATAGCAGGTATTGAGCTCGATGGGTTCTTTATGCGCCGCTACGCCCCCGATGGCCGGGTGCTGGCCCAAGTGCAGCAGGTGTATACCCCGGCCATGCGGGAGTTTAAGCGCCGGGCGAGCTTTAAAGGCTACCTGGAGCGGCAAACGCGCTTCCACTTCGACCCGCTAACCAGCCAGTACCAGTTTTCGACGACTACCCTACCGGTGTACGGCAACAATGAAACCTACAGCTTTTACCTCGGGCACGACCTTAACCTGCTGCGCTACGACCACCCCACCGACAAAGGCAAGATTGAACCCGTGTATACTGCCATCACTTACGCCCAGCCCTTTGACCTAACGACCACCTTCGGCGGTAGTGACGAAATTCGCGTGTATGAGCACGCCGACAAAACCGACCTGCCCGTATACGGCGCCCTCGAAAAGCTGCGCCGCACCGCTCCTGCCGACGCCGATAACTACCGGTTTTACTTCAGCCCCACCGGCGCCAGCACCGGCCTGGCCGTAGAGCAGCCGCTAGGCATTGGCGGCACGCTGCGCGTGTACACATTTTAAGACGCCGAACTGTGCAGTTAAAAAAGCGGCCAGGCGCTCTACGGAGTGCCTGACCGTCTTTTTGCTTGATGCGGTTGGGGTGCGGTGGCCGGACCAACGCCCTTACTTCACCACTTCCACCTTCATGGCCACGTCTTCGATGGGCCACTTGTCCTGCGGGTCCACCGGCACCTGGGCAATTTTATCGACCACGTCGAGGCCCTCGATGACTTCGCCGAAGACGGTGTACTTGCCGTCGAGCGAGGGCACGCCGCCCCGGCTGGCGTAGGCCTGCACCTGGGCGGGCGTGAGGGGGCGGCCAGCGGCGGCACGGCTCTGGTAGGGCGTGAGCTTTTCGCCCACCACGAAGTAAAAATCGGTGTTGGACGAGAGGTGGCCGGGGTTCTGCTCGTCGTCGTAGCGGGCCATGCCCAGGGCGCCCTTCACGTGAAAGTGCCGGGGGCTGATTTCGGGCGGCAGGCGGTAGCGGCGCAGGTGGATGCTGCGCACGCCGCTGGTTTGGCCGCCCTGCACGGCAAAGCCCTTGACCACGCGGTTGAACACGGTTTCGTCGAAGACGCCGCGCCGGGCCAGCAGCAGGAAATTGGCCTTGTGGATGGGTGTATCGTCGTAGAGGCGCACGCGGATGTTGCCGAGGCGCGTTTTTACCAGCACCTCGGAGCCGGGGTACTGGCGGCCGTAGGCGAGCAGGGCGGCGGGCGCGGTGCTATCGGTGAGGGCCGCAATGTCGGGGCCGGGCAGCTTGGGCGGGGGCGGCGGGGCGGTGGCGGGCTTGTCGGCGGGGCCGCAGGCAGCCAGCAGGCCCAGCAACAGCAGCGCGCCGGAGGCAGGTTTGAGCAATTTCACCGGGGAAAAAGGCATAAGGTCGAGATACGGCTAAACGACACAGACTACAAAGGTTTCGAGAACCTGTGTAGTCTGCGGGTGGGGTAGGCTTTCTTGAACGGGCTACCAGCCGTCGGACGACTGGGGCTTGGCTTTTTGCTTGGTGGTGCCAGCGGCGCCTTTGGTTTTCACCTTCACCTTGGTGGCGGGTGCCTTGGGCACGGGCGCGGCGGCCGGGGTGGGCGGCGCGGCGGGGGCCACGGGCTCGGGCGGGGGCGGCGGGGCGGCTTCGCCGTCGGCGGCTTTTATCTCGTCGGCGTCGCGGGCTTTCTGCTCTTTTTGCTGGGCCAGCAGCAGGTTGTCCTGGGGCAGGGTGTTGGCTTTCCAGGCTTTAAGCTGGGTGGTGAGCTGCTCCTTTTCGTCTTTGCCCAGCTTGGGCGGGGCCATGAGGGCGGCCAGGTCGGGGTGGCCGGCCTCCTGCCAGGCCGTGAGCCAGAGCGAGGCCACCATTGGCGAGGCACCCTTGAGGCGGAAGCCCACCATGCCGCCCACCTCCTTCTCGTAGGCATCGGCAAAGGCGTCGGAGTAGCGGCGCTGGGTGCGCCCAAAGCGGTGCGAAAACGTGTATTTGGTTTGGGGCGTGAACTTCTTGGCCGTTTTGGCCTCCAGGTCGTAGGTGGCGGTGAGAAAGCCGTAGCTGGCCTGAATGACGCCCCAGATGGCCCCTAGCGGGTCTTTGAGCACCTTGGCCTCTTCGCCGTCATACTTGTAAGTGCCCAGAAAGCGCTCGGGTAGCTGGCTTTCCCACAGCGCTTGCAGGCCGGTCTGGCCGCTGAGCTGGCCGTCGTGGTTGACGGTGGTGTGCAGCGGCACAAACGCGTCGGCGGCATAGTGGCTCAGCTCGGCCGAGTACTTGATGATGCCCGTAGTGTCGCGCTGCTGAAAGGCCTCGACCAGCTTCTGCTTGGTGTCGAGCACCGTCCAGGGCACAGTGCCGTACTTGGCGAGGGTATCGGCCGAGAATTTCTCCACCGCTTCGTCGTAGGTGCGCGGCACCTTGGCAAAGGGGTTATCCTCGGAGTAGTGGTCCATGCTGATGAAGTGCCGGGGACCCTCAGCACGGTCCTGGCGGCGGCGCTCGTCGGGGGCGGCGCTCAGGCGCACCAGCTCGGCCATGTGCCGGAAGTAGAACGCCTGCATACTGGCCGGCAGCTCGTACACGGCCACCTGCGTGACGATGCGGTGCCCCACCACGCCCCAGGCGTGGGCAGCTGGGGCGGCGGGTCCCAGCAGCACGGCCGCCAGCCCCAGGCTCAAAAGTAATTTTTTCATAAGAAGAGCACCGGCGCGATGGCCTTGGGGGCGCGGCCGGCGGGCCCGAAGTTCGGGCCGGGCCGCCACATTTCCAGCGGCGGCCCGCGCGGGTGGGCACCCCCACCGCTTCAGCAAAAATTCACTTGCTAAAATGTCTGAATTTTATGAGCAGTTTGCTCATCCCTACCAGCCAGCGCCGCGTACAACAGCTACATTCTCACCCAACTCTTTTCACTCATGACGACTCCCGCCAAAAAAGGCAACACCAGCGACCACCATCGCACTGCCGCCGCCCACCACACCGCCGCCGCCAAGCACCACACCGAAGCCGCCAAGCACGCCGACTCGGGCGACCACAAAACGGCCGCTCACCACGCCCAAACGGCCAGCGGCCACGCCGCCCACGCCACTACCAGCTCGCGCCGCGCGGCTAAAAACCACGCCGCCGACCACAGCGACAAATAATTTTGCTTATCTTCGACTCGGAGCCGTGAGGCTCCTGGCTGTAGCGACTGCAAAGCCCGGTTTCCGCGAGGAGGCCGGGCTTTTTCGTGGGCGGCCGGGGCGCAGCCCCAGCGCTTACGCCAGCAGGGCACCCGCCAAACCGCACAAAAAAAGCCTGACCACTACGGCCAGGCTTTTCGTCGTTTAGGCAGGTTGCAAAGACCTTACCAAATGCGTGAGCGGTCGGCGGTGGCGCGCACCATCTTGCTGCCGTCCTTGCAGCCGAAGGCTTCGTAGAACTCGGGCATGTTCATGAGCGGGCCGTTGGTGCGGTACTGGCCGGGCGAGTGCGGGTCGGTCTGAATCTGCTGGCGCATAGCTTCGGGGCGCTGGTTGCCGCGCCAGATTTGGGCAAAGCCCAGGAAGAAGCGCTGATTGGGGGTGAAGCCGTCGATTTTCTGGCCACCCTTGGCCTCCGCCGTTTTCTGAAACGCCTGGTAGGCGATGGTGAGGCCCCCGATGTCGGCCAGGTTTTCGCCCATCGTGAGCTTGCCGTTCACGTGCACCGAGTCGAGGGGCGAGAAGGCGTCGTACTGCTTGCCCACCATGTCGGCCTTGGCCGTAAACTTCTCGTTGTCCTCCTTGGTCCACCAGTCGCGCAGGTTGCCCTTGGCATCCGAGCGGCGGCCCTGGTCGTCGAAGCCGTGGGTCATCTCGTGGCCGATGACGGCGCCGATGCCGCCGTAGTTCACCGCATCATCCGCCTTGGGGTCGTAGAACGGGGGCTGAAGAATGCCGGCCGGGAACACGATTTCGTTCATGCTCGAATTGTAGTAGGCGTTCACCGTGGGCGGCGTCATGCCCCACTCACCCCGGTCAATGGGCTTGCCGAATTTCTTCAGGTTGTCGTCCGTGCGCCACTCGGCGGTGGCAAACAGGTTCTGGAGCGCGCTAGTGCGGGTGATTTTCAGCTTCGAATAGTCCTTCCACTTGTCGGGGTAGCCGATTTTCACCGCGAAGGCGTTGAGCTTCTGGATGGCCTCCTTCTTGGTATCGGCGCTCATCCAGTCGGTGGCCATGATGCGCTCGGCGTAGGCTTTGCGCAGGTTTTCGACCATTTCCTTGGCGCGGGCCTTGGCGGCGGGCGAAAACGCCTCGTCCACGTAAAGCTGGCCGAAAGCCTCGCCCAGCGCGCCATCGGTGGCGCGCAGGGCGCGCTTCCAGCGCGGCTGCTGCACCTTGGCGCCGGTCAGCACCTGCGTAAAGCGGAAGCTGGCATCGCCGTAGGCTTTGGGCAGGGCCGAGGTCACGCCCTCTACCAGGTGCCAGCGCAGGTACTGCTGCTGCACGGCAATGGGGGTGTTGGCCAGCAGCTCATTGGCGGCGGCCAAGAATTCGGGCTGGCCGATGATGACATCCTGGGCGGCGCCGAGGCCGCTTTCCTTCAGCACCAGGGGCAGGTTCAGGTTGGGGTAGTCTTTGGCGGCCTGGGCCACGGGCACCTTGTTGTAGTTCTTGAGGCGGTCGCGCAGGTCCACGCGGCCCCGGCTGGCGGTGGCCATCTTGGTTTCGAGCGCCAGCACGGCGTCGGCGTTGGTGGCGGCCAGGCTCGGGGCATCGCCCAGCAGCTGGAAGATGCTCGTCATGTACGCCTTGTAAGCAGCCCGAATGGTTTTCGAGCGGCCATCGTCCTTCAGGTAGTAGTCGCGGTCGCCGAGGCCCAGGCCACCCTGGCCCATGCGCACGGCATACTGGGTGCTGTTTTTGCTGTCCTGGCTCACGCCGAAGCTGTACCAGCCGGTGCCGTACGACTTGGGGTCGGCCATGTATTTCTGCACGTCGCCCAGGTTTTTGATAGCAGCAATCTGGGTGAGGCGCGGCTGTAAGTATTTGAGGCCGGCGGCCTCGATGGCGGCCGAGTCCATAGCGGCGGCGTAGAAGTCGCCCACCTTCTGCTCGTTGGTGCCGGGCTTGGCGGTGCGGTCGGCGGCGGCCTTTACCAGAATCCGCTTCTCCACCGCGATGTTACGGTCTTGCAGCTCGTTGAAGGCGCCCCAACGGGTTTCGGCGGCCGGCACAGGGTTGTTTTTTAGCCAGTTGCCATTGGCGTAGTGGTAAAAGTCTTCGCACGGCGCCACCGACTGGTCGATGTTGGCCAGGCTAATGCCGACGCCCTTCTGCGGCGGGGTGGGCCGGGTGGGCGGCCCGAAGGCGGTGGTAGCAGCCAGCGTGCCGAGGCCCAGCGTAGCCAGCGCCAGCCGCGAAATGGTAAGAGAGGACATAAAAAAGATTGGTTAGGAGAAAAGGCAGCAAGCGAACTTAACGCTAATAGATGCAACCGCCGCTTCACGGTTGCACCCCGCCCCGGTAAAGGTGGGGTACGGAGCTAAAAAAGAACGTCAGGCTAAGCCTGACGTTCTTTTTTGGTCGATTCAGCCTGGTCGGCTGGCGCGCAGACTCACAGAGTCCACGCTACCAGTCACCTACCAGATGCGGGCCTGCTCGGCGGTGGGCCGCTCCATCTTGTCAGAGGGCTGGCAGCCAAAGGCCTTATAGAACTCGGGCATGTTGGTGAGCGGGCCGTTGGCGCGGAACTGGCCCGGCGAGTGCGGGTCGGTGAGCACCTGCTGGCGCACGGCCTGGGGCCGGTCGTTGGTGCGCCACACGGTGGCCCAGCTCAGGAAGAAGCGCTGGTCGGGGGTGAAGCCATCGATGCTCTTGCCGGCCTTGGCCTCCGCCGTTTTCTGAAACGCCTGGTAAGCGATGGTGAGGCCCCCGATGTCGGCCAGGTTTTCGCCCATCGTCAGGTCGCCATTCACGTACACCGAGTCGAGGGGCGAGAACTTGCTGTACTGCTGGCCCACCATCTTGGCCTTGGCGTTGAACTTGTCGCCGTCTTCCTTGGTCCACCAGTCGCGCAGGTTGCCCTTGGCGTCGTACTGCCGGCCCTGGTCGTCGAAGCCGTGGGTCATCTCGTGGCCGATGACGGCGCCGATGCCGCCGTAGTTCACCGCGTCATCCGCCTTGGGGTCGTAGAACGGCGCTTGCAGAATGCCAGCCGGGAACACGATTTCGTTCATGGCCGGGTTGTAGTAGGCGTTCACCGTGGGCGGCGTCATGCCCCACTCGCCCCGGTCAATGGGCTTGCCGAAGTGGCTCACATTGTCCTGCGCGGCCCACTGGCGGGCAGCAACCAGGTTGTCGAGGTAGCTGGCGCGGGTCACTTTCAGCTTCGAATAGTCCTTCCACTTGTCAGGGTAGCCGATTTTCACCGCGAAGGCGTTGAGCTTCACGATGGCTTCCTTCTTGGTGGCGGCGCTCATCCAGTCGGTGGCCATGATGCGCTCGGCGTAGGCTTTGCGCAGGTTCTCAATCATTTCCTTGGCCTTAAGCTTGGCGGCCGGCGAAAATGCCTTGGCCACGTACAGCTCACCAAACGCCTCGCCCAGCGAGCGGTCGGTGGCTTGCAGGCTGCGCTTCCAGCGGGGCTGCTGCTTCTTGGCGCCGGTCAGAGCCTGGGCAAAGCGGAAGCTGGCGTCGCCGTAGGCTTTGGGCAGGGCCGAGGTGAGGCTGCTCACCAGGTGCCAGCGCAGGTACTGGCGCTGGTCGGCAATGGGGGTGCTGGCCAGCAGCGCATTAGCCTCTTTCAAAAATTCGGGCTGGCCCACAATCACTTCTTTGGCGGCGCCGAGGCCGTTGTTTTTGAGCACCAGCGGCAGGGCCAGGTTGGGGTAGTCCTTGGTGGCCTGGGCCAGCGTCATTTTGTTGTAGTTCTTCTGCGGGTCGCGCAGTTCCACGCGGGTGCGGCTGGCCTGGGCCATCTTGGTTTCGAGGGCCATCACGGCGTCGGCGTTGGTGGTAGCCAGGGCCGGCGCATCGCCCAGCAGGCCAAACACGGTCGTCAGGTACGTTTTGTAGGCCGCCCGGATGCTCTTCGAACGGGCATCATCCTTGAGGTAGTAATCGCGGTCGGGCAGGGTGAGGCCGCCCTGGCCCATCTGCACGGCATACTGGGTGCTGATTTTCTCGTCCTGGCCCACGCCGAAGTCATACCACCCGGTGCTCACGTTCTTGGGGTCAGCAAGGTAGGCCTGCACTTCGGGCAGGGTTTTGAGGCCGTTGATTCGGGTGAGGTAGGGCTGCAAGTATTTGAGGCCGGCGCTCTCGATGGCCATCGTATCGAGGGCCGAGGCGTAGAAGTCGCCCACTTTCTGGGCGTTCGAGCCGGGCTTCGCCGTACTCGCTTTGGCGGCCAGGTCCTGCAAAATGGCCTTCTGGGTGGCATAGTTGTGCTCGGCCAGCTCATTAAAGCTGCCCCAGCGGCTCTCGGCGGCCGGCGTAGGGTTATTTTTCAGCCAGTTGCCGTTAGCATACTGAAAGAAGTTGTCGCAAGGCTTCACCGATTTGTCGATGTTGGCCGGATTGATGCCGACGCCGGTTGCGGCCGTTTGGGCCAGCGCGGGGTGGGCGGCGGCCAGGCCCAGCGCCGCCACGGCCAGCGCCGCGCCCCGCTGGTAGCGAGAGAGATTAGACATGAAAACGGAGAAGTGGATGGGTTGAGGGGTTGGGGTTAAGGGCTGCAAGTTAAGCGCAGGTTGCCAACCCGGCTACTGCCTTTCGGCGCAGTGCGCCATGGTTTCGAATACCCTTCGGAAGGCTCACGGCAGCCGACATTCCAAACGGGCCACCCGGCGCGGTGGGCCAGGCACCCGCGACAGCAGAAAAAGCGCGCTGCCCCGTGCCGAATGCCTCCAGCGCCCATCTCCCGGCCCCGGCGCGCCCGTATCTTCGCATCATGCCCTTATACAACCGCCGTGCCGCACCCACGCCCACCGAGCCGGCCGCGCCGCTCACCCTGGGTGGGCTGCTCACGCAGGTGCGCGCCGCCCTCACCCACCGCTTCGCCGATAGCTACTGGGTGGTGGCCGAGGTGGCCGAAATGACGCGCCCGCGCCAGGCCGGCGGCCACTGCTACCTCACCCTTACCGAGCCCGCCGGCACCGAGGGCCTGGGCTTTACGGCGCAGGCGCGGGCCACCATGTGGGGCAGCCGCTACGCGCAGCTGGCGCCCGCCTTTGCCGAGGCTACCGGCCAAGAGCTGCGCCCCGGCCTGCGCCTACTGCTGCGCGTGAAGGTGACGTTTCACGAGCAGTACGGCTTTTCGCTCGATGTGCTGGCCCTCGACCCCAGCTACACCGTGGGCGAGCTGGCCCGCCAGCGCCTAGCCACGCTGCGCAAATTGCAGGAAAAAGACCTGCTGGAGCGCCAGCAGGCGCTGGCCCTGCCGCTGGGCCCGCAGCGGCTGGCCGTCATCTCCTCCCCCACTGCTGCTGGCTTTCAAGACTTTGTGCGCCAGCTGGAAGAGGCGCCCTATGATTTTGCGCTCACGCTTTTCCCAGCGCTCATGCAGGGCGATGGGGCGCCGGCCAGCATTCGCGCGGCCCTCGACCAGGTGCGGGCGCGCCGGGGGCAGTTTGAGGTGGTGGTGCTCATTCGCGGCGGCGGCGCCAAAACCGACCTGCTGGCCTTTGACGAGTACGGGCTGGCGGCGGCCGTAGCCTCATTTCCGCTGCCCGTGCTCACCGGCATCGGCCACGAGCGCGATGAGGCCGTGGTGGACCTCGTGGCCCACCGCGCCCTCAAAACGCCCACCGCCGTGGCCGCCTTCCTGGTCGACCGCTTGGCCCGCCTCGAAAGCCTGTTGCTCAACTTAATGGAGCACGTGGCCGACCGTAGCCGCCAGCACCTGGCCCGCCACCACCAGCACCTTCAGCACCTGGCCGACCACTCGCGCGAGGCGGCCCGCCAGCAGGTGCGCCAGGCCCACGCGGCCCTGGCCCAGCGCAGCCGCCAGGCGGCCCAGGCGCCGCGCCACCACCTGCGCCAACTGGGCCAGCACCTCGAAAGCTACCGCTACACCCTGCCCCAGGCCGGCCGCCGCGCCCTGGGCTACGAGGCCCAACGCCTGCGCCTACGCTCGCGCACGGTGCTGCGCCGCTTCGTGCGCCACCACCAACGCAAGCGCGAGCAGCTACTGAAACAGCAGTTTGCGACGCAGCGGGGATTTGAATTAAAGATTATTACTTATAAATTAAAAATTGCCGAGGCAGAAACCTGGCAGTTGCGAATTGAAAACCAGCAATTGCGGCGGCTGCTCTAATTCGGCCACTCAGTGCCTTAACGCACCATTTTATTCTGACTTTAAATTTTTCAATTCAAAAAAGCGTGACTTACAACGAAGCCATTCAGGAATTAGAAACCATTTTGCGCAGCCTCGAAACCGACCAGGTAGACGTAGACGACCTCACGGCCCGCGCCGAGCGCTCAGCCGAATTAATCCGGCTTTGCCGCCATAAGCTGCGCCACGCCGAAGCCTCGCTCGACCGGGTATTCGACTCGCTCGATGAGGAAGAAACACCGGAGGAATCGTCGGATGAGCCCGCAGGTGAAGAGGAAGATACTGACGATGAAGAGGATGAGGACGAGGCTGACACCGACGACTACCGCCCCGGCGGCCCCGGCCGACCGGTGCAGCCCCGGCTTTTTTAATAAATAAAGAGGGGGCACAATTACCACTGGTAATTATGCCCCCTCTTTATTGTAAGCTGTTTAATTTGCTTATTAATTGCGTCGCACGTGAATTTGCACGCGCTCGCCATCTTCGCTGGTAGTAGGCATTACGTCGATGCGGTCGGCTTCGTCGTAATAGGCGGCCAGGCCACGCACGATACCTACGGCCAGCCCCCCCATGCGGCGCGGTGACACGTAATCAATTAATAATTCGCTTTCGTTCAGCCGCTTTACCTGGAGCACGGGCGGCGAATTTTCGGGGTGCTCGCGGCGCACCTGGCCGTGCAGCGAATGCTCGGTATTTTCTAGCATTTCGAGGGTGCGCCAGTCGGGGTTCACGTACTTCTGGTACATGTACATCAAGTCGGGTACCAGGTACTCCCCGAATTTTTCGTGCAGCTCCCCGGCGGGCAGGCCGGTCATCTCAGCGGCCTGGCCCACCAAGGCGTAGATGTGGGCATCGGGGTATACTTCCTTGTGGCTGAAATCGCCCGACTCCAGGCCCGAGCGCTCCACCAGCTTTAGCCAGGTGCTGTGGTCGTACTGCGTTTGCACATAGCGCTTGAGTAGCGTAAAAATAGTACCGTGCATAAAAAAAGTAGCGTTTTGCCCGTACAACGCGCTGGCTTCGGGAAAGGTTAAACCTGCACCATAATAAATAAAGCGCCCGCCTGCCGGCAAGGGCAGCGCGGGCGCTTTACGGATAGCCAGCTACTGGTTGGCTAGATATTGCCGATAACCGTCATGGTAGTGAGCGTGGGGCCGGCACTACCGCCCGTGGGCTCCACCGTCATGGCAAAAGCCTGGGCACTAGCGATATCCTTCATCTGCTGGATGCTGTCGCCAGCGGCGGTGTGGGCGGCCAGCACGCCCGCATCAACGGGCTTTCCCTTATCCAGGGCCCAGAGCTGGTACTGCTTGCCGGCGGGCAGCGGCGGCAGCTGCTGCACATCGACGTACACGCGGTGGGCGGCCAGGCTGTACATTACCCGGGCGCGGGCCGTGGGGTGGGCCGGCGTGCCGGCCAGGGCCACCATCTTAAACTCCTGGGGCGAGCGCAGCACGTGCAGCTGCTCCTGAGTCGAAGACAAGCGGCGCTCCATCACCTGCGAGGTTTGGGCAAAGCGGGCCTGGCTGTTTTGGGCCGCTACCAGCTCGGAGCTTGTTTGCTGCCAGCGGCTGTACAGCAGCGCATTAGCCCCCAGGCTCAGGAGCAGGGCCACCGAGGCGGCCATGGCCCAGCCGTTGCGCTGTGCTACCGGCGCGGTAGCAACGGCGGGTGCGGCGGGGCGCGGGTTAGAGGCCGATACGCGCATGGTAGGCACCGCCGGGGCGGGCGTAGCGGCGGCCGGGGTCACCGATTCAGTCCCGCCGATTTCAGCGAGTACGCGGCTCAGCACGCGGTCGCGCAGGCCGGCGGGGGGCGTCTGGGCGTGGGCTTCGGCATACACGCCGAGGCCGGCCAGCAGTTCATCCAGCTCCTGGCGCACCTGCGGCGAGCGGGCGGCCCAGCCCAGCACCTCGGCCTGGCCGGCCGGGTCTAGCTCACCCAGCGCATATTGCTCTAGGCGGCCTGATTCGATATAGGTTTGAAAATCTTCCACGGACGTAGATATTATTAGCGGATAAGTTTGGCCAGTATTTTCAGAGCGGTGCGGGCACGGGTTTTCACCGTGCCCAGCGGGAGGTTTAGTTCTTCGGCCGCCTCACTTTGGGTGAAGCCGCCGAAATAGAGTAGGTCGATAACCTGACGCTGCTCGGGCACGAGTTTGCGGGTAATTTCCTGCAAACCCACGTGCTCGGGGCGAAAAGTATCCGGGGCGGCCTGGCGTTGGGCGGCCAGGCTATCGTCGAGGCCCTGGGTTTTAGCACCTACGCGGTGCTGCCGCGAGCGGATTTTATCAATGGCTAAATTCCGGCTGATATTCACTATCCAGGTAAATAGCCGGCCTTTGGCCGTATCGTAGCTGGCCATTGAGTGCCAGATTTTGACTAGTGCCTCCTGAAGCACATCCGCCGCTTCCTCCTCATCTTTCACGATGCGGTTGATAACGCCGTAGAGAGCCGCCGAATAGCGGTCGTAGAACTCGGTCATGGCCGACTGGTCGCGCGCCCGCAGGCGTTCGACCAGCGCCGCTTCGGCGGCGGTTGGGGTGGAAATGAGGGGGAGGTCGGACACGGGCAAAAACGAGAAGGCAAAACCGACGAAGCTAACCGAAACGTTCGGCGACTCGCGGCGAATGTAGGATAATTTTAGGTTTTGGGCAATCAAACGGGCGGCGGGGTGCGGCGCCCGGGCTGGCCACCTTGGCCGGATGGGTATTCTCAGCGACGTAACCCGGTAGCCTCTCCTACGGTTTGTAGTAATCGGCGGCGACTGCCGGCCGGCTAAAATTCAGCTTTCCTTGCCCTTGCGATGGCCATTGAATCCGTAAACCCCTACACCGGCCGCCGGCTGCGCGGCTTCGCCGAATTTTCGGCGGCCAAAACCGAGCGGCTGCTGGCGCAGGCCCACCGGGCAGCGGCGGCGTGGCGCACCACCTCGTTTGCCGAGCGGGCCGCCGTGCTGCGCCGGGCGGGCGCGCTGCTGCGCGAGCGCCAGGACGAGCTAGCCTACCTCATGGCCATCGAGATGGGCAAGCCCCTGCGCGATGGCCGCGCCGAAGCCCAGAAGTGCGCCACTTGCTGCGACTACTACGCCGCGCACGCCGAGGGCTTTTTGGCCGATGAGGAGGTGCAGACTGATGCCGGCCGCAGCTTCATCAGCCACGCGCCGCTAGGCGTGGTGCTGGCCATCATGCCCTGGAATTTTCCGCTCTGGCAAGTGGTGCGTTTTGCCGCCCCCGCCCTCATGGCCGGCAACGTGGGCCTGCTCAAGCACGCGCCCAACGTACCGCAGTGCGCGCTGGCCCTGGAAAAAATATTTCACGACGCGGGCCTGCCGCCGGCCGCCTTTCGCGCCCTCTTTCTGGATAATGAGGCGGTGGCCCGGCTGCTGGCCGATGACCGGGTGGCCGCCGTGACGCTCACCGGCTCCGAGCGGGCGGGGGTGGCCGTGGGCACCACCGCCGGCCAGCACATCAAAAAAGCCGTGCTGGAGTTGGGTGGCTCCGACCCGTTTATCGTGCTGGCCGACGCCGACCTGCCGCTGGCTGCCCGCACCGCCGCCCAGGCCCGCATGCTCAACGCCGGCCAAAGCTGCATCGCCGCCAAGCGCTTCATCGTGGAAAAAGCCGTGCAGCCCGAGTTCGTGCGCCTGCTCAAGGGCCACCTGGCGGCCCTGCGCTACGGCGACCCGCTCAACGAGGACACGACCGACTACGGCCCCCTGGCCCGCCCCGACCTGGCCGACGAGCTGAGCCGCCAGGTAGCCGATTCCGTGGCGCAGGGCGCCCGCGTGGCGCTGGCCGGTGGCCAGCCCCGGCCCGGTGCCGCGCAGTTTGCGCCCGTCATCCTCACCCACGTCAAAAAGGGCCAGCGCGCCTACACCGAGGAGTTTTTTGGGCCGGTGGCGCTGGTGCTCACCGCCCGCGACGCCGCCCACGCCGTGGCTCTGGCCAACGATTCGGACTTTGGCCTCGGGGCCTCGGTGTGGACGCGCAACGTGGCTCAGGCCGAAGCGATGGCCCGCCAACTCGAAAGCGGCGCCGTGTTCATCAACGGCATGGTGAAGTCGATGCCCGAGCTGCCCTTCGGTGGCGTGAAGAAGTCAGGCCACGGCCGCGAGCTGTCGTACCTGGGCATCCGCGAGTTCGTCAACCAGAAATCCATCTGGATTGCCAAGGCGGCGCAGCCCGACCCTACGCGCACAGAGTAGCCGGCCTAGGTGCTAGCAGTAGCCGGCTACCCGGTAGAGCACATAGCCCACTACTTCGTGCAGCAGCACGCTGAAGCGGCTGAGGTCCTCGGTGCTTGGAATCAGCCAAGAGCTGGGACTGAACTGGGGCTGGCTGCTGCGAAAATCGGCCGGGAAAGGCACTACCGGCAGTCCGACCTTGGCAAAGCAGGCCTGCGCCCGCCGCTCGTGGAAAGCCGAAGTCACGAGCACCAGCGAGTGGATGTCGGGATGCTGGGCCAGCAGCGCTTTGGTGAAAAGCGCGTTTTCGCGGGTGTTGTGGCTGCGGGCCTCTACCAGGATGGCCTGGGCGGGCACGCCAGCCAGCTTGAGCAGCGTGGCCAGTTCCACGGCCTCGGGGGCCTGGCCGGCTTCGGGAAAGAGCGCGCCCGAGCCGCCCGAAATGATAATGCGCCGCACCTTGCCCGCCCGGTAAAGCCACAGCGCATTCGTAAAGCGGTCGGCGCCCTCGCTCAGGTACACGCGGTCGTGAGGACGCTTGCCCCCTTTGGAAATGCCCGAGAGCAGCACCGCCGCGTCGGCGGGGGCCACGGTGCTGAGCGGCACCGGCGGCACCTCCCAGGCCAGCAGCGCGGCATTAACGAGGGCGCCGTTGCCGCCCACAAACAGCACGATGGCCGCCGCCCACAGCCAGCGGCCCCGCCAGCGCCCGGCGGGGCGGGCCAGCAGCGCGGCAGCCAGCAGCCCCATGAGCCACGCGCCCGGCGAAAAGGCCAGCAGCGAAAGCTTGGAAAGAATAAAAAACAAGGTGCGAAAGCAGTAAAAGGAGCATTAAAAAGCCCGCTCGACCGCGCCAGGCGGGGCAGAGCGGGCTTTTGAGTAATTTTAGGTGGGCCGCCAGCGCTTAGTTGGCCACCGGCATAAAAGCGCGCAGGCGGTCGAGCTGCGCCACCACCTGGGCTTCTTCGGTGAGGGCATCGCACTCCAGCAGGCGGCCCTGGCAGTAGCTCACGAAAAAAGGCGCGGCCTTTTGGTTCATCATTTTCTTGGCCACCGGGTTTTCGTCCGAGTTGAGGCGCACGAAGAGGATGCCCACGTTTTCGGGGCTGTCCACAAACTTGCTGAAGGGCGGGGCCAGCAGAGCGCAGGTAACGCAGTCTTCGGAGGTGAATTTGGCAAACACCTTCAGGTGCTCGTGGGTAAGGCGGCGCAGTTGCTCGTCGTCGATATCCACAACGTGCTGGCGGGCTTCTTCGGTCATATAAATAAAGCAGGAGGAAATAGCCAGCGAACCAGGCAGGCCGGGCAAAAGTTCGGGGCAAAAATACGTCCTAGCGGCGTAGCATCAGGCTACGGATGTAGCGCACCGGGGCGCTGCCGTAGCTCAGAAACTGCTCGTTGAAGTTCTTGAGGTTGAACTTGCTGCCCTCACGCTGCTTCACCTCGTCGCGCAGGGCCACTATCTCGGTGTAGCCCGTGAAGTAGGAGCTGAGCTGCACCTGGCTCAGGGTGGCGCGGTGCCACTTGTTGCGGGCCTCCGCTTCTTCCTGGAAGCCGGGGCCGGTGAGCAGCTTCACTACATCGGCCTCGCTGGCATTCTGGGTCTGGATGAGGTTATCGACCACCGCGTTGAGGGTCGAGCGCATGTTCCACTTATCCCACAGCAGCCAGATTTCGTCGGAATTATTCCCGTAGCCGCTTTCCAGCATCATGCGCTCGGCATACACGGCCCAGCCCTCAATCATGGCGCCGTTGCCAAAGATGCTTTTTACCAGCGAGGGCGAGCGGTTGGCGTACACGAGCTGGGTGTAGTGGCCCGGAATGGCCTCGTGGATGTTGAGAATCTGCAACGTGTAGTCGTTGTACTCGCGCAGGTAGCTCTCGGCCTGCTGCGCCGTCCAGGTGGCGGGCAGCGGCTCCACGTTGTAGTAGGTGTTGGCCTTGGTGTCGTAGGGGCCGGGCGCGCTCACGCTGGCCCCGGCGCCGCTGCCGCGCATGTACAGCGGCGTTTCGCGCACCACGAGCGGCTTGCTGGGGTCCTGGGTCAGGAGCTGGTGGTCATCCACAAACTTGATGAGCGTCGGAATCTGGCGCTTTACCGCGTCCACGAAGCCCTCGCGCGGGGCGTGCTTGCGGGTGAGCTGGTCGATGACCTGGCGGATGAGCTGCAACGTATCCTTCGGCATAGGCTGCCCGGCGCAATACTTCGGGAAGAGGCGCGCCGCCCGGCGGCCCATGTCGTGCAGCAGGTCGGCCTGGTGCTGCTGGGCCAGCTTCAGCACTTCGGCGGCCGGGTAGCGCGACTGAATATCGAGCGCAAACTTGCGGTCGAACAGCGCCTTGCCGATGCGAAACGACCGAAACCGGGTGCCCGTTAGCACGTCGTTCTTCAGAAAAGCGACGTAGCCGCGCACCGCCGCCTGCGCCCCCGCCACGCGCTGGGTCAGGGCCTGCTTCTCGGCGGCGCTCAGACCCGAGCGGCGCACCGAGTCGGCCAGGGCGGGACCAAACACGGCCAGGCCGCCCTCGTTTTGCTGCACGGCCAGCGCGGCGTGCTCGCGGGTGGGCTGGCTGATGTTGGCCCGGGCGGCGGCATAGTAGGCGGCGGCGCCGGCTATTTTGTCGGAGATGTTGCGCAGGCGGCGGTCCAGCGGGTAGTGGCGGCCGTTGAGCAGGTCGCCCACGCTGGCGCCCAGGTTGTAGCTGGCCGGGTTCCACTGCCAGTTTTTGAGCGTGTCGGCGTACCAGCGCTGGCTGCGCAGCTCGTTGGTGAGCAGGTGCAGGTCAATTTGGTTGTTGGGCGAAAGGCTGTCGGGCGCGAAGCCGGCCAGCGCGCCCAGGTTCTGGGCTACAAAGGCCGCATCGCGCTGCCGCTGCGCCGCATCCGGAATCACGAGCAGCGAGTCGTACTTATGAAAGCCGGCCGACGAGGCGGCCTCCGGGTTCTGCTTCCAGAGGGCAAGAATAAACTGGTTCTTGAAGCGGTCGAAGCGCGCATCGGCGGGCGAGGCGGCCGGCTGGTCGGCAGTGGCTTTGGTAGAATTGCTGGTGCAGGCCGGCAGGGCCAGCGCCAGCAAGGGCAGGTAGCGAAGTTTCATAAGCAGATAGACGGCGCGGCAAACGGCCGGGCTGCAAAGATGGGGCGGCGTCGGCAAGCCAACGGAACGGGGGCCAGTAGCAGCGCGTTGCGCGCCGCTACTGGCCCCCGCTCGCGACCAAAAAGCCCGCGTTTCGTCCGCGCTAGTAGCTCTCCTTCAGGAAGCCAAATTGGCGGCGCTCGGCCTTGTAGGTGTGGGGGTAGTTGGCTTGCAGCACCAGCAGCAGGGCGGCCAGCACGGCTTCGGCCTGCTGGCGCAGGGCGTTTTTATCGCCCACTTCGGCCGAGCGGGCGCCGGTGGCCTGGGCGGCCTGGGGTTGTAGCTCGTTGTATTCTTTAGCGAGGGGCGCCCAGTAGGCGAGGCCGTACTTGGTAGCGTCGAGGTGGTGCTTGGGCAGGGCGGCCACTAGCTTGCGCAGGGCCTCGGCGCGGCGGCCCCGGTCGCGGGGCAGGGTGTAGGTGCCGTTGGTTTTTTCGATGCCCAGCTCGCCGTAGTAGGCGCGGCCGTCGTCTTCCTCGTCGTATTGCAGGGCCAGGGCCTTGCGCACATACTTGAGCTTGCCCTCGGCCCCGTCGATGAGGGCATCGAGCTGGGCCAGGCGCTGCACGGCGGGCGACAGGGCATCGTGGGCCGCCCCCGCCTCGCGGATGCTGGCCTGAAAATCGGCGGCGAGCTGCGCGGCCTCGGCCTGGGTCGTCCAGAGCAGGGTAAGCTGGGGGCGGTTTTTCCACTCGGCGGCGGCCAGGGTCAGCAGCTCGGCCAGGGGCTGGTCGGCGGCGGGCAGGTTGCGGGTAGTGCGGCGCTTGGCGGGGGCGGCCGGCGCGCCGGGGGTAGTGGGCTGCATGGGTTTGGCTATTTAAGAGAACGAATGAGGTGTCTCGCAGCACAACCTCCGTTGTACCGCAGCCCCAAAGTAATCCGAAATTTTTAAATAGCTGCGCCGCAATTCTCCATAACCCTTCCCCACCCGGCGGCAGCCCCCTGCGGAACCCTCGGACCGGAGTCGCCCACGGCGGCAGGGGCCTGCGGCTTCCTCAGGGCCTACCCCGCGCGGCGGCGGGGCCGGGCGGCTTCCTCGGCAGGCTCCCGCACCGGGCGGCGGCACCCTGTAAAACCCTCAGAGGGCTGCCGCAGTATGCGGCAGCCCTCTGAGGGTTTTGAAATTTGCTTATGCTGGCTACGCTGGCGAGGTTTTCGTGCAGTACAGTTCAAGCCAACTGAAAGCGTTGAGATGACCAATGCGGAGGGCTTTTAAACCAATGAAGGATACCTAAAAACTGAATGTCAATTGCTTTACTCACCAGCTCAATGAATTCCTCAGGAATCCATGTGAATAGAATACCACCCCGCTCTGCACTATAATCATTGTAAAACCACGTATCAATTGGCGGTAAGTCCCACTCATCAAAGAAACCTTCTGTTTCTACCTGTAAAGCACCATCAGGTATGTTTTCACCATATTCTACAACCAATATCCTACCCAAGCAAGCAATATCATGATTTAGTGCATCAGAAGTAGATTGTTTTAATTCAATTTGCTTACGAAACAATTCAACAAAAGAATCGTGATGGTAAGGGTCCGATTTATTCGCCCATTCAATCCAAAGAATCGGACGCTCATTAGGTAGCCCAGGCATGTAAACAAACCATTCTTCGTCCTTATAATATGGATTAATCATGCTTTGCAACCTAGTCCATTCCACTTTTTCTTTCTGCTCTAGCTGATGTTGGCAATAAGATTGAGTTAAGCGCAAATTCGCAAAAAATTGGACTTGGTTAATGGTAATCATTAGCTTTTATGTTGCCGTGCTATCACACCTGAATAACCCCCACGTTATACGCCTTCTCAATTGGCGCGTGGTTGGCAGCGGCAATGCCTTCCGAGAGAACCTTGCGCGTTTCGAGCGGGTCAATCACGGCATCGACCCAGAGGCGGGCGGCTGCGTAGTAGGGCGATAATTGCTCCTCGTAGCGGGCCTTGATGCGGTCGAGCAGCTCTTTTTCGGCTTCGGGGGTGATGACTTCGCCCTTGGCCTTGAGGCTGGCCACCTGGATTTGGAGCAGGGTGTTGGCCGCTGCCGCGCCGCTCATCACGGCGAGTTGGGCGCTGGGCCAGGCCACGATGAGGCGGGGGTCGTAGGCTTTGCCGCACATGGCGTAGTTGCCGGCGCCGTAGCTGTTGCCCACGATGACGGTGAACTTGGGCACCACCGAGTTGGCCATCGCATTCACCATCTTGGCGCCGTCCTTGATGATGCCGCCCTGCTCACTCTGGCTGCCCACCATAAAGCCCGATACGTCGTGCAGAAACACGAGCGGAATGCGCTTCTGGTTGCAGTTCATGATGAAGCGGGCCGCCTTGTCGGCCGAGTCAGAGTAGATGACGCCGCCCATCTGCATCCCGGTTTTCTTACTCTTCACGATTTTGCGCTGGTTGGCCACGATGCCCACCGCCCAGCCGTCGATGCGGGCGAGGCCGCAAATGAGCGTCTGGCCATACAGGTCTTTGTAGGGCTCAAACTCCGAGTTATCGACCAGGCGGTTGATGATTTCCATCATGTCGTAGGGCTTGGCGCGGTCGGCGGGTAGCTGGCCGTACAGCTCCTGCTCGTCGAGCCGGGGCGCGGCGGGCGCGGCGCGGCTGAAGCCAGCCGAGGGCTGCGCGCCCAGCTTGTCGAAGATGTTGCGGATGTGGTCGAGCGCCTCCTCGTCGGTGTCAAACTTATAGTCCGTCACGCCCGATACCTCGGAGTGCATGGCCGCGCCGCCGAGCGCTTCGTTGTCGATGGTTTCGCCAATGGCTGATTTTACCAGGTACGAACCCGCCAGGAACACCGAGCCGGTGC
>Ga0160428_1000666_pt1 | contig 34188 bp, 24 predicted proteins | sample SolpanmetagenomM_FD_108198 | JGI IMG/M metagenome (GOLD analysis project Ga0160428, IMG submission 108198) | Solar panel surface microbial communities from Lawrence Berkeley National Laboratory, California, USA - M | ecosystem: Engineered > Built environment > Solar panel > Unclassified ... | reverse complement strand
GGTGGTGCCTTTGGCGAAGAGTTCGGTGCGGGCCTGGGGCCGGGTGGGGTCGAGTTTGATCTGGGCGGGGTTACCCTCGGCGTAGCCCAGGGCGGCAAAGGCGTTCTGGCCGTTGGGGGCGAAGGCCATGGCCTGGATGGGCTGGAAGGCGCGGTGCTGGCGGGCGGGGGCGACGCGGGCGGCAGTGGAGGAGTTGGCCAGCACACCCTGCCAGGTGTAGCGCACGCGGCTGGCCAGGACGCGGAGGTGGTATTGGCCGGGGGGCAGGGCTCGTCCGGTCTGGTCGGTGGGGGTGATGGTGGCGGAGTGGGTACCGGGGGGGGAGAGCCGGGCGCTCCACAGGGTGGTGAGCAGGGTGGAGTCGGCGCTGAAGAGACCGGCCGAGGTGGTGGCCGAATCGCTCAGACTATACCTGAATGTGATTTTCTGATCTGTCTGCGCCTGGCTATTTATAGCCCATAGCGCACTAAAAAGAAAAACTATAAGTTTACTTATTTTATTATTCATAAACTTACAAATTAGTAGCTCTAGTTCGTAAGCACTTTTCGTTCCAGTGGTTCTATCTCTATAGGTAATTGTCAGTGATCTGATCGTTTTGTTTGGCCGGCCAACTTTGATGCCTCTATTCGGACAGCTCCATTTCTCACAACGACCGATCAGATGACCCTGCTTACCGTCTCCCGGTACGGTTCATCTGACCGTCGATCAAGGCACTGTCTGTGACAACTCAGTAAGTAAATGGGGCTGTGGTAGCATTATGCGCCAGTCGTTTGTACTTTGGAGGGTGAAAACGTTTGCTTTCCTCTCCCCGCTCCTGCTGACGGCCTGTCTGGCGCAGGCGCAGTTCCGGTATCTGCCTGTCGCTCCGCAGGTTGGGCAGGTCGTCTCGTTTACGTATTCCCCGCAGGGTACGCCACTGGTCGCCGATAGCCTGATCGAAGCCCGGTTTGTGCGCTACGGTGCCCCGGCCGTCATGAGCCTGAGTCAGCCGCTGGGCCTGAAGCTGGTTCGGCAGGGACGCGATTATGTCGGGCAACTAACCGTTCCCCGCAATAACGTGTCGGGGATGATGTTGCTGTTTCGCAATTCGCAGCAAACACGCCGGGTCGATCTGAACCGGGGGCTGCTGTACACGATTCCGGTTTGCGATGATAAAGGTTGCCCCCTGCCCCACGCCCTGGGTGGACAGGCATCGGCGTTTACGCGCAGTCATTTTCTGTACGAATCCGACGCCCGGCCCGACCCGAATCGGGTGGTGCAGCTGTACGAACTCGAACTGGGCGAGCATCCCGACTTACGCCCACTCTACTGGTCGGATTATCTGGCCGCGCTCGTAAAGCAAAAGAAGCTGGGGTATGGGCCAAAGGTCGACGCGGGGATTCGTCAGTATCTGGCGTCGCGGCCCAAACCGACGCTGGCCGAACTAAACACGGCAGCCCAGCTGTACGAGAGTATGGGCGATTTCGGGAAGGCCAGCGCCATTCGGGAGCAACAAAAAACGGCCGACCCGGCTGGCGCACTCGCGCAGAAAGACCGGGCGATGGCCGTGCGAACTCAGGGCGACTGGAGCCAGAAAAAAGCGATGTACCAGGCGTTTGCGAAAGAGTTTCCGGCTTCATCGTACCTGCCCGCGCTAAGCGTGATGATGACCGATGGCTACTACAAAAACAACGACATCCGGGGTATGCTGGCCCTTGTCAACACGTTGCCCCCCGCACAGACCGACGTGCTGATGCTGAACACGATCGCATTTCAGATGGCCGACGAGAAGCGCGACGTCTCTACCGCCGAAGGACTTATTAAACGTGCCCTCGCCGATCTGGACGTACAACCCCGGCCCGGCACCTTTCCCGCCAGTCAGTGGGCGTCGGAAAAGCAGAATCGCCACCGCCAGTTGCAGAACACCTACGCCCGCGTACTGGAACAGCAGGGCCGCTACGCCGACGCCTGGACAGCCTACCAGACAGTCGTCAGACCCGACGATATGGAGGACAGCGACGCCCGGGTCAACGAACGTTATTTTCTGTGCGCCCTGCAAACAGGCCATGCCGCCGATGCCCAGCCGCTGACGCAGGATGCTATTCAACTCGGCCTGGCCACCAACCGGCTTAAAACAGTGTACCGCGACTGGTACGCCAAACAACCGGGTCAGTCAATCGCCAAAGCCGACGCCCACCTGCATGATCTGGAAGCCGATCAGCGCGAAAATCTGCGCGATGAACTGAAGGCCATCATGATTAACGAACCGGCCCCCGCGTTTTCCATGACCGATTTACAGGGCCGGACTATTTCATCGTCGGCCTGCCGGGGCAAGGTCGTCGTGCTCGACTTCTGGGCTACCTGGTGCGGCCCGTGCATCGCGTCGTTTCCGGCTATGCAGCAGGCGCAGACCCGGTTCGAAAGCGACCCCAACGTGCGGTTTCTGTTCGTCAACACCCGCGAGGGCGGGCCGTTGCAGCGGGTTCATTCGTTCATGGAAAAGAACACCTATCCCTTTGTTGTGCCTGTCGACGCGCAGCAACGCGTAGCCAATGCCTACAAAGTGCAGGGCATCCCGACGAAAGTTATCATCGACGGCAAAGGGCGCGTTCGGTACCGGTCCATCGGCTACAACGGCAACCCCGAAACGACCGTCAAGGAGCTGGCGATGGTAGTCGAGATGCTGAAGGAAGAATTGTAACTGAGTTCATGCCGGGCCGCGCCCCGGTGGCCACCGGGCGATTTGTGGTTCGTAGTTTGTCCTCCACAGTAGCAACTACGAACTACGAACCACAAACAACAAACCAAAAATGACCCTACGATTAGCAACGCCCGAGGATATGCCCGCGCTGCTCGACCTGCTGAAACACGTGATTCCGGCGATGCACGAGAGCGGCAATTTCCAGTGGGATGAGCAGTACCCCAATGCCACAGTATTCGGGCAGGATATTGATAAGAAACAGCTGTGGGTAGCCGTAGTCAACGATCAACTGGCGGGAGTAGCCGCACTGACCGAAGAGCAGGAGCCGGAATACGCGCAGGTGGGGTTCGACCTCAGTGAACGAGCCATTGTCACGCATCGGCTGGCGGTCGATCCTCGGTTTCAGGGACAGGGGGTGGCTGTCGCCTTACTACAGCAGGCCGAGCAACTGGCCCATGACCGGGGTATCCGCTATCTGCGCATCGACACCAACTCCGAAAATCAGATCACGCAGCGCCTGTTTCCCAAACTCGGCTACCGCTACGCCGGTGACATCACCCTCAGCTTCCGCCCCGGTCTGCGCTTTCTGGCGTATGAGAAAGCAGTTTAAGGTTTTCGGTATAGGGTTTACAGTGGCTGACGCGTAACTGTAGCCTGGACCTCCAGGTCCGGGTGGCCGTTAGGCCAACTACGCAAGGCGGCAGCTTTTTGGCCGCTATTGCGTCCACCCGGACCTGGAGGTCCAGGATACTCAAGCGTACCAGCTAACGACGAACCATAAAAGCTACGAACCACTTTTACTAGCCCGGTTGGCCTGTTTGATACTGTTAGCTACCTCGTCCCACTGCTCGTCGGTGACGTCGCGGAGGTGGTTGAACTCGCCCGCCATCAGCACTTCGCCCCCGTCGATGGTGATGCTTTCGCCGGTGATATAGCCCGAAAAATCCGACAGCAGGTAAGCCGCCAGATTAGCCAGTTCGCCGTGCTCGCCGACGCGGTTGAGCGGGATACGGCTTCCGGGGTCGTCCATCAGGCTGGCTAAGGGTTCGGGAAAGAGCCGGTCCCACGCGCCTTTCGTCGGGAAGGGGCCGGGGGCAATCGCATTGACCCGAATTCCGTATTTGCCCCACTCAGCCGCCAGCGATTTGGTCATAATCAGCGCACCGCCCTTAGCCACCGCACTCGGCACGACGTAGCCCGAACCCGTGGTAGCATAAGTCGTGGAAATATTCAGCACCGTACCGGGAATCCTGTTCTCGATCCAGTACTTGCCGACGGCCAGCGTAAAATAGTACGTACCCCGCAGGACAATGTCGACAATCGTGTCGAAGGCTTTGTACGACAGTCGTTCGGTAGGGCTGATGAAATTCCCCGCCGAGTTATTCAGCAGTCCGTCGACTTTCCCGAACGTGTCAATGGTCTGCGCCAGCACCGCTTCGATCTCCTGCGGGTTGCGTACATCGCATGGAATCGCCAGTACGCGGCCGACTCCTTTAACGGACGCCAGTTCAGTCGTCAGCTCGGCGGCTGTTTCGTCGATCACCGCCTGCCGACGGCTACAAATCGTCACGTTGGCACCCAGCGTCAGCAGGTAGCGCGTGATGGATTTACCCAGCCCCGTGCCGCCCCCGGTCACGATAATCGTTTTTCCCTGTAAAGCCCCATCCCGGAGCATTCCTGTTGCGTTCATGTTTTAAAGAGCGAAAGAATGAAAGAGCGAAAGAGTGAAAGAATGACTGGCGGATCGTTCGCTCTTTCGCTCTTTCATTCTTTCGCTCTTTGAGGTTAATAGCCCCGGCTGCTTTTCTTGTTGAAGCGGGCCTGCCGTTTTTCCTGCGTGGCTTTCATGGCTTCACTAAAATCGTCGGACTGAATCTGACCGGAATTTAGTTCGGCGACATATTGTAACCCGTCTTCGACGGACTTATCCAGACTGCGGTTGAGCACCTGCTTCACGCCCGTCACGGCCGACGAGGAGTTGTCGGCGATCTGCCGGGCCAACGTCAGAGCGGCCTCAAACAGCGCATCAGGTGTTTCGTAGACGTGGTTGACCAGCCCGATTCGTTCGGCGAAAGTGGCATCGTAATCGTTGCCGGTGAAAGCCATTTCGCGGGTGAAACCCTGCCCGATGATAGGTGGCAGAAACTGCAATCCCCCAATGTCGGCAGTCATGGCGAGTTTGGCTTCGCGCAGGCTGAACTTCGCGTCGCGTGAGCAGAGCCGAATATCGGCAGCGGCAATCATGTTGACCCCGCCCCCAATACACCAGCCATGAATGGCCGCGATAACAGGCCGGGGCGACTCATGAATCTTCTGAAAGCCCGATTGCATCTGCCGGATCTGCGTCGTGATTTCTGAGCGTTCGGCACTGGTCATGCTGCTCAGTTTCGGCATCATCTGCGGCAGGTCGAGGCCATAGCTAAAATGATCGCCACTACCCCGAACGATGATGCAGCGGACATCCTCCATCTGGTCGATGGCGGTCATGGCTTTCGGCAGTTCTTCCCAGAAATCGGGGCCCATGGCGTTGCCTTTGCCGGGGCCAAGCAGGGTGATAGTCAGCACACCGTCGTCGGTGGCCAGTGATACGGATTGATAGGTCGTCGGTTCCATAGTAACGGGTATGCGTGCATACGGCGGTCGTAAAAGTGCAGATTTCAATTCACCTTCGCAACCGGCTGTGTATGCACAACCGGCGACCATTCCCGACTGTTAGCTGATAAACGAAAGATAATTGTCGCGATTGATCAGTGCGAACGGCGCATCGGGATAAGCCGTGGCAAACGCTTTCGGTTGCCTGACCCGGTCGGCACTCCATTTAAATTCATAGGCCCTGATCTGTCCGTTTTCCACCTCAACCCAGTCAATTTCCTGCTGATCGTAGGTACGCCAGAAATAGCACTCGACCCACCGCTGCTGAGCCTGAAGCGTTTTCAACCGCTCGGCTACCAAATAATTTTCCCAGAGTTCGCCCACATCCGCCCGGATCGATAGCGGGCGCAGATCAGCAATCAGCGCATTACGAATCCCATTGTCCAGAAAATACCAGCGTGACGTTTTGGTCACTTCCTTGCGCAGGTTACGACTAAACCCACCTACTTTTTGCAGGATAAACACCTTCGTGAACAGGTCCAGGTATCGTTCAACTGTGTTTTTGCTAAGTTGCAATTGCTTACCCAATTCTTCCAGCGACACTTCTTTGCCAACCTGAAACGCAATCAGTCGCAACAGATCCTGTACTTTTCCTGCCTGCCGAATACCCTCGAAGGCCATGATGTCCTTGAGCAAATAGGTATTGACTAGTTCGCGCAGGTAACGTTCCCGCTGAGCCGTAGTAGTCAGGCTAAACAGTTCGGGATAACTACCCAGTACGAGTCGTTCGTCAAGTTGTTGCCGGGTTTGCAGTGCATTCTCGTACGGCAGCAGTTCGCATTGGGCAACCGGGTAGAGCTGATGGAAAAATGCCCGGCCAGTCAGCGGTTCGCCCGACAGATTCAGCAGATCGAACGCCGATGAACCGGTAACAATGATTCGCAGATGGGGCAATTGGTCGACCAGTAATTTCAGCACCTTCCCGATAGCTGGCACGGCCTGCGCTTCGTCGATCAGCAGCAATTCCGTATCGCCGATCAGCCGACCATACCCGGCGATACTGCGCTGAGCCAGTAACTGCTGCGTATCGCTATCTTCACCCTCCAGCCAAAGGGGCCTGTATGGCAATTGCCTCACCAACTCACGAAGCAGATATGTTTTTCCAACCCGCCGGGCACCAAATATCAGGTTTACTTTACCGGGGATCAGATGCTCCTTGACTATGGTCAATAAATAGCGCTCTATTTCCATAAACTATAAATTCCGTCAACGTACTGACGCAATTTAGCTAAATTACGTCAGTACGTTGACGGAATTTATAGTCCAGGCCGCCTACCCGGTCATCTGCACCGTGTAGCCCCCCGTGATTAGCTGCCCGTCGAGCCGGAGATTGCGTACGCTGACCGACTGCCGCAACGTCACAATATGCCCGGCATTGACCCGTACGTATTCACCGGCCACCGGTTTGCGTCCGACCGTCCAGACACTGCCGCTTGTCCAGTCGCCGGACGCGATTGTTTCCACCATGTCGGAGAAGAGCGACACGGTAGGAAACTGCCGGAACAACAGCGACGGGGTCGTTGCCTGGGCCGTACCGAACCAGTCGGTCAGCACGTCGGTATAGACGCGCCGGAAGTCGATCTGCATCGGAATATCCTTGTTGGTGGTTTGCCCGACGAGGGCCGACAGGTTGGGATTCTGCCCGATCGTGCGGTGTTTGACGTTCGTACCGAAAACAAACATCGGGGCCGCAATACCGTGGTCGGTGCCGCGCGACGCGTTGGAATTAGCCCGTCGGCCGAACTCGGAAAAGGTCATGCCAACTACCCGGTTGGCCGTACCCTGCAATGTTACGTCCTGTTGAAAAGCAGCAATGGCGGCCGAGAGTTTAGCCAGCCGGGTCGCGTGGTCACCGGTCGTGGTATCGGTGCTGTCGACCTGTGCCGAGTGGGTATCGAAACCGCCCAGCGAGACGAAATAAATTTTGGTTTTTAGGCCCCCATGAATCAGCCGGGCCACGATTTTCAACTGCTCAGCCAGCGAATTTCCGGCCGTACTATCGGGGTACGTCGCCAGGTTTTTACCCGCGTCGGCCGCCCGTTTGATCTCACTGGCGTAACCCACCGACAGCGCCTGCTGCTTGCGCACGTAAGCGATCAGGTCGCCCGCGTCGCAGCAGGGTAAGCCCCCCGGTGAGGTAGCACTACTGGCCCCCACCAGCTGGTAAAAGCTATCGGGGTCGTTCAGGGCAATGCCCATCGACTGCTGGCTACCTAGCAGGGCCGTCGACGTCAGATAGCCGATCTGGATAGCGAGCGGATCTTCCATCTGCGCGTTGGGATAGCCATTCGGATAACCCGGAAACTGGTTTTCGAGGTAGCGACCGGCCCAGCCCGTCGTGGCTGTCACATCGGCATCAACGGCCGTCATCCAGATGTCGGCGGCCCGGTAATGCGACTGATCGGGGTTGGGGTACGAGACGGAGTGGACGATAGACAGATTGCCATTGTTGTGCAGATCGCGCAGCCCCGTCATGGCCGGATGGAGCCCGGTCGCATCGTTGCCGTCGAGGATCAGCACCTTGCTTTGCGGGATGGCGATGTTACTGCGCAGGGCGTTGTACTGACTCATCTGGTCGAGCGGAATCACCGTATTCAGCCCGTCGTTTCCCCCGTTGAGGTACACAATCACCAGCACCCGGTCGGAGTTGGCCGCCTGCGTATCGAGCAGCGCCTGCACCAGTGCCGACTGCCGGTTGAGGGCTTTCAGCCCAAACCCATCCAGAAAAACAGGCAGCACGCTCGCCGACGCTGCCGCCAGAAAATCACGACGTTTCATAGTTGTAAAAGAGTGAAAGAGTGAAAGAGTGAAAGAGTGGCTGGCGCATCATTCGCTCTTTCACTCTTTCATTCTTTCGCTCTTTAAAACAGTTGATACTCGGCCATGCGGAGCATGTAGCGCATGAGGTTCTGTAAGCGGTATTTGACGGCGTTGCGCCGGTTGGTATTTGTCGGGGCGTTGCGGTACGCGTTCCACTCGTTGATCCACGACTGGCGCGGAATGCCCTGCATCATGATCGTGTCGATGAGGAAGTCGTTCTGGCTTTGAAACAGCTCCAGCGCAAACAGATTTTTTGAAAAGGCCGTCTGCACATCGACGCAGGTGATGGCGGGTGTACCGGTGGTATCGGCGAAGTTGGTTTGCAGGCTGGTTGCCCACGCCACCACGTCGATACCCATTTTGTAGCCGGTTTTTATTTCCAGCCATTGCCAGATGTACGCATCGGTATAATCGCTGCGCAGGGCCAGCGTCGTGGTGTTGATCCAGATGCGCGAATAACCGGTCTGGTAGTAGGCGTCGTAGCCAAAGACCGTCGGCTGATCGATCAGCGACATCTGCATGTCGCGCATCCGCCAGAACATGAAGTCGAAATACTTTTTAAACGCCGTGTAATCGGTCGTCATATCGGGCACGGGCTGACTGAACAGCCGCATGGCACCGATGGCCAGATCAGCGGGTGATTTTATCATCGCGCCGATGTTGGTGTCATCAAAAAACACCTGACTCGTCAACAGCTTCACGACGACCGGCTGAATGGCGTAGTTGTTGGCGTCGCTGGCGAAGAACTGCGCGAGGGGTATGATAACGGCGTTTTCGATCTCAGCCGTCACGGTGGGGTTCACGTACCAGCGGTAGAGTTTACGGCAGATAAAGCGGGGTGTTTGCGGGTGGCGCAGCAGCATGGCGACCAGATCGGTCAGTTCGGCGTCGCCCGCCGTCGTGCCTGTCCGGCCCGTAATGACCGTACTGTTGTAGCTGGCCGAGAATGTTTTGTTGGTCGAATCGTGCTTGCTGCTGGTGAAGGTGGTATCGAACGTGGTGGACCCTACTTTCCAGAAGTTGGTGTATTTCCACCCCGTCAGCACCCGCGCAGCCGCTTTGACATCGTCTTCGGTGTAGTTTTTATTGCCGTCGACATCAAACGCACCGACCGTAAATAGCTCCTGTAGCTCGCGGGCGTAGTTTTCGTTGGGTTTGCCGACCTCATTAGCCCCCCCGTTGAGGAACACCAGCATGGCCGGGTCTTTGCTCACCTGCATCACCAGTGTGCGAAAATTCCCGAGCGCATTATTCCGTAGCAGGAGCAGATACCGATTCAGAAAGCGGTAATCATCGACTACCTCACGGGTCGTAACGAAGTGGTTTTGCCAGAATAGCGTCAGCTTATCCAGCAGACTGGGCGGGGCCGACTGATCGGTCATCAGCCGCATCCACCAGTAGCGCAGGTAATGCCCGAAGTCGAAATTACGGTCGCCGTTGAAGGGTTTGTCGAGGTACGTTTGCCCCGCCGTCGGCTGCGTACTATCGAGATCGACCGGGGGCGGGGGCGAATAATTGGCGTTGGTAATGAGCCGGTTCACCGCGTCAGCCGCCGTCAATCCTGTAAACGCCGTGATTTCCGCCTGGGTGGGACCAAACGTTGCCCGGCGCAGCAGATGCGCGGCTGTTTTTGCCGTCAACGGTGGTGTATAGGGATCGATACTGACCATGCACTCGGTTTTGTCACGCAAGCGCAATAACAATACCAATACCGATCGACAGCGTACCGCTAGTACACCAGTTGCTCGCCCAGTCCGGCGGCTGTGATGATACGGGGCACCCAGTCTTCGGCACCGATGGAGCGGATATGCAGCCCGGTGATCCCCTCCATGGACCGGATACCCTCGATCAGTTCGAGGGTGATAGCCAGGCTTTCGCGTTCGCTGTTCTGGCTTTCGATGCGGTGCAGCAGGTGGTCGGGAATACTTAGCCCCGGAATTTCCTTCAGCACGTGCAGCCGCTCGGCTCCGCTAAACGGAAAGATTGCGCCGATAAACCGCGCTTTTTTATGCAGCCCCCGCCGGACGACCTCCTGCATCCAGGTCTGCATCGGGCCCAGCTCAAAAATGGCCTGTACCTGAATGAATTTCGCCCCGGCGGCAATTTTCTGTTCGAGCCGGGCAAAACTTTCCTCCATCCGGTCGGGCGAACAGGGGAAGTCGATGGTGCCGACGGTGAAGCTGGGAGCCGGTTTGATAATGTCGCCGTTGAACATCTCGCCCCGCTCGGTCAGGGCCGTAATGCGCTCGATGGCTTCGACACTGCCCAGATCGGTGGCGTCGACGGCGGTGGGATCGGTGCCGATGGCGCAGGGATAGCCGCCCAGAATAATGACGTTGTTCAGCCCCAGATTGGCGAAACCCAGCAGGTCGCCCTGTAGAGCGATGCGGTTGCGATGGCGCAGCGTGAATTGCAGAATCGGCTCCATCCCCGCCATTTTGCAGTGCAGTCCCGCTACCATGTTGCTCAGCCGCGCCCGCGACAGCAGGTGATCGTTGATCTGCACCACGTCGACGTATTCGCTGACGATAGCGGCCGCGTTCATGAAGCCTGTCAGGTCGTGGTGGCGCGGGGGCGTCAGTTCGGCCGACACGATGAACTTGTCAGACCCCAGCAGTTCGGCAAACGTTTTCTTTGTTGGTACGTACGCATTCATAAGCAGTTGTGTTTCTGGTTCGTTGTCGTCGGCCCGCCTGCGGTCGGGTCACTGAATGGTCAGAATTCGAACGGTCGGTTCGTCGGGGCCGGTCTGTGTCCGGCGGATGGCCTGGATCGCAGCCGCCAGCCGGTGTTTTTCGGCCATGGCCGCCGTGCATTCGTACCCGTACGTTTCCAGCACCCGCCGACTCGCGTGTTGCAGGGCGGTGGCGCATCGCTGCTCAAAGTCGGGTAGCTTCAACTCCGTATCGGGCTGGAAATACGTCCGGATCACGCTCGATGGCGAGTAAATCGTTTCGTCGCGGCCGTCGGGCCATTGAATGTGTACGTATGTTTCCGGCATACCAGGTGCGTCGTTGCCAATAGCTTAGGTTATTCTAAAACGGATTTTTTGTCATACCGAGGGACGAAGCACCTTCGATAGCAGCCTATGGTATTTTACCGAAAATGCTTCGTCCTTCAGCATGACAAAAAATAAACTAATGTACTTTCGATGATCGGCATATCAGCACGATTGAGCAGGCACAAACGCGTCGGCCGCGAACGGAGCAAGCTGCTGGTTATACCGTAGTTGAATACGACTCCCTTCGGTAATGTCGCCGACGACGGCCGCCGTGATGCCATTGCGGGCAAACAAATCCAGCGTCGACGCTATGTGCTGGTCGGGCACCGTCAGCAGGTAACCGTAGCTGGGAAAGCTGGTGAGCCATTTCAGCAGCGGCACACCGGGCGGAATGGGCAGCGCGTCGAGGTTCAGCGTGGCCCCCACGTTCGAGGTTTGGGTCAGCATCGCCAGCGTGCCGATGATACCACCCATGCTGATGTCTTTGGCCGCCGACGACCAGCCCGCCTGCGCAATCTGGTGGGGCAGACGCAGGGTTCGCTGCAAATCGTCGGGCGACGCGGTGGTACTGGCGTTCCAGAACGGGTAGTCGCCGTAGTAGGCCCCGTTCATGTCGACCGCGATCAGCAGCCGTTCGCCGGGCCGGGCGTCGAAACTCGTCAGCAGGCGGTGGGCCTTGCCGATGATCGACACGGCGAGGTGGAGATTGTCGCTGTTGTAGCAGGTGTGCCCGCCCACCATCGGCACGTCGTAGGCCCGGCAGGCAGCCAGCATCCCCTCCCACACAGCCCGACTGCCGGGCTGATCGGCCGTCCAGATCACGTTGGTCAGCGCCACCGGCAAACCGCCCATCGCGCAGACGTCGCTGATGTTGACCATTACGGCCGAATAGCCCGCAAACCAAGGATCGCGGTTCAGAAACGACGGAATGATGCCCTCCGACGCAAACAGCGTGTAGCCGCCGATGCCGTCGGGGATGGCCGCGCAGTCGTCGCCGAGCCGCACGGGTTCCCTGGCCGAAAACGGTGCCGTCGCGTGCAACGACACACTGTCGCCCAGCCACTCGTACGTCCGTTCGATACGCATCTTATCCCGAACGGATGGTACGGCCAGCAGGGCGTCAATCAGTTGGTGCAGGTCGGACATGGCGATGAATTTGCGGATTGTTGAGACTGGGGATTGACCGGCCGGCCGGGGCGTTTAGTTCGATCAGAGGTCGGCGGGCAGAACACCCGATACCCAGCGTAGAGGTGGTGTCAGGTCTGGAACTTACCGGATATGGTACACCGCGCCCCTATCCCTGCTTTAGCTGCGCCAGTGAGATTTGAGACGGTGGATAGTACCGCAGGCTGGCTTCCATCCGGGCGTGGGTCATGCCGTGCAGATCGACGGTATGTAGCAGTTTCCACTGCATCCGCTCGAAAAAGCTGACGTTCTGCATCTGCACGTTGGCCAGAAACCGGCGGCATCCGAGTGCCGTCGCCGTCGATACAGCCTTGAAAATCAGCGCGGCACCCACCGATGTTTTGAACAGATCAGGCGCATTGTCGACATCGAATAGCCCCTGAACGGTGAAGCGGGCTTTCTGCCGGTACGCGTCGGCCACGCCCAGTCGGGAGCCAAACCAGAGCCCCGGCTCGCGCTCATCGATACGCACCACCCCCACCACCCGGTCGGGCATCCCCATGCAGTTCGAGACGGCCACGATGGGCAGGGCTTTCCGGTCGATCTCGTCGCGGTCGGTATTGGTAAAAATGCGCTGCTCATCGCAGAAAATCCGTTTGCGCAGGTCGGTATACTGCCGAAGCTGCCACGGTTGCCGGGCAAAATCGAACAGCAGATCGTCGTTCTTGAAAGGCGGGGGCGTTTCGATCAGCATACGGCAGCGGCTTTGCGTTTCTCGAACGATTTCAGTGTCGAGCAGGCTCCGCATTTGCCGCAGCCCGCTTTGATGGTGTCGGCGGTCATACCGGCTTCGGCCAGCATCTGCCCCACCGGAGCCAATACCGCCTGCATAAATGCGGAATCGGGCGAAGGATGGTGTTGCAACGGGGTATTCCGAACCGGCACAAACGGCACGATGAACGGGTAGACGCCAATTTCGATCAGGTCGCGACTGAGGTCGATGAGCGCGTCGGCACTATCGCCCAGCCCGGCCAGCAGGTAGGTCGACACCTGGGCCTGGCCAAACACGGCTACGGCCGCGCGGAAGGCGTCCATGTAATACGCGAGCGGCACTTCGGCTTTGCCGGGCATGATGCGCTCCCGAACGGCCTGCCCGGCTGCTTCGAGGTGCATCCCCAGCGCGTCGACACCGGCATCGCGCAGCTTGCCGAACCAGGCAAAGTCATCGGGGGGTTCGCACTGCACCTGAATTGGGATCGTAATGCCCTGCTGGCGCAGCACGGCCACCGTATCGCGCAGGATTTTCGCCCCCCGATCCTTCGTGGCGGGGGTGCCGGTCGTGATCACCAGTTGCTCGATCCCGTCCTGCTCGACGGCTACGCGGGTTACTTCGGCCAGTTGCAGGGGTTTCTTGTAGGCAATGGTCGTTCCGTATTTGAGCGATTCGCCAATGGCACAGAACTGACACGATGTGCGGCTATCGCCGTACCGGATGCAGGTCTGCAACAGCGTCGTAGCCAGCACATTATGACTGTGTAACTGCGCTATCTTCCAGAACGGTACCCCGTCGGTGGTGGTGTGACCGTAGAAATTGGGCTGGCGCGGAAAGCTGATAAGCCCCAGCTTTTCGCCGTTTCGCAGCAGATCGGCCACGCCCAGTACATTGGGGGCGCCTGCCTGGTACGGCGACGATCCCGACGACTGATTGTAGACCGGCACCATCAGCGTCGTACCGGCAATCCGCACGGCTTTATGATCCGTCGGTCCGGCACCACCCCGGCGGGCGGGTGTCGTGCCGGCCACCGACTCGTCGAGCCGCAGCCCCATCGTCTGCAACTCAGTCAATATCTCCTCGGAAAGCATAGGCAGGTGTCATTACGTCAGGCCGGACGCCGTGGGTGTGTACCGGCTGGTGTGCCGCCTGATTCAGGTTGACAGACAGTAATTCGGGCCGGGCGTAGTGACCGACGGAATCCATCATTCGTTTCCGTTTCCAGATCAGCGCCATGTCCAGCTCTGCGTAGGCAATGCCTTCGCCTTCGGTAATGGGCTGGCACAGATGCACCCCTTCCGGCGAAATAATCGTGGTCATACAGCCACCGCGCAGGGCTTTCTGCAACGCCGGGTCGGGCGTAATCGACGCGATCTGCTCCTCGTCGAGCCAGCCGCAGGCGTTGATGACAAAGCAGCCGGCTTCCAGCGCGTGGTGCCGGATCGTAACTTCCATCTGATCGGCAAAAATCTGCCCGACCATCGACCCCGGAAACTGCCCGCAGTGAATTTCTTCCCCGTCGGCCATGAGCGCGTAGCGGGCCAGCGGGTTGTAATGCTCCCAGCAGGCCAGCGCCCCCACCCGCGCAATCGTGGTGTCGACGGCGTGCAGCCCACTGCCGTCGCCCTGCCCCCAGATCATGCGCTCGTGGTAGGTGGGCGTGATCTTGCGCCGTTTCAGTACCAGTTCCCCCGTCGTGTCGAATACGAGCTGGGTATTGTAGAGCGTACCGCCGTCGCGTTCGTTGACCCCCAGTACTACCACCATCGCGCATTCACGGGCCGCACTGGCGACCAGATCGGTCAGCGGCCCCGGCACCACCACCGCTTCGGCGTAGAGCTTCAGGTGCTCCTTACCGGCCGCGACGGGCGGGGTGATAAATGAGAAGTACGGGTAGTTGGGGACGAACGTTTCGGGAAAAACGATAATGTCGGTACCCTGCGCTGCCGCTATCCGGATCGTATCGCAGACTTTTTCGACCGTACCGGCCCCGTCGCCGAGTACCGGTTTGATCTGTGCCGCTGCGGCTCTGATGATTTTTTTGGCAGCCATGATTCCGGTGTTTAGTGGTACAGTCTACAGCAACGTGAACGCACCTATAGGGTCCAGGTGTCGATGATGACCGAATTTTCGCGCCGGTGGATCAGGTTAAGATCGAGCACGTCGAGCGGGCCGATGGGCCGGATGCCGGGCAGCAGGGAGGGTTCGCCATGCCCGTAGAGTGCCTGAAGCGCAAAGCGGCAGGCGAAGATCTTGCCGCCCTCTTCCATAAACTTCATCAGCCGCTGCGTGTAGACGAGGTGACCGGGGAAGGCTTCGCTGCCGATCTTGGGAAAGCCGCGCTGAATGCCGAGGGTAACGCCGGGGCCGTAGAGCAGAATCGACGTGTCGAATCCTTTCCGCAGCAGCCGCGTCGCCGACAGGATATTGACCAGCCCGATCGACCCTTCGAACGCTACCGTGTGAAAGGTGACGAGGGCTTTCTGACCGGGTTCCGCCTTGACGTCTTCGAAGACTTTCTCTTCATAATCAACGAAATAATCGCCGTCTTTGTGGGGTTCGAGTTCTACTTTAGGCATGACATAGTCCGGTTTGCGTGGTTGAGTTCAATTCGTACGCATAACAAAGCTATGACTTGATAAAAATAAGGTCAATCACCAAAAATAGTGATTTTTTAACCTGTATTTTCCAAAAAAACAATATTATCTATATATAATACAATAATTTACAAAATATTAATTAACAGGCAGTCTGGTTTTCAGCCGTCCATGTCCGACTTTTGTCTGCTCCCTGTCCGATAGCGTGCCGCCTGCGGGTCGTTATCCTGCCTGAAATCACAACAACCCATGAAACAAACTGCAACGTATGAAAAACGGGCTGGTCGACGATGCCACCACCGAAGGTCTGGAATTTGCCACGTTTCTGGCCGGTCTGCGCTCCCTGCACGACGATCTGAAACCCGTCTTTCAGTCGGAAGTTGAGCAGTACCTGCAAACGGTACCGCTCCTGCCAACGCAGTTCATGTATGTCCACGATATCCGGTCGGGCCGCTTTTTCCACAAGGGTTTCGACCGCTGCCTCGGCTACGACCTGTCGGAACTGACGGCCGATTTTATCGTTCGGTTTATTCATCCGGCCGACCGCAGTATGTATTTTACCATGTCGAAGGCGCTGCTGTCGTTTGTGCTGGGCAACGCACCTGGCCTGGCTCCGTTCGCGACGACGTTTCAGATGAATTACCGGGTGCAGAAAGCCGACGGCACGTATATCGCCATTCTGCGGCAGAGTACGCCGTTTATCATCAACCAGCAGCACGAGGTGGTTGCTCACCTGAGTATCTGCACCGACATCAGCCTGATCGCGACATCCAGCCGCATCAACTGGCACCTGGCCGGGCCGCTCAGCGATACGTTTCCGCCGTTTCTTCAGGACTACCTGCAGCGCACTCAGCCGCTTTTCAGCGAACGCGAGCAGGATATTCTCCGGCTGGTTGGGCAGGGGCTATCGAGTCAGGAAATCGGCGACCGGCTGTTTATCAGCATCAACACCGTCAACACGCACCGTAAAAGCCTGATGAAAAAAGCCAACGTCAACAAAACCGTCGATCTCATCGCCCACGCCCGCGAACTCGGGTACATATAGGCAGCACAATTCTCTTCGGATTTGCGGACCAAAATGCGGTACTTCGGTATCCCGACTAACCAATCTGCCCGCTACGGCTGGCTCCGCCTATGCATTTCGACACGCTTGCCCTGAGAGCTACCCATCAGTCTGACCCAACGACGGGGGCCGTTGTGCCACCCATACAGCTCGCCACGACCTTTGCCCGCGATGAGGCCAACGCGCTGACGGGTCCGTACCTGTACAGCCGCCCCAACAACCCGAACCGCGACGCACTGGAAACGGCGCTGGCGACACTCGAAGGCGGAGCCGTCGGCATGGCGTTCGGGTCGGGGCAGGCCGCCACGATGACGCTGCTTCAGGCCCTCAGCCCCGGCGACCATGTGCTGGTCGCTACCGATTCATACTACGGCACCCCCGCCCTGCTCGAACAGGTGTTTCACCCCTGGGGCCTGACCTACACGCGGGTACACATGGACGATCTGGATGCGGTGAAGCAGTCGATGCACGAAAACACGCGGCTGGTCTGGTGCGAAACGCCCTCGAACCCTCTGCTGACAATCACCGATCTGCTGACCGTGTCGCGGCTGGCACACGATGCGGGCGCGCTCTGCGTCTGCGACAATACGTGGGCCACGCCCGTGCTGCAACGCCCGCTGGAGCTGAACTGCGACATCGTGATGCATTCGACCAGCAAGTACCTGAGCGGCCACTCCGACGTACTGGGCGGGGCACTGGTATTCAAGCGTAATAACGAATTCGCGCAGCGGGTGCGCCAGCTACAAAGCCTGTCAGGAGCCGTGCCGTCGCCGTTCGACTGCTGGCTTATCAGCCGGGGTATCAAAACACTGGGTATCAGGGTACGGGCGCAGATGGCCACCGCGCAGACCGTCGCCAACTTTCTCGACGGCCACCCATCGGTCGAAGCAGTCCACTATCCCGGCCTGCCGAATCACCCCGACCGCGCCCTCATCGCCCAGCAGATGAACGGGCCGGGAGCTATGCTGTCGGTGCAGGTACGGGGCGGAGCTGCGGAAGCACTGGCGTTTATCGGTAAGCTAACGCTGTTCACCCGCGCAACCAGTCTGGGCGGGGTCGAAAGCCTGATCGAGCACCGGGCCAGCGTCGAAGGGCCAAACTCGACCACCCCGGCCAACCTGCTACGCTTATCCATCGGACTGGAACACGCCGAAGATCTCATCGCCGATCTGGCGCAGGCGTTGCGGTAGATTTACTGTTTTCGGTATACGGTTTACGGTGTAGCCCAGACATCCAGGTCTGGTAGCCATTAGGCTAACGACTCATGGCGGCAGCTTTTTGGTCGCTTCGCGCCCACCAGACCTGGAGGTCTGGGCTACAACCGTAAACTGGATACAGCAATCTGAAAACTTACTTCCTGGGTCTGATCCGGCGGATGGCGGGGGAGCGCTGGGCGGTGGTGTCGTAGCCGTGTATCGGCATATTGTCGAGCGTGGCCCGGACAACATTAGACGGGTCTTTTGGGGAACGGTAGAAAGCGTTGTCTGGCCGGTTTGTCGGCATAGGGATGACCGCTCTTCGGTCGGGACGGGCGACCGGCATCGAATCCGGGCCGGGCTTACCGGGCACTTGCCCGTGTGCGTGACACGCAGCGAAGACCAGCAGAGCGTGTAGTGTTTTCATCAGTATGGAGCGTCAGTCGTGTGTATGGTGACAATGACCACCGAATTTCCATAATCGTTGCAGACATTTCCGAAAAAACCGCAACCCGTGTCCCGAAACTAAACCGTCTGACACTGGGTTGGTTAGGCAATCACGACACCCACTCCTATGCATATTGCGCTTATCGCGACCTCGTCACGCCCCAACAGCAACTCACTTCGCTTCATCAACTACCTGAACAACCTGCTGGCCGAAACGAATCAGCATACGGTTCAGATCGTCACCTACGAGCACTACGACATACCGTTTGCCGGTCAGGGGTGGCTCAACGCCGATGCGCTGACACCGTTTCAGCAGGAACTGACCAGCGCCTGGGGGGCGGCCGATCTGGTCATTTTTGCCTTACCCGAATACAACTGGACGGCCCCCGCGCAGGCCACTAACGCGATTCACCAGTTAGGTACCCCCGCGTTCAAGCACCTGTTTGCCGATAAAGTATTTGCGATGGTGGGTATCTCGAATGGCCGGGGTGGTCGGCAACCGGCGCTCGATATGGGCACGGTGGTCAACAAAATCATCAGCTTTACCAACAGCTCGTCCATCGTATCACCCAAGCTGTACGAGTCGCACGAAACGGATAAAAATATCGATCCTGACGGCCACTTCATCGGCCACGAGGTCTACGAGCGCACCGTCCGCTCCTTCGTTGAGTACACGCTGACCGTCGCTCAGCGGTGGGTCGGTACCGAGCAGACGGCCTGATTACAGACAGGTGTAGCACCAGTTACCTTGCCTGATGACAGCAGGAAGCCGGCCAGCGTGCCTCGCTTGAGCATACCACGTTTAATGAGTATCGTATGAATCCCGATTCGGACCAATCAGAAGATCAAATCAAGAAAAACGTAGAAGATCGCATTCGCGAAGCCATTCTCGCCATCCAGCCGGAGGCTCAGGTGACGGTTTCGGTCGACATGAAAACCGGCAAGGTTGTGGTCAAAGGTGCCGATGATGAACTGGTGAACCGGGCTATCGATTCCATTCCATCATCTGACGACGAGTCGTAATTTTCTTATCGTACTTCATCCTTATTGGGTGCATTGAGCGACGAATACAGTAAAAACGGCCAGCGTTCGCCTTGTTTGTCTTGACTCACGAATCAAGCTTCCATGCGCAAACCTGACTGGAAAATCAACGTCTTACTTAGGCGGTTTCGCCCTTATGTTACCCCCACGACGGTATGGCTGGGGGGCCTTATCCCGGTGCTGATGCTGGCCGGTTATCAGCAGACCAACGACCCGGTTAAAGTACCGATTAAAAAACTCGACCCGGCCAAAGCCGTGCAGATGGCCAAAGCCATCGAAGCCACCGTCAGTCCCAAACTGGCCGAGGGGCTGTCGCTCTCCGTTTGGGGGGTCGATTCGCTCGTGGCCGACCCCATCGGTATCGACATCGACGATCAGGGGCGGCTGTTCTACACCCGCACCAACCGGCAGAAAAATTCCGAATTTGATATTCGCGGGCATCAGGACTGGGAAATCGAGTCGAACAAGCTGCAAAGCATCGAGGATAAACGTGCCTTTCTGCACCGGGCTTTGTCGCCGGAAAACAGCAAAAAGAACGAGTGGCTCAAAGACGTCAACGGCGACGGGTCGCACGACTGGCGCGACATGACCATTGAGAAGGAAAACATCTACCGCATCGAAGACACCAACGACGACGGGGTAGCCGATCAGAGTCAGCTGGTTGTCAACGATTTCAACGACGAAGTGACCGACGTGGCCGGGGGGGTACTCGCCAACGGCAAAGACCTGTTCGTGACCGTGGCCCCCGACCTGTGGCGGCTCCGCGACACCAACGGCGACGGCATTCCCGACGAAAAGAAATCGCTTTCGACCGGCTACGGCATTCACGTCGGCTTCAGCGGCCACGGCATGTCGGGCGTCGAGATGGGGCCGGATGGCAAAATCTACTGGCAGATCGGCGACATCGGTTTCAACGGCGGCAAAGACGCCAACGGGAAGTCGCAGAACTACGCTAACACGGGCGTCGTGGTACGGGCCAACACCGACGGCAGCGATTTCGAGGTGTTCGCATCGGGCGTTCGGAATACACACGAGTTTGTGTTCGATGAATATGGCAACCTTATCAGCGAAGACAACGACGGCGACCACGCGGGCGAAAAAGAACGGCTGGTTTACATCACCAACGGCTCGGATACGGGCTGGCGCAGCAACTGGCAGTACGGCAAATACCGCGACCCGAAAAACAACACGTATAAAGTCTGGATAGACGAGCGGATGTATCTGCCCCGTTTCGAAGGGCAGGCGGCTTACATTACCCCTACCCTCGCCAACTTCGTCAGCGGCCCGGCGGGGATGCTCTACAACCCCGGCACGGCGCTTTCGCCGAAATACAAAAACACGTTTTTCATTGCTGAATTCGTCGGCAATCCGGCGCAGTCGGGTATTCATGCCTTCAAGCTGAAACCCAAAGGAGCGTCGTTTGAGCTGGGGCAGCAGGAGAAAATCCTCGGTGGGGTGCTGGCGACCGGTATCGACTTTGGCCCCGATGGTGCCATGTACGTGGCCGACTGGGTCAACGGCTGGGATACCAAAGACTACGGCCGTATCTGGAAACTGGACGATAAATCGGCGGCTAATTCGGCCGAGCGGAAAGAAACCAAGATGCTGCTGGCGGCTGATTTCAACGGCCGGGCAGAAGCCGATCTGGGCAAGCTGCTTTATAACGCCGACATGCGGGTAAGGCAGAAAGCGCAGTTCGAACTGGTCGACCGGAAGGCGAAGGGTGCCGACGTACTGACGGCCGCGACGAAGCAGACCACCAACCAGCTGGCGCGGGTACACGGCATCTGGGGGCTGGCGCAACTGGCCCGGCAGGATAAGCAATACGCACAGGCCATCATGCCGTTGCTGAAAGACAGCGATCCCGAAATCCGGGCGCAGGCGGCCAAGTGGCTGGGCGACATTCGCTACGCCGACGCCGGTCAGGCGCTGATGCCGCTGCTGACGGATGCCAACGCCCGGGCGCGGTTCTTTGCCGCCGAAGCCCTGGGGCGCATCGCCTACGAACCCGCGATTCAGCCAATTATCAGGATGCTGGAAGCCGACAACGATGCCGATGCGTACCTACGTCATGCCGGTAGTCTGGCACTCGCCCGTATTGGCAAGGTCGAGCCGGTAGCCGCGCTGAGCAGCAGCCCCTCGCGGGCGTTGCGGATTGCCGCCGTCGTGGCCCTGCGCCGGATGGAAAGCCCCGAAATCGCCCGGTTCCTGACCGATTCCGACGCGTTTATCGTAACCGAAGCCGCACGCGGTATCAACGACGACTTCTCGATCCCGAAAGCCCTGCCCGCATTGGGCAACCTGCTGGCGACGACCAAATTCACGAACGAACCGCTTATTCGCCGGGCGATCAACGCTAACCTGCGCGTCGGTACGCCCGAAGCCATGCAGCACCTGATGACCTATGCGCAGAACGAAGCCAACCCCGCCGAGATGCGTGCCGAAGCTCTCGACGCATTAAGCACCTGGGCCGATCCGTCGGTGCTCGACCGGGTCGATGGTCGCTACCGGGGCGAAGTTAAGCGCGATGCGAATGCGTTGCGTACGCAAACGGCCGATCTGTACACCAAACTGCTAAACAGCAATGACCTGGCGGTTCGGCTTAGTGCGATCAAAGCGATTCAGACGCTGGGTATCACCGCAGCCGGTCCAGTCCTGATGGCCCGGCTCACGAGTGACCCCGACGCGCAGGCCCGGATTGCGGGACTGAAAGCACTGGCGTCGCTGAACGACCCACAACTGAGCAAGGCCATCGAGCAGGCCCTGTCGGATCAGAACAAATCGGTGCGGGTAGCCGGGCTGGATCTGGTGGCGAAAAGCAATATGCCGAGCGAACGCATGGTCAGCTTACTGACCAATGTGATCGACACGCGCACCGCCGAAGAAAAGCAGGCGGCTCTGTTGACGCTGGGCAAGCTGCCGGTGAAATACACGCAGCCCATCTTCACGCAGATGATCGGCAAACTGGCGAAGGGTACACTGGCACCAGAGATTCAGCTCGAACTGGAAGAGTCGATTGACAGTACCCATTCGGCCCCGCTCATCAGCCAGTACAAAGCCACGACGGCAAAGCTCTCGCCGGATGCGCTGGCGGCCACGTTCAAAGGCAGTCTGTTTGGTGGTGAACCCGACAAAGGGCGTCGCGTATTTTTCCGGCACCCCACCGCACAGTGTATCCGCTGTCACTCGTACGACGATCTGGGCGGCAACGCCGGTCCCCGACTCAATGGTGTCGCTGGTCGCCTGACGCGGGAGCAGTTGCTCGAAGCCGTTATCAACCCCAGCGCCCGGATTGCCCCCGGCTACGGCGGTGTTACGCTGAAACTGAAAAACGGTAAAACGGTCAGCGGTATTCTGGACGGCGAAACAGCAACGGCGATCAGCGTAAAAATGGGCGATAAGCCCGTGATGGTCGTCCCCAAAAGCCAGATCGCCAAGCGCACGACCGACCCGTCGAGTATGCCGCAGATGACGTATCTGCTCACGAAGCGCGAAATCCGCGACGTGGTCAGCTTCCTGGCGACGCTGAAAGGCGAGTAAAACACCGGTTTCAACTAGCAGGGCAACTCATCCGTCGTTGGTTGGGTTGCCCTGTTTTCTAGTTCAGAAGCCTGCATCAAACGCAGAAATCTAGTTATTATTACTCACCTCTATAAAACATTATATACTGATTATCAACTTGTTAAACCAAAGTCAGATCGAATTAATTTTAGATTAACGTTGCCACAATCAGCCTGACCTGCACGTAATGGCTCACGGGTATTGTCAAAACTATTCCCCCACTGGTCATTCGTATGAAAAAGGTATTTGTTGCTGGTTCTCTGATTACCGTGCTGGCATTAGGTTACGCCTGCACAAAAAGTTCTGACCTGTCGCCCGTCGATGCCACAGGTGCTGCCCGTAACGGGAGTGTGACAAGTGGAACGGCCACCGGCCCCCACAGTGGTACCGCAGGTGGACCACACAGCGGTACCGCGACCGGCCCCCACAGTGGCACCGCTACACTACCGCACAGCGGAACGGCTGGTGGCCCACATAGCGGAACGGCTACGGGTCCGCACAGCGGCACCGCCGGTGGGCCACACGATGGTCCTCCCCACAGCGGCACCGCAACCGGACCCCATAGTGGAACGGCTACCCCTCCGCACAGCGGAACGGCTATGCCTCCTCATAGCGGTACGGCGACGCCACCGTTCAGCGGCACCGGCACGCCACCTCCCCACCGCCCCCGTCACTGATTCGGGTTACGACAATTGGAACAGCCTGCTCTCTCATCCGGGGCAGGCTGTTTCGTTTTCGCGGCATTTGATACCAAGCAATGAATCAACACTAAGTCAACACTAAGTCAACACAGAGGCACGAAGAACACAGAGTTTTGATCAACTGACAGACAATGCATCACTGTCGTTTTACCACTGTGTTCTCTGTGACTCTGTGTTGAACTGTTTTTTACTCTGGTACTTAAACCCACTGTTGGTGCCGTCTTTTTCAAACTATACTTCTTAAATTTTTTTAAATTATTAACTTTAAACCCGCAAAGCTGTCGTTGACCGATAGGATCAGTGGTGCAGGCTGCTTTCTCTTTTGTCGATAAAACTGTTCCCCATTACTCATGCGTTTTTCCGTTCTTCTTGCCCTACTACTTAGCCTGTCGCGGCTGACTACTGCCCAAACCCCCGCCCCCTACGGTGCGCTGCCCTCGGCGCGGCAGCTGGCGTGGCACAAGATGAAATACTACGCCTTCGTCCACTTCAATATGAACACGTTTACCAACGAGGAATGGGGGCACGGCACCGAAAAACCAGACGATTTCAACCCCACGCAACTCGACTGTCGGCAGTGGGCCAAAACGGCAAAAGCGGCCGGTATGGAGGGCATCGTGATCACGGCCAAGCACCACGATGGGTTCTGCCTGTGGCCATCGAAATACACCGAACACTCGGTCAAGAACAGCAAATGGCGCGATGGCAAAGGCGATGTGCTGAAAGAGCTGTCGGCGGCCTGTAAAGAATACGGTCTGAAATTCGGCGTCTATCTCTCCCCCTGGGACCGCAACCACCCCGCCTACGGCACGCCCGAATACAACGACATTTTCAAGAACACGCTCAAGGAAGTACTAACACAGTACGGCGACGTGTTCGAGGTGTGGTTCGACGGAGCCAACGGCGAAGGACCGAACGGAAAAAAGCAGGTCTACGACTGGCCGGGCTTCATCGCGACGGTGCGCCAGTATCAGCCCAACGCGGTCATTTTCAGCGATGCCGGTCCCGATATTCGCTGGGTGGGCAACGAAGACGGCTACGGGGGCGAAACCAACTGGTGTACCATCGACCGCGATAAGGTATACCCCGGCTACCCGAAGTACTGGGAACTGACCGAGGGCGAACAGGGCGCCAAAGACTGGGTGCCGACCGAAGTCAACTGCTCGATCCGGCCGGGCTGGTACTACCACGCCAGCGAAGACAACAAGGTAAAATCGCTCGAACACCTGGTCGACATTTACTATAGCTCCATCGGCCGCAACGGTAACTGGCTGCTGAATCTACCCGTCGACCGGCGGGGGCTGGTCCACGAAAACGACGCTAAACGCCTGCTGGAGTTGAAAGCCTATACCGACAAAGCCACGGTCAATCTGGCGGGGGGCAAAAACGTATCGGTCAGCAGTTCGTTTGCGGCTAAACCGACGTTCGCAGCGAGCAACCTCCTCGACGGTAAGCGCGACACGTACTGGGCCGCTGCCAACGGAGCCAAACAAGCGACCATCGACATCGATCTGGGCAAACCTACGACACTCAACCGCCTGCTGATCGAAGAATACATCGAACTGGGGCAGCGGGTCAAGAAGTTTTCCGTAGCCGCCTTTCAGAACGGCAGCTATCAGACGATCTCGACCGGCACGACCATCGGTAACCGGCGAATTCTGCGCTTCCCGACCACAACGACCAGCAAGCTACGCGTCAGCATCGAGGAATCACTCGCCAGCCCGATTATTCGGAACATCGAAGTCTACAACGCGCCCGAACTGATCGTAACGCCGGTCATCAGCCGCAGCAAAGACGGGCTGGTGAACATCGTCAGCCCCCGCACCACCGACCCGGTTATCACCTACACCACCGACGGGTCGGAACCGACAACCAGCAGTCCGCGCTTTACGAGACCGTTTGCACTGGTGTCCGGTGGCACGGTGAAGGCACGGGCGTTTATCAACAACCTGAAACAGGCCAGCAGCCCCGTCACGGCGGCCTTCGACATCAGCCCCGCAAAATGGAGCGTTACCTCATCGACCGACAAGAAAGCCGACGCCCTGATCGACGGCAACACCGACACGTTCTGGCGGCAACCCAAAGCGGGTGAAGGGCCAACGTCGGTCACGGTGGATCTGGGCGAATCGCTGCCCCTGCATGGCTTTACCTACCTGCCCCGGCAGGACGGCAAAAAAGAAGGGATTGTGTACCGCTACGCCGTATCGGTCAGCCAGGACGGGAAAACGTGGTCGGCTCCGGTCAGTCAGGGCGCGTTCAGCAACATCAACAACAGCCCCGTTTTGCAAACGATTCGCTTCAACAAGCCGGAAACCGCCCGCTACCTGAAGCTCGACGCGCTCGAAACCACCGAAAGCAATTCGCCGACGGTATCCATCGCTGAACTGGGTGTACTGACAAAATAACCCGTAACCCGTAGCCCAGACGTCCACGTCTGGAAGCCGAAGGCTAATAGGGTCGCATTAGCCGCTAAGAGGTTGTTGATTATTTTATAATCCCTAGCCTAAACGGCCCTTTGTCATCCCGAGCCTGCGAGGGATCTTTGGTAACAGGCGGTTTTGGTTGCTTTTAGCGAAGATCCCTCGCAGGCTCGGGATGACAAAAGAGGCCATAAAACACAATCCTAAACAACCGCTAAGCACACGACCACTACATACGTTGACCCCATCAAAATAATACTTGCGCCTTTTAGCCTTCGGCTTCCAGACCGGGACCGGGCCGCCGGTGCGGGTCTGGGCTACACCAACCAATCCATATGTTCCGATTTATTTGTTCCACGCTGATTTGCCTGTCTTTCGCTACGGCAACACAGGCCCAGACCCCGGTGCAGCGGTACCCGCTCATTCCCTACCCGACCTCACTCAGCCCGGCAACAGGGCAGTTCGTTATTACCGGACAGACGCCCATCGTTGTGCAGGACAGCCAGTTTGGTAGTGAAGCCAGGCAGTTACAGGTGTTGCTGGAAGGCAGTTTCGGCACCCATCTGCCCACCACCGGCAACACCCCGCGTATCGTGCTGCAACGCGACCCGACCATTACCGCTACCGAAGGCTACGCGCTGACCATCACGCCAAGGCAGGTGACGCTGAAAGCCGCCCAGCCAGTAGGTATGTTCCGCGCCGTGCAGACCATTCGGCAGCTATTGCCCGTCAGCATCGAGAAGCCCGGTAAAACCGTTGCCTCGCTGACGCTGCCCGCCGTCACGATTCAGGACCAGCCGGCCTACCCCTGGCGCGGGATGCACCTCGACGTGTCGCGGCACTTCTTTTCGCTGGAGTACCTGCAACGCTTCATCGACCGAATGGCGCTTTATAAATTCAACAAGTTCCACCTCCACCTGACCGACGATCAGGGCTGGCGGCTGGAGATCAAGGCGTACCCCAAACTGACGAGCGAAGGGGCCTTCCGTACCTACAACAACCAGGATTCGGTGGTACTGAAACGCGCCCGAACCAATCCCGACTTCGATCTACCGACCCAGTTCCTGCGGCAGAGAGACGGAAAAACGGAGTACGGCGGCTTCTATACCCAGGCCCAGATGCGCGACCTGATCGCCTACGCAGCGGCCCGGCACGTCGAGATCATTCCCGAAATCGACATGCCGGGCCATCTGAGTGCGGCCATCAACGCCTATCCGATGCTGAGCTGCACCGGGCAGTCTGGCTGGGGCAAAACGTTTTCCGTACCCATCTGTCCCTGCAACGAGCCGACCTATACGTTTATGGAAACGGTACTGAGCGAGGTAATTGCCTTGTTTCCGAGTCAGTACGTACACATCGGGGCCGACGAAGTGGAGAAATCGACCTGGGCGCAGACACCCGCCTGTCAGGAACTGATGAAGCGCGAAGGCATTAAAAACGTCGAGGAGCTGCAAAGCTATTTCGTGCATCGGATTGAGAAATTTGTTCAGTCGAAGGGCAAAAAACTCATGGTCTGGGACGATGCGCTCGAAGGGGGCCTGAAACCGTCGACGGCTGTGATGTACTGGCGTAGCTGGGTGAAAGACGCCCCGCAGAAAGCCGCCCGCAACGGCAACGACGTGGTGATGACGCCCGTCAGCACGCTGTACTTCGACAGCCCGCCGGGGAGTCAGTCGGTGGAGAACGTGTATAAGCTGGCGGTGGTACCGGACGGTGTTACTCCGCAGCAGACGAAGCAATTTCTGGGCGCGCAGGCCAACACCTGGACCGAATACATCCCGACCGAAAACCGCGCCGACTACATGACCATGCCCCGCATGACGGCCCTGTCGGAAGTGGTCTGGACGGGGAAGAACGACTACCCGACCTTTCAGCAGCGGCTACTAAGCCATTATCTGCGGATGGAGCAGCTGGGTATTCACTACCGCCTGCCCGACCTGACGGGTTTCGCCGAAGAAAACGTGTTTGTCGATAAGGCCACGCTTCGGATCAAAAAACCCCTCGACAGCTACACCCTACGCTACACCACCGACGGCAGTCAGCCCGGCCCAGGTGCGCCCGCCCTACCCGATGGCTTGGTGATCGACAAGCCGCAGACCGTTAGCGTGGCCGCCTTTACGCCGTCGGGCGTGCGGGGCGACGTGTATACGCTGCGTTACCAACAGCAGTCGTACGCCACGCCTGTGGCCACTGGCGCATCGAAAGCGGGGTTGCAGGTCAGTTATTTCAAAAAAGCGTTCCGTACCGTTGGCGGGATGCAGCCGCTGACCGCCGATAGTACGTTCATAGCCAGTAACCTCGTTGTGCCAACGTCGGTCAATGCGCCCAGCTTTGGCCTGCAATACCGGGGCTACCTGACCGTACCGGAAACGGGCGTCTACAGCTTTTTCTACACCTGCGACGACGGGGGTGTCCTGCACATCGCCGACCGGCTCGTGGTCGACAACGACGGCAATCATTTTCCTATCGAAAAGAGCGGGCAGGTGGCGCTTAGCAAGGGCGCGCACCCGTTCTCCGCTGACTTCATCGAGGGCGGGGGCGGCTTTACGCTCAAACTCAGCTACAGCCTCAACGGCTCCGCCCCGCAGCCCATACCCGACACCTGGTTTTCCCACTAACCAAAGCGGCCCGGCTATTCAGTCGGGCCGCTTTGGTTCTGTTATTTTCCCTGACTCAGGCGTAGGGTGACCCTTTCTTCGTCAGATAGGCCCCGATATTGAAACTGACCCCATCGAGTACGTCGATGTCTTTATGCCAGTCCTTGATTTGCCAATCGGCGTCTTGCGTAGCCACTGTGACTTTTTTGGCTTGCGTCGTAACCCAGATTACTTTCTCAACGCCGAAATTTAGCAGCTTCTGGGTCTTCTGAAAGATATAGCCGTCTGTATCAACATCTGTCGGGTCGGCAGCTATATCGACTTCAATGACTACGCGCGGAGGCACCTGCGCATAAAACTCGTCAATGGCGTCAATGGGCAACGTAGCGTTATCAAAAATGAGAATATCACCCGCCAGGTTATTCCGTTTGTCGAGATGCAGGCCGGCTTCGCTGGAGAGCATGGTGAACAGTTCTTCGTTCAGTTGTCGGCCAATGGTAAGGATAAGCTGTGTAACGATAAGTGCCTGTAACGTGCTCGAACCCATGATGTCTGCGTATGTTTTTGTGCCGGCCAATACCTCCCGATATCCCTTGTAATGGATCGGCTTACCATCCATGATTTCATAGATGAGGTACTCAGGCACTTTCATACGTGGCTTCCTTACCTGCACGCCCGACTTAGTTGTAATCATCGTTTCTGTCCGTTAGCAGCCAAATATAACCAGGTTCAGCTGTCGAATCAACCCGACTTAGCCATTACGATCGATACACGCTCCCCATCGAAAAGAGCGGGCAGGGAGCGCTTAGCAAGGGAGCCCACCCGTTCGCTGCCGACTTCATCGAGGGCGGTGGCGGCTTTACGCTCAAGCTAAACTATAGCCTCAACGGCTCCGCTCCGCAGCCTATACCCGATGGTTGGTTCACCCACTAACCAAAATCGGCCCGGTTACTAACGTTCGGGCCGGTTTTGGTTACAAATACCCTGTTTCACGCTGCTGACCGGTTGACAGGCGTTGTCCTGATCGGTTAATTTGTAGTACAGATGATTTGTAGTTAAATGTCCGGCGATCAGCAGCCCCTCGATACATCCAACAGTCTTCACCAACAGCTCGATGTTTCCTTTGCCCTCGAAGCCGCCGGCCTCGGTGTTTGGGAATATAATCCCGAAACAGGGCTGGTCGACTGGGACAGGCAGGCTCGTGCGCTGTTTGGCATTGCCGAGGGCAATCATATGCCGTACGAACAGGCCATTCAATACATTCACCCCGACGATGTTCACCGGGTCGACGAGGCTGTTCGCCGAGCATTGACCCCGCAGTCGGGCGGGTTGTACGATCAGACGTATCGCACCATTGGCGTCGATGATAAGCAGGTGCGGTGGGTTCGTTTTGTGGGCCGGAGCGAGTTCACCGAATCGGGCTCGCTTTACCGCTTCGCAGGCATCGCCCAGGAAGTTACACAGCAGATAGCGGACAAACAGAAGATCAGCAGCAGCGAAGCCCGGTTTACTGATCTGGTGATGGCGACCCCGGCAGCGACGGCGGTCTTCGTCGGGCGCGATATGCTGATTCAACAGGTCAATGCCCCTATGTTGGCCATCTGGGGCAAAGACGCATCCGTGATCGGCAACGTGCTGCACAGCGCAATACCCGAACTGGAAGGGCAACCCTTTCTGGCCCAGCTTCAACACGTCTACGACACCGGCGAACCATTTCGGCAGGCGGAAAGCAAGGCGGAACTGATCGAGAACGGGCAACCCAAGACAGTCTGGTTCAACCACGCGTATAACCCGCTGTATGATGAGAGTGGAACGGTTTACGGCGTTATCAACACGGCTGTCGATGTTACGGCGCAGGTGATATCCCGCCGGCAGCTTGAAGTCAGCGAAGCCCGGTTTCGGAATCTGATTGCAGAAGCCCCCGTTGCCACCAGCCTATTTGTGGGTCGGCAACTGCGCGTCGAAATAGCTAACAAATCAATGCTCGCCATCTGGGGCAAAGGCCCCGATCAACTCAACCGGAATCTGGCCGACATTCTGCCCGAAATGACCAGTCAGTCCTTTCTGGCCATTCTGGATACCGTTTATACCAGCGGTCAGGCGTATTCCGCCAAAGGAGCGCGGGCCGATCTGGTCGTAAACGGTGTACCCGGCACGTATTACTTCGACTTTACCTACAAGCCCCTGCGTGACGTGAATGGTGAAATCTTTGCCATCATAGACATGGCTACCGATGTGACGCAGCAGGTAGTGGCGCAGCAGCAGATCGAACAGGCCAGGCAGGCGCTCCAGCAGGCCATCGACCTGGCCGAACTGGGTACCTGGACGGTTAGTACGGCAACCGGCCATACCGAACTCTCCCCACGGCACGCCGATATGTTCGGCCTGGCAGCGACGACCATGCCGTATGAGCAGGCACTGGCGGTTGTCCACCCCGACGATATCAAGCGCGTAAAGGCCGCTTTTCTGGTCGCCATGCAACCCGATTCCGACGGGCGTTATCAGGCCGAATACCGTATCATCAACGCGCGTACCGGTAAGCAGCAGGTCATGCGCGCCGTGGGCAGAACAAGCGTCGATGAACAGGGCAACCCGGTTCAGATCGCCGGCACCACGCAGGACATAACCATAGAGCGGGAATCACAGCAGACCCTGGAAAAGCAGGTGCAGGAGCGGACTCAGGCCCTGCTGCTGGCCAACCAGGACCTCAAACGCTCGAATGACAACCTGCAAACCTTCGCTTACGTGGCCAGCCACGATTTGCAGGAACCCCTGCGCAAAGTGCAGCAGTTCGGCGACCTGCTCCAGAGTCAGTACAGTACAGCACTGGGCGACGGGGTTGCCTACCTGGAGCGAATGCAACTGGCCGCCAGCCGCATGTCGACACTTATCAAAGACCTGCTTGGTTTCTCCCGTATCACGACCCAGCGGACAACGGATGAGCCCGTCCGTCTCGACACCATTGTCAGCGATGTACTGAGCGTGCTGGACCTGGCCATCGCGGAAGCAAATGCCCAGGTCCAGGTCGATTCCCTGCCGACCGTGTCCGGCGATGCGACTCAGCTGGAACAGCTTTTTCAGAACCTGCTCAGCAATGCGCTGAAGTTTCACCGGCCCGGTGTGCCACCCCACATCCGCATCAGTAGTCAGCCCGTACTGGCTGACCAGCTCCCCCCGTCGATCAGACCCGCTCACCAGGCCCCCGTTTACCACCGCATCGACGTGGCCGACAACGGGATCGGCTTCGACGAGAAATACCTCGACCGCATCTTCAAGGTCTTCCAGCGGTTGCATGGCCGTAGTCAGTTCGACGGTACGGGCGTAGGATTGGCCATCTGCGAAAAGGTCGTTGTCAATCACGGGGGTATCATTACGGCCAGCAGCCAGCCCAACCAGGGAGCGACCTTCCTTATCTACCTGCCGACGCTGTAACACCCAGGACCGGCTCCGCCTGACTAACACCGGCTTTTGCACCCGGCAAACCGGGACCGAAACGGACCATCAGGCCGCTTGGTGGGAAGCGACTCTGTACGGCATGGCGTTGGGTACAGCAAATTGCAGGGTAAGCCGGAAATCGACCCGTTCGTGAGCCGACAAGTGCGCGAAAACAGCTAACTTGGCTGTTCTTCCGACCAGCTCTGGCGGCCTAATCCCTGTAACTTCCTCTTTCATGTTTGCTACTGATTTGCCTTCAGCGCATTCGCCTGATTCGTCGGCAGAGCGATTACAGGCTGCCCTGCTGGCGGCCGATGTCGGCACCTGGGACCTGGACATTGTCAACCAGCGGGTCTGGTGGGATACCCGCTGCAAAGAACTCTATGGCTTTGACCGGGACGATGTCGTCCCTTACGCGCAGGTGCTCTCGTATATGCACCCCGACGACCGGCTGCGCGTCGATGAAGCCGTCCAATGGGCGCAGAACCCCCGGTCAGAAGGCCGCTACGACATTCAGTTTCGGACAGTCGGGGCTACCAGCGGGCAGTTGCGGTGGCTGCACTGCCGGGGGGGGGCTTTGTTTGATGAGCAGGGAGTCGCCTATCGGTTTTCGGGCATTGCGCAGGAAATTACACAGCTTGTCGACGCCCGGCACCAACTGAACGCCAGAGAACGGCGGTTTATCAATCTGATCGACGAAACTCCCACCGCAACGGCGATTTATCTGGGGCGGGACATGGTTATTCAGGCGATCAACAGGCCCATGCTGCAACTCTGGGGCCGGGACGCTTCCATCATCAACCAGACGCTCCACCAGGCCATGCCGGAGTTTATCGGGCAACCCTTTCTGGTCCAGCTTCAACACGTCTACGATACCGGCGAAGCCTGCTACATAGGTGAGGGCCGGGCCGATATTGTTATGGATGGTCAACTCCGTGAGGCCTGGTTTAGCTATGACTATAAACCACTGCGCGACGCCGACGGACACATCTACGGCATTATCCATACGGCCACCAGCATTACCGAACAGGTACAGACCCGCCAGCAGCTAACCATCAGCGAAGTCCGTTTCCGCTCCCTGGTCGAACAGGCCCCGGTAGCCATGGCCATCTTCCGGGGGCCAGACCATGTGATCGAAACGGCCAACCAGGCCCATCTGGAATTGTGGGGTCGGCAGGCCGGACAGGTAATCGGGAAACCGCTGTTCGACGCGTTACCGGAAGTGAAGGGACATGGGTACGAAGACTTGCTGACGACTGTACTGACCACCGGCAAACCATTCTATGCCAACGAATTGAGTGCGCCACTCTGGCGCAGGGGTCAGCTTGAAACGGTCTATTTCAACTTTGTCTACCAGCCCCTGCGCGAAGCCGATGGTACGATTACGGCCGTTATGGTAGTAGCCAATGAAATTACCGAGCAGGTACAGGCCCGCCAGCGGCTTGTTGCCAGTGAAGCGCGGTTTCGGTCGCTGATTAAAGAATCCCCGGTAGCCATGCTGGTCTATGAAGGCCCTGATATGGTCGTGGCCGAAGCCAACGAACAAATGCTGACCATCTTTGGCCGGGGCGAGGACGTGCTGGGTAAACCCCTGCTGGAATCGATCCCTGAGCTGGCCAGCACCGCCTTGCCCGAGCAGTATCGGCAGGTACTGGCCACCGGGCAAACGCACTATCAGTACAGTGAGCGCATCCCGCTGGTGAAGGACAATCAACCCGTCTGGGGTTATTATGACTACGTTTACAAAGCCCTGTACGATACAGATGGCACGGCGTACGGAGCCATCTGCACAGCGGTCGACGTGTCGACACAGGTGGTGGCCCGGCAGATTATTGAAGAAAGCGAAACCCGGTATCGGCACCTATCCGAGCAACTGGACGAGTTGGTGCAGCAGCGCACCCATCAGCTGGCCGCAGCCAACCAAGAACTCACCGCCGGTATTGATGAGTACGCGGCCATCAACGAAGAACTCGAAGAAGCCAACACCCTGCTCAGCCGCTCCAACGACAACCTGCAAACCTTCGCCTACGTGGCCAGCCACGATTTGCAGGAACCCCTGCGCAAGATTCAGCAGTTCGGC
>Ga0160428_1000664_pt1 | contig 34438 bp, 33 predicted proteins | sample SolpanmetagenomM_FD_108198 | JGI IMG/M metagenome (GOLD analysis project Ga0160428, IMG submission 108198) | Solar panel surface microbial communities from Lawrence Berkeley National Laboratory, California, USA - M | ecosystem: Engineered > Built environment > Solar panel > Unclassified ... | reverse complement strand
GTGCTGACAGAGTAGTTGAGCTTAAGTTGCTGCATAGACACTTTGTACATGCTCATTTTCTTCTTGAGCAGGCGCTTCTGCGTCTCCACACGCTGCATCTTCTCCTCGCCTTCTTCGATATTGTTAATGTACTTTTCATAATTTGCAATCTCCTTGTAACGCTTCCAGAAAGTCTGGGAATATTGTTTGATTTGCTGCGCATCTTTACCATCGACTTCAAGCGCGATGCCGTCATAATTGTGTCGTCCAGATTTAGCAGAGCCATTGATGAATTGCTGAAAGTCGCGACGGTTCCACTCGCCAAAACCTTGCTCAGTAAGCGTATTTTTCTCTTCTTGTTCTTCTTCGGTCAACGGTTCAGCGTCGTCAATCTCCTTCTGGTCGAGCTCTTGCTCGGCTTCACGATCTTTTAGATCTTCCTCGGCGCCGTCTGGCAGAGGTGCCTTGATATTGTTGATTTTGCGGAAATGAGCCGTTTCTTTGTCTTGAAGTTCTTGTAGACGAGGTGAGAAGAACTGGTAATCATGGACGGTAATCTGTTTTGGTGCACGAGGTACTTTTGGTTTGGTGTCAACAGGCCGGCCACCACCAGTCGACAGTGCCATTCTGTAGTACCCGTCGATTGAGTATGCTTGCTCTTTGCGCTCACGCTTTGTGTCTGGAATTAGGGTTGCAATGTTAAGTTCGCGCTTCTTGTTTTCAAAGTTCTCGCCATTCCACTCATACGCCGACTCTGATGTGAACTTCTGAAGATCGTCAATACCCAACTTTTCATACTTTGCATTAAGTGCTGCTGTGCGTTCTTCGCCTCGTGCCAGTACAGCATCGAGATCATCGTCTCCAGCAGCACCCATTGCGCCAACACCACCATGGCTCGAGAACACAGCTTCAGCACCATGCTGGATCATGTTGAGCAACTCATCTTTCGATGCAGCAGCCTTTGCTGCTTGCTGAGCACGACCTTGTTGAATGACAAGCTGGTCAAGTCGGAGCTTCTGTGCCGCCCTCTCTAGAACTTTCTCCTCGACAGCGTTCTCCGTGATGAAGCGAAACACAACGACTTGCTTCTTTTGACCGATACGATGAGCTCGGTCCATGGCTTGAAGATCTGCCTGGGGATTCCAATCGCTATCGAAGAGGACGACAATGTCGGCAGTCGTCAGATTGATGCCCAGTCCTCCGGCTCTTGTCGTCAAGAGGAAGAGAAACTTTTCAGAGCCTTCCCTGTTGTATTCATCAATGGCCGCTACACGATCTTCATGTGCTGTAGAACCATCAATACGACAGTATTGATGACCCCTCATGACCGAGTAATCTTCCAGAATGTCCAGCACTCTGCTCATCTGTGAGAAGATCAATACTCTGCTTCCTTGAGCTTTCATTTTCTTAAGCAGCTTATCCAGCATGACCATCTTCGCTGCGTTATCGACTAGATGCTCATCGGTGGTGTATGGTGGACCAGGTTCCGCACCGTCGAAAAGGTAAGGGTGGTTGCAGCACTTGCGAAGTTGCATAACTATGTTCAGAAGTCGCGTCTTCGACTCACGTTTGCCACCAGTACCTTGTACAGCATCGACATCCTTGGTAAGAATCTTCTGATACCACTTGACCTGCATCTCTGACATTCCCACATACAAGTTGATTTCCTTCTTTGGTAGCAAACTTTTCTCCACGTCTGCTTTGACACGTCGTAAGAGGAAGGGTCGCAAGAGTCTGTGTAATTGTTGCACGACCGTATCCTGGTCTTCGCCTGAGTTTGTGAACCATTGATCGAAAGCTTCAGACTCGCCGAAAACGTCAGGCAGGATGAAGTTGAGCAATGCCCATAGCTCGTGAAGGTTGTTCTGAAGTGGAGTGCCAGTGATGAGTAGACGATTGCGCGAGTTAAACGAGCGGACGACTTGAGCTAACGAAGACTCCTCATTCTTAATACGATGCGCTTCATCGATCATAAGGTATTGCCATGCAAATTTCTTGAGAGTCGACTTCTCGATGAGAACCATTTCGTAACTCGTAATTAGCACATCAAATCCTTCATCCACAATCCGGTCGTTGATAAGTTGATGTCTCTCGTCCTTCGAACCTTGTAGCACTAGAGCATTGATCTCAGGTACCCACCTCGCGAACTCTCTTCTCCAATTGTCAAGAGTTGACTTGGGCACGAGGACTAAATGAGGTCCTTTGATGTTCTTAATGTGTCTGAGATAGCCGATGAAGGAAATGGTCTGCAATGTCTTGCCCAAACCCATCTCATCAGCCAGAATACCAGAGATACCATTTTCATGCAGATTGATCAACCAGTTGAGACCAGCTACTTGGTAATCACGCATTTGTCCTTGAACATACGCCGGAGACTCTCTGAATATAGTTTGTGCTCCAGCTTCTTGTTTTCCCTCCTTCAGCAGCTCCGCATCTTCCTCCTTCTCTGTCCGTCTTCGTCGGTCTCCACCAGCACCGCCTTTCCTTTTGTGATCTTTCGAGCTCTTTGCATCTTTCTCAGCATCCTGTCTGTCTATTTCGGCAAGAATTTCGTGCACACGTGGGTTCGAGCTGGCACCGATGAAGTGACGGAAGAGGTCAGTCAGACCGAGAAGGTAACGAAACCTCTTAATTGAGTCGTCGTCCTATTGCCAACAGTTAGATATGGGACTTCTTTTGATAGCTATCGCCAAAGCTAACCTTCGATTCGCCGAGATTGTCATGTTTCCTGCCGATGATATTCTTGCGCAGTTGACTCGCTTCTATACGTCGTTTTCGACCATCTGGCACATCACCCATTACACTGCTCGCCGTTGTGCCTGGATCTTCCGAGTCTGTGTAGCCGGGAGTATCGAGCATAGGGACATCGCGATCTGGTGATGAGCGAGGCCCGTCCATTGTTGCGGAGTCGAAATTAAGTACTCAAGCTCAAGGTGATGGATGTTGTTGATGTAGTTTCCTGATGGACCCTTTACATCCAGGTCAGGTCGTGATGATCTTGCTATCGCTTGATCGCGTTTCTTCGTAGCCCAGGCTTGAGGGATGGGGGTCTGATACGAAACGAATTGGTCGACTTTAGACGGCTAGATAGGACGAGGGTTGAGGAAAGGCGGGTTCACATGACAGAGTGCAGTAGCTCGTCTCTAACTTCTTTATTTCCAACGCGCGAACGGGAAGTCGCGTCCGGAGTAGTAAATGGAATTAGGGTTATGTATTAATCGACATCATCGTCGTCCAAAGTTTTGCTTTCATGCAAGACAAAGTGCATCTGCACCGCATTCGACAACAACGACCTCTAGACGACATTGCCCTCTGCTGTGTGCTGCGTGATTGTGTGAACAACTCCGGGGACCTTACTTACAAGTTCTAGCATGTCTACTGCAGACTCCGTCAAGCTCGGTTTCACCGACGCCGCGAACGTTACCAGCTCCGCCGCCTCGAATGCGAGCTCGACCATCGCGCAATCTACGTCGTCAACATGGGATAGACTAAGCCAATGGGCTTCGGAGCACAAGGCCGTGGTCTACACCATTGCTGGTGTGACCTTGGTCGCAACTGGCGCAGGTGTTTACTACTATTCTAGCTCAGGTGAATCAGTGAGGGTGAACCCGGGGGAGCCAAGGAAGAGCAAGAAAGAAAGACGCAAGCAGAAGCAAGAGCAGGAGAAGGAATCGGAGAAAATAGCAATTGTGCAAGAGCCTACAGGTCAGTAAGGACTTCTTGAACCCAGGCCGAAGATGCTCATCACCTTCTGTAGAGGCAAAACCTGCGCCGCCTCCATCCGTGGCCGTGGAGACCGAGGAGGAGCTGCCATCTGTTGACGAGAATTCAGTCGGTACTCTGTCGGATGAGGTACGAATCCTCTGACACTTGTGTGCATGCTAACATTAGGCTAACCGCTAAAACAGGAGCGCAAAGATTATGCTGCGAAACTCAAGGCAGCTGGAAACAAAGCGTATGGCAACAAGGAGTACGAGCGTGCTATTGACCTATACAGCAGAGCCATCCTTTGCAAACCCGATCCTGTATTCTACTCAAACCGTGCTGCCTGTTACGGCTCCCAGTCTCAGTGGGACAAGGTCATCGAAGACACTACCGCCGCTCTCTCTCAAGATCCCGAATACGTAAAGGCCCTCAATCGACGAGCAAATGCATATGAACAGTCAGAAAAGTATAGCGAAGCACTTCTCGACTTTACTGCTAGCTGCATCATCGATTCTTTCCGCAACGACCAGTCTGCTCAAAGTGTGGAGAGGCTTCTGAAGAAGGTTGCTGAGGGCAAGGCCAAGTCTATTCTCGCCAACAAGGAGAAGAAGCTGCCAAGCTCGATGTTCGTGACAAACTACCTTCAAAGCTTCCGTCCCAAGCCAAGACCAGCAGGCCTGGAAGACAGCGCAGACCTCGGCGATGATAGTGCAAAGGGTCAATTACGAAAGGGACTTGTGGCCATGGACAAGAAAAGCGGTGACGGATACGACGAGGCATCAACGGCGTTCGACCGCGCCCTTGAATTGGGTGATTTGGGTGAGCACGAAGCTTACGCATACAATCTCCGTGGTACCTTCCGCTATCTGAGAGGCGAGAACGAGGAAGCGCTCGCGGATTTGTCGAAGAGCGTGGAGCTGGACTCTGCCTTGACGCAAAGCTACATCAAGCGCGCCAGCATGCACCTCGAGCAGGGCAACAAGGATGGCGCAAGCAGTGATTTTGAAAAGGCCATCGAGCAGAACAAGGACGATCCAGATATCTACTACCACCGCGCACAGCTGCACTTTATCCTCGGCGAATTCGCTGAGGCAGCCAAGGACTACCAAAAGTCTATCGACCTCGACAAGGACTTCATCTTCTCTCACATTCAGCTTGGCGTTACCCAATACAAGATGGGCTCAATTGCCTCTTCAATGGCCACATTTAGAAGATGTAGAAAGAACTTCCCCGATGTGCCCGATGTTTACAACTATTACGGAGAGCTTCTACTCGACCAACAGAAGTACCAAGAAGCAATCGATCAGTTCGACCAGGCAATCACGAATGAGAAGAAGTCCAAGCCTAACAGCATCAATGTCCTACCACTCATCAACAAGGCATTGGCGGTCTTCCAATGGAAGCAGGACTTCAACACGGCAGAAAGCTTGTGTCAGGAAGCCTTGAAGAGTAAGTCGTTGAAGAGAGCTTGAGAAAGCCAACATGCTGATGCGTACTATAGTCGATCCTGAATGCGATATTGCTGTCGCCACCATGGCACAGCTTCTTCTACAGCAAGGCAAGGTCACAGATGCACTCAAATACTTTGAACAAGCGGCGGAACTGTCGAGAACGGAAGGCGAGGTCGTGAACGCACTATCATATGCTGAGGCAACAAGGACGCAACTCGAGGTAAGTTTTGGATATGACATGCTCAACGATCCCGACCTAGCTAACACAACTGCTATTACAGGTGCAAGAGAAGTATCCACAGCTTGCGAGTAGGCTACAAGGCGGAGCTGGTGGGTTTCAAGGCATGAGGTGAGGTATTCAAACGAGGTAGAGGTGACAGAGGCTTTTCCTGCTACGACCAGGGGTTGACGGAAAGTCATAATGACGGCGCAGGACATGCATCGACATGCTAGCATAGTACAGTGCTGAGACATAGTACAATCTAATGTAAAGTACAGATCTCCTCTTCACTTTCTCAATTACGCCAATGTCAAAGATGATTATTGTCTCGCACCTGAGGATGATAGACAATGTGGAGTGCTGACCAAGAAACGCTGAGGGAAGGAAACGCTGATCGGCGGACAACAACAACCTGGGCACGATAGGAATCAGAATACCAACAACTCGCTTTGTACGACATAATCCCGGGACTCGCTTAGTGAAGAAAGCAAGAAACAGACAGGACACGGTCATCTTGCTCGGCCCAAGGGCAGCCATGGATTGGAGTCAATAGCGTGGTAAGAATGCTACATGTAATAGTACCCCGCATCACATGCAATTTGAGTACCCTTTCTCCCACCTATTGATAGATAGCTCTTACCATCTCTCCTTCACTTGCTTCCCTTCTTCTTCATCATTCTATCTCACTGTCGACTTCTCTATCACATTGCCTCCTGCAACTCGTGATCTGATCGACGTAGTTGACGACGCTCGCTTGTCAATTTCTATCACGTTTAGCTACTCTTATCCTGAGGTCCTCAAGCACTGAGTCACATATCTGGACAACGCTTCCGGAGCTCGAGAAGCTCATTCGACTAATTCAAGATGCCACGCAAAGGTAAGCATTCTTCTCGACCAATCTCGCAGAATTCACCATCTAATGCTTACTCAAATAGTCACTATCTGGCTCGACTGCGCCGATGGCATGCAGCCAGTCTCCAAGAGTGCACCACTCGACAAAGACTACTTCGACCGCTGTCTCACTCTCACCGAGGCTGAAAATAAGGTCAACGTCGGCCGCAGCTCTAGCAACGTCCTGAATTTCAAGCCCGAATCTGACAATGCTCTCTTTACCTCTCGTGTTGTTTCAAGATCTCACGCCGTTCTGTCTGCAGATGTCACTACAGGTGTAAGCAAAACAGCACTTCTTTCTGCCTTCATTGACTCACCATTGTAACAGGACGTGATGGTCAAGGATCTCGGATCTGTTCATGGCACCTGGGTAAATGGCAGAAGGGTCACTCCTCACTTTCAACAGCATTTGGAAGCAGGAGATTCGCTGATCTTCGGCCAAAACATTCCACATGCTTCTCGTAAGTCTCAAGTCTAAGAGTCGGAGCTGAGTGTACATGTGCTAACAGTGTTGCAGACGGCTATCACGAAGCTAGGACCTTCAGAGTGTCTTATTGGTGGGGCGATATTGAGTAAGTGCCAGAAGATGCAATTTTTTCGGGTGTTTCTAATCACCTTTCACAGCAACGAAGATAACAAGAAGTCAGCCAGCAACCTCATTGACGAGACCGCCAATCCTGTCCTTCCTCCTCGTCCCTCGGGCATCAGAGTTCCCACTACCTCCTCCGAAGATGAGAGTGAAGAACAAGACTACGACGAGCAATCTGATATCGAGCTATTGACGGTTCACACGAAGACAACTAAGCAGCATGTCCCTCCTACCAAGAAAGAAGATTCTGGTATCGTGGTTCTGTCGGAGTCCGAGACTGAGAGCGATGACGAAGTGCAGGTGGTTTCCGTCACACCCAACAAGAAGATTATTGAGCTTGACATGGATGATCTTCATAATGATGACGATGATGAGGAGGAGATGGACCTCACTTGGCCTGCGCTCACCACATCTACCACATCTGACCAGCGCTTGGCGGCATATACTGCACCTGAAGGCCGTACTCAGAACACCGGAGCCCAGGACAGCCATGAGTTACGCTTGCCAGGTCCAACTGTTTATCGCAATGTTGAAGATCTTGAAAAGACCCAAGTGGCATCAAACGAGCTCGACAAACTTGCTACGATCACTCCGGAGGAATCGGTTTCATTCCTTAAAAGTGAGAACGAAAACGAGGAAGCTGGAGACGATACTCAAGGTCTCAGCACTACTCAAAGCACCATCGCCTCGTCCACCCAGACCTCTGGCCTTCCTGCCTCGATCTACCCGAACCTTCTCACTGCCTCTACCCACCCTGACTCCAGCACTCACACTGTTTCCAATCACTACAGGCCTCCACCATTTCGCATTGTTCAATCCAGATGGGATGTTGGACCTACTCTGGCGCCTACTGTGGCAGTCAATCCCTATTCTCAGTATGTGAGCTCCCTTTACGAGGCGAGTGACGTGCAGACCAGAGCCAAGGAGTTTCAGAATGGAACGCATGAGCTGAAGGCTATCCATGATGCGGCATTTTCCGTCGAGCAGAACGTTAGTGCTCCTCCAGCACCGACCTTGCCAAAATGCGCGCTCGTTGAACAGCCAAGTAGAGTGACTGTGCCTGCAGACAAGTCCAAGATGTCCATTCGCAACATCATTGAGCCTGTCTCTGAGTCTGGCTCGCCCGACCCCGAGGTGGTCGCTGCAACTCAAGCAGATCTTTCTACTGATCAAATGGAGGCATCAACCAAAATGCAGACAGAGGCACCAGCCACGAAGCAAAACATCGAACTCACCTCAAGCGGCAGTAAGAAGCGCAAGGTCGACGAGGTCGACCACCTCTTCGTCGAACCTCTCAGCCAAGACTCTGCCTATGCTCTTCATACAAGCACTAACCTCGCCGCCAAAGAACTCGATGCAGAAGTCCTTCACTCCATCCGCCACAAGCGTCCTTTCATTATGGAAACTACACATGCTAGGATCAAGTCAGCTGTTCGTGCTCGTCTCGCTGAGAAGCGTGCTACCAGGGGGATTGAGATTAAGAAGACTTGCAACAAGACGGCATGGATGGCCAGTGTCAAGCCGTTCTTGCTCGGCACTCTTGTTGGTAGTGTAGGTGTATTTGGTGCACTGTTGAGTTTGCCTGGAATGGAATGATATGGTTGGGTAGAATGGTGTTTATGGTACGAAGGGGGTTCCGTGGAATAGGAGCTTATGGATGAATATGGAAGAAAGGATGCATAATACCAAATGGTCTCGGTGGACGAGAAGACTATGGATACGGCTTGACAGCATGGTTGAGTCCACATCAACTCTGGTAATAGTCGGGATTGCAAGGAATGTTGGAATTTGATTCTGCATTCATGTTGTAACTGGGCGCAGGACATGGTGCATGGTTTATGGGAATGTCGAGGAGCTCGATGAATCGCGAGTAATACAATGTAATGACCTCTCTCTTCCCAGTCGCTTCGGTCTTTTGCCTCTAAGCAAAGTGTTTATGGCGAAGATCTCGTGTATTCGTTTAAATGGATATTTTCTATGTCGTAACTTTGTCTGAGACGATCGTTTCATAACGAGAGACGATAGTGTTATATGCAGGCTGTATTAGTATATGCTCAGACCACGGCACAAGATAGCCTCTTGACAGCTCTCGCTGAGGCTTATGAGATGGGAGCAAGTCCTGCCTACGCATGAAGTGCACCGTGTCCGTCAGCTTGCTTGGGGGCTTGCGAAACCATTCACTTGAGATCGACACTGTGAGTGTTGCTGGAATTACAAAGTACTCGGATCCATGAGTCTTTCTTGCTCGAAGATGATGGAGGTGCTGATTAAGAAGTTTCGAGCCGCAGTAGGCATTACTGAGGGATTGGGAGGCTGTATCTCTTAGTATCTGGGATAAATGCTAGGTGTTGTCTGATGTGAAAGATCTCGCTTCAGCGGTGTATTTGTGCTCTGTCGAGTTGCTGGTTTGCGATGCGGGACTCGCTGTTGAGCTTGTGGGCTTTGTATGGAATCTGCGCGGAGGACTTCATTGCCGCGTGGACTTTTCGTGCGGTGCTACCATGTCATGCCGCGCCCGTCGTTTGATGGTGGGTATGTAGCTTTCTTTGTTTGCTTGTGAGGAACGTCCGCTTGAGATGGATTTATTTTCTTTGTCTAAATTGGTATTGGCGTGGATAAAGTCAGTAATACTTTTTGTTATGGCTCGTCCCTGAGACGAGGTAAGTTTGATGAAAACACTTGTATCACACCCCTGTTGTTTGAGGATCTAGCATCTCAAGCCTTGGTCATGAGGTTTACGTGCTTATCAGCTTAGCTTCTCGTATCTGGAAGACCTGGGCATTGCGGATAGCTGTGTCGCAGATAGGAGGGATCACCTGGTAGAGTATAAAGTATACGAACCCCAGTGATCTGGAGCCTTTCTCGAAATTGAGCTGTTGTTTGCAACATAGATGGTGGTTTAGACACAAAACATCTGTACATCGTCTAATACTGATATGCTGCTATTGCGAAAGTATATCGCTTAGTATGTAGTGCTCTGTCGGTCATCTGTAACACTCGTTAGCAATCGGACCAGTAATCCACATCTTTTGCTTTGTCTCAAACTCGTCTTAACAATCTCCTACATGTCCTATAAGTCGTCTCTTTAACAACACCGCCTAATCTCGTCCCGTGCAAAGCCGCAGAAAACAGAAACAGATACAAACAAAATCAGTACTCACAATTCGCACCCATAGCCCTCCTAACCTTCTCCAACACAACCTTCTCATCCAAATCACCCTTACTATCCGTCTGCACCTCAACAGCATAATTCCTAATCACACTCGTCACCTCACCGCTCTGAATGCCCAACTTCGCCTTTCTCATGACCTTGGTGTTAGGACCGCACCAACGAACGAAGACGAACTTGGCGCGCTGGCTATATTCGTCGTTCCCGATTGCGACACGCAGGTATCCGAAGACGGCTTCGTCGTCGCCGAGCTGCGAGGTGAATTCGGGGAGACCGCCTGTGCCAGCAGCGGAGACAATGAGCTGGTCGGGCTTCACGTCGGGGGAGTAGCGGAGGGCTAGCCTGTGGCAGGCAAGAGAAGATGAATTAGAATGAGGAGATCTCGAGCATGGTTAGGAATCTCTGCCCTCGTTGTGTGTGCATGAGAATCTAGTTGAAGCACAGGAACATGCAGCGCGCGATGATACCGAGTGTGCCTTGAATGGTCACTCTTATTTATGGTAGCCAACACCCCCAAATTCAATATCTTTTTTCGTGTTCATTCTACAAGTATATTGCAACAATCTTACCAGTTGGTCTCCGTCTTGTCGTCCCGAACCTCATCGTACTTCTTGGCGATCTCGGGGTCACTGACGAGTTTCGACATATTCTAGGATATGTAACCAAAATAGGTCTGATAAGAAAAACACTCGCAGGTGGATGAATTGAACTCTGGCATGTGCTTGGTCTTTCAGGGGCCGCGGGTATAGCCGTTGAACACTAAAATTAATCAGAACAGGCATTATCCCCGCCATTTCGCGGCTCATTGGAGCAGTTATAAGATCAAAATGATGATGCAGAAGTCCTGCAGCACTCTACTTGTCTAAAAAGGGCAAAAAGGATGTGCGGTTCATTTATTGAAGCCGGTGGGACTATTTTTAGGTTAGTATAATATCACCGTTTCAAACAAGTTGTGGTTACTCACTTCGAACCCACGAATCGTTAGATACCAGCAAATGGTTGTAAGAAACCTGAAGCTGGCGCCATAACCGCTCGGCCACAGCTCCGTTATCGAGCATGTTCTGTTTTGTAGACTATATACTCTGACATCAACGGCGATTTCGCGAGGCATTTAACGAATCATATTGGTACAGGCTCCAGCTCAGTCAAATCTTGTCCGATATTGGACATACGCCACAGGCAGTTTCCACTCACTTATACTTCCGTTTGTACTCTTACAATTATGTAAATAAAGTGCATGGGCGTTCCAATTGATGTTAGTCAATATGAAAGTTGAAATTGACTGTCGAAAAGGGTGATTAGTAATCAGCCGGGGTAACCGATAGCAGTGGGGGAGGGGGGGGGGGGAACCTTTAGCAATTCCCCACATTCTGCTTCAAACGAGGATTCACGGTAGTCAGTGTGGTTCTTGAGCAGAACATCTTTCTGACGGCAATATTAGATGAGGAGTCGGCGAGGCTGGTGAGGCTTGGCCATACGGGGATATGCATTGTATTTATGTTGACAGTACTCAGAATCTTTATACACATTCTTTGGTCTTCGAAAGCTTGGGTCCTTTGACACTCGCTTTGTATATACTTCTAATTTAGCTAGAGCGCATCGTCACATGCAGGAGTCAATGACACTCCAGAGTCCAGCACGCCCATGTGAGGCACTGGAGCCAGTAAGGCTAGCTCCATGTCAACGTCTTCCACAACCCTATCACACTAGTCCACCACATCCTTCATGCTCCAGACTACCCTCAATCAATCCATCTATGACCTACTCCATGATCCAGCGGTCTTTCGGAACAGCACTCCCTTCGATCTCATCGTGATGACATGGGTAGCAGAACTGACTGATCAGCCATCGACCTTGTACCTCACTCTTTTCTGCTGCAGCTCTGCCAACAGCTGATCATTGAACCCGGCTATATCGCCATGGGTTGAGTGTGTTTCGGTGCCGTAATGCTGATCTCATCAAGGAGATTGCGCAACAACGATTGTTCTCAGCTGAGTTGGGCACACCATGTCCTTTCCCTTTCATCATGCTTAATCTGTGCCGTGGTCGTCTTCGATCACTGGTAACAGTGGGCGAAATATTTTCGTTGATGTATCGCAAAGCTTATGATGTCTTTTTCGGAGTTGTTCTTCATTCATGTAGAATCCAGCATACAGTCGTCATCTTCACAGCGAGGCTGCTGCAGCAATGCCAGTAGCTCTGAACTCCCCAGGTGATGTGATCTTGATTTCGACTGGATATTTCCATTCCATGAATCTTGCCCAGCCTATACAACAATTCTCAATCAATGCGCTTGCCACCTCCAACTATGCGATGCTTACCATAGAACGCCAGTTTTCTGCCAAAGTACTTTCCAAAATAAGGTATCAACACCATCGTCAGAAGTAGCTCCAGCTGCTGTAAACTCTCCTTCCACTCCCTCTCGGCATCATGAGAGTATAAGTCTTGTTCTTCTTCCGTCGAGCTTGTTTCGCCAGATTCTGGCAGGGAGTCGACATCGTCTGATTCTGGTGAGGGAGGATCTACCATAAAAGCAGAGGAAGATATTGAATCTGCCATTTCGGTTAGAGGATCTGCCATTGCAATTGAAATAGATTGATGTTAACATAACAGAGGTAAGGTCTCATACACGTTGTTGACGTCGTTAGGGTTAGGCGGAGTGGCTATCACCTGTTTGACTCAGAAAGTGTCGACGATGTGAGAAAGTGGTGTGACTCTTCTATTCCTTATTTACTCATACAAGTGACACTCACTGAAACACTCTAAGATTACTTGCATCTTCTATACGACTTGCTAGAGACATACAAGAAAGAATAACACCAACCGCAATCATGGCTGACGTGGTAGGTCGCGCGCGAACATCCCCCTCTGCACATTTCTGGCTATTTCTACAGTCTTCGCCACTATTAGCAATCTACTGACATGCGCTGTGTTATAGGAACAACCCATGCCAGATCGCAAGCCGCGCAAGTCTGTAGTATTCAGCGACGACAACACCCTCATCGACGAGAACGGCGCAATGACCACCACACAAGATACCGGAGATGACAAGACAACAGCTGACAGCCATACGTCAGGTATGTAGGGCATGGCTTTCATCGTGGTTACATGCTGACATCTTCCAGCAAATGGCGAAACTGCAGTTGACGACATGTCCACATCCTTCGACGACCTCGCGCTGAAGAAAAAGAAGAAGAAGTCCAAGAAGACCGAAGGAGCTACAGACGACGCAGAAGCAGCACCAGCAGATGACGCTCCCGACTTCGATCTAGGTGCTCTCAAGAAAAAGAAGAAGAAGAAGGCACCAAAGGTCGACACTGATGAGTTTGAGGCTAAGCTTGCTGAGGCCGGCGCTGCTGAAGGCGAGGAGGACGGAGAGATCGCACCTGACGCCGATGCTGCTCCAACTGCTAGCAAAGACGCCGAGGTTGAGGAGGGGGATATGGATGAAGGCACTGGCATTTGGGCCCACGAGTCCGAAGCACCAATCAACTACAACCAACTACTCAACCGCTTCTTCAAGCTACTCAACACAGCACATCCCGATCTTATGTCTAACGGTGGAAAGAGCTACAAGATTCCTCCTCCGCAATGTCTGAGGGAAGGAAACAAGAAGACAATTTTTGCCAACATTGCCGAAATCTCCAAGAGGATGAAGCGATCAGAAGAGCACGTCACATCATATCTCTTCACTGAACTGGGAACAAGTGGAAGTACGGACGGTAGCAGACGATTGGTGATTAAGGGCAAGTTCTTGCAGAAGCAGATTGAGAACGTCTTGAGGCGATACATTGGTAAGTCTCCATGCAACACATTTCATCAGATGGCCAGAGCTGATCATGAATCCAGTCGAGTACGTAACATGCAAGACCTGCAGATCACCAGACACCGAGTTAGTACGAGGAGAGAACCGTCTCTACTTCGTCAACTGCAACTCTTGTGGATCAAGACGTAGTGTTAGTGCTATCAAGCATGGTTACAGTGCTCAAATTGGAAAGAGAAAGAGGATGCAAGGTTAAGCTGGCTCTTGGCTTTGGGAAGGCGTGGTTTGTATATTACACAGGATGTCATCTTCCAGATCTTCCGTTTGCTTGAGTAATGGTATAATTATGCATGGCGGCTCATCAAAGTGAGTGCAGAATACAGAGTGCTATGTAGTAGATCAACGACCGTCACGATCTCTGTTCTGTTCGGCGCGTGGTCATGACTTCACACTTCACTTTGTTTACCTGCTTGGCACCGTAAGATCCGAGAGCGACTTCTGACGCGGGTTTGACACGATCCACCTGACTTCTTCCATCATCTGCATCTTCCGCTTCTTCCTCGTCTTCTCGTCTCTTCCTTTTACCTCCTTCATCCTCATCTTCGTTTCACTTCTTATCTCACATCTTCCGGTCTTTCTCAATACAGCAGTTCACGCTCAGCACTCGTTTTATAAGTGTGACATACGACAATCAGAATGCCGTCCGCACTATCTACTGCTCACATCGTGGGAGATGATGTGACTAGCAGTACATCGGAAGGACTTGAAGTGTCGTTTGCTTCTCTAGAGCTCACTCAGCCAAAAGTCATTGACGAGCAGAAGAGCTCGACCTCGACTCTGCGTACGGCTCTACGAACGCACAATGCTGCTGCTATCCTTCCAGCGCTTCTCCCTCTCAAGCCTGAGCCACCCGTACAATCTTTCAGTTTCGATCCTTTCTGCTCTGGCGCACTTCGGAACTTGCAGTTCGAATTGCAAGATGAGGCACTTGCCGGTTCGTTCCCTGGAATCACAGCTTCTCCGATCGATTATGCCAATATTGTAAGCGTCACGACTAGATGAAAGCATAGCTTCTTTTACGACCAATGCTGACTTTGTGATTAAGCACCATTGGAAGGGCGTCATGACGGGTCCTGTGAGTCCTTGATATTACCTCAAACAACCAATCAACGACCAATGAACGTTCCTAACACGAGTTTACAGGTTGGAAGTCCGTACGAGCACGGCATCTACCGTCTGAACATCCGCCTTGTCGAGGGATACCCCTGCACATTACCTGAAGTGCAATTCGAGACAATGATCTATCATCCCAATATCTCTATTGACGGTGATTTGACAAAATCATTCATGGCGCGCTCCTGGAATAGAGGCTATACTATTCGGTCGTGTATGTTCGAGTAGGGTCTACTGTTGCTGCTCTTAGCTAAGTCCTACCGAAACAGTTTTGTTCTTTCTACGCTATGTTCTCGCCAATCCATATTTGGATTGCGACTCGAACATTGCCAACATGGAAAGCGCAGTGCTCTTCAAGGTTGATCGCAAGGCCTGTTTCGTTAGAGCAAAGGAGTGGACCAGAGAATTTGCAATCTGATTGCCATGGGAGGGAAAGCTTGTAATGCCCTCAGGAATGTGGTCAAAGATCTGGTAGAAGAGGAGGGAATAGCTTCTTGTATCGCTATCAAGAGTGTGACGAGCACCACTATGAGAAGCCAGAGAGGATACAAAGCAGTCTGCACAAAAGGTTCTCATCTTGCTGATAAGATTGCTCAAGATTGAAGATGTTTACGGAACAATGTCATGGGTTGGCAATGAATGGTCGGTCGAGAGAATCTAGACACTCTCCGTTACAGTCTTCTATTTATCTGTATGTCAATGACATTCGCGTTGAAAGACCACAACGTTATCCCAATTGAGACCATACGGAGATGTTGTCGCACACGCAAGCAAGTGATCCTGTACGACGCGAGACGGCGCTTACGGCTGACCAATAACAAACTTGCACTGCTCACACACTGTGATCAAACATGCGGCTGACCTGCTTTCTCTAATCGTGACTACTTGTTCTCGCACCACGCCACGTTGTAACTTTCATTGTGCTCGTATCTGCTTCCACCTTGACCATCTCGTGATTCAGCTGCAACAGATCAAGAGAGCCTTCTATCTAGCGAAAAGACTGTGCCGCGTCTAAGCAAACCAAACCAAAAGACACTATGGCAAACGCAGTGCCCGAAAAGGACTTGCCTTTCTTTCCTCGTGAGCCTATCGGCATTTGTGCATGTAAATAGGTACTGATACACATCCAGCACCACCACCATCAGGTCCCATGATGTCTGAAGGCCAAGGGACCCAAGGTAAGCAATGAGCTTCAATCCTTTCAGCAGACTTTCACAAATCCGAACCAAACCAACAACATGGAAATCTCAAAAAGCTATCTTACAAAAGACTTACATCATACCACAACAGACGAACCATACTACCCACCACCACCTTCTTCACTACCACCAGATCCAATAACACCTCCAGAGCTAAAAGCTCACTTGTCCCACCACTCACCCGCCGGACCTTCAAGGATCCCGCAAGCTATTCATCACCCCCAGCACCCACCACCCCGCTCCTTCACACCATTTCCACACCCTGGTACGCCAGGCTATGACATCTTACAGTCTCAGCAAAGGTCGCATGCCGCCCTGTCTTCAACCTCCTTTGCTAGAGATGGTCAGCAAATGCCACAAGGCGCCTTGTCTTCACCATCTCTTGCTAGAGACAGTCAATTTGAAGCTATTTTCGGATCACCTGCACAATTTGTGGGCGTACAATCGACTACGGCGGATGATGTAGGGATGTTCAATGGTGGAAGCTATAGGATAAGTCATCGTGATAGCAATACGCTTTTGACTGTGCAGTTGGCTATGGGTGCTCCTCTTGTTGCCAAGAGTGGTACGTATGTTTCCTTTGTGTAGCGCTGATATATGTTTGAGATATTTGTTCTGAGCTTGTGGACTTTGCTTCGCCTCTACTTTCCTCACCTCGTTCTTGGTTGTCAACAAGACGTGTCGTGTATACCACCACGACGCTCTCTTGATTAGAGCCGAGACAGCGCGCTAGAGAAGCCTATGCCTAACCACAAGCAAACACTGACAATTTTGTCCAGGCGTCATGATAGCAATGTCCCCAACAATGTCCCTCCGCGGCGCTCTCAAATTCTCCCTCAAGAAAATGCTCATCGGCGGCGAGATGGCACACTCCACCTACACCGGTCCTGGTGAACTCCTTCTCGCTCCCCACAGTCTAGGCGACATCACCGTCTTGCGCATTGAAAACACTAATGTTACTGGTAGTAGTGCAACAAATGCAAGCTGGACAGTAGCTAGAGATGGCTTTCTCGCTTGTACACAGAGTGTAGTTAAGGACTACAAAGCGCAAGGAGTGGGCAAGGGCATCTTTTCGGGTGAGGGATGGTTTGTGTATCGAATGAGTGGTATGGGTTTGGTGTGGATCACGAGTTTTGGTGCTATTGTGAAGAAGGACGTAAGTCTTGTTACCGTCTTGCCTTGTTTATTTTGGTTGGCATTTTGCCTTCCTCGGAGACGATTTGTTGGATGACGCTAATTTCTTCCTGTGTCGTAGCTCCAAGCAAACGAGAAATACATCATCGACAATGGCCATCTCGTGGCTTGGAATTGCAACTACGTCCTTGAGCGTGCAGCGAGTGGTGGTATCATATCGAACTTGAGCTCGGGTGAGGGGTTAGTCTGCAAATTCACTGGTATGTTAACGATATTCTCCATGCTTGCTCCGAACGTCCGCAATATTCTGGCATTGCCTTGAGACTCAAAAGAATGAAGATTTCCCGTTAGCTCGGCTTCACGTCGATGTTGCTGGGCAGATATTCTGCAGGTAGCTGTTCATGCTGACATCGTCTATAGGTCCAGGAACAGTCTATCTACAGACAAGAAACCCGGCAAATTTTGCTGGATATATTGCTGCACATTCGGCTGCTTAGCTTGTGCTGGGTAGACTGGTCTCGGTCGGAGGAGGAACAGGCAATATTTTTCAGAAGCAGACTCGAGACTATCTTCTCCTGGAGTTTGACGAAAGAAGCGTGGTCAATCAGAAGGTTAAGATGGGTATTTAAGAAATTGCGGGGAGCTGACTTAGCTCTCGCACGCCGTACAGCATGCTTCTTGTCACGATCGATTCAGCTATTGCTTCTAGCACAGTCCAGTGAGTTCACTAGGGTAATTAGCCTATGAGTCTGCCTCTGGCCGTGTTCTCTCTAGAGATTCGTACCAAAACTGCTAGATGACTCATAAAAACCATCAGTCACTTTTCCCAAACGTACCATATGTACTGCAGCGAACCCTGAATCTTCGCCCTTTGGGCACCATGGTCAAATTGAAACTATACAGAGAAGATTAGCATGGCCCCTGCACTAAGGATGACACCATGTAACAAAGAAAGCAACAGGTTTTGTTTCGTTTTTGACAGGTCGTCTTTCTTTTTTGCTTCTTTTTTCTTCGTGCTGAGTGATTGAGGTGGATGTATGAGTGTCTCGTTTGTATATTTTCTGGCGGAATTAAACAGAGAAATTATAGAGGAGACTAGCACAGTCTTATGTGAGCTCGGATATGATGCCCACCGGATGCATAGCAGGATGTGAAGACGGCATGCAGGGATGTAGGGTCCCTGTTTTCGTCAGGGCATCACGCCATTGGATACGGATCTCGGCCCGGCTTACCAAAATTGGCGTGACCTCTCACAAGCTCCCTTCGTCAGCCCAGTCTTTCGTCGCGCTTGTTTGAGATGTGTTTCATGTTTCTCCATGCTATCGTGATGCTTCGGCTCATCTCGAGTGACTTCTGTGTTTCTGTGTTGTGCTGAATCGTTTCGGTGCCGATGATACTGCCGAATAATGAGCGATCGCGGAAGCTTCGAGTCTCGATCTCCGCCATCTCAACGCTTGAATGCTTACTCAATCATGCCCTAAACGTGCCCCTCCTTTGGTGATTGGTGATCTGCTGTTGCCACATCGCCTGAAGTATATGTTGCAAAGTGTTTCCATTGCACTTCACTCACTCACTCACTCACTCACTTCTAACACAAGCAAAAACAAACTAAATCGTATCATTCAATATGTCATCTGGAATTAAGCCCATCAAGGTCTACGGCAAGGCCGGACCCAACCCCCCCAAGGTTGCCATGATCCTCCGCCTTCTCGATATTCCTCATGAGATTGAGGCTATCAGCTTCGAAGACCTCAAGAAGGAGTCTTTCTTGTCCGTCAACCCTAATGGTCGTATGCCCGCCATCCAAGACCCCAACAATGATGATTTGGTCCTTTGGGAGTCAGGTGCTGTACGTATAGTCTACTCGTCCTCTCCTCCAATCCAAACTAACGAGCATGCAGATCATCGAATACCTTGTCGAGCGCTACGACACCAAGAACAAGTTGAGCTTCCCTGCTGGATCAAAGGAAGCTGCGCTTGCAAAGCAGTGGCTTTACTTCCAAGTAAGCTCGGCCTTCATCCATCAGATACGTATCCTCTACCTTTACTCACAACTGCATAGGTATCTGGGCAAGGTCCATACTACGGTCAATCCATCTGGTTTGAGCGCTATCACCAGGAAAAGCTTCCCAGCGCCCTGGAGCGTTACGTGAAGGAAGTTGCTCGTGTGACTGGTGTTCTTGAAACTCACCTTTCCAAGCAGCCTGCTGGCCAGGATGGTCCTTGGTTGGTTGGCGGAAAGATGTCGTACGCCGATGGTATGTTGCCCTTTCTATACCCCTGTGGTGTATCACGCTGACTTACTGCACAGTGAGTTTCACGCCTTGGCAGAGCATTGTTCAAAGTGTGTGGGGTGGTAAGGAGCCTGGATACAAGCCCGAGGACTACCCCCACGTCAAGGCTTGGATGGACAAGATGAGCGCGAAAGAGGAGATTTCGACAGGCCTCAAGGCCATGTTTGGAGACCACTGAGTATGATACTGGTTCTCAAGCAGCTCCAGGCTTCGTCAACGCACTCGCTTGTCAAATGATAAGGAGAAATGCTCAGCAGATGATTACGTGTCAATGGTACTTTGTACCGTGTATATCATCAATAATGCAATGTTTGTGCCGTAATCAATACTCAATGAACCCTTGAACACTAGGTAGACTCTGTCCAACAGCCCCAGGCTTCCTCCAGCTTTCCTCACAATGATGGCGATTTTTGGCAGGCTTACTTCTTAAGCTCATCAAATCAGTATCGGTGGATGTCGTTTTAACAGTGCCTGCATCTTTTCGTTCTCACGATTGGAATCGAAATTCATGGCAGCCGGACAAACGTAAGAAGTGGCTATTTTGCTCCATTTGATCTCCATGGCGTTGATGTTGGCGCAGTATTTGGTTCTATCTCGAGATGCGAACCCAGCAGCCGTGGCGAGGCTCCGGAGGTGCTTGATTATCATGTAGCGACGTTCGGACTGGAGGAACCCGAAAACAACGAGTGCCGAGAAGTTGAAGGCGACTTCGTGGAAGACATCTAAATGAGTTGAAGGAGATGATGCGTGCTTGGAGGTCATGGTAGACGTTCTTCGTCTAAGTTGTCTTCGATGTTGGGACTACAACGTTCCAGAGATTGCGTGTCTATAGAAGAGCGGGCAAAGAGAAATGTTGCCTGGATACACTTAGGTATCTAGGCGTGGTTGCCAAACATGCTCCGTGTTGAAGGGTGGTCATGCTGCCTATAATACAGTTTTTCCTCGAATCTGGTTCAACTTCACACTGGCCTTGTTGCGAGCTGGGTACCAGAAAAACCCCTGGGAAGCCCTCGTATCATCTTTTTAGCGTCTTCCAGCAAATTTACTCGCTGTTACTAGCAGGGCAGGGCTGCTGATCAGGATGACAGCTAGTAATCATCCACAACTTCGAAGTTCATACACTCTTTCATGTCGTCCTCCTTGTCGTCTCTGCACTATCGTCTCACATCATCGTCGCTCCATCTCTTTCTCCAACTCTCTCAGTCTTTCAACAACTTTACTCCTCAAATACGGACTCAATCCCAAGACACCATCCCTAGTGATGATCCGATACGTCCCGCTACTCTGCCAATTCCCCTTCTCCCCCACAAAATTCCCCTCCCCATCAACCTCCAAACTCCCAAAGATGTCTTCAGGATACGGAATCCTGCCAAAATCAGGCGGTAGTCGTTGATCATTCACGTGGATCCACCCACCACGACCAGCTCCTCCCATACCACCTTGATAATTTGCGCCACCTGCTCCGCCTTGTCCTGCGCCGCCGCCGGCTCCAGATGGCGTGGGTGGTGGCGGTGCTTGTGCTTGTTGTGCATGCTCGGCTTGCTCTTTTGCTCTCTTCTCCTTCATACGTTCGCTGAATGTGCTACCGCCCATGCGACGTTTGGGCGCGCTGGTTTGCTGGGCAAAGAGTGCACCGCCTGAGCCCAGAGTTGAGCCGGCATTTGACGCGAATGCGGCTGCGGAGGCTTGTACGACTGGATCGTGAGTGGCGTGTTCGGCGAGGATGGAGTTTAAGAGGACGATGAAGTCAGCGTTTGATGTTGTTGAGGCAGTGGTTGGAGGCACAGCGGTTGTCGTCGCTATGCAGAGAGTACGGGTCTTTCGTGAGGGTGGAGAAGGCAGGAGAGAGAGGAGGTGGGTGGACGAGGAGTCAGGATCGGGGTGAATATGAATGTGTGGTGAATTTGGGACTGTAGTAATAGTCCGATGAAAGACCGGGGTGGCAGTATAAGGGTTTATGGCAGCTCGAAGCAGTAGCCGTGGTGCTAGTAGTGTGGTCGCCATGTTTGAGATGTGTTTCAGAAATTGCAAGCTGTTTCAGGCTTCAGCCCGTCATCCAATAGCTAACGGAGTTCATCCCGGTATCGATAATGCATATTTAACAACCATGAGCACGAGCTTGAGCTCGTATTGCCCCATTGACGCCTCGCATCTCGTCACGGGGGGCAGCAAGAGAGGCGGGCTGGCCCGGGAGCTGAAATGCTTCGCCTCCTGTTTCTTCTCATCCCTCCTGCCTCATCTTCCTGTCTTCTACATCTCATCAGTCGTCCCTACAGCTGCCAATGAGTACCATAATGAAACCTATTATGGAGGCACAATCACCTCCCCCAGCCCATTCCAATGACCATTCCCCAACGATCCAGACAGCAGCAACAGCAACAACACACCGGCCGACATTCCTAGCTCTCAATACCAAATCCTCTTCCTCAGCCAGCACTAGCACCACTCTCTCCTCTCCTTCGCCCGCCTCCACCACCTCCCGCAAATTCAGCCGCAGTCAACCCAAAGCCAATAACCCTACTCTCAACACATCTCTGAAGAGCCCAACTTCAACCACAACTCGCACCTTTCCAGCCTCTTTCACCTCTCGCAAGGCATCAGTAACCGATCCATCACACACCTCACTCGGCGGCTACGGTCCAAATGGCACGCCCACATCGCCCGCGAGCTCGGACAACCGCAAATTCAGCGCCTTCGGATCACCCATAAGTCCAGTCACTGGTGCTATGAACGCCGAGACTGGATTCCTCGCTACAGTCAGGGGACGCAACGCCTCTGTTATATCTGCTGCAAGTCCAACTGCTGGATCTAGGCCACCTGCTACGTTTGTAAGGAGGCAAAGTAATGTAGCTGGCAAAGTATCTACAACCATGACATATTCCAACTTTGCAGATGAGCCTGCTTCTGCTGTTGCATCCAGTTCGAGCATTGATGGGAGGCTTGCTGCGGCTACTTCGCATCAGGTTCAGGATCGTGCGAAGAAGGGACCCACGGTTCAGGTGACTGAGATTGTTGCGGGAGGTGTTGGGATCGCTCCAGGAAGGGAGGAGATAGCTATGTCGCCTGTTGTGAGAGAGCTTAGAGGTAGTGTGGCCAGCGTGGGCAGCAAAAATGGAGAAGGTAAGAGGCGGGGAAGTACGTTTCTGTTAACCGTGAAGGAGTATATCAAGCCTGGTAGCCCTAGTGTTGCTTGAGGCGAGGGTTCGACTTAATTTCTGGCGCGAATGGCATGAAAGGTTTATGATGAATTGTGAGGTGGAGTCTACGTTGGGAATGCTTTCGAAGAACTATAGATATAGAGAACCGACAATCGCATATGGCGAAAGGACTGCAGGCGGTTCCTTTTGTCTTTCCGGAAAGGTTAGTGCAGCTCTGGTTTCTCATTCGTTTGTTACTACTCTCTGTTCTGGAAAGTGTAAGGTACGGGAAAGGGTATTATTATTGGAGATGTTCTGTCTTACCATAATGTAATCATCTCTTGCCACTTCCTGCCTTATCTGTGTTTCAAAATTACCCTCAATTACTGTTTTTCTTTCTGCTTTTCTGCTCAAAATACTCTAGTCTATCACCCCCAGCTCCAATCTTTTCGTTCGTTCGTACTCCTATCCTGACATTAAGCACACTTGTGACTACCAGCTGTGAACCAAACTCAGCTTGTCCTCACGTCCTGCTTGTTGTCTTCCGTGATTCACACTAAACAATTATACAATTCCTTTACACTTTCTCGTCAAGAGCAGAGATTGGAGGGAGTCGTCCTGTCGTCGTCGCTCCGACAAATACCACTACAAATACGCAATCCATTTCCTTGTTCATCCAGAGGAAGAGGAAGAACCATTGGACGCCTGTGTTACTCAACCATCTCACCATCAATCGCGCAGCAGTCCTTGCCAATCCTCCATTCCTCGAGAAACGGTAAATTGGATCAAGATATGAAACAAGAACAAGGTCTAGCTCCTTGGGTTTCACGTAGTGACATCGCTTCAGTTCTTCACATAGCGGTACCAACGTGTGTCGGTGTTATGAATAGCCCAAGGCGCCTCAATCACAGAAACCAAAACACGCATCTGTTCGTCTTTCTACCAATCCGGAAGACATCTATCTCTTCACAGCTCTCATTCTCTCATCCATCCAATTCAGCATTCCAACTCGAGGACCATGCTTAATCTAACATACCACCCCTCCACCCTACAATCAGCTCAGCTCAGTACCCATTACTCAACCCACAATCAAGTGCCAAACAGTCCAATACCCGCATGGTCTCCTAGCCTTCGCATTGGTCTCAGGCATGGACGATATGCTATTACTGTCACTTTGATATTTTGTACTCCTGGCAGACATCATTCGCGCACTCTTTAACACTTTGGTTCCAATTTTGTTCTTTCCTTCGTAATCACTCATCTTGTACTCTCATCTCTCACGTCCTTGTCATCCCAAGTATCGCAGTTCAGCCACCTTTTACGAATCATTTCTTTAACGACAACGCTTTTCTCAAAATACCACGAATCCGAGCAATAGTACCGTGACGACGACTTACATGCGGTCACAGATAGAGTAGTGCCTTGAACATACCAATCCCCAGCCCCAAATATCTAGCATCACAGCATCTTTCACGGGGTAGCGCCAGGTAGCACTTGTTACAGTAGTGAGACCATCTAGTTACAGCATTCTTCAAGAACTAAATCAGATCCGTCGAAAGCGTAGAAGAGCAAAGCAGAAATTCTGTCCCGCTACCGTACACCTATGACATGCTGAGCAGAATCCCACATAGCAGTACAGTAACCCAGGGCAGCTATTATATCTCTTACATCACTAAGGCCATCAACCCGAGCCATACAGGACATCCCCAAGCAATACGTGTTAATCGGCTGTTCTTACTATCTTACAAAACCTCGTCTTGTCTTCTTTCACTCACTCACTCCCATGTTTATATTCACAATCACACCTTACTTTTACACATCCACCACACAGCCACGCTGTCCATCTAGTACAGCACAGCAGCAAAGCATCGGAGAAGGCCAGGAAAGAGCATGGAAAGCAAAACACAAGTCGTGGGGAGGAGGCTTATTCACAGTCTACATCCTACTGACCATCCTCAATCAGCTATTTCCGGCGAGCACTTCAACGAAAGCACCAACGCAGCATCAATGCCGACACGATGCTACTGATATCGTTTGAGAACCAAGCTTTGAATAACGACATATGGGCGTTGCAAAGCTTTTGCTATCGTTTCGTTCCCTTTGATAAGAGATGTGAAAAGGGCAGGTGGGTACATAGAGCTCACGTATACTCTAGAGAGGAGTCGGTACTAACGACGCTACGTACAGCGTGGTCTGCTTGCTTGTTGTAAGTTTGTTGGTCATACCTAACATTGACCATATAATGATTGAGTCTTTTGATGGTGTGGAAGGTATTATCACGGTGGTGCAGCGACAGGAAGGAAAGCAGCGCAAGAAAGGGCGCAAATCAACGCTGGAAAGGAGAAAGCAGCGCAAGAAAGAAAGGCGAGCAGCGCGAGAAAAGAAGGAAGAGAAGCCATTGTCAATCTCACCACCAGCTTTCCATAGCAGGATCCCTATCATTCAGACCATAGTATATGTACATTTTGTTATCCTTCATCTAACTCTCTCTCGCCAATTGTGCATTCTGCGTTATATGAGCACGTAACGTTCTTATATCTTACAATCTCGAAAGGAAAAGAAAAAAACTTCCATCACTATTCATGTTCATCGTCCAGTGAGGCCGTCGCGTCACATCTGTGTTACTGCCGTCACAATCTGTACACATCCATCATGTCTTCTGTGGTTCACGTTCTCCGTCTTTGCTATACATCATATATTCCTTTCTCTCATGTACAATCCTTGACCCTAGTCTCAGGCCCCAGCCAGCATTCACATTGTCATGTTCTTCCTCATTTCGTTATCACATCAAGTTATCATTGTTTTACACGTTGTTTCGTGGAACACAGCCACCACTTCCGTTTGGCGGTGCGAGTGCTCAAGTTGCTGTACTGCAAGGCCACTAGGACCAGAAGTCGTTAATAACGACAGGAATTGATAATTCGAGGCCGAACGAAGGTCGAGGTCGCAAAGGTAGCGTTTGCTGACTGCCACGGAATCTCAAAAGAGGTATGACAACACTTACGATCAATCACCACGTCCCCATTCTCCCATCCGGAAACACATAGCGGCCAAGATTATCAACATGCCAAGATTCACCAGGCCCCGTGAAGAGTCCTCTCTGGCTCGGCCCAGGCGTTTTGACCTCAAACCCATTCGGCCACACTCCCTCCATTTCCAATCGATGTGCCGACTTCTCCCTGCCATCCTTAATCCGCAACCGCTCAAAGTAGACATAACTGGCATAGAAGATTGCACTCGTATTGCCTTTGTCAGCACCTCTGTAGCCACGAAACGTGTTGAGCTGTTTGGACTGGAACTTGCGTTCTTCGGTGAAGAATTGGGCGGCGAGGGTGCGGAGGAAGGAGGCTTGTGTGACACCGGGACGGGATAGGTGGGAGGCGATTTTGGTCCGGATCTCGTCACAGGAGTCATAGACGGGGACTGCGTCGTCTCGGAGACCAGGAATTTCAGTGTCAGATACGTCGAGAGATGAAGCGGAGCTAGTCGATGAGGCGGCTGTTGGAGGGGTGGAGGTGGTGCTGCGTGGTGAGTCGCGGTTGGTTGAGGTGACAGTATTCGTACGAGGACGTTTATTTGGATGTGCTGTTGAGGCTGCAGCGGATGTACTGGCGTTGATGGTAGGAGTAATGCTGGGAGTGATGCCGTGCATGTTCCACGTCGTCTGCGGAGTATTACGAGGATTGCCTGGGATGGTAAGAGGTGTTCTGACAGTTCCAGCACGAGCCTCGTCTCGAAAGCTAAAAAAGTCCAAGGCTTGCGTGTACGTCTGGTTATCGATGCCACTTTCCGGTCCACTGAGCTTCATGAATCGACCATAGCTGTTGCTGTTGATGCTGAGGGTACGTTGAAAATGGGTGACACGCATTTCTCCAGAATCAAGGTAGTGTTTGATCTTTTCTCTTATTTCATCGCAATTGTAGCGTCGTGGAGCAACTTGGTTGGATCTGTGGACTTCGAAATGAGGCAAGTGTTGAGCAGGGTGACTATTGTCGAAGCTTTGGATGGGAGGTAGAGTGAGACCTTGTTTGAATTGCTGTGGTGAGAAGGTACGGTTGTTGTGAGGTAGTTGCGGAAGTATAGCAGCACGAGTAGGGCTAGCATTATGAAGCTGGAGGTGGTGATATGGAGAGCACTGCCGGCCTGTTGGTAATGGTATGTGTTTCTCCTCTTGCTCAACTTGTGAATGGGATCGTTTGAGGATATTGAAGGAGGCAGGTGGTTTGACCTTTGGATCAGTCTGTGGAGAGGATAACATGGAATTGATATCCATGCTGCGAAGAGGGCGCCGGTTCAAAGGAGTTTTGGCTGGCGTCTTTGGGATAGAGCGTTCATTAGTACTCGAGAACGTGAAAGTCTTGTCTAGCAACACTACACATGAAGGACTTACGAAAGTAGTAACAGGATGTAGTGATACTGCTGGTTCAAGGACTTGAGGTGATTGTAGCCGGCTCACAGCATTGGCCGTCTGATCTGGAGGAGTTGGGGAATCCATTGGTATTACTGATGGTCGTTTCTGCGGTCTTCTGAAGTGAAAATCTCGAAGTAGTCCTCTTCCTTACTGGCAGAAGGTCTAGCCGTCGACTGCAAGAGGAACAGCTTTTCTCTGCCAGTATTATCTGGACAAGGAAGAGGACTTGAGACGGACTCTGATAAAGAGAGTCAATGTTGACAGGTATCCAAGGCTCGAAGGGGGAGGAGCAGCAGGACGGGTCTGTGTGAAATTGCAAAGCATCGGGTGTGATGTATCGTCGTACGAGGAAGGTCGTCAAAGTATTATTGTCACTTGGGTCAGCTAGTCAGCTAGTGCTGTCTTAGCACCCACCAGTATCCGTGGGTAGTGAACGGCAAGCAGGATTTAGCGTGTGTTGTTGTTGTGCTAGCAGCGACGCGTTTGTGAGGATACAACACAATAATACACCCGTTCCGTTGACTAGCACGAGCGAGGCAGGAGAAAACTTTATTCCTATTGACAATTATTCCTCCCAACTATATAGTCTATAGTATTTTCCTTTACAACAACCTACTGTACGAGCTGATATTATGCAGCTTAAGCCAATTGACATGGCAGTGCTCGATACGAGACTTCGAGCCAAAGCCAAACAGTCAACAATCAAAGCTGGAGATGAAAAGGCAGCCCCTCCCCGTTGACTCAGCTCGGTCATAGAACTACAGGGCTCCACATCATGATGCAAATCAGATTTAACCAATCATCGAGCCAAAACAGCCTCAGTATGACTTCTCTCGAGTCCTGCAGGGATTGATGTACAATATGCTTTCATAGCGTATTGTTTCTCGAGTCTAATCCCAGTCTTGCTTGTGTGGACAAGGTCATGTCCTTATGCTGATGCTGCATCGTTTGCTCGGCGTAGTGTATGGCCAGCATATCCTCCAATAAGCCATGTCTCCAGCCGGCCTGCGGTAATGAGTAATCATGACAGACAGCACAACGTAAGGTATGTACTCCACCGTAGCTCTTCTTGCCGGCTGTATCGAAACGCAAGGGTCGTGCATGGCAATATAGGTCCATGCACAAACGCAAATGTTTATCATGCAGAGACTTTCACTTCTGCCTCATGTACCCAGCATAATCATCTCAAGCATGCCCATCGTCGATTGTGCATCTTGACTTCGTTCCACCAATGCCCGCACCCGCTCGTGCAGTCGAATGACAAGTCGATCAATCTGTTGACTCTGTCCTACGTTCCCTGCATACATATCCAGGAGTAACTTGCTGACATGCGACGTCAGCACAACATGTCGAGGATCTGACAAGTGTTTGATCAGCCACTTCATCACAGGCTGCAGCGTTGTCTCGTCACGTCCTCGTAGTGCTGCTTGCAATGCAGATCGTTGATGAAGTGCTGTCAATATCGTGAGCACAGTGATTGGGTTTTGTGGTTCTTCGGCGAGAGCCAGGTCCAGTGCTCTCCCATATTGCACTTTTCGTAATGCTTGGTCCCATTGTGGTAGCTTCTTCTTCTTCCTGCGTTCATTGCCTTCTATTATGATGTCCGCACCATGACCTTGATATTCAATACCTCGCAATCTCTTACTCATTCCCGAGGTAAGCTGCTTCTTCTTGTTCTTACGATCGTACTCTTCAATGTTGCCTTCCATTAATGCCTTCATCTCCTTGTCCTTTTCTCTCTTCTGTACCTTGAGCTCTCCGGAAAGTCTTGTTCGTAGTGAAAGAAGCCCAGACTGCATACCCACCGCCAAGTGTCTATCTTCGTTTTGTGTTCCCGAAGTAATCACTTCGAGTGATAGAATTGGTGATGGGTATTTCGAGCCTGCCACAACTGTCCAGTTCGTTGTGTCAAATATCTTGACATGGCCGTCTAACCCTCCGCTGACCACTCTTGTCCCATTCGTTGCCAGTGCCAGTGCTGTGACTGTCTTCTGATGACTCTTGAGAACCTCTACAGGTCTCGCTGCTACCAAATCCAACACTGATATCTGGTTGTCTGATGCTGCGAGCACAGTCGTGCCTGAGAGTAATGGAAGTACTGCTTCAATGGGCGCCGCATGCTTAAACGTCATCACCGCTCGATCATTCGTCCTTGAATCCCATATCCTCACAGTCTGATCATACGATCCAGTGGCCATAAGATTCGAGTTTTGTCCCGGCATAAACGCACCACTCCGCACGTAATCTTGATGTCCCGTGAATGTCATAGTGCTTTCCGTACTCGACAGATCCCAAAGCTTCACCGTCCTATCATCACTCGTCGACATGAGTGTCGTCAACTCTGCTGGACTCCATTTCGTCGTCCACACCGGCTGTTTGTGCTCTCTCCAAGTCTTCAAAATCGCGCGCGAATTAGTGTCAAACACCTGCATAGCACCGCTATCTCCTCCTGCCACAATGACTCTTCCATCTCTCCTGATTTCTCCACTATGTGCAACATCATCGACGCCGAACCTGTTGATAGTCTTGACGAGTTTGCGATTCCTGCTTGAAAATATCTGGATTCGGCTTCCGCTGGTGACGGCGAATGTGTCAATGGGAGTAGTAGTATTACTGGGAAAAGAAATATGTGTGATTGGATTCGAGTGTGGTGAAGGGATGAGCTGTGGTGATCGGAAACTGCGCCAGTATCTTTGTTCAGAGGTGATGGCTGCTGGGCCAGATGGCAGCTTTATGGGCTGGAGGGCGGTAACTGCTGCTGCCATGGTGAATGAGCTGATGTAAGAATGACGTTAGCAAGAAAGATAGCACTGATAGCACCGCAGTCACGACACTGTCACTGTCTGAGACTTTTTTGTTATCGATAGTATAGGGCTGATACTCTGAAACAACGATCTGCGTGCGCCAAGCTTGGTCCAGCACCCTGGAGAATTGGGCGGCCGACGCTCATGGATGTGATAAAGAAAGAGAGAGAACGGAGACGGTTCAGAAGCTGGATAATTCAACAACAAGGACGTTTGACGAATTGATTTCTATTGTCAGTTCCATGCATTCAATATGACCATAGTCATGTGCTGTCTATTCCCTATAAAACGCCATTCGCTATGCAGTAAGCACTTGCCATTCAACCTCCGCCTTCATTCACATCATTCCACCATCTCACTACCGCACGCATCTCACTCAAGCCGCCGCTTCCACCATCCTCGCCCCCTTCCCCATCCCCATCCTCTTCCCACCACCACCCATAACCTGCTCAAAAGCATCCTCGAACAACGTCTCCTTCTTGACTAGATCCTCATCCGCCAAATGCAACGCTCTCACCACATCCATCGCCCCCGTCCCCAACCCCATACTCTTCCCCATAATAATGCACTCACTCACACCCTCAATAGCATCTCTCTTCCCCTTAACCGCGGCATCAAACAGATGATCCGGCGTCTTCTCAAAACTAGCAAGTTGCAACACACTATCCCTCATCTTTGCGAGTCCAAACCGCGTAATGCCAAGGACGTCGCCTTTGTACGTCATGACATCCGCAAGCAACGCCATGTGTCTCGGATCAATATCCATCTGCGCGCCCATAACAGCGTCGAGTTCGGCAATGATGGTGGCGCGCGCGGCTTCAATGCCAAGGACGTTGTACATTTCGCACACATTGTTGGATTTGGTCTTGTACCCATTGATACCCTCCGTGATCATGCAGAGTTTGAGGCCATATCCCTCAACGAGCAGTTCATTAGGCTCTTTCCCCTTTTCGCAGCCAGTGATGCCCTGTTTCTTTGCAATGATGGCGCGCGCGGCTTCAGGATATCCCTTGATGACGACGTCCGGAAGCGAGCGTTTCAGATTCTGTAGACGGATGAAGGGTTCGTCGTCTTTGTCCTTGGCGAGACTGGCGGCTTTGCCTTTCTTCTTGATATCGTCGTTGAGCGAGATGTTGAGGTAATTGCTTTGAACATCGATATTGTCATCATCGATACCAAGACCTCGAGTCTTGCCAATAGCTTTGCGGATGTCATCTGGCTTGATATTCAACTGGAGGCGATTAATAGTTTCCATGTCGATGCGGGCGCGCAGGTAGCAGCTTGAGGCCGACCAAACCTCGCCAATGCTGGAGATGACGTCGCGGAGGAAGGTTTTCTCAATCATGCCTTTAACGAGACGTGCGGCGTCTTCGCTGTGCTGTTGGTAAAGCTCGCAGCGGATAACGGGGGTAGAAATGACCTTTGAAGCGTTGATGATTTCCTTGATACGGGGGACACCTTGGGTAATGGACATGCCGGCAACACCAGCAAAATGAAAAGTTTTCAAAGTCATCTGCGTACCAGGTTCACCAATGGATTGAGCACCGACAGCACCGACAGCGTGACCTGGTTGAGTTTTTGCCCTGGAGTACTTGAGCATACACAGGTCGAGGAACTCGGTAAGACTTGAAGCTGACAACTTGGCGATGCCCTCCGCAATTGAGCTTTTGGCAGGATCTTCATGCTGAGAGACCTCCCTAGCCGAATCACCTGCGGACAATCCAACGTGTTGACGTGCATGTGCCAGCTCAGCTGCTTTGTTGCCAAGGTAGTCTTCCACCTCGTCCAGCCAGTCCCGACGTGCTTCGTGATCATCAATGTGCTGTAAATTTTTGGCAATGCTGATATCCAACCTATAATCAAGCTTTTCACCTTGCAGTGATGTTCTTTGGAGTTTGGCTCGTTCCTCGTCGAGTCTCTTCTTCGCGATCGCCTTGATCTCGAAGGGCAGAAGACTTAGCTCTGTGTTGTCCCACTTGACAGTCTGTGCGTGCTTAAAGGTTCGGTCAAAGTTGACAGGTTTTGCTTTACCTTCCATATCAACAGGATCCAAGTTATCGTCACCATACACAAACTGCACAATACCATGAGAAGAATTTCGGACAGTAGCATCGTACTGCGATGACAGATCTTCCAACGACTTCATCAAACGTCTTGACATGTATCCAGTTTCAGCAGTCTTGACAGCAGTATCAACCAGACCTTCACGACCAGACATGGCGTGAAATATGAATTCATAGGGTGTCAGGCCTGAGAAGAAACTGTTGCGGACAAACCCTTTAGCAGGAGGCTGACGACCACCTTTGGGGAAATGAGGTAGTGATCTGTCCACGAAGCCGTCAATAACACGACTTCCACCTATAATCTGTTGGCCGACGAGGGCGACCATCTGAGAGACGTTGATGTTAGATCCTTTAGATCCAGATTTTGCCATGATGACAGCTGAATTCCAGTTGCTGAGTTCAGCGAAACACACTGCACCAGCAGCTGCACGAACACCACTGAGCTCTCCGGAAATCTTGTTCTCCATAGTCTGTTCCTCATCACACCCTGCATCACGACGAAGTCTACCCTCTTTGTATTGCTGAATATAGTCATCGACCTTCGCGTATGACTTTTCGACAAGTGCTTGCTTTTCAACGACCAGCTTCTTACTCGGCGTGACGTCTCCAATACCAATCGAGAAGCCTTCATTAGCAAGCCAGCGAGCAGATAGCTTGGCAAGCCTGTTCATACATTGTACTGCGCAGTCTGGTCCAAAATCACGCATGATGACATAGAAGATTGAACCTTTCTTTCCTTCTCCTACAGTAGCCTTATCCATGACACCACACATAATCTCAGAGTTGCGAATGACAAGCCATGTATCTGTCTCGCTGAGGTCGTTTGGTGTTCCTGACTTCGCGCGGAACTCCTTACACGGAGCATCAACGTTGACGTTGACCTTTGACTTTCTATTTGGTTTCATCAATACATTGAAAACTTGTTTACCAGTCCAGAGAAACTGAGGCTTCCAAATAGTTGGTTCTGGTAACTCAATACCACAAAGACCTTGTGCACTAGGCTGGAGTGTTTCTCCTTCCGCCAATGGCTCTTTGACGGCCTTGGCATCGAACATGTAGGTCAAGATCTGTACAAAGGTCTTTCGGTCAAAGAACCTGTCTTTGCTACTGAGTAGGTATGTGGCCGTAATGAAATCTTGCGTAGCGGCAATAATAGGCGTACCGTCTTTGGGAGTTGTCAGATTATACTTGACACCCATCAACTCCATAGCTTCAGCTCGAGCTTCTTCTGTCTGTGGCAAGTGCAAGTTCATCTCATCTCCATCGAAATCGGCGTTGTAAGGGGAGCATACACATTCGTTGAATCGGAATGTTCGCCATTCCCTGACTTTGGCTCGGTGACTCATGATACTGAGCTTGTGCAATGAAGGTTGTCTGTTGAACAAGACGACGTCGCCATCTTCAAGATGTCGTTCAACAATATCGCCAATTTCGAGGTGATTCGCTTCTCGTATGAGTTTGTCTGGTCCACCCCTACCAATAATGTCCAGCATAACTCGTCGACCTCCTGTCTTTTTGACGACGAAATTGGCACCAGGATGTTTCTTTGCACCTTTGGCCACACACTTCCTAAGCTTTACAATATTGTATTCCGTCACACGTTCTGGGTATGTAAGTGTAACAGCTACTCTTGTTGGAACACATACTTCTTCAATACTCAAGTTGGCGTCAGGTGAGATGACAGTTCTGCTGGAGAAGTCGACACGCTTTCCAGACAAGTTACCTCGGAAACGTCCTTGCTTTCCCTTGAGTCTCTGGCAGAAACCACGGATAGGCTTGCCGAATCCAGCTTGTTGTAGATTAGGCACGTCGCTATTGATGTACATGGCCACTTGGATCTGAAGGTAATCCCATTGCTCCATGATAGTCTGGACTGGCTGACCTCTCTCAATACCTGCACGAATGATGGAGCTGATTTGAACAATGTCACCAAGCTTGTTCGTAATGTCATCTTCATTCGTTGCAGCTTCTTGCGCTACAGAAGGGCGAATACTGACAGGAGGTGCTGGTATGTATTGCCAAATGAGCATATCGGGTCTGGTCTCTTTTGGGTTCATGCCGAGCAGCTCACAATCAGGATCAGTAATTCTCCTGAACAAGTTGAGCACTCGGAGAGGATTCATGTCATCAACGGCCTTTTTGGCATGTTTTTCAACATCAGGATTCGTCTTTTTTGCTTCCGCAAATGAGTTGTCATAGATGATCTTGCTGATGGGAGGAACCTTGCTTTTTGCTGTAGAGTTGTTATACCATCTGTACCGTTCGTGAATAATTTTCAGAGCATGTCCGGTAACCTTCTTGACAGTTCCGTTGACACCATTACAGCTAGGGCAGTACTTCACTTTGCGACATTCAGCCATGACACTCTTAAAGATCTTGTCGCGCTGCATGTTATCGTTTGCACTCCGATACTGCTTGATAAACTTTCGTCCAGCTTCCACATCAAGCATGACTTT
>Ga0160428_1000663_pt1 | contig 34559 bp, 31 predicted proteins | sample SolpanmetagenomM_FD_108198 | JGI IMG/M metagenome (GOLD analysis project Ga0160428, IMG submission 108198) | Solar panel surface microbial communities from Lawrence Berkeley National Laboratory, California, USA - M | ecosystem: Engineered > Built environment > Solar panel > Unclassified ... | reverse complement strand
TGCTCTCAATAATAAAATTAACAAGGAACTAGAGCGGACAGCTAGATTAGTATATGATTATTGGTTTCTACAGTTTGACTTCCCTGACATAAACGGAAAGCCCTACAGATCCGCAGGCGGCACGATGACCTATTCTGATGAGCTTGGCCATGATATTCCGGATGGATGGGATGCTGTTAATCTACGTGAACTTATCGCTGTATCAAAGAACGGAGACTGGGGAAAGGATAAGGCTGACAAAGGATATATCAAGTCCTACTGCGTTAGAGGTGCTGACATTAATGGGCTCAATGGCCTAGAGGGATTCAATCCTCCGGTCCGACACATCGAAGCATCTCACGCTAACCGATTCTTGAAAGCCAATGACCTCGTAGTCGAAATCTCTGGTGGAAGTCCGACACAGTCGACAGGCAGAATGGCCCACATTAGCCAAAATGTTATAGACAGGTTAGATGATAAGGTTGTGTGTTCAAATTTCTGCAAGGCTATATCACTAAAGAACGAGCGGCTGTCATATGTATTGAATCAATACTGGAATCGGCTTTATGAATCTGACACTTTCTTTAATTTTGAGGGCAAAACAAGTGGTATAAAAAATCTCATGTTTGATCAACTGGTTAAGGACGTTAGGGTTGCGTTGCCAAGGGATAGTAATTTGATAACTGTGTATTATGATTTTGCACGCGGTATTGACTCGCAAAAACAAACTAACCTACTTCAGAATAATGAGTTAGCCGAGCTTCGTGACTGGCTTCTTCCTATGCTCCTGACCAGCCAGGCGAGAGTCGAAGGTTAGCGATGAGTAAGGTCCATATTCCATGATTGGCTAGAAGATAGACTTGTAGAGACTGGTACTGCAGGTTTTGACGAGTCTATAGAAGGATCTGGTAATTAATTAATCGGCTAGCCTAGCTAAGGATAGCCGTACTGGTAAAATTTCTTTATTCAATTGATATTATTCAAAAAGCGGTATACTTATTTCAATATGAGTCGAAAGCACACACCATCGGACTCGCATGGGAAGTTTCGCCATGTGGCGGCTACGTCAGCAGGATGAGCGGGTAGAAGCCGGTATCGATACCATCACCAATGAATTCGGCCTTCATCAACTCTGGGCCGGTCAATACCGCGATGAAATTGCGTCGAAGGTCGCACATGTGCTGAAGGGTGGATTCACCGGAGTGAACTATGACGAATCTGGCAGTGCTCTAGCGCGAGTGTACCTAAGGGATAATGGATTCCATTTTCTTGATCAAGAACGAGACCCGTTCAAGCCGAGCGAGACTTACCTGCGCCAAGCGATATGTGTACAGTGCATAAGACTGAGCGTATCAGTAGGTGATTTAGAGGTGGCTAAGGCAATAGAATATGTATGGGGCGATGATACCCTTTCATAGGAACACCAACACAGAATATTGCAAATAACACTACAAGAAGACACATACTATTGTCCGTAGATTATACTCAGAGGCTAAACGAATGAGCGTTTGCTGTTCTAAGGGCAGTTTTAGGATATAATTAGAACATGTCAAACATTGAGGATGCCGAAGGGCCGGCTAAATCTATGCCGGATGTACCGCGTTATGCCGGTAATTTCGAGACGCTCCAGCTTCACTACGCGAATCATAAAGATGTCGGGGACGATAAGCGCGGTCATACTGCAGTGTACTGTGGGTACGATAGCGGCGAGTGGAATTACCGCCAATTCTTCAACTGGATTAACGATCATCTCATGTCTTTTGCTCTGAATAGTAAAGAGATACGCTCCCTGACCGATCGAACCGCCAACGATCAAATTGAACGTGCCGCAAATAATGTATACGCGAGTCGGCACAACCCAGAACGCCGAGGTGAGCTTGCGGAACTAATACTGCATGGCTTAATCCGCGACATCTACAAGACAACCCCTCTAATATCGAAAATATATAGAAAAACGGCCGTCGGGGACACCGTTAAAGGGGCGGATTGCGTTCACGTCATCGAAATTGATGGCGAACTTGATAGTCTCTGGCTCGGTGAGGCAAAGTTTAAAACCGATGCAGTTGAGGGGATTCGACTAGCAATCGCATCGGTCTCGGAAATGGTTGAGCAGCTTTCCAACTGGGAAGAGTTCGTAGTGATTAAGCAACACCTCGACGACGAATTATCTGTAAGCTCTAAGGTAGAAACCTTGTTGTCTAAAGCTACGTCACTAGACAATATCAAGGCTCGTATATGCATCCCTATTCTCGTTACGTATGAATCAGGTGCTACCGGCTTGCACACTCGTCATGACGAAGGCTTCATTGCAGCTCTCAAAGGAGAAATCGAACCGCTAATTACTAAGTTCCTGGACAAAGCGAGTGGGATAGAAGATGTCGACGTGCATATGTTCTTCATGCCAATCAAAACAAAGAAGGATCTGATTACGCTTTTCGATCGCTACCTGGATAAGAAGCGAGCGATGACGTATGAACTATAGTGAAATTATCGATACTCTTATCGACGAACATAAGTTTGCCGATAAGGATAAGTTTAGCCTATTGAAGACTATTGCAGAAGCCGTGACAGAAACGAATGATCTTGCTGTGTTGGTAGCTATGCATCTCGAATCGAAAGGTTGGGGGCCATATACCGAAATAGCAGCTAGCTATGTTCGGTCACGCGGGCTTTTCCCGTATTTGTCTGACGACCGAGCAGAATCGATTAGTTTCCGTGACCGTATGGCTCGGGATTTCTTTGAGTCTCCGTCCCGCGATGGGGTATTCATGCATCGGTCACAGTATGCTGTACTGAGTCGTTTACTCAAAGGTAAATCCGTTGTGCTTAGTGCACCGACTAGTTTTGGCAAAAGCTTCATTATCGAAGAACTCCTTCGTAGTGGCAAATACAAAAATGTCGTGATAATTGTTCCGACAATCGCGCTGATCGAGGAGTTCAGGGAAAAGATAAAGAAGCTACATACTAATCACAATCGGGTCAGTTTCTCTCAGCAAAATATCGGAGAAGAGAACATTTTCATTTTGACTCAAGAGCGAGCATTCGATATGCAGTCAGTCATTAGTCAGCTACAAGTCGACCTGCTCGTTATAGATGAATTTTACAAGATGGACGAGACATTACTTGCCAGAGAGGACAGCGATCGAGCTAACCTGCTAAATGTCGTTTATCGAAATTTCAGTAGTATCGCAGACCAAGTCTATCTATTAGGGCCGTTTATTGATGGAATCGAAGGATTGAAAACCTCACGACACAACCCCACTTGGATTGAGAGTACAGATAACACGACCTACATTGTTCGTAAAAAGTTGACAGCTGCCAGCAACGACCGAATAGAGGTGACCTGTAAAACCGCCGTCGAAGCCGGCGAGGATGTAATGGTTTATTGCTCGTCACCGGCGACGCTTCGAAAACTATACGTCGACTGCCTTGCTGGATATGCAGAAGAAACTGATGCAAATGATGATTTGATTGAATGGATCAACGAAAACATTGGCCGTGAGTGGTATGTCAGCGATGCGCTTCGCCACGGAGTGGGGGTCCACCACGGTAAGTTACCGCGATTCCTAGCACACGAAATGATTCGTCGTTTTAGTGATGGTCGTATCAAAATACTACTTTGTACATCGTCGTTAATCGAAGGCGTCAACACTAATGCGAAAACAATTATCATTCATAATAGTCAGCAACGGTTTAATGGTGACTTACTAACGTTTAGAAATATCTCCGGCCGTGCTGGACGTATGTTCCGTCATTTCTGGGGAACCGTGTATTACTACGAGGAGCCCAAGGATAACGAAATTATCGTCAATGACGCCATCGGTACGGATGGTTCAGAAACAGCAGCGAATATCCTTAGCCTGGTAGACGATGCGCAATTGACAGATCAGCAGTCAAAATCCGTAGAAAAGCATCGCACTGGAACATACATACCGTGGGAGATTTTGCAGCAGAATAAATTTATCGACGTGGAGCTTCAAGAGGAAGTGGTAAATCAGATTCGTGCATCGATACAATATGCTGACACATTGAAATCCATCAAAACACCTCAACTGTCATCATTCCAGATGCAGGTCATATTCAAGTATGCGAGCATGCTTGGCTTAAACACTTTTAAATATGCCCATGCGCGCGAGAATGTCTTATCAAAGAGCCTCATCCGATTATCAATATTTATCGATTACTACCTACGAGATGGATTTAGAGGTCTTGCAGAGCAAATGAGCGGAGGAGTTGGTATCAATGATAGTTCAATCGAATCGGCATTTTATTTCTTGAAAAACGGGATGTCCTACGACTTTCCAAAATATCTGCGCGCCTTCAATCGTTTACAGTCTTTCGCGCTTGGAGACGATGCAGGTGATGTTGAACCATTTGCTAACCGATTAGAATACCTCGATACATACCCTGCCTACGTACAGTTAGATGAACTTGGCTTGCCGATTGAGCTGTCACAGAAATTACGGCTCAATCCGAACTCAACGGACCTAGCGGTAAATTCACTGTCGAGTACTATTAGCAGCATGCAAGGTTTTGAGCGCAGGATAGCTGAAGATTTTTTAAGTAGGTATTAGTCCAGAGTCAGCGGTGACGCGAGATCAATAGAATGTTTTAGTGAAGCCAGTTGCGTATAATTACACCAACAATTCCCGCATACTATCCTGGAAGTCCCTTCGGGAATCTCTCGCAATATGGAGACCAACATTCTAAGACGTATTAAAAATAAGTTGTAGAATCAACATCTTTCTCTAAAGTGTTACAAAATTCTCATGCTTCCTATAAAAAGCTTATGCCACCACTGTAAATAAATACTTGTGTGCTATGTTTAGCGTACAAACTATTCCACGGAGGGTCAAATGATCAGAAGTTCCACACAATATAAAATAGTAACACTGATCGTCGCAGTGGGAATTCCGCTCCTCGTAGCGCCAACTGCATTCGCCGCTCCGACTGGAGACGCAGCCCAGGTCGAGAATTTCATACGGAGCATAATACAACTCATCGCAGGTCTTGCCGGTCTCATCGCGACCGGTTTTTTTGTTGTTGGCGGTCTGACCTACATCACAAGTTCAGGCAGTCCTGAAAAACTTGATCAAGCTAAGCGAACCTTGTTCTACTCAGCAACAGGCCTTGCTATCGTCATAGCCGCATTTGTTATCAGCAATATCGTCACGTCACTCGCTACGAAAGCTTTCGGGAGTTAACTCATTCCCATGACTGAATTTCTACCCATGAGCCTCGGTATCATGGCAGATTCGTCGGGTGCCGTCATCGCGATGAGAGAGTATGTTGCCCCGACGATTCGGTTACTTGCAGCAATTGCATCTATCGCTTGTGTATTCTTCCTGATCAACGGCGGCTACCTCTACATGACGAGTGCCGGCAAACCAGATACGCTCGAGCATGCGAAACGAGTTATGCGAAACGCAGTACTTGGACTCATTATCGTCCTTAGTGCCGCAACCTTAACGTCCATACTGACGACCGCCTATGGAAATCCTGGAGCTAGTACCGGAACAGTTGTACCAAACTTACAAACCATCACACCGCAAGAGGTCAGTAACGGACTTATCGATGTGCTTATTAAAGCAATCACAGGGCTACTCAATAACATTATTCAGGCAGTGGCAACGCCGTTTCTAACGGCGCTCGATTTCTTTACTAAATCGACGCCCCTTATGGCGAGCAACCCAAGCGTGTTTAATTTGTGGCTCGCGGTTGTCGGCATGACGGATGTCTTGTTCGTCATTGTCTTAGCACTAATCGGCCTTCACGTTATGAGCGCCGCGACATTCGGCTTCGATGAAATTGAACTCAAACACCTACTTCCAAGAATAGGGTTAGTATTCCTCCTGGTGAATACCTCGATCTTTGCTATCGATGGAATCATTGAACTCTCGAATGCGCTTATAACCGCTATTGGAAAAGTATCTGGAGTATCAACGGTGTGGGCCACACTGACGAGTGTCGTCAAAGAATCTGGTGGTCAAGGAGTAGCAGCCCTGCTTATGATGCTCGCGTTCCTTATTTTTTCAGTATTTCTATTGGTCTACTATGTCCTGCGTCTCGTCACGTTATTCATCGGCGTGGTGTTATCTCCACTCGTACTGCTTGTCTGGCTCGTTCCCGGATTTAGGGACTTTTCTGAAACGGCGATCAAAACGTACATTACGACAATATTCACTTTGTTCGTACACGTCGTTATCTTGCTCCTAGCCGCATCACTCTTTACTGGCATGGCATCAGTTGGAAGTAACCAGGTGCCAGATACTTTAATCTCTATGGTGATAGGCCTTGCGACAGTCATGGCACTCCTCAAAACCCAGGGTGTCATGATGCAGTTTAGCTACGCCAGTATGGGCGCACGAAACACTCGCAAACTTGGCGGACAGTTTATGAACGGCGTCAGTTACATGACGGGGAAAGGAACTGGCATTGCCCGATCGGGCATCAATAAGGTTGCACATAGAAGCAATGTACGCACTACATCTAAGTCTTCCGGAGGGTCGAAGAATCCGCAATCCGGGATATATACTCGTCCCTCGAGTGCGCCGAAACCAACTGTCAAAGTCACGCGCGTTTCTGCTCCTAAACAGGCAAAAACGGGTACAACCTACGAAGCACCACAGGTCACGCCAAGAGAGATTTCATATACCAAAGGTACAGAATTGAAGAAAAGTAAGAAGGACAAAGCATTGTGAAAGCAACCGTCGTCCCAGCACAAGTAACCACTGTCGAAGATAGAATTATGGGAAGTCTTGGTTTCTCGCAGCTAATATTACTTATCGTTCCAATCTTTATCGGAGGAGGATTGTTCGTATTACTACCTCCATTTATGGATGGGAGTACATATAAATATATTGTCATCGGCATAGTCACTCTACTGTGTATAGTCATGGCAATTCGTATTAAAGAAAAACTCATCGCTCATTGGCTCGTCGTTATGCTCAGGTATAATCTTCGACCGACCTATTATGTATCGAATAAAAATACAACCGCGCATAGGGAGCATTACATAACTAAATCCAGTAAACCAACTCACGATCAAGAAAAAGCCACTACTAAAACAACACGAGCATTACCGCATTTAGAGATTAATAAAGCAGCTCAGGTCTATGCACTCATTAATGATCCGGAAGCCAATGTCAGATTCGAACCAACAACGAAAGGAGGGTTTAATGTTCGCTTTACAGAAATCAAAGACTAAAACCAGTAGCCGCACTCAAATAGCAATCAAGGGGGTGCAAGACGGTATTCTCATGTTACCCGGCAATGAGTACAGAGCAATATTGCAAGTGTCATCCTTAAACTTTGAGCTTAAAAGTGAGGATGAACAAGACGCGATTATTGAAGCCTATGAGAGTTTTTTAAACTCAGTCGGAACGTCGCTCCAGATCCTTATACGTACCCGCGAGATTGACATGGATAAATATCTCGAAGACCTTAGTGAGCGACTTGGTAATGAGCCTGAACAGATCTATCGAGACCAACTAGTGAACTACGATGAGTTCATCCGCTCACTCATATCGACGAATAAGATTCTAACCCGACACTTTTATATCGTTGTGCCGTATAGCACGCCTTCGAAAACTGACTTTGAGCTCGTCCGTGAACAATTAAAGCTGAAGCTAGATATTGTCGCTAAAGGCATGACCCGTATTGGTATGCATACCAAAGAACTGAGCAGTCTCGAAACGCTGGATCTCTTTTACAGTTTCTACTCTCCCGCTCAATCTAAAGTACAACCACTCACTGATCATGCTCTTAGGCTCATCCATACGGCACTCATAGAAAAAGGAGATCACTATGAATAATCCAATGACTTCAGTCAAAACGATTGCTAAACATTACAAAAAGGCTAGAGTAGACAAGAATAATGAACTGACGCTCACCTTCGGAGAACAAGATGCACTCGACGTCATGTCATATGCGGGACTCGAAGAAAATGCTGACTATCTCATCATCGACGGCGTCTATATCCGTACACTCTATATCTCTGGGTATCCGTTCGTCGCAAGTTCAGGCTGGATGGACAGTCTGATAAACTTCAATCACGATACAGATATTAGCTACCATCTTCATGAAGTAAATGCACTGCATGCACTTCCCAAACTGCATCGCAAGATTACTGAGCTTGAATCTACTAAGCGAGCTATGATGCGCGCCGGTAAGATCGTCGGATCTGAGATCACTGATCCGCTTGATTCAGCAATCGATCTTCGAGATAAGATCCAACGAGGGCAAGAAAAGCTCTTTCAGATGTCCATCTATATATGTCTTCGAGCAGATAGTCTGGAAGAACTAAATAAAATTACCAAACTCCTTGAAGCTACATTATCCGCACGGCTGTTTTATTCCAAAGTTGCCCGCTACCAACAACTTGAAGCGATGCAGGCCATCTTACCACGAGGCGAGGATCAGCTGTCGCAAAAACGGAACTTAGATAGTAGTTCGGCGGCTTTAACATTCCCATTTATGAGCTCAGAGCTGGTGCAGGAATCGGGCATTTTGTATGGCGTGAATAAATCGAATAACTCTCTCGTCATATTAGATCGATTTAGTCTCCATAACGCCAATTCAATTGTCTTTGCACAGTCCGGATCAGGCAAAAGTTACACCACCAAAGTAGAGATACTTCGTCAGCTTATGCAAGGCACGAAAGTGATCGTAATCGATCCCGAGCGTGAATACAAACGGCTGACAGAATCTGTTGGTGGCACGTATATAAAACTTTCCGCGAAGAGCAAACAAAAGATAAATCCCTTCGATCTTGCCACTACATTTCATACAAGTAGTGATTTATCTGAACACACTCAGGACCTGACAGAAGTCATCAGTCTTATGGCAGAAGGACTTTCGTCCCGCGAAAAGGCAGCCGTCGATAAAGCTATCCTTCATATCTACAAGAAATCGAAAAGCGCTCAGCCACTCCTCGAAGACCTTTACGCTCAGCTCCAAAAACTCGGGCAACTTAAACTGTGTGAGCGACTTGAGAAATATATTTCTGGTTCACTGGCAGATGTATTTAACGCGCAGACCAATATTAACCTAGAGAATAGATTAGTTATCTTTGATATTAAAGATCTTCCAGAATCCCTCAGACAAATCATGATGCTAATAATTTCTAACTTCGTCAAAAACCAAGTCATGGCAAAACCCGAAAAGCGGCTCCTCATTATCGACGAAGGCTGGATGCTGCTTGAGCATGAAGAGAGTGCCAGATTTGTTGCCGGACTTGTTCGTAGAGCGAGAAAATACTACCTTGGTGTTTCGATCATCTCCCAGCAGGCGAATGACTTTCTGAAAAGTGACTATGGAAGAGCCATTGCATCACAATCTGCACTTCGAATTCTTATGCGCCAAGACACCACAACAATTAAGAACGTCGTATCTGAATTTAACCTCAGCGAGTATGAACAGAGCTTTTTACTTACGTGCGAGCGAGGAGATGCGCTGATCATTGCCGATCAAAACCACGTCGCCGTCAAAGTGGTTGCATCAGATAAAGAGCATCCACTTATTACTACTAATCCAGCTGAACTGTATAGCGCATGAATCCAGTAGTTTTGATGCTCACAGCTGGCAACAACATGAAAAAACTGGTTGCAGTTTCGCTCGTCACAATGGCAATTGTCGTATCACTCCCCGTAGCCGCGGTATTTTCAATGGGTGGCTCGGTGATGTTGTTCCTCGCTGGAACAACAAGTGCGGAAGCTGCTGAAACACAGGGATTTTACATGGGAGGACCAGTACCAGGAGATACTTACGAATGGGGAAACTGTACTTACTGGGCATACGCCATGCGGCTCTGGGCAGGGCATCCTATCGGGCAATATTGGGGCAATGCAAATATGTGGGACACCTCTGCGCTCAGTGAGGGGTACGTCGTAAACCATACACCTGAAGTTGGAGCTGTATTCCAGACAGACGAAGGCAAATGGGGGCATGTAGCCTACGTCACAAAAGTAGATGTCCTCACCGGGCAATGGACAATTTCCGAGATGAACGCACCGACACTCAACGTTGTGAGTACGCGAACATTCGCGAAAGAGTCAGCTAATTACTATACATTTATTCACGATAAGAAAGGGACAGCTCCATGGACACAACCGAATATCTCATTTGGATCACACTAAATTGGTATCACTTTATATATATTCCAATATGTATCGTTATTTTCGTAACGATCGTAATCGCACTACGTAATATGTCTAGGTATGGATTCCTCAAAAGTCGCGCTATGTCTTGGCTGGAGCTTACGCCTCCGTCCAACATGTCACGCACCCCACAAGCCACGGATGAATTATTTGATGTGATCCATGGTTTTCATGACAGTCGAACAGTAAGAGAAAGATTACTGAACCATCCGGTAATCATAAGCTTTGAGATTACTTCAAATAGGGAACAAGGAATTCGCTTTTTGGTGCAAGTAGAATCAAGGCACGTTGAGAGTTTCAAACAAACAATTGTCGCATATTTGCCACAAATAAAGGTAGAAGACATAGATCCACCGTTATCCAAGGAATATAAAGTGATTGAATTTAAACAAACCGGCCATTATGCGTTTCCACTTTCGGCCGTACAATCTCTCGATCAAACTGATCCTGTGGCATATCTGACCAGCGCAATGACGAACCTAGAAGCAAATGAATCAATACAAGTTCAACTAGTTATCGAGCCTGTCAAAATACAGGAAGCAACTGTACTTGGACGTCGCATTTTAGGTAATGAAGATCTACTTCGAAGACTAAACACTACAAAAATGCCGCCATTCAATAAGATATTCGACATCATAAATTCAATACTCATGGGTACTCTCGAATTGGTTGGAGAAATGTTCTCTCCAGGTCCGACGGTGAAGAAGAGTTACAACGGCTCCGATAGAAATACGTACAGCAGGATTCAAGTGCAGAAACACGAGAAACCCGCACGAACACTCAGTACCTTCGAACAAGAACTCATGCAAACGATGCATACTAAATTGAACCAGCCGTTATTTAGAACGAATCTTCGAGTTGCCGTACATATGAATAATTCGAAGGATACCAAACAACGATTTACAGCCATAAAATCTTCTCTTAACGCTTACGGTGTACCGTCTTACCAGATGTTAAAAACAAAGGCGTCACTGCCACTATTTCAACAGTTCAGACTTCGGTCATTCAATACCCGCATGCCATCTCCTAAACGTCAAAGTCTCGTTTTAGCTTCTTCAGAGCTCTCCAGCTTATTCCATTTCCCAATAGGGAATAGTGCACAAACAGATAATTTAGTGACTTCGTTGAGTCGTACTTTGGCGGCTCCAGTAACACTTAAACAGGGTAAGAATCTTGATGTAGTATTCGGTCAAAACCTACATCATAACGTAAGTACACCCATAGGATTAACATCGGACGAACGAGAACGTCATGTATTTGTCATCGGAGGAACTGGCAATGGTAAAACCACATTACTCCAATATCAAATAGTCCAGGACATGATTAATGGGAAAGGGGTTGCTGTTATCGATCCTCATGGTGACATGGCAGAAACGTTACTTAAGCACATACCTTCGGATAGATTAAAAGATGTCATCTACTTTAATCCGGATGATCTTGAGTACCCGATTGGACTAAACTTACTTGAACTCACCCCAGGACTTTCTGGAAATGAACTACTTCGTGAAAAAGATATCATTACCGAATCAGTTGTCTCCGTTTTCCGTAAGATCTTCTCTGATGATGATTCAGGCGGTCACCGGATAGAATATGTATTAAGAAACACCGTTCATACAGCCCTTACAACTGAAAACCCTACTCTATTTACTGTATTTGATTTACTTAATGACTCAAACTACCGGAAGAAGATTACTGACAATCTAAAAGACAAGAACCTACAAAACTTTTGGAAGAATGAGATAGGTAAAGCGGGTGACATGCAGAAAGTTAAGATGTCAGCTGGTATAACAGCGAAGATAGGTCGATTCCTATTCTCCGCAAGTGCCAAGCAGATACTTGAACAACCAAAATCCACTATCGATTTCGACGACATTATAAACTCGGGCAAAATATTGATATGCAACTTCTCAAAAGGTTTGCTGGGTGAGGACACCTCAGAGCTCTTTGGCATTACAGTACTTGCGAAGCTACAACTCGCTAGTCTCAGACGTGCCCGAATCGATCAAGATGAACGACAACCGTACTATCTATATGTCGATGAATTCCAAAACTTTGCGACTGCTTCCTTCGTTCAAATGCTTTCAGAAGCTAGGAAATATCGACTTTTCTTAACCATGGCAGAACAATCAACCTCGCAGCAAGATGACCAACAAATGGTTAACATTATCCTTGCAAACGTTGGCACCGTGATTTGCTTCAGGACGGGTAACCCTCAGGATGAGGTAACATTACTTCCGCTTTTCAAACCCTACATTGAGGAAGGAGAGATCAGTAATCTTCCTGCATATAACTTTTATGCAAAACTCTCTGCAATTAAAGCCCAAGAACCACTTTCTGGGCATACACTCTTACTAACGTCAAAGGGCAGTAAAGAAACTGCCCAGACTGTAAAAGCTCTTTCACAAGCTACTTTTGCCAAGAAGCAAAAAACTACTCTCGATAAAAATACAGACAAACCACAACCACCACTTAGTAAACAAATATCGGAAAATCCTGGCTCTGATAATCCAGAAGAATTCGGAGATAACAAGGTAATCGCTATGTTTGACGACTAGTCTTTTTGCTTAGACTTCTTGAATTGCTCAAGTAATGTTTCGTAATCAAAACCTTCAGTATGTTCTGCATGAAATGCAAACCGTTGCATAAATTTCAAAAATGAGACTGCATACTCCCGATTGGCATTTTCAGGATCTTTGATTTTGAGATAGTTAAGAGTAGATGAAATTGCATTTTCATCTTCATAAAGATGTCTATCATGAAATGGATCGGGATCAGGCATGTCGGCTCGCTTTCATTACGTATTTCTTGAGTCCTATAAATTGGATTAATGTTTCTGCTTCAGATGTGGATTCAACACGCCTCATTATCTCACAACTATCATAATATGACAGGATGTTGAGGCTTCCTTCCCAGCATATCCGGCGGTCAATTATAGCTAGCTTCCTATGGTGTCTAACTGTAAATAGAATCTCAACCCCCGCGCCCTGCAGGAAAGATATTGCTTCCAAAGCTTGCTGCTCATATGCTCCATCGTGTTCTTCGGGTGGTCGTGTGTTAATGATGACCCGAACGTTATTTTGGCGAAGTTTTTTAAAATAGGGGAGTAGTTCAAGAACTCTATTTATCCTTATAAACGGACTTTCGATGAGCAATGTATTTTGACATCTGTAAATGTCCTTTAAAAATCTACTATCAAAAGTGTCGTTATTAAATAGTTGCGATGATGGGGCGGTAGTAGGCTTAAACATTGAAATCCTCCAAGTCTGGTGAGTGCACCTTGCCATCCTTCATCACCATTCCCAATTCTTGAAATCTATCCTTTAAACTGAAGAGATCATCGAAAAGTGGTTCTAAAAAAATACTCGTGGGCTCACCATAGAAAATACCTCAGACACATTTGTCTGAGATATTTTCTATGAACGAATCAATTTCGCTGGAATCGAGCCCGACCGCAACTCGAAAGCTAGTCGAACACCTCAGCTATAGCGAGTGTGTCGATTAAAAATACCTGCCTATTTCCAATACGATCACTACGAAATCAGCTCACTCAACCCGGTATGCTTATTTCGTAGTGATTTTGTTTACAGAATTCGAAACTTGACACTTGTTAGCCCTGAGAAGCTTGCAAGCTATAAAAACAGTATAATTGACAATGAATCAACTCTAATATATATTTGTACAACGCGTCCATCCCGGACGCCTTACCGAAGGGTATCGAGGGCAATGATCAGATTCAGGATGCCACTGGTGGCTTTGGCCACAACAATGGCAGTAGTGTCTTTCACACCAACCACCAACGCCTCGGCAGTGGTTGTCGAGGCGCCTCAGACCAACATGATCGTCGTGGCCAGTCCGGTCACTTCGACGCACAACAACATCATCACATCGACGGACAGTCACGGCTTCCCATTGATGCGACCAGATCAGAATGGAGGCGGCACAAGCTGCCAGACGCTGAACCCGTACGGAGTTCTCTGTGGCAACCTCGCAGAGAACTCATCTCGGAAAGTGTGGCCGTCTGGCGCACTTCAGCTCGGAGCCAGTCGGCCTCGATCAGCCAGCGTTCAGCTTCGGCTTGACTTCTGCGAAGGCACAACAGGGAGGTGCACCAGAACCATTGGTGCCAAGGTCTGGGACATCAGTACGATGTACAACGGATCTCGCTGCACCACGATCATGCGGGGTTCGACCACGTCAGATGCGTTCTGCCACATCGACTGGGCCAACTGGACGGTCGTTGCAGGCAGGGCGTACACCCTTCGGGTGAGGTTGACCGTTAATGGCGTCTACTGGGACCGCTGGGTCCCGACGCTGTACGGCTGAGCCTCAACTACCACCGGCCGCACTCTACGTGCGGCCGGTGGTAACGAAACTTTTTTGAACCTACCCGAAATAATCCACTATATTCTTTGATAATATGAGTATCTAGTCGTTATTTAGCTTGTTTAGATTAGGTTAGTTGTTGAATCTAATCATATTAATAAAATCACGAGCGAATAATTGCATTAAAGTAATATATTTTGTTGATTTAATAATCCCACTAATTTTTAGGAATAAGGCGACAAAACGTTATAAAAGTGCGATAATAGATGCTTGAAATCTATGTCTATATCTCAGCTACATCCAGCCAGCCCATCGACCCGATCGCACAGCGATAGCTATCTTCATAATTTGGAGAAGTATGTCGCCGATGGCAAAAAAGCCGATGTACTGTATGAATACCAAAAAGCCATCATTCAAGACACAGCGACGTTTTTGCGTGAGGGCAATCGACGAGGCTACATTGAAGCGCCGACTGGCACTGGCAAGACCGTACTCTTCGTGACGCTGGCTGAAGCGTTTAGTTACCATGCTGAAAAACCACCAAAGATCTTGGTGGTCACACCGACGAAAGATCTTGTGCGACAGACGCTTGGTGGCAGCAAGGGCGACAAAGGCTTCGCAGCATTTGCACCGCACATGAGCGTCGGCACCTATTACAGTGACACTGCAACCAGTATGCGAGGGCTCGAAGCGCAGGTGACAATCACAACCTATGCATCACTCGCAAAACTAGCCGCTAGTCGCACCACGACGACTGACGCGTCCGGAACAAGTCATACCAAAATGGTCAATCTCGTTAATAAACACTTCGATATCATCTTCCTCGACGAAGGCCATAAGGCACTCGGCGCGAGCAGCCGGCAGATCATCGACGCGATTGACAGCGATACACTAATCATCGGGTTTACCGCGACGCCGACCTATCATGCGACGCGTAGCCTCGAAAGCCTGCTGCCATCGATGATCCATCGACTTGATCTCAAAGAAGCCATCGAACTCAATATGCTTTCATCAGTTATTCCAGTCGCTATTCCGGCACCAACTGGCAACGTGCAAGAATTTGCGGTGAGTATGCTTGGAGAATACGAGAACAAAAGCTTGCGGCAGCTGATTTATAACGCAACGCGTAATGACATGGTCGTTTCGATCGCAACGCGCTTAATCCAAGCGGGGAACACACCGATTATCGCTTGTATCCCGGGGGATACCATGGCGCATCCTCAGTTGATCGAAACGATGCTGAGTGAGCAGTACGTCGATGATGAAAATGGCATCCCGCGGCCGATCCGCGTGCGTGCGGTGACAAGCTCGATTATGGCGGCGCATCGTCAAGCGATATACGCCCAGCTCGAAAAAGGTGAAATCGACGCTCTGACATACATTGATGTACTCACGGAAGGTTGGGATAGTCAGCGGGCTAATGTTATTATCAACGCCAGGCCAACTCGCTCGCTCGTCGCAGCCCGTCAACGAACCGGTCGCATCCTGCGAAACAAAGCTGACAATCGGCCTGCGATCGCCATCGATATCGTCGATACACTGGCGGCAAACACCGCTCCGCAAGTTTCGATGGCCGACATTTTCACACTTGATACTATTAGCTCCGGTCAAACAATTGGTACTATTGATCCTGCACACAAAAAGACCATAACAACAGTACTTGACGGCATCTACGAAGATTTTGGTGTCGTCCAGACGATCGCAAATACCTATACGCTGTATGCTGCGATGCTTGCGACATTGCCCCAGCTGACTCGTGGGCAGGTGGCTATCAAACAATCTGGCAAAGTACGGACATTTGCAGCAGCCGAGAGATTATTTTCACGATTGTCACTTGATAGTTTTGCGCTGGAATATTTGCTCAAAAGCAACGAAATCGAGATGCGTATGGTGCGCAGACACCACGAGGCGATACAAGCGTATGACGAAGATCAAATACAAGCACAGATCGCCACTCTGCCAGATGCCGTCCATACCGGCATGGGCCTACGAGTACACGGCACTGCGTATATCAGCTTGAATGAACTTGTCACGATCATCAATCGTAAATACCCGTATGTCGATGCAACCTATCGAGCTGTCGAAACAATCGCGCGAGAAATCGTCAAAACCGAAACCGACGTATATTTTACCAAACGCTTTCGAGCCCGTACGCACCTAGGCGTCCTGCTCTTTACAGCGCAAACAATGGTATCAGTCGAGGTTGGCCACAAAATCGTCGCGACATGCCGAGACGAATCATAGCCAAAATATAGCAACATCATAGTATTGACAATGAATAATCAAAGTAGTATAGTACTGTAATTATGTCAGAAACGTATGTCCATCCATTCTATTATGAGCCGTCACATGATAGTTATGCTGCCGGTTCTTTTGACAAACGTCTTACAAATCCTCTTTTTACATTGACTGCCATTGCACTCAGTCGTGTTGTAAAAGGAGCTGATCTACCTCTTCCATCTACTTTTGGTAGAAAGCAATTACGCCAAGCTAATCAGGAAACCAGCAAACAAGGTTTCATATTTGGTATATCAAATTCGCACGCACATGATTTAGCCCAAATAGGAACAGATATACTTGATTTCGACAAAAAGGGATTAATACAACCACCGCTCTCTAGCGATGAATATAATGTAGTAAGTCACATCGTAAAGGTTGTTGAAACTGCAGAAGCAGTAGCTCTCCAGACAGCAGAATAGTGGAGTGGAGTGCCATTGATTTCATGCACTTCTTAGTCGCAGGTTGCTGCAATCTCCCATGCTTGTTATGCTTGATGTAAGAGTAATAGCAATTTCATCAAAGGGGGCACGTGAATTCACGAAAAATGCAGCTTTCTGCAGCAGGTCATCTGCTTTCATCTTCTCCTATTGTTGATCAATCGGGCTGGGTGACCCGCAGCGGCACGCAGCTCAAAATGAACGGAGTAACGTGGCGCGGCGCCGGGCTTGACTGGCACTGGGCAGCGCTGAAAGAAACCAACCTTCAGTATCCTAGCCACACAGAAATTGATACCGTACTTAATGAAGCGGTTTCGATGGGCGCACGCGTTGTTCGTGCGCACACGCTCGGTATTTCAGCGGGACTTAGTAATCAACTCGTCACCGGCACTAATCCAGATGGATCACTCATATGGAACACTGCAGCATGGGAGCCGATTGATTATGTCATCAATGGCTGCAAAACTCGCGGCCTCAAGCTTTGGATCCCGTTTACTGATCAGTTTGATTATTACCACAAAGGAAAACAGTGGTGGGTCGAGCAGGCATTCGTCCACCAAGCACAAAGTGGCATACCCTCGACATATACATATAATGGAACGACGGAAAATAACGTCACCAGCTTCTCGGCAAGCTCGGGTACTGTCGCTAGTTCTGCTCGCTATAAAATCATTTCGCAACAATTTTACCGCAATACATGGATCAAAAATGCTTGGATCAACAACTATGTCGTACCATGGTTTAATCATGTGAATCAATATTCAGGTATTGCCAACAAAAATGAATCAGCCGTTGCCTTTGCACAGGCCGGCAACGAATTATGGGACTCTGGCGATCAGTATGCAGATCACGCCGGCATCGATGGCATCAACTGGGCTGCACAGTTTTCTGCTGCAGTCAAAGCCGTGTCACCGAAGGTACTCGTCATTGATCCGCAAGGTGCAGATGGCGTTGATATCAATTATGCGCCAGGTCGAAATGACGTTAACACTGACATGCTTGATTACCACTTGTACAACAATCACAACGATATCACAGCTGGCTACGTTAGTGGACTCGCTGCTAAAGCCAATTCATTTAACAAAGTCGCCGTCTACGGCGAATATCCATTTACTAGAACTGGTATCAACTACGCGCTATCTGAAATGGAAACGACTAGCGGCGTAGGATTCGGTTGTTTCTGGGCGATATACACCAGTACTGAGGGGCATACCAGCGGAGGAGTCGATGATTCAGTTTATACAGTTGGTCAAAATGGTGCTTGGAAATCAACATTCCAAGCCCACGCTGCAACCATGAATAACGGCACGCCGCCACCGCCACCTCCGCCACCAACCAATATCATGCGTTCAACAGCCGTGACAACAGCCGATGCGGCAGTTGCAAACTATGCATCCGGTTCGGTCGATACTGCCGACCCTGCGCTTGTGATGGAAACGACAACTGGTGTGGGCGGGGGAGGAGCACTCAAGGCAACGGTTACAGGGTCAGGCCACAAATGGGTCTATGTCAATCAACTTTCTGCCCTTGCGCCTGTGACCCCCGGACAAACGTACACGTCATCTGCGCATGTTCAATTAGTTTCAGGCGCATTAAGCTCCGGTTATTATGGACACTTAACGTGGTTTACCTCAACTGGAAGCTACATTAGTGGTGCAACGTCGAGCGGAACTGTCACAACGAGTGCTTCATATGTGCAAGTCTCGTTTAGCGCTATTGCGCCAGCAAATGCCGCGTATGCCGCGCCGCAAATTGAGTTTGACGGACCAGCCTCTGGAAGTGCCGTTGTCCGGCTTGACCAATTCGGCGTCTTTGCAGGTTCAACCGCCTATCCATGGAGCGCCGCTTAAGTAAGGCATCGTCCATGACAAACAACACAATCGCATATGTAGTAGTAATTCATTTCATATTTTGTAATAATAGTGAAAACGAAATAGGGGGCCGGGATTAAAGCGCTTGAACTGACTACGCATTGGCATCGACGCATCAGCGAAGCGGCGATATTCTTTGCTTTAGTTATCATTACATTATATTTCGTACCTATGTATTTTGATCTTGGCGGGCTTACCTCTAGCCTAAAAGTGTATGAGATTACTTTATTTTTTGCTGGCACAACACTTGTAGTAGCTCTGCTTTCGTATATCTTTTCATCTGAAAAATATTCGTTTTACACATCTCTCGTCGTGTACCTTCTGCTATCAGTTATGGCCGGTAGTCTTGTAGTTATGACTGGCGGGATACACTCATCATTTCTGGCGATGTGGGTTCTGATAAGTATATTCGCTAGCGTATATGGCATCTGGGGCACAGGCCTATTGCTCACAAGCATAGGGATATATGCCGGAATATTATTCGCGGATCCATATGTCAAAACTCCCGAACCGATCATTACTCTTATGACTGGTGTGATTCCGATAATTGCTGGATACATCTTATTTCACGCTACATCACGCAAGGATAAAGGCGCTAACGCCTATCATGAATTGGCCAGTGAACTTAGCTCTGTTTCCAATAAAGCTGAAGTCGTGATTAGAGCAATTGATGACGGCGTAATTGCGCTCAACAGCGACGGCAACATCGAACTGATGAATCCAGCAGCACAGCACATCATCGGTTGGGGCAATCAAGATGCTCTAGGTCTAGCGTATGCATCGGTGCTTAAACTGAGCGATAATGCAGATCAGCCAGTTACCGAGGCGACTGACCCTATAGCAAAAGTACTAGCAACAAACCTAGAAGTGGAATCGAAGGATTTTTTTGCCACCACTACGAGCGGTAAACGGCTTAATATTTCGCTCGTGATTTCTCCGATCGGTCAAATAGGTGAGGGAGCTATAGTTGTATTTCGTGATATAACTAAAGAGCTCGCTGAAGAGCGAGGACAGGCTGAATTTATATCGACGGCAAGTCACGAGATGCGTACACCGGTCGCAAGCATCGAAGGTTATCTTGGGCTAGCACTTAATCCTAACACTGCCCAGATCGACGACAAAGCTCGTGATTTTATCGAAAAAGCTCATGCATCCGCGCAGCACTTAGGCCGATTGTTCCAAGACTTACTCGATGTAAGTAAAGCTGACGATGGTAGGCTATCAAATCACCCAACAGTTATTGACATCGTTAGTTATGTTGGTGAAATTGTTGAAGGTTTAGAGCCTAAAGCAGCAGAGAAGCAACTGCGAATGTACTACAAACCAAAGATCGATGACAACCCAGGGATTGGGCACAATTTGACGCCTGTATTCTATGCCAATGTCGACAACGATCATTTGCGCGAGGTCATAGCAAACTTGACGGAAAATGCTATCAAATACACCCCAAAAGGCGACGTCATTATCGACGTTGGTGGCGATGACGAGCATGTGAAAATCAGTATTCAGGATAGCGGTATCGGTATTCCAAGAGAAGATATTCCGCACCTTTTTCAAAAGTTTTATCGAGTAGACAATTCGGCTACGCGTGAGATTGGCGGCACTGGCCTTGGGCTATACCTCTGCCGTCGACTCGCTGAAATGATGGGAGGACGCATCTGGGTTGAAAGTGAATTCGAAAAAGGTAGTACATTTTTTCTTGAATTACCGCGTATCAGCCGAGACGAAGCAGCACGGCTAATCGATCTTGCAGCGACCCAGCCAGAAAAGTCTATTGCAGCTCCCCCACAAATCATCATCAGCCATCCAGCTGAACAAGCTTTATCCGAGCCACAAGCTACACCGATACAGTCCGCCGGTTCAACAATACTTACCCCGATTTCCACTCAGCCCCAGACAGCCCAACAGCCACCGACCGTACCGGTTCAGCAGCACACTATAACCATCCCGCAAGCCACTGTTCCCCAACCAACTATTGCAGCCATCGAAGCAAGTCATATGCAATCGCGAACTTCGACGGCCGGGATTCGTATCCCTTCGAGAAACAACGATACGACAACGCAACCATAAGTGCTATAGCATTTTCAAATTAGCTTAGGTATAGTAGGGGTAATATGACAAAGATTTTGCTAGTAGAAGACGATAAAAGTCTTCGTGAAATATACGGAGTGCGATTACTCGCAGAAGGATACGACATCGTATCAGCTGGCGACGGTGAAGAGGCATTAGCCATGGCTATAAAAGATCGTCCAGCTCTGATCATCAGCGACGTTATGATGCCAAAGATCAGTGGCTTCGACATGCTGGATATTTTGCGTTCAACGACAGAGACACGCAACATAAAGGTTATCATGATGACTGCATTATCGAGTGAGGACCAACGTAAACGCGGTGAGCAACTAGGTGCTGATCGCTATTTGGTTAAATCTCAAGTAGGTATTGAAGATGTCGTCCACACCGTCCACGAAGTTCTCGAAGATGCACCGGTCTCACAACCAGTTGCACAGCCGTTTACACCAGCTGGTGGACAAGCAAACGCAGCTCAGCAGCCACAAATGGCAGCACCCCGACCAATAAATGTACCACCGGCACGACTCGTTGCCCAAGACGCGTACGCCGCGCCAGCAGCACCCGCTGCGATAGATCAACCAGCAGCGATGACCACACCTGTTCAACCGCAGCAACCTCCAGTTCAGCAAAGCGACCTACCGCAACCAACTGCACCCTTTTCAACACCGCGTCCATCAAACCTCGCGAGTAGGGTTATCGAACCGCTTGAACGACCTGAGACTAATGAACCGCATGTTGGTGATCTTATGGAACGAGAGCTCGGTGCTAATGCAACTGATTCGCAACCTGCAGCGCCCGCTACGCAGCAACCAACGGTACCAGAAGCTCCAGGCATACAGACTGCTCCTGTCTTTGCTCAACCCGCAGCTATTAGCTCAGCTCCGTTGCAAGCGCCCGTGTACAATCCAGTTGTCCCAGCTCCTGAGCCGCCAGCTGCACCGTCAATGCCGCAGCCACCATTCCCACCTCAGACACCGCCACAGAATGGCATGGACTACGAGACGACTCCGGTCAATACTTCTCAGCAGTAACTGAGCTGCTATACTAGTCACACATGGAGTCGACATCTATCCGTTTGAATAAAAGCCTCGCGCATGCGCTCGGGGTTTCTCGTCGTGAAGCGGACAATTTGATTGCATCTGGTTCAGTGATGATCAACAACGAAAGAGCCACACTTGGTGCACGTTTTATGCCAAAAGACATCGTTTCCGTCAATGGCAAGACGCTATCATTTTTGCACGAAAGTATCTACTTGGCTTTCAATAAACCAACGGGGTATGTGTGTTCGCGTAAAGAGCAAGGTGACGCACCGACAATCTATTCTCTTATTCCTTCTGAATATCACGCGCTCAAACCTGTCGGTAGGCTCGATAAAGATAGTTCAGGTATCTTATTGCTGACGAATGACGGTGACTACGCACATCAAATGACTCATCCGAAATTTGCCAAACAAAAGACCTATGAAGTTTCCCTCGACAACGAACTTGCTCCACTTCATCAGCAAATGATATCGGATTATGGCATCGAGCTTGCCGATGGACCGAGTAAGCTCATGCTTGAACGACTCTCTGACGATGATCGCCGTGGTTGGAAAGTGTTAATGCACGAAGGTCGCAACAGACAAATTCGACGGACATTTGCAGCGCTTGGCTACACGGTTACCGCGCTCCATCGTATACAGTTTGGTCCATATGCGCTGGGTGATATACAGCCTGGTATGTACAAATTGATCACTATATCACAGTAGGTATATTGCTTATGCTCGCAAAACTGGCGTACCTCTGTTATAATTACTGAAATATGGCATCAACACTTCCTACCGTTGCAATCATTGGACAAGCGAACGTTGGCAAAAGTTCGCTTTTCAACCGCATGGTTCGCTCACAGCAAGCGATTGTTGCTCGTGAAGCCGGTACAACCCGAGACAATGTTATTGGCAAAGTAACTTTTAATGACCAGCAGTTTTGGCTCGTTGACACAGCTGGCCTTAAGACCGCTGATGATGAATTTGAAGCGAGTATTCAAGATCAAATAGAAGAAGCCGCCCAAGCCGCAGATGTGATTGTTGTCGTTGTTGATAGCACGCAGTACCCAAGCGACCAAGACCGAATCGTAGCCAAAAAAGCTCTTAAGAGTAAAAAGCCAGTTATCCTTGCCGCCAACAAATCCGATCTCAAAGGCTCACTCGACAGTGATGAGTATAAGCGTCTCGGTATTAAAGAAATAATACGGACTTCTGCTGAACACAACAGTGGCGTCATCGACGTACTGGATGCGATTGCCGACATCGTACCCGCTCGTAGCGAGCAAGAAGACGATGACATTTTGCGCGTTGCGTTGATTGGCCGTCCAAATGTTGGTAAAAGCCATTTATTTAATACACTTGCTGGCAAACAACAGGCAGTTGTCGCCAATATCGCCGGTACCACGCGTGACGTCAATCGCATTCAACTTCGTTTCAACCAACGCACGATTGAGCTGCTCGATACCGCCGGCGTTCGCCGTCAAGGTAAGCAAGAAGTTGGTATCGAAAAGTTTTCAGTTCTGCGCACGCTGCAAGCCATTGAACAATCAGACGTTTGTCTGCTTCTCATGGACGTTAACGAGCTTAACACTCAGCTCGATCAACGCTTAGCCGGTCTCATCGCCGAAGCAGGCAAAGGTATGATCATCGTTGTCAGCAAATGGGACTCTGTCGAAGGCAAAGACGCCTATACACGCGATGCCATCGCGCCAAAAATCGCCTACAATTTCAAATTTACTCCATGGGCACCGCTTATTTTTACTAGCTCTGTCACCGGTCAAAACGTCTCAAAATTATTTGACCTCGTGCTTGATATCGAAAAGCGCCGCCTGCAAGAAACGAAGACTCGTGTCTTAAACGATCTTTTGCAACGCGCCGTCCAAGCTCATCCACCATCTGGTCTTAAAAATACTCACCCAAAACTGCGTTATATTGTCCAGACAGACAACAATCCTCCATGGTTTGTCATCTACGGCTCGAATCTCAAATTTATTCACTGGAGCTACAAACGTCACCTCGAGAAACTCATCCGTGAAACGTACGATTATTCAGGTACGCCACTCAAGATGAGCTTCCGCGACGAAAAACAGATTAAAGCTAATAAAGAGCGTGTAGCTAAGGGTCTTAAGCCAGTTACCAAAGCCTACAAAAAAGCCAAATCTGCCAAAGCTTCAGAAGAGTAGATAGACCAGCCAGCATGCCAGGCGATTCACATATCTGGCGCGCGATTATTGCCAAACTGAAAAATGCTGACACTCTTCGTTACGGCCGGCTGCGACTAGATGACATCGACCGCGATTTGTTTAATTACCATTTGAAACAACTGGTCGATAAAGGCATTATCACCAAACTTGCAGACAAAGCCGGCTATACGCTGAGTGACAAAGGCAAACGCAAAGTGGCGGACGTATTGCATACGTCAGATCAAGCTGATCGACTGTTTAAAATCAATCCACTACTCATTGTCTTGGATAGACGCGGGAACGATATGTATGTCATCAATCAAACACGGACCTCTCAGCCGAATTACGGTATTGTCGGTGTTCCTGGTGGCACGATTCTCAAGACCGAGCCACTCCTTGTCGGTGCGAAGCGCAAATTAGCGCAGGAAACAGGACTGATCGCCGATTTCGAGTACGTTGCGTTGACACGGCGGATCGTCTACAAGGACATTGCACTATTTGCTGACGTCTTTTTCCCAATCTGCCTCGCAACATCGTGGAGTGGCACTCTCACGACAACCGAATTTGGCTCGAACGATTGGTATCCGATCTAAGACGCAGTTCGTAACGAAAATGAACGCATCGAGCACTTGACAAACGTCTTACAAGCCATCAAGGATAATCAGCTCGAATCTCTTCGTGGCTCGTACCACGAACAAATTATTCGGTAATAGGTAAGCCAATCCTCACTTACGCCTCGCTGTTCATTGGACTACGATGAACCTACGAAGGAGAACCCAGTGAAAACAACATTACACGAAACTGGCATTACAATGGTGCCATATCCAGAAGAAACACAGCACGCAGTTGTCGAGGCCGTTGCAGCATGGCGAGAATTTTTATCGCTGCCGCTCGACGCAAAACAACGCTACGCAAGCGAAGATGCGCATATCGGATCAGGATTCGAACAAAAAGCTGCTACTTCCAGCAGAGATGGTAGCGACAATAAACAAAACTTTGACGTCACAATGCAGGGTATCGCAGCGCTGCGTGGCCGGAGCAACTCAGTTGCCGAAAAGCTTCTCGACGCCAGCGAAACGCTCCTTGCTGCACTGCAAGCGCCAGCCCGAGCGTTTGTAGAGACTGTGGCTAAGGAATATGATGTACCAACATTTAGCGCTTCTGCTCTCGCGAGCGAGCGTAATCGGTTCATTCGTTTCTTATACTACCCACCCGTCCAAGAGGGAACAGTGATTGGTCAGGCACATACTGATCATAGTGGTTATACATTTCATTTATACGAATCGACCGGTGGATGTCACAGACTGTCGTACGACAAAAAAGATTGGTTGGCTATGCCCATTGCGTCGGACGAAATGGCAGCCTTTGCTGGCATGCAGTTACAGCTAGTGAGTGATGACGCTATCAAAGCGCTGTGTCACGAAATAACCGCAAATGAAACTACAGCACGTCAGGGCTGCATCGCGGTTGTGTGCTTCAATATGCTCGCAGGCGTGCGAGTCTATGATCGAGCCACGCACGGCCACCTACAGACGAAAGAGCCTGGATTTAATTATCAAATGGACAATGGCGAATTTGCAAAGCTCTTTGCATAGAAAAGTAGCAGCTACAAAAAAAGGTTAGAGCCCCGCGCCACAAGGGAGCGGGGCTCTAACCTTGTAGCCGGGGCTACGTTGTGGCAGGGAATCGGCGCCTACGCGTCCTCCCTGCCTGCTTGTACCAGATCATGAGCGTTCCGTCCTCGGCGATCGTACCGAAGCACTCACGCGTCGATGGGGCAGCCGACTCCAAGTCTGAAGTAATACTACCTTCAAACCGCAGTGACAGCTGCTCGCTCCTGTCTGGACAGTTCAGCATCACCCAACTGATGTGGAGAGTAACCGCTTCGTGCGACAGGGTCCGAACGTCAGTCCATACCGTCGCAACTCGTTCAAACGGTCCTTCCACTTTCGTGAAAAGATTTCTTCCAGTCAGATCGAGTAGAGCCTCTCGGCTCATCCCGTCCAACCATCCGAACACGGTGGGTGATCCTAATTCGCTTGGCCGGAACATGTCCAGCCCTCCTTTTCCCTCGGTGGCACCACCAGGTCTGGCGGTGAGTCACGATCGCCGCGTGACAACCGGGGAACCTCAACATGCAAGGCTATAACAAGGAGAATTGTAAAATGTACTGCATATACTACAGCGTAAAATATAAGACTTGATTAATCAGATATCTCACGCGGCGATTGACATATCATACACTTTTAGTATCAAATTTGCAATACACGTGCTGACATTTCACTGTTTCATAACTTTTAAGGTAAAATACAAGCATGAAACTATTCGTTGGGCTAGGCAATCCAGAAAGTCGCTACGACCAGACGCGCCACAATGTAGGTTTTTTCATGCTAGATCAGTTTGCAAAGGAACATGCTAGCGAGTTTAGTACCAAGCCAAAATTCCGAGCTGACATTGCCGAAGTATCTATAGGTGGCGAAAAAGCACTCCTCGTCAAACCTTTGACCTATTACAACGATAGCGGACTAAGCTATCGCAGCCTCATTGATTTTTATAAACTTGACCCTGCCGACACACTGATTGTTCACGATGAGCTCGCGCTACCGTTTGGGACGGTGCGTATGCGCCGCGGTGGCTCTGATGCCGGTAACAATGGCATCAAGTCCATCAACGCGCACGGTGGGCAAGACAGCGCCAGGATCCGTGTCGGTGTAGCGAGTCAATTGCGTCATCTCACGCCGGATGTTGATTTTGTGCTCGGTAAGTTTTCTCGCCAAGAATCTGACGACCTTATGCGCATTGGTGCGGCTGTACATGCCGGTATTGAAAAATTCATTAGTGGATCATTTGAAGCAACGTCTTATACTTTCTTAAACGAATCTCCAGTTCAATCAGACGCCGAGAAGACTGATAACGCATCCAACGAAAACGATTCCTAGTACGAGCACCAACGCCTGCTTGGTGCCTACTGAACGTGTTTGCTCATGTATATCTGGAATGATGTCGCTCGCTGCCACGTATATGAAGAACCCACTCGTGATCGCCAGCAGCTCTGCCTCAGGTAAACGCACGTGACTTCCCATAATGTACACGAAGCTGGCTGCGATCAGCGTACCAACTGCCGTCATGACATTTGCCAGCATAACTTTTTTATCTTTCCAGCCACGAGATAGTAAGATGCCAAACGTTCCGATTTCTTTAGGAATTTCGTGCGCACTCACGGCGATTGTCGTGATGAAACCGCTGGCCGGATTGACCAGAAATGCCGCTGCAATTGCGATACCGTCGATCAGGTTGTGCATCAAATCACCGATCATCACCATTGTATTTTGTGACTGATTTTTTGCGGTCACGCTGTGCTCGTGATGATGGTGAAACCAGCTCGACATGCGTTCGAGCAAAAAGAATGATGTAAAACCAATCAGCGTCCACGTCAGCAAATGCCGCGGGTTACCGAGCTCAAAACTCTCTGGCAGCAAATCAAAAAACGCCGCCGCAAGCAAGGCACCGGCGCCGAAGGGCAGGGCCAATAAAATTGCCGTCGCACGGCGTTTTTTTGATAAAAATATCGTCGCACCGCCAATAAGCGAAATTAAACTTCCCAGCACAATCGCAAAGATCATGAGCCAGTATGCATTATCCATAATTTCTCCTAGTTTTTATGTAATCAAGATCAAAAGTCAAAAGCAAGGCTACAGTCGGACGAAACAGTGTATAGCGATACACACATAATAGCATAATAAGGATGATGCATCACGATTGAGTTCGATTAATAAATAGCAAAATTCCAATCAAAAAGCGCCAGGTAAGGGTGGGCATCACCTGGCGCCGTTTGACCCTTCAACCACCCCGGAATCACGCGTGAAGCGTGCGCACACGACTCTATGGAAGGTGGACGCCTGAACTCCGAAGAATTCATTACTTGATAATCACGCTACCGTGTATCCGAATATAGGGTTAAAGGGATTAGTATGCAAGCAATGCTTTTCTAAACGGCTCCCGCGGTGGAGGGTAGATTACCACGAGTGCGCATTGCTTACAACCTAACATAAGTTAGAATAGGGGGTATAAGGTGCGTTTGGTTGCGCCTCGCAAAAGTTTATCGCAACCAATCATGCCCGATATTAACACGGATTTGACACTAAGTCAATACTTTTTGACACTTTTCCTATGAAAATCAATACAATATCACCAGATACCAGCATTTTTCTACAGATACTATCTTCTATTGCCAAGCCACCGAAATCATTGCGCTTTGCTGGAACTCTTCCTGCCTCTCGCGTTCCGACGGTTGCAATCGTTGGCACGCGTAAGCCAACCAAATACGGGCAAGAGATTACACAGATGCTTGCTTCTGAGCTTGCTCGTCGGGGAATTGTCATTGTCAGTGGACTTGCATTCGGTGTTGATTCGATCGCGCATCGTGCTGCGCTTGAAGCCGGCGGGACCACGCTCGCAGTTCTCGCCAACGGACTGCCAGAGATTTACCCAGCAGCACACAAAAATCTGGCCGAGCAAATCATCAAAAGCGGGGGAGCGATTTTGAGTGAATACCCCGATCACGAATCTGCCAAATCATGGACATTCTTGCAGCGTAACCGAATCGTTAGTGGTCTGAGCGATGCAGTGATTATCACTGAAGCAGGCTCGCGCAGCGGAACCTTAAACACCGCCATGCACGCGCTCGAACAGGGCAAGGAAGTATTTGTCGTGCCAGGCAATATCACCAGCGCTATGAGTATCGGCTGCAATGAACTACTCAAGCAAGGAGCAACGCCGGTGACACACGTCGATGATATTCTCGATGTCATCGCGCCGAGCTTGCAGCACGAGCAAACGAGCCTGCCGCTTGGCTCGACACCGCTGGAAACAAAAGTTATTGCACTAATCGCGAGTGGCATCCGCGACGGCGATGAACTTCAGCAACAGTCTGAAACAACAGCGACTGAGCTGTCGACGGCTCTTACCATGCTCGAGCTAAATGGCTCGATCAAAAATCTCGGAGCTAATCAGTGGACGATCCGATAATACAAATTTAACTGTGTGTAAATTGTGCTAGCAGAAAATAAGTTAGAAAATAAAATTTCTCAGCTCTTTATAGAGCGGCGGGGGATTTCGTTTTTACGTTGCTAATGCTAATGCGTGGACTTTGCGAACATACGTCGCAACATCGACTGGTTCAGCTTTGTCAGCTTCCTCTGGTTCACTATCTGTACTTTGTGATACAGCTTCTAAGAGCTCAATTAGTTTAGCCACGTAGCGATCAATTACTTCTACTCTATCCAGATCTGAAATATCAGCTAAATAAGTGTCATAGAATTCAGTAGCAAGACGGAGTGCAGATTCTATTTCTGGCGGAAATGATATCTCGCCCTGCTCTATATCTTTCTTGGCCCCACTGGTGATAAGTAGCTCTAATTCTTCTTCAGTTACGAAGTCGATAGATTGACTAACAACCCATGTTTCGTCAGTGTCAATGTCAGCTTCAGCCGCACCGCCTATGCCGTCCGCAACCGCATGTTCAACTGCATCTTCGTCATAAGGATACCCCATAGCTCGACGATTTAATGCTTCTTGTAGATGATCCATGATGATAATAAGCCTTTCGTTATTACTGACATGGCGTTCATGAGCCGGAGGGAGTATACCACGGGAGGTGAACGTCGATTTTATTAAAATATCACAATACTGGTTATTTGTCAATTTGTAATTTGTTGTGTTTATTTCGCGTTAGTTCAGCGATACTATTAGCATACTGCTCACTGCCAGAGGCGTCAACAGTGTTCAGTTCAAACATTAAAGAATAATTATTTGCATTTATTGACATTACCGCGTAGTATCACTAATTGTCTGTCCGAATAGGGACACGCTATACTATCTATATATGTCTAAAAATCTTGTCATCGTCGAGTCCCCAGCCAAAGCCAAAACTATCGAGAAGTATCTCGGCAGTGATTTTCACGTGCTTTCGAGCGTGGGGCATATTCGTTCTATCGTCAAAAAGACAAAAGATGGCAGGCCCCCGATTGATACGAAAAACGGCTTTGCAACGATCTACGAAGTTGATCCTGAAAAACGAAAAATCATTGCCGAGCTTAAACGTGAGGCAAAACTAGCCGGTAAAGACAATATCTGGCTTGCAACCGATGAAGACCGCGAAGGCGAGGCAATTGCTTGGCACCTCTGTGAAGTACTTGGTCTTGACCCCGTCAAAACAAAGCGAATCGTGTTTCATGAAATCACTAAACCGGCGATAGAAGCTGCTATCAAAACACCGCGAACGGTTGACATGCATCTAGTACAGGCGCAGCAAGCCCGTCAGATCCTTGATCGTATTGTTGGCTTCGAGCTGAGTCCAGTCGTCTGGCAGAAAGTGCCAGGTGGTAAATCTGCTGGACGCGTCCAAAGCCCTGCTGTTCGACTGCTTGTCGAGCGCGAAAATGAAATCCAAGCCTTTGAAGGCAGCAGTAGCTACCGCGTCACCGCGCTGTTTTATCACGGCAAAGAGGAATTCAAGGCAGAACTCGGCAAACGTTTTGCAACCGAAGCCGAAGCACGAACATTTCTCGAAAGCTTAAAAGACGCAGCGTATTCTGTTGCTGCCGTCACCAAGAATCCTGGTACACGCAACCCAGCCGCGCCATTTACGACCAGTACGCTCCAGCAAGAGGCAAACGCGAAGTTGGGCTTCGGCTCAAAGGCCACGATGGCTGGTGCACAGAAGTTATATCAAGACGGAAAAATCACCTACATGCGTACTGACAGTGTCAATTTATCTGGCCAAGCGATCGCTGCTGCGACTGATTTTATCAAACGGCTCTACGGACCCGAGTACTCCACGGTGCGCAAATTCAAAACCAAGAGCGCGAGCGCCCAAGAAGCACACGAAGCAATTCGACCGACTGATATCAGCCTAGAAACCGCCAGCAACAACGAATACGACCAAAAACTCTACGATCTCATCCGCCGCCGCACGCTCGCAAGCCAGATGAGCCCGGCAAAACTCGAGAACACGACGGTCACCATCACCTTTTCAACTGGCACAGACGTCTTTGAAGCCAAAGGGCAGGTGATTACCTTTGATGGGTTCCTGCGCGTCTACGGCGCATCAAAAGAAGAAATCTTGCCGGCCCTCAAGTCCGGTGACGAACTCGGCGCCAGCGAAGTAACCGCTCGCCAAATGTTCGCCAAACCACCAGCTCGCTTTACTGAAGGAGCGCTCGTCAAGAAGCTTGAGGAGCTCGGTATCGGCCGACCGAGTACGTATGCGACGATCATTGATACAATTCAGACTCGTGGCTACGCTGAGAAGGGCGACGGCGAAGGACAGCCGCGCGAAGCAATCGTCTTGTCTCTGACCAACGGCGAAGTCGAACGAGAGGTTGTCGAGGAAAAAACTGGCTCGACCAAAGGGAAGTTGGTACCAACACCAGCCGGTGAACTGATCGCAAGCTTTTTGAGTGATCACTTTTCGCAAGTCGTCGACTTTGACTTTACCGCTTCGATCGAGCAAGAATTTGACGCGATTGCCGACAACAAACTGGCGCGTAACACCATGCTCGAAGAATTTTATAAACCATTCCATACGCTGATTGAAAACTCTGGCGGCATCGACCGCTCAAGTGTCGGGACGAACAGGGAAGTCGGCATCGACCCAAAATCTGGTAGGCCGATCATTGCTCGCTTTGGTCGCTTCGGTCCGATGTTGCAGCTCGGCGCTACTGAGGATAAAGACAACAAACCAGATTTTGCACCACTGCCTAAAGGCGCGAAGCTTGAAACGGTGACACTCGAGCAAGCGCTCGAAGCCTTCAAGCTGCCGCGCATCGTCGGGCAAACTGCAGACGGACTTGATATTCGTGCCAACATTGGCCGTTTTGGACCATTTATACAGATTGGGACCAAAACGAAAACTACGACGCCGCTGTATGTAAGCCTCAAGGAAGACGACCCGCATGATATTACACTAGAAAAAGCCCTCGAGCTCTACCAAGCGAAGTTGACCGCAGAAGCCGAAAAAAATATTGCAGTCTTTGGCGATATTAAAGTCCTCAACGGCCGTTTTGGACCGTACATCACTGATGGTAAGAAGAACACTAAGATACCAAAAGATGTCGACCCAAAATCCCTCGACGAAAAAGCAGCTAAAAAGCTACTCACCGCCGCTCCCGCCAAAAAATCCCGCCGCCCAGCACAAAAACGAAAAAAGTAAATCATCTGCTTCATGACCAAACAGTATGATCAAAGATCATATGAACTAGCTATTTTGTCAAAATAGGTGTATGGTAATTTTGGAACGAAAAGTTTGCGCTGCGGCTCAGACTTCGACAAGGACGTCGCACCCGTGACAGCCTTTTTACATCCGCCTCGACGTGCTCCGGCATAGAAACTAGGTCAACCATGCGAGACTCACTGGCGACACTCGTCGTCTTCTGGACGCTTCTAGGCGTCTACGCGGTCATCACCGGCAGGGTCAAGTTCGCTCGTCCAGTGAATCTGGCCATACTGATCGGTCTACTCTTCGTCAGCATCCCGTGGATCCGTGATCTCTCCAAGTGGAGCCGCGACACCTACACCGGTTTGCTTCGCAACCCAAACTGGACGGCCTTCACCGCCACAACGGTGATCGGCGTCCTGGCCGGTGTCGTGTTCTGGGTGAGCGCCAACAAGCTGACCGACAAGAAGACCGCAACCCTCGGCTGGCTGATCACTACGATCATCAGCGCGCTGCTGCTGCTATCGGTAGGCCCAGTCGCCGCGGCCTTTCAGTGGATCGTCCAGCACGCTTCCATCTGGGTGAGCGCGTTTCTGACCCTCGGGTCGTGAACAGCTGTCACACCGCTCGGGCAAGGCTGAGGTATCGCATCGCTCTTGGACGCGATACCTCAGCCGTCCAGGCATCTTGCATTCAACTGCACACTTTTCGTTCCACATTCCTTGATATTAGATGTATACAAAAAAATAGGCTTAATGATTTAGCCTATTTTTTATGTAATCGAATATAATAACGTTGAGTCTGGCATGGGCGCCGCCGCGATACATAAAACGTATCGGGCGGCACCCATGCCAATGCGCACTCAACTGGAGGAGAGAGTCAGTCGGCTAGCGAGCCTGTCTTTGTCTTGGCCCGCTGTTGATTGACGATGTTGGCCACGTCTTCGTGCTGCGGCACGTGGCTGATTCCTTCGCGGATCCAGTCATCGGTTGTCGTGGCCGCAGTCTCTCCGGCCACTGTGCCACAGTGAAATATCTGGTTGTAAACCCAGCTCATGTCGAGCGGATCGAAACCGCGGATGTCCTCAATGAAAGCACTTCGCTTCCGTCCAGGCAAACCAAACGGCGGGCTATACCAGAGGCAAAGGCGAAGGTTTGTGACGACGATGTAGCGGTAATACCACCTCATCCAGTAGACGTAGACGCGGGATATGGCAACCAGCAGACCTACCGCAGCAGCGATGACCCACATTCGGTCCTGATGATTCCAGAGTAAGGCCACCAAAGCTCCAGCGAGTCCAAAACTTGCGACGACCGCAGCCACGAATCCGAACTTGAAGACGAAGCTCACAACACGAAGACGCGTCAAGACATGAATCGTCGTCTCACCATCCAGGGGAATGAAGTCGCACATAGCTGCAAGATCACGGTTAACCAGGTGTCCTTCATCTAAGCGTACTCGCGAGTGTATGGGTTCCGTAGACTTGCGTCCACGTATACCGACGCGCAACCAGAATGAACCATCGTCTTCAATAACCTTTCTGTAAGGTACCAAAGTAATCCTCAGACCCGATGGCTCTGCTTCTGACTTATAGTACTCGATCGGGATCTCGACCGTGTCGTCATAGCGGCTCACGTGGCCTTCACATGTGAGCTGCTCTTCTGAGGCGGGTGCGCCGCGCTTCAAAAGACTAGGTCGCGGTCTCATAGACGGTGTGCTGCGCCAAATTTTGCCTTGGCGAGCGAAGTACCAAATAGTCCACAACAAGACAGCTGCTAGCACGATGATGAGGGTGAACTGCAATCCTTTCCAGATCATGCCGAAAGTGAGCACCATCATGGCGATCACAGCGATAGCAGCACGCATGGCTATGACTGTTCTGCTCGCATTCAAGCGAGGGAATGTAAAACGCATGTCTCCTCCAGGAGTGCTCGATCCGGCCACCTGATGCAGTCGAATATAGATATAGCTTTACATTTTTTGTGACATATTGTCAATATAACTGAGGTATACGAGCTTA
>Ga0160428_1000662_pt1 | contig 34628 bp, 39 predicted proteins | sample SolpanmetagenomM_FD_108198 | JGI IMG/M metagenome (GOLD analysis project Ga0160428, IMG submission 108198) | Solar panel surface microbial communities from Lawrence Berkeley National Laboratory, California, USA - M | ecosystem: Engineered > Built environment > Solar panel > Unclassified ... | reverse complement strand
TTTCCTTCTTTCCTTCTTTCCTTCTTTCCTTCTTTCCTTCTTTCCTTCTTTCCTTCTTTCCTTCTTTCCTTCTTTCCTTCTTTCCTTCTTTCCTTCTTTCCTTCTTTGCTTCTTTCCTCCTATCCCGTGTCCACAAGTTTGCTCTTGGCCTCGTTACATACATCTCTTGCATGCTGCATTGGCATCGGTCTGACTGGACCGGGCGAAGAGAGACGAGACGTTCTTCGGTTGGTGTGCGTTTGTGGCAGGAAATATAAGGGAGGAGCGCATCTAACTACTGTAGATAGTGTAGAAGGCGAAATAGAGGAAGCCGCGGTTGAGGTCGCGGTGAACCCGCGATTTTGGTGGAGAAGAAGGTCGGGACGCCGGGTATGCTTGCGGAGAGGCTCGGAGGGGATTGGTATGCGAAATCACGACGCGTTTTGTGTCTTCTCATCCCTCTGCTCTTTTCGAACCTTCAAATCTTCTCACGCCTCACCTTTCTCACCCCTCTCCTTCTTCCCCTTCCTCCCCTTCTCGCCCGCTCCAGGCACTTCTGTCATATATTTCTCCTTATAAATCCAACTATTCCCCACCATTCTCACTCCTTTCCCTTCCGCCATCCTCAAATACCTTGCCGCTCGCCACTTATCCTTTGCGCCACCAAATCCATGCTCGTAACACCACGCCGCTTCCACCATTGCATCTGCATCGCCCAATTCAGCAGCAGTTTCGTAGTAGCGGCGTGCAGCGATGGGGTCGACGGCGCAGCCCAGCCCGTGGCGGAAGGTATTACCAAGTTCGTAGATGGCAAGGACAAGCTCCCCGCGGGCTGCGGTGCGTGTGGCGGTCGTGGTTGATGGTGTGGGTGCTGCGGGTGTTTGGTTGGGTTGGTGCAAGGATGGAAGACTGATGTCGGCCGAGTTGGAAGCGGCGAGTGTGTGATAATGTAATGCGGATTTTGGATCTGCCGCACAGCCCCAGCCGTGTTGCAGAGCTAGACCATACAGCGTTTGCGAGAAAGGATTATTTGCGCCATTAGGGTCAGCTAAGGTGCGGAAGATGGCGGTGGAGCGCTCGAGCTCGCCGGATTCGTGGAGAGAGATGGCTTGTTGGATTTGTGCGTCTACTGTTTCTGCGGATAAGGGGGGTGCTGAAGTGCGAGGCATTGGAGAGGTGGGTCGGGAAGTTACTGTAGTGTCGGAGGTGATGCTCTGAGCACTTGGGGTACGGCTTCGTTGATGCTGTGCTAGAAGTGCGGCTCGGCGCTCCCATTCAGCTTCGTTGTCTTCTCCTCCGATAGCAGGACCGTTGGTGACGGAAATATCGGGCAGGTTTTCGGGTATGTGCACAGAACTTGCACTTGATGTTCGCGAGCGAGGCCTGATCGAGAGCGTTTTCATGCGGTCGGAAAAGCTTCTCCTGCCTGTACTTGTAGGACTTAGTGGACTCAGACTGCCACTTTCTTCGTTGGGGAAAGGATCGTCTGCGTTGTTTTTGGACCGTCGACGGATGTGTAGAGTAGGTCGGAATCGATGCCGTGGGCTGGGGAGTAGTTGAGGGCTGCCAGTCCCCTCTGGTATTGGTTTTGGTTGTGGTGATTGAGAGGGGGAAGGTAAGAGTTCTGGGGATGAAGGAGGATAGATGAGCTCTTCATTCACGGTGTTGGAACGGAATATGAGCGGTGTAGGGGCTTGGTTGAATGGTGCGGCATCTCGTTGACTCGTTTCAGGATCGTTTCGTCCTTCATGACGGAGTTGGTCACGCTTTCTCAAGAGCTCTTGCATTTCTCTTTTACTAGTTGTGGGTGGCGAATTCAACCCTTTTTCAGGACACGACCAGAACGGATTGATATGCACACGGCAGTAGCAATTCACTAGACTTGAGGATAAATAAGGGATCGTTTGGGGCCAGCACAAAGATTCACGCGAGGCAATGGTGGCTGTGGATGCTGTTCTTGGCAGTGGGCTTGGCAGTGGTCAGACTTTGGTCTTTCATTCCTTCGACATCTTCATTATATTGGCACAGTATAGTTATCTTAGAAGTTATTATTGTTGATATTCCGTCATTACAGTATTACCGAAGAGAAGCTGCTCTGAGCGTCTTCCCCATAAGAGAAGCTTGGAAAGCAGAAAGTGCAAGCACAAACTCATCCGTTACCATAAATATCAGGTTCCTAAGGAGTACCGCTTACTTCTTCAACCCTTCCAACGCCAGACTGCGCCTGTATCATATCGGCCTCGGTTCCTCGCCTTCTATGACACAGACTCGGCCTCCAAATCGAAAGCTGCATGATTTAACTCCTCTTTCGTCGCTCCTGCTGGCCAAAACCTCGACAAATTCGCCCACGAAAAGAACTTAATCGCGTACCCAAGCAGCATGAAGCTAGTTCGAAACGTCCATATGCCCAACCAAGTCTGCGGACAGGCAATGTATGGTGCGTAGCCACGTAAAGGTATATCTTGTGCATTCTCCACATACTTTCTGAACCTCTTCTCGTAGTTGTGAAACGCAACAGGACCTCGATTCCTCGACATCTCTTGAGCCAACACCCAAGCACCGATGATAGCCAGTTGATTGCCTTCGCCAGTGAAAGGTGTTGGTGCCCAAGCCGCATCACCGAGAAGTACGACCCGGTTTTGTGACCATGTTGGAAGCTTGACTTGCTGAAGCTTGTCCGAATAGAAGTTGTCTGCTTTTGTGATCTGTTCAACAATGCTAGGTGTTTCCCAGCCCAGACCGCTGTAGATCTTCGCGAATGCCTCCTTCTGTTTCTGTCTGTCTCCAGTTGCGTTTGCTTGGTCGAGAGCTGGGATCTTGTTCTTGAGGTGGATGAGATAGACCGATGTGGTGTCCGAGTTCTTCGTCGTCGGCCGTATCCAGATAACGCGTCTGTCGGGGAATTGACACAATCGAGAGCGAGGCCAGTCGTGTTCCTGCTTCTTAATCGAGAAGTATGCTACATAAGCACCAACATCGTGGTAGCACTTGATCTCCTCTGGCGTTCCCATGATGAACTCCCTCGTCTTTGACTTCGCACCATCAGCACCAATCACCATATCAAACTCCTCCGTCCTTACACTCCCATCCTTCCTATTCCGCAACTCTACAATGACTTTGTCCTGTATCTGCTGCAACCACCGAATAGTCGTCTCAAAATAGTACGTGACATTGCTCGCCTCATCAGCAGCTTTGTACAGCACCTCTGTGAGATCTCCACGCATAAGCTCCAGCTGGCCAGTAGGACTGATACCTCCAGCATCGAGCTGTGCATAGACTCGTGCCTGCTCGTCCTCGATCTGGGCGCCAAGTTCTCCTGTTCTGATCGAGTTGAGCTTGTCGAAGATGCCCATCATTTTGACGACTTGTGTTGCTGGTTCTTCGATCTCAATGCCTTGACCTGCTTTTTGTTCTGCTTTGGAGCGTTCAATCACCACTACCTCGTAGTCGTGCTTGGCGAGCCAAAAGGCTGCTATGGAACCTGCTACACCTGCACCGACGATGAGAACTCTTCCTGAAGGCATATTGAAGGTAGTGTCACGATAATGTTTTCTGAGCTTGTGTTTGAGATTGAACCATTCCAGAACGGCAAGAAGAGGCCCTCTTATTATATGCAGTATTGAGATTGCTCGGTTCCTTTACGAAAGGTACTGTACCCTCGGGGGTCGTTCACTGGAGATGGTCGGGTGGTTGAAGCACCCGAGACCGAGTTGGTGAAATCAGTAAATATCACCTGCCTAAAAGAGATCACTATTCCTCCGTCACCACTTGAGGATGTGTTATTGCTCTCTGGGTTTCTTTGGTTTACGGGAGCAGTCACGTCATATACAGCAGCAGGTAAGGACGATTTTCGCAGTAGCTTACAAATTTTGGAGATTGATACATTCGGGCGATAAAGCGGCGCGAGCTTTATCTCATGCTGAAAATCAACTTAGAGAACAATGCTACCATGAAGGAGAAACGCCATCCTATGCGGTCGTAAAACCATGATTCTTCCCTCGCCCAATCAAGCCTCAATCTTCAGGACATTCAAAACTTGACGTAGTCGCCCTGCTGCGAAAGCTCATGGCTTGCAGAAGTTGGCATACCAAGAAACTCTTCTTCAGAGTCAATGTCGTCCTCATCGTACATGGCGTACTCATCGTCGCTCGAAACATCCGAAGCATCCTCCATCTCCGTGTCACCTCCTTCTTGCTGAGCAGCTGCCGCTTTTCTCAATGCGCCAGCCCTGTCAACATGTGGTAGACGGCACTTTTGTTTTCGACACAAACCTTTGTTAGCATAATCAGGACATTCATGGACATGACGTTCTGGGCACGCTGAGCCTTTGGAGCAATACCCTAGAGTGGCGAAAGCTCGGCAGACTGGTGCGCCAGGATTAACACGGACGTGAGTATAGCGACAGTCAGGATTGGTGCAATTGCCACGCAGGAAATGCAAGCAAGGTGGAACTCTTTCTGGGGTCAGGTCGTGCGAAAGGTCGCAGTTGATGCCAGCCTGACATTCTCCTTTGTGAAGAAAGTCAGGACAGACAGCCACTTTCGATGGGTCGTGTATGAATCGGCAGTTCGGGCCTTTGGGACATGTTCCTGCGAGTTTGTTAGTATTTAATCAGACTTACGGATCAGGCCAGCGTCGTTGGTAGAGCCGATGATTTCCGGATCAGATGATAATAGACAGACCAGTCGTTGAAAACTGCGCGCAAGGTTGCTGTATCTTTTTCGTATCATTGCGACTGTAATGTTTGTGATTAGCGTCCTCCTCTTCTCTTCTTGACCACTGTTTGTCCAACACTGACCGCAATGTCTTGATCATCCCTGCACGATAAAGATTGCCATGCTTGCTCCTCAGGAATATTACTCCAGCAATCTTGACTTGTTTCGGTGTCGTCTTCAGATTGTTTACATCGTCTATAGATATTGAGCATGTCGTTGAGCAAACTTAGCTAACCATCTCACCTTTGACCTTGATGAGCTTGCTGCCACCATCAGCAACAAGAAAGCAGATATCCTCGACGTTCACCTGGGGTGATGCAGTCGTCGGCACGGTAGTCGCTAGCCTGGAGTATCCTGCGAGAGTATTGAAGTGCTTTTCCAACCTTGCCATCTTCGCTTTTTGCTGTTCTTCGCGTGTTTTGGCAATAGCTTGAGCGCGCTGTTGTGTTTTTTGTTCATAGACAGAGTTGTTGATGAGCTGCATGGTCGACTTGTCTCGTTTCGAAACCCAACCAGAGGATGTGCCAGTACCTACCTCTCCAGTTATCGTTGCAGGCGTGCCTGTTGTTGGTTCAACTTGGCCAGGAGCATTATTGAGTACCAGAGTTCGATGTCGATGTGGTGCAGCTCTTGGTAGATGACCACGGCCTCGTGGTGCACCATAAGGCGTTCCTCGCTGGTACGACCAATGCGGCGCGTTGTAGTTGTGTCCAGCTTCGTAGTCTTTCTGCTTCAGTTTCGTGCCCACGACTGAAGTATCTCGGGAAGTCCTACCGTATGCGTTGTATGGGGCTTGAGCCACTTCGCTAGCATTCTTGTGTCGATTTATGCGACCAGCTAAGGCTGCTATTTGCGCCTGGAGTTCGTTCGCGTCCGTCATGATTGTCGAAAGTGGTAAATAGGGTTGTGAGGGCAATATCAAAGGCTATGAAGACCTTTCACGCAGGAGCGATATCACTAGCAGCACTGAAGGCGATATATTCAAAGATGATGTGACATGGGTTGGCAAGGAAGCAGATGGAATTCGTGATGATGAACAAACAACCTGGATCAATCACCACGGCCTTAACGAGATTAACGCCGAACGGCAAAATTGGTAAATCACATTCTTCTATCACAACTGCCTGACTATCATTGTGCCTATGCTGTTTCTAGTACATCTAACATCAACTTCTCCAAAGTGTTATCACCCTCATCCGTTGTGAAGATCCTCTTAGGTATCACAAACTCGACCACAGGCGCTCTCTTCATATCCTTACCAAGCTCAGCATCAATGAGCTGCAACATTGTTAGTGTTAATGGCACGCAAACGGCAGTGATGTACTTACACTACTATAGGAGTGATCTAGAAAGTCTTCAACGTTGTACGACCTCTTTGTGAATTGCTCAGAAATGATCTTCGCCAACGACGCAACATTAGGATGGTAATGATCCTGCAACGTGACCAGCTCCCATAGACAGCTTTCAATTGCATTGCTTTCCAATGGATCGACTTCCTCCATTTTGAAAGGATCTGTCGCTCCTGTATCTTCGATCCTTTCTCGCTCTTCATTTGTACGCGGCTCGCGATGCATCATGAATGTACAAGCAGGGTGTGCCTTCAACATGTTGTAAATCCAGGGAATTGCAGCTACAATACCAGCCGGAGGTCCTGCCAGAGCAAGTCGAGACAGCCTTTTGATAAAGCTTGCCACCATCGCAGCTGGCAAATGAGTGGAGGACATGAAAGTGTTCATCAACCTAAAGAATCTCGATCGATGCTTCGAATGTAGGAGGTTGACGTCGAGCAAAGAGTACAATTTTGTATAGAATTCTGGATAGTCTAGATTCTTTTCGGAAATCAAATAGAAAAGACCAGAAAGTGCCAGTAGAGATGTAGCACCACCCTCATTGTAGGAGTCTGTGAGGAAATCCATAAGCAGCTCTACATTCTGAAGCCAAGGGACGATTTTCGAAGTCATCATGCCTAATATCTTCTTCCGCTGATCCTTCTCCAGACCTGAAGATACCAGGGCTAACCATGCTTGTTGAGCCTGTTTCCTGTGTGCAGTCACCTGGATGGATTTTGATTTCTCTTCACGCTCGCAGAATAAGGAATCCAATTTCGTTGTAGTATTCTCAACGACGTCCAATGTTGACATGATTTCCAGCGCATTCGTTCTGAGAGTCGCCATCCAGTCACAATCTGCTGCGACAGAATTCAGCAATTGTGCTATCGCCATGAGCGCATAATGTCTAAGGTCGTCATATTGCTGAAGATATCGCTCCACAAGTTGCTGAGATATCCTAATTGATGGGGAGCTCAACACTGCCTCGATTGTCTTGAAGAAAAGTCCAGTCTTCCATGCTGATACTGCACTAGTCGAGGCATAAGACACTTCCGCTTGCACCAACAGCATGCATAAACTCAATGCCAATATTTGCGCTTGTAGATCTCCACTCCCATGTGACAATATTGCCAGAAGGAGTTCCCTGTAGTCTTCGTACTGTGCACGAAGCCAACCGATGACCTGGAGTTGTTCTTCAGATTTCGCATTTGATTTGGACAGTTTCCCATCTGTGAACAACCGACAAAACACCGCACACAAAGCTACTATAGCTTGTGTTCGGTCCAGTTTCCCTTCGAGTTCCTTTCTGGCTGCTGGCAAAAGAATTGTCGCAATGTCGTTGTATTTCGGAGCATCCGGGTCACAAATGGCTTCTTCTACTTCTGCTATATGCGCGGCATATTGATTTGCCACAGCTTTCCTCGATTTTTTCAGCACTCGATCAGCTTTTTCCGCACCTTCAACTCCCTTTCGCTTCTTGCTTGGATTCTCTTGCTTCAATACGCCAGGCATTTTCGGCTTACTATTATGTCTGATTGTCTATATTGAGAAGAAGTATTTGGACAATATAAAAATTGTCTGCATAAAGAAAAACATACCGGACTTCTCGATCCGGTTAGCGCTTTCCATAGGGCTAGCTTCCTGAACTTCAACGCCGACGACATTGAAGATTAAGCAGAAGCTAAGTGCGCCCTCCACCACTCTCTCCACTCACTTCACAAACAATGGCGTCCCGTCTTGCAACCCGTGCGCTCGGTAAAGCAGGCCACTCCGCAGCCAATTGACCTCTAGCTAACTCACCCTAGGCGCCGCTCGTCTCCGCCCATCCCTCCCCATCCGAGCTCTCCCTGCCATTTCCACCCCGTTCTCCGCCCGCTACCAGTCCAACGTGCCCCAAAAGGACCCCAAGACACAAGCACAATCCATTGTCGACGCTCTCCCTGGCTCATCGCTCGCATCCAAGACCGCCATTCTCAGCGCTGGTGCGGGTCTCTCCATTGCAGCCATCAGCAACGAACTCTACGTTGTCAATGAGGAGTCCGTTGTCGCTTTCTGTCTACTCAGTGTTTTCTGGGCCGTCGGGCACTATGGAGGACCCATGTACAAGTCTTGGGCTGAGACACACAACAACAAGATCAAGAGCATCTTGAATGCTGCAAGGGAGGACCACACCAATGCCGTCAAGCAGAGAATTGACAGTGTAAAGAGCTTGGGCGGTGTTGTTGACGTTACACGGGATCTTTTTGCTGTTTCAAAGGTATGACAGGATTCCTGCACTCGAGGAATCTATGGACAAAATGACTGATGACATAAATAGGAAACTGCTGAACTTGAGGCCAAGGCTTTCGAGCTCGAGCAGCAGGTTGCTCTCGCCAACGAGGCCAGGACTGTCCTCGACTCTTGGGTCAGGTACGAGGGCCAGGTTAAGCAGCGCCAGCAGAAGGAGTTGGCCGAAAGCATTGTGGCCAAGATTAACAAGGAGCTTGACGACCCCAAGGTGCTCAAGAGGATTCTGGACCAGAGCGTTGCTGATGTCGAGAGTATGTTTTCATGACTCACTGCGGAGATTGAGTTATATACTAATATTGTTTCTACAGGAATCCTGTCGCAAGCCAAATAGATCTGGCAGTTGTAGTAAAACGTGGAAAGAGATAGAGATTGTATCATACTAGCGTTTTAGCAAGACAAGAAAGAAACGACAGACACTGAACAAAGGCAACAGAAGTCAGAGTTGTGAACTGCGTGAAACAAATCCGATGTCGTGAAACAGTGTTATATTCTAACTTCTAGGATCTCCTGACAAATGATAACACTACAGCATGAACACAATCGGTATCGCAACAATCACTCGACATAAAAATCAAAGGTACTGCACTGCCAAGTCCCGAGAACAATTAACCACAGATAGCTGTCGCACCCGCCATATCAGTTCAGACTCTTCTTCTTCCTCCCCACCTTCTCGTGCTCCTCGTTACGTAGCATCACACCATGACAGCACAGCGAACCACCTCATCCATCATCAAATGATCTCAATATTTTCTCACATCGCTTGGCTACCAACTCGCCACCTCATCCTGCAGCTAAACTTACAGTTCTCAGATTCTACAAATGACATACGTCCGAGTCCACAATACTGAGCCCAGTCAGGCCACTAAAAGGCTCCAAGTCGCGCTCAGTATGATATTGCCCCGTCGAAGTCGCACAGCCGACTCAGAGCAACCAGTGTTGTTCCCCACCGATCTACAACATTACATTATCGACAAAAGCAAACCTCTCTTACTCCCGCGATGATCGAGTCGACAGAGTGTGCTCTGCATAATCGAGCAGAGATATCTCTTCATTCACGAACGTCAGCAGAATCGTTATCGTCGTCATCGTCGCTACAAAGTGCAGTGTTAGATTGCTATATAACAAAGGCAGTGTATGTTGGGAGCAGATCTGACTCTAACGAGATATAGATTTGTCGAAAACAAGTGCAGCATTTGAAAGGCACCATCACTGTCAAAACTCTTGATTAGTCTGTCTGTCTGCGAAAAGCGGTGTGTCACAACTACATGCAAGCATAAGGTATGTGCTCGCGACCTGCACCAGCAGGATACGTTGCATTCACTGAAACAAAAAATGCATTGGGCATTGCGCCCCAGTCTACAATGTTCGGCGATCAAGAGACCATGGCATATACGTTCCAATAGCAGCACCAAGGGACTAGTGAACAGGGGAAGGATGTGTCTAGTGTACGATAGCTTTGTGGGCTTCTGTGCCGCACGCTGTAGAGAACTGCATGTTGGGTCTGATTGACTGCAGCTTTCGCTTCATTGCGTCGATGGAAAGCAAGTTATCATTCGTACAGAAAGAAATTCATTATTTTTTCTCGTCAGAGAGTCGAGAGGAGAAGTAGAAGGAGCTGGATGAATCCTCATTATATCGTTCCCATTGCCCACACCTTCTTTTGTCATTATTGCTTGCCTCGATTTAAAGCCGTCATCATCAAATCATACACCCGAGACGTAAACATTTCAGAACAAATCCATGTCCACGTCATCCAGGTTCATCCACTGACCCAGCACAGGATCCTCCTCAATGCCCAGCCTCAACCCATGAGAAGGTCTTCTCTGGTGGTCAACCTCAACACCTTCTTCCGCCCACATCATATTAGCATCAGCAACAGCAACAGCAAGTGTAGGATCAGGCGCTGCCTCTTCGTACAGGGCGAAGTCTTCAACAGGTGAAATGCCCTGAGGAGGATATTGTTGTGGAATACTATTCAGCCATTGCTCAAAGCCAGGATCGTCAGGATTAGGGACTTCCGAAAGGAAGAAGTCTTTGTTTGGGTTGGTGGTGGTGGTGGTGTAGTAGTTATTGTACTGTTGATTTTGACTGTCCCAGGTTTGTGGTTGATAGACTTGGAAGTTATCGACGAAATTGTTGTAAGCATTTTGGCCAAAGGTGAATTGTGGGGCAAGTTCGGTGGTGAGAGGTGGCAAGTCGGCCAAGGGATTTGCTAAAGTGATTGAAGTGTCGATACTGGTAGCATTTGAGGTGGAAGGTGGGTTCCGATAACTGCCGTTGGCATTTGTAACGAGCATATTCAGCATGTCCACGTTCTCAAACTGCTGCATAACAGCATCATGCGGTGATGATTGAACACTTGATTCGGCCGTTCTTGAGGTACCATTACTTTCGCTTACAGCAGGTGAGAAATAACTGCCTCGACTCGCCTGCAAAGGCGTGGTTGATGCACTCGAAGGTGACTTGGCAATCTTTACCAATTTAGTAGTGACCTTGACAGGCTTAACCTTATCCCCTTTCTTAGCTCTGCAGCGGTCATATTGCCAGTCATGAGCTTTTTCCATATGCTGCTTGCAGTTCGATTCTCGTTTCGAAGTGTATGGACACGGTTCGAACAGACACTTGTAGAGCTTTGCCTCCTGCATATGCTTATCGTTGACATGGCGCTCACATTCTTTCTCAGTCGGCCAACCTTCGGTATGGTAGCGACAATCTGGCTCAGGACACTTCCAAGGACGAGTGTGTGTCTTTTCGTGCTTTGACCGGTCACAGGCGCGTGTGAAGTTCTTGCCGCATTCGCGACATGGATGCTGTTCAATCTTGGCCTGATCACTCTTGCGTTTTCGGGTCATGGATTTGATGCTGGCGTCGCCCTCGGTAGATGTGAGTGGAACGCTGTGTCGACCAGCGTCAATTGGTGTGACCTTTCCTCCATACTCACGGACAAGCTCAGCCGGCTTAGTGGTACTGCCAGGTATAAGCTTCAGCTTTTCACCCCTATTCACAAGTCAATAATGCTTCCATGCAGGTCAATACAATAGACATACTCTTTGTAATCTGTGTCATCCAAGGTTTCACGTTTGATCTTCTTGCGTCTGGTGACTGCCATAATTCGAGCGTACTGACGAACCTGCTCAACCAAGTCGACAAAGTAGAGGTTGTTATAAGGTCGATCAGCTGGTTTACGTTGATCGAGTACGTTGATATGGTCGACAGTGGTGTGTAAAGCTTGAATAGAAAACTCGCAGAATCTCAGGTATGATTCAGGTGTCTTTGCGGCGGCGGGCGCAAGGAATATGAGTGTCTTCTCAAAGTCACGTAATGTTTGAACCTTGCCTTCAGCGATACGTGTTGGAAATTGCTTGACAAGACCATGAAACTCCTTTAGGTCGTCTGCCTCAAGGATAGGCTTGATAATGTATCTCTTGACTTGCCTGACGGCGTGTTGACTCCAAGCAGGACTGCGAAGAGTGTTGTTGACTGTCTCAATGTCGGACCCAATGTAGTCAGCTTCAGACCCTAGAGCGAGGACCGAGGTGGGGAGGTGAGCTGTTGCTTATAGTGTCAGTATACCGCAGCATGTCACCAAGGAGAGGAGCAACATGGCGTACCAGACTTGGCGAAACGAGAGATTGGTTCTTCACAAAGACTCGAGGCTAAGCTAGAACCCAGACCACTATCACAGAAGGGATCCTCGTTGACCTGGATATAGTTTGAAGATGATGTGCCAGATTCGTCGTATCTTTGTCTGTTGTCTTCAAGATAAGCTGGAGTAGTGAGACCTTGCTTTATGCCTTGAGTCTTCTCTAGCAAGCCCGTGAAGCTATAGTCAAACTTGTCGAGGATATCGTCAATGGCACGTTCGCTCATCTGAATCAGCTGCTCGAGAGCTTTAGGAGAAGTGAGGGAGCGATCGGGTAGTGATGGGATGTGAAGAACAGGGCTTCCTTCGGTTTTAGGAGGGGGTGGTGAATGAAAGGTCGAGTCCGTGGGAAGAGCCATGGCTTTGCTGACAAGAGCATCTCGGTGCTCATGCTCATATGGTGAGATAACACGGTTGCTGCGCCGGGGATGCGGCTTCGGGGCGAGCATGCTGATGGATGGGGTCCAAAGCTGTGAAGCTTGGATTGCGGCGTAAGGTCAAACACCCTGGAACGAACGGAGTGTCAGTTATCCCTGGCCGAATAGCATTTAGCTTTTATGCTGAAAACGGGCAGTCACGCAACAGATAAGATTATGATAATAATGCTCTTCAAGCCCGGATGCTGGATACAATCATCTGCCACTCCGATGCTGCGTAAAGTGCTATGCAGAGCAGACGAGGAACCAGAACAGCGAAATAAGGTCAGGTACTCACTGGTTTGCTGTGGACGAGGCGGAAATAGACCGGATGTTACTTCGGCCGGTCGCTCCCAGTTCGTCCTCTACAGTAAGTGACGTGGTGCGATAAGGGCTGAGGTCGGGGCTTAGTGATGGCCCAAGTGGTAGATGTTTGCGACCTGTACGGACGAAGACAAGATGGATTTGCAGGCCTCGAGGTAAACAAAGGGCGACGAAAAGCGCTAATGTGGGTTCACACCGATAAAACGGGCAGAAAGCCACCCCTCCCTACTTCGTAGAGGAAGGAGATGTATCAAGTGCGGGTAGACTGTTCTTGATATATCGCTTCATCGATCGAGCTAATACCCGAAAACAGGTTCACAAAGCAAAAGCGCGGTGGTCAAAAGCCAAAAGCCACCCCTCACTATACCGAGTTGCTGGAGAGAGGAGATGTATTATATGTGCTAGTAGACTGTTCTTGATATATTGCTCCATCTATCGAGCTATGTAATACTCGAAGACAGGCTAACGTGGCAAAAGTAGAGGCTGCAAGCAAAAAATAAACGGAACCAAATATTTTAGCACCGGGAGCTTTTCAACCTGAAACAAGCGTCGTTCGTTCCTATTAACGGGCTGTTCTCTAGGAAAAGTCAAATGTAATCGCTGTCGTGAGCATCCAGCCATACTACATCATACCAGAGATTCGAGAGGGAAGGTGACCTTTCTCGCTCAATCAATCTTGTTACAGTTACCTGCACGTTGCATGCCGTGTCGACTACCGACTTTGCGTACCTTAACATGCCAAAGCCTTTGGCGTCTAGACTTTTGCGAACTCGAAATTGTAACTAGAAGAAAAACAGTTGTGGAGAGTGCTAGAGTAGTTTATGGGTTATAGCCATGACATCCAACTTTGTATCTCAGTTCGGTCAGAGAATAAAGCGAAGCATGAAGAGTAGTATTGAGACTTGGGTTGTCAAGTACAAGCTGATCGTCGATATGTGCCCAGTGCGTATCGTAAAGCTTCTACTTGAATGTATTCATGTACCAAGCCACGCCTTACGTCTGTCAGTGGTAATGAGCTGCCATTAGTACCTTGATTCACCTCTTCAGTCCGCCTTCCTGTCTTGGTGAGCTTCAAACTCTCATCTCCTGCTTCCACAGTTCGCATCTCATGTTCTGCATTCACAGCTTACCACGTCTCACTCCGCCGTTGTCCTGATCTTCAAGTTCTTTCTGTGCCCTGCCGTGATATCCACCCACCAATTCTCCAGATGCAAACTGCGCCTCATCCTACCGTCTCTTGTCAACAGCCTCCCTTAATTTTTTAATCACCTCAGCAGGATCCTTGGCCCCGAACACCGCACTCCCCGCCACAATAACATTCGCTCCCGCCTCAGCAGCCTGATCGATCGTCTTCTCTGAAAGCCCGCCATCGACTTCAATCTGCAGATCCGGGTATTTCTTGCGTAATGCCTCAACTTTTGGCATCATCTCTGCCATGAACGACTGTCCGCCAAAACCAGGCTCAACTGTCATGATAAGAACCATCTGCATTGTTCGTCAGCGAAAGGATCATCCCGTCTTCTTCACCTTGCGTGCTAGGCACCCACATCCGGCACTTCCTCTGTCACACCGCATCCCAGCACATCCCAAAGCACATCCACACTCGTCCCTGGCTTCAATGCCACTCCCGCTAAAAGCCCCTCCTCATGTATATACCTGACCAATTGCCTGACGTTAGTCTTTTCCTCACTGCTTTCGAATGGGCTCTTTGCTGCAGTGGAGTCGACGGCGGCTTCGTAGTGGAAACAATATAAATTGCAACCTGCTTTCTTGAAGTCGCGAACCCATTTCTGCGGCTCAGCTATCATCATGTGGCAGTCGAATGTGCCGCGACCGTATGCCGTGGTGGGAGTTGCGACGTGCGAGCGGATTGCGGTGACGATTGGTGCGCCCCATGTTATGTTTGGGACGAAGTGGCCGTCCATTATGTCGACTAGATGCATGAGGGAAGTGCTGTTAGTGGCTGGGCACTAGGTACAGGAGCAGTGGAAGATTGAGAATCGAAGAGGAACGGCTTCGTATGGCCGTGTGCTGTGTAGGTAGAGGGTGTATTTCCTCCTCTTTCTTGTTTCACCTTAGTAGCTTCCCTTGCGATATTGGGCTGCTGTACACCTGCCTTGATGAATGCTAGGTTACCGACTTACCATGTAACCAATCTGCGCCATGGCTGATTGTGTCTGAACAGGCTTTGCCAAATGCGCCAAAGTCAGCTGACAAGACCGAAGGGGCAATGATTGCTTTAGGTGGCATAGTTATTTGTAAGTAGTAACAATAAAAAGGAATTAAACAAAGGTGTTGCAATCGAGATCATTCATTTGAAGTTCGGGATCCAATATGAAACACAACGTCACCAACGTCACTCGGAATTCAGGCCGACGGCCAATGACCAAAAGGTCGGAAGGTATTCACATAAACAAACCGACACAAAACAATTTTTGACCTATTCTATGGCTAGTCTATATCGATCGAACCAAAACGCCGTTCATGCAAAGGTCGTTTTGGGCTTAGTGAGTACCATTGGTCTGAGCAGAGCCAGGTACAACACCCTTGACACCAGGCTTGCCAGCACCCATCTCCATTGCAGATACCTGAAGCTCAAGATCCGCACTGATCTGTATCTGCACTTGAATCTTCGATCCCTTCTTCGCATCCTTGAGTGCAAGCTCGCCCAGAATTGTGCCGACCTTGAAGACCTTCTCCCTGATATCTTCCTCCTCCTCATCGTCATCACTAAAGTCCTCGTCATCAGCGTCGTCACCATTCGCTGCAGTAGGCTTGTTGGAGTTGGACTTTGGCTCAGGCTTGGTAACCTTGATCTCCCGTGTGCCTTCGCAGAATCTGATGAGCACACCTTGGCTGTCGCCGGAGTTGGTGAATTGTAATGTTCTTCGTACAGGTAGCGGTGTTTCTGCGGGAATAACTGGCTTGAAGTTTTCGCTGCCGACAACGAAACCAATGGCCTCCTTGAGATGTGGTGTTACAGTCAATGCAGGATGTGTGCTTTGCTCAACGTCTTCATGGCTGAAACCCTCAATCAGACCTGCTTGTAGTGCAGCACCACGGACAGTGAGTTCTGAGGGGTTTACGGTGTTGGATGATGTTGAGGGAGCAATGATGGTTGTGGTTTCTGGGAAGTGGGTTTGTAAATTGGAGGCGATGCGAGGGGTGTGAGCTGTACCACCGCTGAGGAGGATTTCGTCAATGTCGAGAAGGTCAAGGTTAGCCTTCTCTACAGCGCTTTCGATGAAGCGGATGAAGCTACCGAAGACTTTGCCAGCTTGGAGCTCATATCGGGAGCGGTTGATGGTTGACGAAAAATCAATACCATCTGCCAAACTTTCGCAGTTGAAACCAGCAGAGTTACCCAAGCTAAGCGCCTTCTTGACGGCCTCACTCTCGAGTCTGAGCTTGGCAAGACTTCGCTCGTTTTCCCGAGGGTCGGTCTTGTTCTTCTTCATGAATTCCTTTGCAAAGTGCTCCATAAGGACCTCATCGAGCTTGTTTCCTCCCAGGTTGTAGTCGTGTGCTGTTGCCAATACACTGTACATGCCACCCTTGATCGAGACAACGGCGACATCACTCCTGGTGCCACCAAGATCCGCAACTACAACAGTTTTGTCCACGGGCTTCTCCACGTTCTTGCGGTCATTTGCCATGAGAGCAGCGATAGGCTCGCTAATGTATTGAAGGACGTCGATTCCGGCATTCTTAGCTGCTTCTGTCAAAGCAGCCTTTTGCGCATCGGTGAAGTCGGTAGGTACGGTGATGACAGCAGCGCTGACCTGCTTGCCAAGGTAGTCACTTGCGGAGTTCTTCAACCTCCTCAGATGTCTTGTTGCAATCTCGGAGACTGTGACTGTGTTCTTGGTGTCTTCTGTTGTATCTTGAATGGAGAAAGCGGTCGTGGAATCGTGTTTCTGAGGGTGAGCGGAAGCTGAGCATTGGGAAGGGTCAATTGACTCGAAGCTGTATACTGTCAGTCCTTGCAGGCGAAATTTCTTAGACAAGTCATTGCATACTCTTTGCCCAAAAAGTCCCTGAAAAAGGCTACTGTATTTTTCGAGTTGCGAATAAGCTGGTTCTTTGCTTGTGCGCCATTGAATTCCTCGCCGTCGACGTACGAGAGTGCAGTGGGGATCTGTCTGTCTCCCTCCTCATTCGCAATAACTTGGGCATCGCCAGAGACTGTGGCAGCGATCGAGCTGTAGGAGTTACCAAACGTGATACCAATGGCAACGGATTCGGGGGATTGTGCGTCGTCACTCATCTTGAATATATGTGTGTTTGTTGCAAGATAGACTCCAGATTTGGCAGATGTTGTCGAATGTTTTTTTGAGACGGAGAAATCTCCCTGCACGTGATTGGAAACACCTTATCGACACAAGCTTCAAATCCTTTGCCAATCTCCTCCCTCAGTTTGGGTTGCATAGGACTGTGAAGTGAATCAGCAAGATCAGAAGCACTGATGACATGGTCAAGGCTTCGAAAGCCACCCCGAATGACGAATATACGGTGACGCCAGTAACTGAGAAAGATGGCGCATACCAGAGCAACAGTCCAAATGCCACAGCTGGTGCTTCTGCAGCAGGCATACGAGCAGTCACAATGCAGGCAATGGCTTTCTACTTTAGAACGCCCATCAAAGCTTTCTTCCGTACTAGGGTCGATTATATGACCATTGCTAGAGCTGTGGCTCCGATTCCGACCGCCTCAGCTGCCTGGTCCTGGAGATATACTACGCCTGGCCTTCTCGCAAATGCTGTGCAACATTATGGCTGGCGTTTCATTCCCGACCAAGTGCTACCGCCTCTGATAGCGAATGCTACTGTTGGTGCCGTCCTTTATACCTCTTACTTAACAATTCTGGGCTCTTTCTGGGAGCCAGCATCGATCTCAGCAAAAAGAGTCTATCCTCCGGCCCCTATGGCTGACACATTCGCCGCTGGCATGGCTGCCGGTGCGATTCAGTCAGTCATTGCCGCACCATTAGATGCGATACAGGTTAGATTCAGCACACGAGAAATCTTGGATAAGCAGTATAGGAGTATATGGCGATACTCGCGAGAAAAGCTCTTTGAAATCGGACCACGAGGCGTCATGGCGGGGTGGAGTCTGTCCCTTCTCAAGGACTCTTTTGGGAACGGCTTGTTTTTCCTAACGTTCGAAACCTTGAAATCGCAAGTCTTCTACAGTTTTGTAACCACCTACTACGGAATCTTCAGGCCTACCTTGCAAACCGTCTTGGAACCCCAGCATTGGTTCGGTCGGAGTGGTAAGAGAGAGCGACCTGTCATTCGACCACACTATCTTCTTGAACCCTCCGCAATTTTGGTGGCAGGAGTGGCTGCTTCAGTTGCTCAGCAAACAGTACAGCACCCTCTTACACTCATCCAAAATGTTCACTATGGCCGCCTAGAGTCATTAGATTTTGCCGCGAAGCAAGAAATGGCTCGAGTTAAAGTCCTCCGCCTATACTACGCCTCGTACCAAGAGACCTTTCGGCAGTGCAAGCTACAGGCAAGCAAAGTTGGTGGCTGGAAGAAGTGGCTGTACAGAGATTTCGTGTATAACACTATTCGACAGGTTCCAAGCACAGCAGCTGGGCTGGTTGTGTTCGAGGTGCTTAGACGAAAGTACGCCACAGGTTATGAGGTCAGAATCAAAAAGGACGGGTACGACATCTTATTGACATGAAGAACGATTTTTATGATACCAAAGAATTTCCAATTGAGTAGACGAGAAGCTGTTACACATATCCAATGATTTGAGACACAGGTCCCCAACGTTGTAAGAGCGACTGGTTTGATCGCATGTGCTCGGCATGATTGCAGAGAACCAGCTTGAACAACCACCTCTCTTGCCTTTCTTGGCACTCAACGATGCTTATCGATGTAACACGCTTCGAAAGTGAAACTGACCCATTCATCGCGGTCACGAAAGACTAATTCCTGCAACCCCAATCACCTCAATGCATTATACTGCAAAACCATATTGTTGACTGCCTTCTCAATCCTTTTGTGTTTCTTCAGAGGCAAGGAGGAGATACTCGTCAAAGCACGCTTGAGTGCCTCTTTGTCTTTGGAAACAGAACGGCTGCCAATTTCTTCTGGGTCCAGTCGAATCCATTTGACCGGTGATCCGAGTTGCTCTCGTGATACCATCCTCCCATTTCGTGAGTTCCTCAGGTCCTGAAGGCGTGGCTTTGACGCTCTGATTTGACTAATAATGGGCGCTAGAGTTGCCGGTTAGAACATGACCAATCTGGGCTAAATCTACATCATGGCTGCTGTCGGCGTATATCCTCTCGTGTAGAAGCGCCTCCAAAAGATCGAGGTCAGCATCGGAGACAGAGTCTCTCTGGAACCCACCAAGCACTTTTCTCCTGCCGTTGCTCATGTAGCGGATTGAGATCCCATCTCGTATCGCACGAGTACCGTCTTCATAAAACCTACCAGTGAAACCAAGTTGCCTGCAGACATATTTCTCGCTAGCCGCAATGTCACTAATATACGATTGTATCTCTGGTGGAATTGTCGGTTGCGAGACAAGGAGATCTACTATCAAGCACAACTGAGCCTGACGAGCCTCATAGTTCATGGATTTGAATCGCCCAGCTAAGTCAAGTGCTTGAGTGAGCGAAGTCTAGGCACGCCATGTTAGTAACTGCAGATGGGAGTGATCATGAACACCACCACCTACCAAGTCTGCTGCTGGATATTCTTTAATCATGTGCCCCAAGAGCTTGATGACTTCGGAAATTTTGTCATCATGCAGGAATCCTATACTGACGACATATGCGTACTTGCAATACAGCCACTTCATGTTAAGTTATCATCTCCAATTTCCTTGATGAAACCTATTGCGGCTGCCGCATCACGTGGAAACACCTTCGAGGTGCCATGCGTGCAGCCGTGGATCTGGCAAATGAGCATGTTGGTATGGTTCGCTAGCACGATTCCACGCTCCGTCGCTACAATATCTATGTCAAAAAACAGCAGGTCCGGGCGATATGTTGCAATCTGCCAACGTTAGCTCCGCTCGAAAAGTACGTTGCGTGGCCATTACCTGATGCGATATGTTGAGAACTTGTTGGTATCTAGCTATTGCAGTAATGAAGTCCTGGTTCAAGAACGCTTCATTCCCCTCCCGGAAGAGAGCTTCGAAGAAGTTGTGAACGTCTCGCAGTCTCCCACGCTCCCAACCAATAGTCTGCGTCATGGAGGCTTCGACTTTATTGGCAAGCGACTCATGCACTTCACCTCATATATTCACGGTTTGTACAATGGAGTCTTCTCGTAGCACGGCGAAAGGATGAGGTAGACGACGTTGTAGGCTTTTGGCAACTTTGGTGGGAATGAAGATGTCGTAGGTGAAGATCGCGTTGGAGCTGTATCTTACAATACGCAGACAGTTGCAGAGCCTCACGACGTCGTCGACAAGTAGCATGCAGGAAGTCATTTTGCGCGAGATGTGTAACTCAAAGGGAACTACTTTCAATGTAATCTCCATCAGAGGTTTCACATTTTCTTCAAAAGCACTGTTGATGGCAATGAGTGGCACGTCCGAAGCCATGTACGGATCGAGTTGAGCTTGCAACTTGACCCACTTGTTGCCTTGGTACAGGATATGTTTACCGTCATGGTGAAATGTCCTCGACACCCGGAGAATCTGGACCTGCCAATCGAGCAATCGAAACTTGTAGGTGCCGGTCGGTGTTATCTGATCTGTGCGTCTTGGGTGGGGGTGACGAACGAGACTTGCGTATAGAAGGTAGCCGAGAATCTCATAGCGGAGCTCCTGCCCCAGCGTTTCGAGGCGCGACACAGGAAGCTCGGGCTTTTCGAGGCGCGACACAAGAGGGTGAGAGTCTTCAAGGCGCAATCGCTCGAGATCAGCTTCCAAGGACATCTGATCAATTGTTGATGACGCGTTATGACCGAGAACCGTGTTCAGAAGAGTCGATAAAAGAAGCAGTACTGCTAGGTGTACAAAGAACTGGTGACGTGTGAGTTTGACGTGAAGAGTTTGATGCTCTTGACATGAGGAAAGTCAAGTTAGGTGGGGCAGGAGCAAACGAAAAACAAACAAAACGCCACTAGCGCGAATGTGAAACAGATCTGCAATCTGAAACATCTTGGCACATACACTTCACACTTATACCATATACCACTACACAAACAGCCCAGAAGTCCAGCAACAACAGCGGTGAATTCAACAGCCATGTCGTCCTTGCTCGGCTCCTGTAAACATACCGTCATATTTGTGCCATTGTCCAACTTACAGACAAATTGCTCTTTGTCTACTCAAGCCAGCATTCGTCCTCCGCTCCAAAGGGACCCATCGCATCAGCCTTGAGAGGTGTGTTATTCCACGATGTGATTGTGCTCTACAACATCAGGTAGAATTTGTAGGTCAAGTACAGCCTCATGTTACCTCTTGTCTCAGCAGAAATTCTTACACACTTTCGACCCGCTTTCGATATTAGAAGTGCAACCATAAACATAAACATTCAAGGAAGTAACACACTCCCTAGCCAACTAGAAGCGGTAGCTGTAGCAGACATACTAAAGTCTTCAATCGTAGAAAGAGGTATGCTTAGGAAGACATCCTCATCCTGTCTCTATACACTGGTCGAGTCATCAATATCTACCGCCTACTTGAAGTTTTCAAGTCATCAGGATCATGATGTTCACACAAAGTCAAGGTGGTGAAGACGAGGTTCAACTGAAAGGAATGCATCGATACAGAGTGTGAAGCAACACGAGTCTTCACAGCGGCACCACCTCAACTTCCTCCTCGAACTACTTGGCCTCCACTGTTGCGTATGTGAATCCTAAAAGCTTCTCAAGTGCGAATTAGCCCCCTTGAAAAAATCCGCACTGTGACGTGCTTTTTGTTCATTATTTGTATCCTAGTCAGAAAGCGCGACAGACGATGCAAGAAGAGAACAAGAAGGGTATTACGATGGAATTCTGGTAGTCTTCACAATGATGGACATTCATACAAATAAATTGCTAAAGTTGATTTATTAAAGCGAACTAATCGTTTTGATATATGGTATTACTATCTACAATATAGGAATATGAAAACTGCGTATTATGTTCATAACCTCAAATGTGTGCTTAACAAGGGGTATAGTCGTGATAAGAGAAAGCATCTACATCAATAAAAATCTCGCTCCATAAATGTCGTAAAAGTGAAAAAAAATTGCTTCGGTGTAGAGCCATCATTGTAGTGACAAATAAGCGGTAGGTCTGCGTACAACAGGTCCTACTTGCGGGTCGTCTTCGTCATCAATAGCCTCCGATCGAATACTCATATGAGACATGCCTTGGGTGATAGCCGCAGTCGTACTGGGACCAGCGCTTGGGCCAGCTATTGCACCAGCCAAGAATGCATAGTGAGCTGTATCGAAAGCAGTAGATGGTGCAGGTCGAATCGTTGCACCACTGGTCGACTTTGTTTGCTCTCCGAAGTCATTGTCCTCGGAGAAAGGGTGATGCATAGGCCAGTCAGAGTCCTCTTCTTCGACGACTTCCTCAAGCAAGCTCGCGTCAGAGCTGCTGTTCCCGGTGTGTTTGTTGCTATATCCAATGCTCGGAAGTATCGGTGGGATAGAGCCGCTACTGGAAGTTGGAGTGAGCACAGCGGTACCGCTAAGCTCAAAACGATCGGTCTCGTCTCGATCAAGCTCGGGTATTCCTGGTGATGCACCATATGTTTGGGCAGACTCTTGACCACTTGCGACTGATGCTTGTCGCGAAAGAGAAGTCAAGGACTCGCTGCCTGCTCGAGATTCCGATACATTCTCATCATCGAGATTCAATAGTAACAAGTCCCATCCGTCATGGTCTGGCCAAGTGCTACTCACAAAAGCACCAAGTCGCCTCAAGACCGTGTCATCTGGCCAGCGTCCTTCACCCATATGCACGACCAGAATATGTTCCAAGTACTGTGCTTCGGCGTGAAAGACTGGGAGCCTGTTACTACTCGCCGAGTGGGAGCAGAAGACACATCCAAACTTCCTGTCTTCATGACCTCTCGATGGCAAATGGCATTTGAACATGAAACTCCACCTGAAGTATATTTTGTTGTAGACGCCTCGCACGATTTTCCGGTTCACAGCAGTCCTATCAGCTCTGCCGGCCTCGAGCACACCGTCGAAGTAACATCCGCTTTTCGAGCAGACCAGATAGTTCATACTAGTGAAAGCCGAGATTGTCCTCGTACCGACCTGTAAGGCGTCTGCCCTGCCTATTTGCATACGGTAGGCCGACCTGCACAGCCCAAGATACGAGTTTGACTCCGAAGGCAGCGCCTCTTCCGCAACGGTTCGTAATTGGTTGGAATTCAGTGTTACAAGCTGAGATGTCGACGAGAATAATTGTGAGGGTGATTGAGGCGTCATTGCTGTACTTGTTGCTGTGGTTGATGGTGACAATGGAGTGCCGATAGACTCTTGCTCTCGAGTCGGCGCTTGTGAGCTCCGTCGCCTGAAGACTGAAGAGAACGACAATCGAGTGACCGGAGGCGATACAGGTGGACTTCTAGGAACAGACGAAGACGAAATCGTAGCTGTGCTGGACGAGGATGGTGTTGTGCGAGTAGCCGAAGAGACGACGCTAGGTGGACTTCTGGGCACAGACGACGAGGATGAGAACATCGTTGCATTGTGATCTTGAGATATTCCAGAGCGCATGCGTCCGCTGGTATTGCTGCTGATATTGATAGGTGGTGAGCTGGTTGTGTTGGTATTGTTACGATTGAGCGCACTCGATACAACACCCGATATTGATCCCCGATGTGTCCTAGTCCTGCTTGGCCCTGCCACTTCGTTCTCCCAAGGGTTGTGATTTATATCGGTGTTTTCGTATGGCGATGGCGAAGCAGCAATCGAGGACGCATTCGAATGGCGTCGCTGCGTTGGTTGACCAGCAGTCGTATCAACACTCGGCCTAGACATTGACTCTGGCAGGATAGTGCCTGCCTCTGTGACAAAGCCAGTGTGTTGATTCCAAGGTAGAGTCTGAATCGGGCTTTGCTGCAGCAAGCGTTGCCGCAAGGTTCCAAGACAGTCGATGGCCTGTATTTTACTTGAATCAGCACACTGCTGAAGACCAGCATAGTTGAAGTCAATGCTGTCGCCTCGTAGATTGAAAATGATCTGCTCCAGGATCTGTATCTTCAGTGCTTGGAGTTGTGCGTATGCTATGACTGTTCTTTTGTCAGTAGAGTCTTGCCTATCTTAGCTTTAAGTGCCCTTACAGTCTCCAGCGGCGAATGGCTGGCCGAACTGCTGCCAGTTCTTGTTGTACTCCATGCTGATAGTGGATTTGCCCAGTTCCAGCGAGCTTTTCAATAAGAGCATCTGTGGATCTTCCTGCTCTCGCTTCCTCCTCGCCCTGTTGTCTCTCATGCGCCTCCATCTTTCCCGAATGTTGTCGGTTAGTTCCGTGCCATCATTAAGAGCTGATACAAGAGCTGCGACTGCGGCGACCACAGCTACAGGTGAAACGGTACTGGTTAGTGATAATTCTGAGCTGTGAGTAGCAATAGCCAGTCCGGCTCACCTATACCAATCTCAATGCCGCTCATCTTGAAGACAGGTACGTTGAGTCACCACAACCGTGGACCCACGTGAGGAAAGCTGACCAATGCAGCTAGTCGTCGTACACAGTTGGCAGTGGTATGAATGAATGGGTTGATAAAAGAGAGTGACAGCACAGCAAAGACGTTTCAGGTTTCAGCTAAGGTGAGAGGCTGGAAATATGATAGCGGAGAGATGCAGCGTGCATCATCGCAAGCAAGTGAGGAGTCACAATCACAAGCGAAGGAAGCAGGCCTAGCTCAGCCTCGCTTGTTTAGCCGTGAGGAGGTGACCTGCAGGAGCTATGCAGGTGTCCCACATTCACATTGGGGCCAATGTGGTCGCTTGCATTGCTCGCGACACTGATCCTGCCGAAGATAGAATATCTGTTAATCTTCATATGTGTCTAAATCCAAGTTGTTTGACCTCTGCCAACGTCAACGACGAGCGTCAGGAAGGAGCTACTCCACCACGAGACCCCACGTGTTTTATATTGGAGATCGAAGGCCGTTCAGCAATGACCCGTGGAGCGAAATAGTTAAACTTCATTGGGAACGATCGATTTTGAGTTGGGATTTTGTCAATTCATAGAGGATGAAAACTGCTAGGACACTATCTAAGCTCAAAAGAATGCAATCTAAAATACGTAAATCATACTCTTCTCAAGTCAGCGACCTATAGACGAGCTTGGTACTTGTTACCAGTGGCCAAGTCAAACCTGTCCAAGTTCATGACCTTTGTCCATGCTGCCACAAAGTCCTTGACAACCTTGTCCTTTCCACCGGCACTGGCGTAGACCTCTGCAAGAGCGCGTAGCTCGGGGTGAGAACCAAAGACCAAGTCGTGGCGAGTGGCAGTCCACTTCTTCTCACCAGTCTTGCGGTCAACACCTTCGTAGACTTCCTTCTCGCCACCTTGCTTCCAGGTAATGCTCTGGTCGAGGAGGTTCACGAAGAAGTCGTTGCTGAGCTGGCCAGGGTTCTTGGTGAGCACACCGTAAGCCGAGCCATCGTAGTTGGCGTTCAATGTGCGTAGACCACCGACAAGGACAGTCATCTGAGGTGCGGAGAGGGTGAGGAGATGAGCCTTGTCAACAAGGAACTGTTCAGTGCGGACACGTGACGTGCCCTTGCCGTAGTTGCGGAAACCGTCAACAACTGGCTCCAAGTGCGTGAAGGATTGAACATCCGTCATCTCTTGTGTAGCATCTCCTCGTCCAGGTGTGAAGGGTACGTCAACACCTGATGCCTTCTCGAGAGCGGCACAACCTGCAAGAACGATGAGATCGGCCATGGAAACCTTCTTGCCGCCACTTGCGGAATCGTTGAACTTCTTCTGAACGTTCTCCAATGCAGCAAGCACTTGCTTAAGCTGAGGTGGGTTGTTTGCCCTCCACTTGATCTGAGGCTCGAGGCGGATGCGAGCACCGTTGGCTCCACCACGCTTGTCACCACCACGGAATGTAGATGCTGATGCCCAAGCGGTTGTGATGAATGCTGAGTGCTCTAGACCAGTGGCGAGGATGTCCTTCTTCAGTTGCTGAATGTCCTTGTCGTCAACGATGGGGTGGTCGACAGAGGGGATAGGGTCTTCCCAGAGTAGGACCTCCGATGGGATTTCAGGACCCAACCAGCGGGTTCGGGGACCCATATCACGGTGCAACAACTTGAACCAGGCACGGGCAAAGGCGTCAGACAGCTCGCTCTCGTTTTCGGCGAAGCGACGAGCAATCTTCTCGTATGCAGGGTCGAAACGAAGGGCAAGATCACTAGTCAACATTCTTGGCTTGTGCTTGATGTTGGGGTCGTATGCGTCAGGGATGAAGGCTTCGGCGTCCTTGGCCACCCATTGGTGTGCACCAGCGGGACTCTTGGTTAACTCCCACTCGTACTGGAACATGTACTGAAGGTAGTGGTTGGACCACTTGACAGGGGTCTTGGTCCAGATGACCTCGAGTCCACTGGTGATGGTGTCAGGACCCTTTCCAGACTTGTACTTGTTGTCCCATCCGAAACCTTGCTGCTCGATGCTAGCTCCTTCTGGCTCGTCACCAACGTTCTCCGTAGGTCCAGCACCGTGTGTCTTTCCGAAGGCGTGACCACCAGCGATGAGGGCAACAGTCTCCTCGTCGTTCATAGCCATACGGCCGAAGGTTGTGCGGATATCCCTGGCTGAGGCGACAGGGTCGGGGATACCATCTGGGCCCTCAGGGTTAACGTAGATGAGACCCATGTGTGCAGCTGCGATTGGCTCTTCCAATTCGCGGGAGTGAATGTCGCTGTGCTCCTTCTTGGACTCGTCACCGTCCAAAACACCAGGACCAGTAGGACCTGGCTGACCAGTGGCGTAACGAACGTCGTTACCCAACCATGTCGACTCACCACCCCAGTATACAGACTCGTCAGCCTCAAAAGTATCAGGACGACCACCAGCGAAGCCGAACAGCTTGAGACCCATGGACTCGATGGCGACGTTACCAGTGAGCAGGTACAAGTCGGCCCACGAGATCTTGTCACCGTACTTTTGCTTGATAGGCCATAGAAGACGACGGGCCTTGTCGAGAGAAACATTGTCGGGCCAGCTGTTGAGAGGTGCGAAACGTTGTTGACCATCGCCACCACCACCACGACCGTCAAAGACACGGTAAGTGCCAGCACTGTGCCATGCCATACGGACGAAGAGACCACCGTAATGGCCGAAGTCTGCAGGCCACCAGTCCTGAGAGTCGGTCATCAAGTTGGTCAAGTCCTTCTTCAGCTCGTTGTAGTCCAAGCTCTTGAACTGCTCAGCGTAGCTGAAGTCCTTGCTGTAAGGGTTGGTGACATCGGTGTGCTGGCGCAGGATGTTGAGACGGAGGTCGTTCGGCCACCTAGAGGTATGTCAGCGATGCTGATAGCTATTGCATAGAACGGTGATAGGTATCATACCAGTCCTTATTCCTGGTTCCCCCACCACCAATGTTGACGTTCTTGTGGTTTCCCTGAACAGGGCATCCTGATGGACCTCCGGCATTGTCTGAGTTTCCCATGATGTTGATTGCTTCAAAGGAGTGATGTGAGCTTGGAAGAAGAGAAGGGATGGAGAAGAAAGTAAGAAGAAACTTAGATCAGCGGGGGCGAGGAAAGGGTTAAGTAGCTGCGACTAATGTCGACTTATCACCGAGGAAGGTACTTTGTACCCCGCAGGTTGCTGTTAGCAAATCGAGAGGGGCTTCTAGAATGCTCCAGTCCACTCCACGTTGACGGTTGCTGATCGAGGGTTCAGGATATCGGCTCTTCTTCCTGCGCTAACAAATCAATCCGAAGCAATCGGAATCAAAGCAAAAACAATCGAGCGAGTTTCGGAGGCTGCTATAATAAACAGTAATCGACAAGAATCCAGCCAGAAAGTCGTTGGTTCATTGGACTTCCCGAGCATCGGATGCTGGTTGCCAAGGACATTGCAGTGTTTGATATTGTTCGGTAGAGGAGCTATTGACTTGCCACTCGATCCTGCTCTCTTCTGCGGTGTATCGTTCATCTTTCGTGAAAGATTCATGTTGTAGTCCTGGCAAATCCGGAGTGACACAGAAAGGCTTCTCAATTCATCAATTTATATTTTATAGACACCGCGCTTGTGACACGTGCAATATCAAATTTGTTATGCCAAGCCATCAGCTCTGAATTGAAGTCTTGAATTATGTCTTGGTAGCAAAGATCTCTTCTTGAAAAACGTCCATCCGTGATCTCGTGAAATGTCCTTCCAACGCAAGCGTAGCCGCTCTGCGTTCGAGGAGGATGATCTAAGCTCACACCGTGTTGGTGTAGCTGAAACTCTTGCTTTGCTCAGAGGTGATGACAGATCAGACGAGAAGAAAGAGTCCGCACCTACCAATGGCTTGAAACGTGAAGCAAACGACAATGACGACAAGGCCGGCGGCGAGTGGCAAGTAGCTCAACCCAAGCACAAAAAGAAGAAAAGCAATCGTAATAAAAAGCAAAAGCAAACTGGCAAAGGCAATTATCCTGAAATTGGTCACTCGTCTCATGCCCGACTGCAAACTCAAGTACGCATTGGTGATCTGCAAGGGCTAGTGTTGTATATTCTCGCGGATGGGCCATCACCACAATGGTGCTCGGTCAGACATTATGCCGAAATCAAAAAGGTAGTTGTTCTTATGGTTCCAGGCTTGGAGAAGAGCATGTTTGATGGCTCAACGTCGTTATCTGAGCTTGCTGAAAGCGACAAGAATATTGGCGAGGCTGCCACTAGCTCAGCAATACCAAAATCAAGGAAACCAGTGTCACCAGATGAATACTATCCTTTACCACTACACGAGAAAGATCTGCCTGAAACACTAAAGCCAATGGCGAGAATGTTTCCTCATATATGGCCAGTCAAGACGCCTGGTGACGATCGGATGAACCGCATGCACTCACCCATGGCAAGTATGCTTCAAGCTGCTATACCAAAGAACCAGGAAGACAAGGACAAAAACGCCAAAGGACCAGGACCACCTCGAGGAGAAAAGAGTTGGGAGAATCAACCACAACCGATCACAACTTTCTTGGCCACGAGAGACCAATTCAGCGACAACGACTATGTACTACATCCAGCTCTACTATCGACTGACGAGGAGAAGGAATCAGAGGTTTCAAGACGCCAATCAGAGTCACAGACCTCAGAACATGGCTGGGCGGACTCATCAGCCTCATCACTCACACCAGAGCCGCCTCGTTCTACTACCTACACTAAAGACACCGAGAAGATCGACCTTACCGGCGGCAAACGAATCCTTGCCCTCGACTGCGAAATGTGCATGACTGGTCCGAACGAATTCTCTCTCACTCGCATATCATGCATCAACTGGGACGGCAGCGTCCTCTTTGACTCCTTAGTCAAACCAGCAAAACCAATCACAGACTATCTAACACCATACTCTGGCATCACAGCCGCTATGCTCGAGCCCATCACCACCACACTCGCCGACATCCAAGCAAAACTCCTCCCACTCCTCACAACTGACACCATCCTAGTCGGCCACTCGCTCAACTCAGACATGAACGCACTCCAGCTCACCCACCCCAACCTCGTCGACACCTCCATCCTCTATCCACACCCACGCGGTCCACCACTAAAATCATCCCTCAAATGGCTATCGCAGAAATATCTCAAAGAGGACATTCAGAAGGGTGGTGCAAAGGGGCACAACTCAATCGAAGACGCGCGCGCAGCACTCGACCTCGTCAAGCAGAAATGCCAGCGTGGTATCAAATGGGGCACGGCAGAAGCCACAAACGAGAGCATCTTCAAGCGGATTGGACGATCCCCCAAGCCCGGGCTGCCAGCCGGTTCCGAAGTTCAAGTCCCAAGCAGAAACACACACAACGTGACTGCATGCGTGGACTGGGGTGTTCCAGCACGCGGCTACGGAGCATCAGCAGACATCTGCATCGGCTGCTCCAGCGACGCTGAAGTCGTTGAAGGTATTAAACGAGCTGTTCGTGGCGACGATGACGGCAAAGAGATTCCCGGCGGTGGCGTTGAGTTCGTATGGGCACGTCTCCGTGAACTTGAAGCTGTAAGGGGATGGTGGAGGAACTCGAAGCTGAAAGAGACAGATGAACTGAGGACAAACGCCATTGCTGGAGCAGAAGCAGAAACACAAGTGCAAGCCGACGGCATCGACGCTGCTACCAGCGCGGAAAATGGTTCGAAAGAAGAGGATAAAAACGGTCAAGACCTCTTCGCCGCAGCCGCCGTCGCTCACGAAAGCGTCGTCGCCAGAGAACCTGCAGCACCATTCGCAACCAACCCCTTCACCACCCTCAACACCACAACCAGCACACCTAATACAGCCACAATCAACCCATCTACCGCATCTACGCCCGCGATACTCCCAACCGCATCCACATCCCCACCCACGCCCACAACCCTCCTCCACAAAACACTAACAACCACCCTAACACACCTCTCTCAAATCCACGCCTCCCTTCCCCCATGCACAGCCCTAGTAATCTACTCCGGCTCCGGCGACCCACGCGAACTATCCCGGTTGCAAAACATGCAAGCGCAGTTTAAGAGAGAGTATGCGACCAAAAAATGGGATGAGTTGAGCGTTAAGTGGACGGATATTGAGGAGCAGGAGCTCAAGCAGGCGACGAGGGCTGCGAGGGAGGGGTGCGGGTTTGTTGTTGTTAAGTAGTGAGAGGGGGTGGGGAGATCCGAGCGAAGGGTGTGTAGGGGGAGGGGAAGGTAAGAGGGAGAGAGAAAGAGGAGAGAGAGTGGGGCTGTGCGCTTGCTATTGCTCATGTGTGCTTGTACGCCACTAGATCTGTTGAGTCTGCAGTTGACACATGGGATGAACAAATCAAATTGGATGCTATCCACCAGTGAACTTAGTCCTGCCTAGAGTCAGAGAGAGTTACTCAAGGCAGCAAACATGCCTTGTTGTGTATTCCGAGTATGTATCCTACAAATGCTGTATGCATCGCTCTTGTCTATACCCTACTATGCAAATGCATTAACAAGTTAGAACGCCGCCCTCATGCCTTTACTGTATGCTATGCTATGCTATACGATTGGGATATTGTGCTTGACAAAAACGTCTTGTTTGCCATTTATGCACCTCTTGATCAAGACTTCTTCCAAAACTCTTGCCACGTCGCAGTATCCTGTTGGTCAGCCGTGGTCTCATGATTCTTCTCCTTCTCCGCGGCATGCTGTTTCTTATTCAACGTAACAAGCCACCTAGCCTCGTCCAGCACTTTCAACGTCTCCTCTCTAGTCACACCATCGAGCTCTTCCAACCCTTTCATCTTCTCCCTCAACACCGCCACCTCCTCTTCCTTGACCATCTTATACTGATCAAGCGCCACTCCCATCTTCGCATTAACCTTATTTGCCCGCTCAATCTCCTGGCCCATCTGCTCCAGAACAACATCCAATCTCTGCACTTTCGCTCTCTCTTCCTCTTTCTCTTCAAGCACTTGTCCAAACACTTTTTCTAATGCTTCTGTCCGCCGCCGGTATTCCGCCTCCATGCTCATATGCTCCTTCTGCAAGACCATCATCTCCTGATCTACCCTATCAGCCTTGTCGCACGCCCTTCGTCGTACCTCCTCCGCTTCTGATACTCGCTCATCCGCTATTCGCACAGCCTCCCTAGCTTCTTCCTCCGCTCGTTCCCGACGTTGCTTCTCTCGCTCAACTTCCACCCTCATCTCTTCGATCTTCCTATCTCGTCGGCCCAGCGCAGTCGTCTCTGTGTCTCTGGCTCGCTCAAGATGTCCGACTTCCGTCTGCAATCGTGCTAGAGTATCTTTGGTCGCTTCATCTCGGCTCTCTAGCTCTTGCCGCCGCGTCGTTTCGATGAGGAGATCACGTTTTAAGCGATCGATGTCGGCCATTAACCTTTCAATGACTCGGCCTGATTTGCCCAGGGGTGTGGCGCGAACGGTGTTGCTGGCGGTGGTATGGTGGTAGCCGCCATCGTTTGTGTTTTCTGATGGCGACACGGCCGAGGAGGATGATTGTGGCGGCGACGATTGTGGAGAGAGAGGCAGTCGTGTAGGTGTTAGAAGTGAGGTGAGTGTATAGTTTGATTGCGAAGTATGCGTGTAACTGGTATTGGAAAGTTTGCGACTAAATGGTGAATGCAGTATGTTCGACACATCTCGAGGATGAGGCAGTGGTGAAGGCGAAGAAGGTGCTTCGTTTGCGCCAGCAGAGCTCGGCCGGCTTCGTGTGGTGAGGAGGTTGGAAGAGGAGGATAGGGTTGTGTTTGGCGATCCACGGGCGAAATATGGATTGTCCATGGTGAGCGGCGAGTCTTTAAAATCTTTGAAGCCGAGTTGGGGTGCGCCTAGGAAGTGAGATGTGTGTTAGACTTTGGTTGGTATTGTTGTTGACAAGGTATAGACAACTTGCCAGCGCTTGTTTCGAATTGCCAGGTTGATATGTGTACGTCTGTTGTCGGTGATGGCGGCACGGCGCGAATTGAGTGTCTGTTCGACATTCTGTCAATGGTTATGACTTTTTGTAAAGGTAAAGGGCGGAGAGTGTTATTTCTTGGCGGATGGTGGGTAGTGCCTTCCTAATGGAGGATTAGGTACGATTACGCATGGTAGATACTGTAAGGACCAGGGGAGCGCCCAAAAGTGAATGGTAAGCTACAACAAAGATATAACAAGTGGTCGACTGTAGGGAAACTTTCGTAAAAGAGAGACATCGGTTGTGTTGTTTCAGATACGCGTTGTCGTTTCGCCATAGAAACTCTCCGCAATTCGTCAAGCATGGTTCGGCAGAGCACGGGAAGCCTGTACTCAAAAGTAACGGTTATCACGATTCGCAGGCGGAAGGGCGATGAAAGGACGTGAAAAGGTAGTGGTCTTGCAGTCTTGTGCTACTATCTACACTATGCTGGCACAGGCGACTTCACCAATGATGGCGAGCCAGAGCCACCCGCCTTCAAAGCCCGAGGATCTGCAGTGCTCGCCTGTAGCACATTCGGTCGCCACTTCTGCAAAAGTTTCGTCGTTGCTGCTCTCGTGTCTGCATCTGCAAAAACGTGAGTTACCTTCTTTCGCCGACAACAATGACAGCACTTACAGTTTTGATAGAGATCTTCAAGAGCATCTATGCACATCTCTCTTGCAGGTGGTCGAAAGAGAACGAGGTAACTGTCAACAGTATCAGCATGGTCTTTCATCTCATGTTCCTCGAGGTCAACATACTGTATCGTCGTCACAGCTAATGGTACTCTCTCCGGATCTCTCGCCAATCTCTTGATCCTCTCCAAGATATCCCTATTCACGGCCGGAATCTCCGACAAGAAGCGAATGAGCACTTTGTTATCTTTCGCGTCCAGATATGGCACCAGTGCATCAATGAGCTTCAACACCAATCTGTCGTAAACTGGAGTCATTCCATAAGCAGAACCACCAGTCGTCTTTGTCTGTATCATGTCGTTGTACCATTCTTCATTGAGCCAAGAAACTGCCACATCTATTCGTTTGCGGAAATCACCAATGATGTAGAGGTGCATGGCGTCGCGTATCATATGAGCAAGAGAGACAGAGGAGAGCTTCTCATGCTTGATCAGAGAGGTCTCCTCACCATCGAGTCCAGTAAGCGATCTCGTAGCCAAACGCGAGACGACAGTGACCCAAGAATCACGATCCTGGTTCCCTGCAGCTCTGTGGGTGAAGCTAGATCTTGCTGCCTTACTCGCCACTTCTTCCAGGCCGGTGAAGTTTTCAAAAACTCGTGCTATAGCTCCGTTGCCATCTACACCGAAAGACGTCAGATCAAACTAAAGGCAGACAGCCCATGTTATACTTACATTCAGCCAGCTCACTTGGCGTGAGTGGAGGAGGTTGTGGTATTATGAAAGGACCCAGAGAGATCCCAGATTGCGATGCTAGTGCAAGACGTTCTGATGGTGCGTTCTCTAGCTGATTATAGAGCTGCTCGGTAGCTTGAGCAGAGGTAGAAGGTTGAAGTGCTTGACCAGTTGCTACTTGTGCAGCTTGCGCAGCGGATATTGGAGACGGTTTGGTCAAGTCTTGTAAGCGTGTTCGAATGGCCTATCATAGTATAACGAGTCAGTCACATGATGCATTGAGAGCACAGCGGCGGCTGAATGGAAGATGATTTATGAGGACACATACAGCAATTGCATTATTCAGCTGGGTCGGATCGATAGAAGCAAGAAGAGGCACAACAATCCTTGATACCAGCTCAACCGGGATAGCCTGCACGTCGAAGGACTTCCGCGACTCTTCATGTGTCAAAGTGAAGAGCTGAGCAACAGATACAGGTCCAGGAGGCAGAGGTGGGACCTGGAACTGTGTAGAAGTATTAGACACATCAGCTCCCAGCTTTTGTCGTTTATTCTGATCGAGACCGTCAGTGGGCTCAGCAGGTGCAGCTCTCTTGCGGCTGTTGGGGTCGAGGAACTCGAGTCTCTGTTGTTGGAGTCTATCAAGGTATCCTTGTATCCTGCCCGCGAATGGATGGTTTGGCATTCTGCTGCGTTTAGTTTTTGGAATAGAAGATGGGGTATGAGAGCATACCTTTTGGCAAAGTTGAAGAGGAAGGCTCGGATGGTCTTCTCCATAGACTTGGCGTTGACCTTCATACGTGGAGTGATGGTTGAGCCAACAAATTGGAACGGATTAAAGGTCAAGATGGCATTCAGAATCTTGTTGGAAATGGAGGCTCTTGTACGAGCGAGAACACCAATGCTATTGACAGTAGCAGTCACGATCAGAGCATCGCTGTTTGTGTGGTTAGGTTAAAGCGATACCAAGTAACAACATGATCTGATACATACCTAGTTGACTCCTGAAACACACCAAGCAAACG
>Ga0160428_1000661_pt1 | contig 34638 bp, 41 predicted proteins | sample SolpanmetagenomM_FD_108198 | JGI IMG/M metagenome (GOLD analysis project Ga0160428, IMG submission 108198) | Solar panel surface microbial communities from Lawrence Berkeley National Laboratory, California, USA - M | ecosystem: Engineered > Built environment > Solar panel > Unclassified ... | reverse complement strand
TCGAGCGCCTCGAGCATCGCTTCCTCGGTCGCGCGGTCCATCGCGTTGAACAGCTCGGCCATCGATTCATGCGGGTCGCGGCGCTGCGAGCGCGCGAAATTGGCCATGAACTCGTTCTTGAGCGTCGCCTCGACCTGCGCGAGGACTTCCTTCTGCACCGTGTCCATCCGCAGCATCCGCTGGACCACGTCGACCGCAAGATCGCGCGGCAGCGCGGCGAGCACGCGCGCGGCGTGGTCCGACTTGAGCTTGGACAGGATCACCGCGATCGTCTGCGGATATTCGTTGCGCAGATAGCCCGCGAGTACGCCCTCGCTGACGTTCGACAATTTGTCCCACATCGTCCGGCCCGAAGGCCCGCGGATATCCTCCATGATGTCGCGGACGCGCTCGGGCGGCATCATTCCGTTCAACAGCCGTTCGGTCGTCTCGAACGAGCCGTGGCAGGAGGAAAGGCTCGAGATTTCGGTGGTGAACTGGAGCAGCAGATGCTCGATCACCGCAGCGGGGACGCGCCCGAGCTGCGACATCGCGGACGACAGCTCCTTCATCTCCTCGACCGACAGCTGCTCCCAGATCGGCGCGCCATAATCCTGCCCGAGCGCGAGCATCAGCGCCGCGGCGCGCTCGCGCTGCGTGAAGCGCTTGAGTTCGGGGGGCTCGGCGACGGGGGCCAACAGCATGACGGGAGTGCTCCAGCAACAGACTCGGTAACGCCGCCGGATGCCGCGCGGCACGTCTATTATAGAGGCGGGACGCGCGTTCGCGGGTCACCGACCAGTGTTTAGGCGTGCTGGCAGGCACCAGCCATTACGGGATTTCACGACGATGACCGATCTGATCCTCGGTGCGGTACGCCAGATGAAGCATCTTGCCGAACGCCAGCGGGTGGTGGCGCAGAACATCGCCAACAGCGAGACGCCCGGCTTCAAGGCGCAGGACGTCGCGGCACCCGATTTCGGGACATTGCTGGGAGGGGGCGGGGGCGGGGGCGGGGGCGCTGGCGTCGCCGCGCCGCGGGTCGCGCCGACCGCCGCAATGGTCGCGCTCGGCGCGCGGCCGGGGACGGGCACCGCGCTGATCGCGGATCGCGACACGTTCGAGACCAAGCCTGACGGCAACACCGTCACGCTGGAGGACCAGTTGCTCAAGATGGGCCAGATCCAGGCAGATTTCGCGGCGGTGACGGGCATCTACCGCAAGCAGCAGGCGCTGCTCCAGACCGCGCTTGGCAAACACGGGGGGTGAAGACTTTAGGTTGTTCTCCCGCGAAGGCGGGAGTCCAGGGTAACGGGCGAAGCGTTCGTAACTCTGGGCTCCTGCCTTCGCAGGAGCACGGCAAGTACGATAGGCCCGCCCCTACAAACTCGCGTTGATCGCGATCGGTGCGGCCTGTTCGGTACTCCACAACAGGCCGCCCGCGCCATAAGCGGTCGCGGTCGCGCCGGTCTTGCGTTGTGCTTCCTGCGCGATCGCCGCGAGCAGTTCGTCCGACAGCGCAATCTGCCGCTCGAGCACCGCGGCATTGGCGCGCGCCGCCTCCATCAACGTTTCGGATGCCGTCGCCAGCGCCGCGCGGTCGGCGGGATCGAGCCGATCCTGCCATCCGGGTACTTCGCGTTCATATTGCGCCAGCCGCGTCTCGAGCTGTGCGACGACGCGGCCCTTGGCGGTGGCGAGCTCGCCGATCCGGCGATAGCCGCCGGGCTGGGCGAGCAGCTCGCTCTCCTCGCCGATCAGGAGCGTGAGTGACTGGACGAGATCGAGGAGGTCAGCGGGCATCGGGGGTTCCTTGCTGAAGCCGCAAAATCTGGTCGAGGACGCTCGGCGCGAGCCCCAGCCCGCCGCGCGCGGCCATCGCGGTGCCGAGCTTCTCCGCGAGAACGCCGCGGAACACCTCCTCGCCGTTGCCGCCCGAGAACGCGCCGGTATCGACGCTTTCCAGCATCAGCTGGGTCATCTGGCCGAGGAACACCGCCTCGAACGATTCCGCGGTCGCGCGGTCCTTCGGCATGGCGGCGGGGGCGGGTGGAACGCCGTCGACGGCGCGGAGCGGGCCCATCATTGCACCTGGATATCGGCCTGGAGCGCACCCGCGCTCTTCACCGCCTGGAGGATCGTGATCAGGTCGCGCGGGCTGACACCGAGCGTGTTGAGCCCGGATACGAGCGCGGCGAGCGTCGGCTCCCCGCCCACCAGTCCGAGCGAAGCGTTGTTGCCGTCGTTGACGGTGATCGCGGTGCGCGGGACGGTCGTCGTCTGGCCGTTCGACAAGGGCGCGGGTTGCGACACGACCGGGCTTTCGGTGACGCTGATCGTCAGCCCGCCTTGCGCGATCGCGACCGGGCTGATCCGCACGTCCGCACCCATCACGACCGTTCCCGACGCCTCGTTGATGACGACGCGCGCGGGCTGATCGACCTTGACCGGCAAATTTTCGATTGCGCCGACGAGATCGACCATTGATCCGCCGAAGCCGCCCCCCGAATGGAGTTCGACCGTGGCGGGGTCGAGCACCGTCGCAGTGCCCGCGAAACGGCCGTTGACCGCCGCGGCGATCGTATTGGCGGTGGTGAAATCGGGGTTCTTGAGCGCGAGCTTGAGCGTCGTCGCGGAGCGGAGCGCATAGGGCACTTCGCGCTCGATGATAGCGCCATCGGCGATCCGCGCGGAGGTGGCGACGCCGCGGCTGACGCTCGCGCCCGCGCCCTGCGCCTTGAAGCCGGACACCGCGAGCGGCCCCTGCGCGACCGCGTAGATCTCGCCGTCGAGTGCGCGCAGCGACGAGACGATCAGCGTGCCGCCCTGCAGGCTGGTCGCATCGCCGATCGCGGAGACGGTCACGTCGATCCGCGAGCCAGCACGCGCGAACGGCGGCATCGTCGCGGTGATCGAGACCGCCGCGACGTTCTGCGTCTTGAGCGGGGAGCCGCGGACGTTGACTCCCATCCGCTCGAGCATTGCCTGGAGCGATTCCTCGGTGAAGGGCGCGTTGCGGGTGCGGTCCCCGGTGCCCGCGAGGCCGACGACGATGCCGTAACCGACCAGCTGGTTCGGGCGGACGTTCTCGACGTCGACGACATCCTTGATCCGCCCGTTGGCGAACGCCGCCTGGGTCGCCAGCAGCAGGACGAGCGTGGCGAGCAACTGGATCAGCCCTTTGGCGTGGAGTGTCGCGACGCTGCGCATATTTCCCTTCCCCCCGGCCACCGGAGACCGTTCGCTTCTCTTATAGGAAGACAGAGCGGCGACGGTTCGCCGGGGAGAGCAGGTTTTGCGGGTCGAAGGGGTTTCGGTGCCGGTCCAGGCGTTGCTCGCGGCGCTGCCGCGCGCGACCGCAGGGTTCCGCGCGACCGACACCGCGCCCGCCGCGACCGAGGTGCCTGCGCCGCCGCGCACGTTGCAGGCGGCGACCTCGGTCCAGATGCTCGTCGCGCTCGCGGCGACCGAACCGCCGCGCGAGCGCCGCCGCCGCGTGGTGGCGGCGGTCGATCATGGACTCGGCCTGCTCGAACGGTTTCACGCCGCCTCCGTCGCGGGCACCGTCCTGCCCGCAATGCTTGCGGAGATGGCAGACTGGGCAGAGCGGTTCGTTCCGCCCGACGACCCGCAAGCCGCGGATATCGCGCGCGAGGTCGAACTGCGCGTGCGCGTCGAACTCGCGCGCCACGAACGCCACCTGTAACGTTACTCCCGTTGACGACCTGCACTACGAACCATATACGGTTCGTATGGTCTGGTTCAACAAGGCGGTGATATGGGTATCGTGAAAATCGATGATTCCCTCCACGAGGATGCGCGGCTCGCCGCGGGCGTGATGTGTCGCTCGATCAACGCGCAGGCCGAATTCTGGATGAAGATCGGGATGCTCGCGGAAGCGCACCCGACGCTGTCGTTCAACGACATCGTCATCGCGCAACTGGCGTCCGCACGGGTCCATCTGCCCGAGACCGCCGCGCCGCGCGCCGGCGTTTGAAATGATCAAGACCGCAGACGAAATTGCGCTCCTGCGCGTCTCGGGGAAGTTGCTCGCGTCAGTCTTCGAGATGCTCGACGGGCAGGATCTGGTCGGCCGGACGACGTTGCAGGTCAACGATCTGGTCGAGCGGTTCATCACCGAGGATCTCGCCGCGCGCCCCGCGAGCAAGGGGCAATACGGTTTCCAATATGTCCTCAACTGCTCGATCAACCAGGTCGTCTGCCACGGCGTTCCCAGCACGGACGCAGTGATCGCGGAGGGCGACATCATCAACCTCGACATCACGCTCGAGAAGAACGGCTTCATCGCGGATTCGAGCAAGACCTATATCGTCGGTGCCGCATCCCCGGCCGCGCGGCGGCTGGTGCGCGTGACGCAGGAGGCGATGTGGAAGGGGATCGGCGCGGTGCGGCCCGGCGCGCATCTTGGCGACATCGGCTTCGCGATCGAACGCCATGCCAGGCAGAACGGCTATTCGGTCGTGCGCGACTATGCCGGGCACGGGATCGGCCGCGAGATGCACGAGGAACCGACCGTCCTCCACTTCGGCCGCGCCGGGACCGGGATGCTGCTGCGCGAGGGTATGGTCTTTACGGTCGAGCCGATGCTCAATCAGGGCACCCGCAAGGTTTCGACCGAGGAGGATGGCTGGACCGTCGTCACCGACGATGGCAAATTGTCCGCGCAATTTGAACATACCGTCGCGGTGACGGCGACCGGGGTCGAAGTGTTGACGCTGCGGCGGGACGAAGTGTCGGGCGGGCGGCGCTAACGCTTTCCTGCGGCGCTTCCCCGGCGAAGGCCGGGGAAGGCGTAGTTTCGGGACGCCCCCTCCCTCAGAACTCGTCCCAATCGTCCTTGTCGCGCACGAGGGCGGGGATCGCCGCGGCGGGGAGCGGCTTGACCGGTGCGAGATAGGCAGGGGTCGCCTTGGCGGTGCCGTCTGTTTTTGGGGCTGGTTTCGGGGCAAGTTTCTGGGCGGGCTTGGCGGTCGGCTTGGCGACCGCCTTCTCTACCGGGGCCACTGGCTGCCCGATCGTGAAGATCGCCGCTTTCTGCGTCAGCGTCCCGACCTCGCCATTGAGGTTGCGTGCGGCCGCCGAGGCTTCCTCGACCATCGCCGCATTCTTCTGCGTGCCTTCGTCCATGTCGTGGATCGCGGTGGCGATCTGCTGGATCGCGGCGGCCTGCGCGGCATTGTCGACCGACATCGACGCGAGCAGCTCGTGCACCACGCCGACATCGTCCGAAATCGCGAGCAGCGCGCGATCGACCTTGTGGACCGCGTCGACCGCGAGGACGACGTCGTTCTGCGTCGTGGTCAATTGCTCGCGTGCGCGCTTCGCCTCTTCTTCGGACCGCATCGCGAGCTGCCCGACGAGATCCGCGACGACCGCGAAGCCACGCCCGGATTCGCCCGCGCGCCCGGCCTCGACCGCGGCGTTCATCGCGAGGACGCGGGTCTGGAACGCGATCTTGTCGAGCCCCTCGATCACGCTGTCGATCCCCTTGGCGCTGTCCGACACGCGGTGCATCGCCTGGACGGCCTCGCCTGCGGTGCCGCGACCGGTGCCGACCGTCGCGATCGCCTGATCCGCGCGTTCGACCGTGCGGTGCGCATTGTCCGCGCCGGTGCGCAGCCGGTCGTTGATCTGCGTCACAGCGGCGGACGTCTGCTCGAGCGAGGCGGCGCTCGCCTCGGTCCGGCGTGCAAGGTCGTCGGAGGCCTGTTCGATTTCGCTCGATCCGGTGCGGATCGTCCGCGCGCTCTCGGACACCGCGCCGATCAGGTCGCGCAGGCTGGCAAGCGCGGCGTTGTAATGCGTCCGCAACCCCGCATAGCTCGGCGGGAAGTCCCGCGTGATCGGCTGGGTCAGGTCGCCCTTGGCCATCCGCTCGAGATGGCTCGAGACCGTCTCGATCACCATCGCCTGATCCGCGTCGGCGACCGTCTTGGCGTCGGCCTGTCGTGCCTGTTCGACCGCATTGTCGCGGAACACCAGCAACGCCTGCGCCATCGCGCCGATTTCGTCGCGCCGTTCGGTGCCGCCGACGTCGATCGCGCTGGTCCCGCTGGCCAGCGTGCGCATGCCCTTCTCGAGCGCGCCGAGCGGTCCGGTGATCGTCCGCCGCGTCACCAGGATGCTCATGCCCACCGCGCCGATCACGCCGATCACGCCGATCAGGACGAGGCTGCGCTGCGTGGCGGTCGCGTCCGCGGCCAGAGCACGCGCGGTGGCGCTGGACGCGGTTTCGCGGATGGTGATCAGCGTGGCCAGATCCTGCCTGAACCGCGCGGTCAGCCGGTCGGCTTCGGTCAGCGCGCGGCGTGCGGCGTCATTGTCGTTGCGAAGACCATGCGCGATCGCCCGCGCGACACTGGCGTCGAGGCGGGCCAGTTGCGCGTCCAGTGCGCGGATCGATGCGGCGGCGGCGGGCTCGGCCTGCGCCACCGTGCCGAGCAGCGCATGCGCACTGGCGACATCGCGGCGCTCCTGCGTCGCGGCGTCACGCGCTTCGGTGCTCTTACCGTCATAGGCCATCGTCTTGTAGCCCGCATAGACCAGCGAGCCCGCAAGATCGCTGACCCCGGCAAGCCGCGTATTGTCGGGAAGGGTGGTGTTGGACAACGCCGTATAACCCGCGCTGACGGTACCCAGCCGGCTCGCGCCATTGAAGACGACGAACAAGGTCACGATCCCGAGAGACAGGATCAGCACCGCGATCTTGATCGCGATCTTGAGGTTGGTGAAGAAGGTCATCGTTGCCCCTTTGCGTGCAGAACTCCACCGCGCAGGCTTGGCGGCGATGGAACGATCCCGGATATTATAGAGTGGTGGCGGTGCGCGCGTTGGCGTGCCCGGCGACAATTCGCTCAGCGCAGGTAATCGACGAGGCTGAGTCCGCTCAACTGGCTGAATACCGAATAGCTTGCCTGAAGCATCGTCTTCTGTTGCGACAGGTCAATCGCGATCTGGCCGAGATCGGCGTCCTCCTGGTCGCTGATGATCCCCTTGAACAGCGTCGCGCGGTCCTCTGCGCGGGTCGTGAGCGTTTCGGCCCGCGCCTGGCGGTGACCGTTTTCGGCGTTGAGCGCCCGCACCCCGGTCATCGCGCCGTCGAGCGCGGCCCCGGCCTCCTTCAGCGCGGTGTGTTGCGTCGCCGTGAGCGCGCCGGTGAACGGCCCGGCGTCTGCCAGCGTCCGGAACACCTGCGCGAGCGCGCCGCCGAGATCGCTTGCCGAAATACCGTACACCATGTCGAGATTGTCGCCGACCCGCGCGCTGGTGCGAACGTCGCCATTGGTGAAATCCGCGCCTGGATCGGCGGACAGGTCCCGCAGCGTCGCGGGGGTGTACGGCTTCCCGCTCTGCCCGCCGCCGAAAAGCGGGACGCCGCCTTCCTCGGTGTTGAGCAGCGCGGAGAATTGCGCGAACGCACTTTCGATCGTGTCCTGCAATCCCGCGGTCTCGCCCGTCCCCTGCGCGGTGAGCAGGCTTTGCTGGAGGTCGGTGCCGAGCGTGTCGATCCCGGTGATCGCCGTGTCATAGAGCGATAATGTGGTGCCGAGCTGTTTCGCGACGTTCGATTGCGCCTCGGCGCGCGCGAGCATCGAATGCGTCGTCAGCGTCCGTACCGCATCGGTGCCGAGCGCGGCGAGATCGTTCGCCTTCTTGCCCGACGCAAGCTGCGCCTGCGTCGCGGCGAGCCGCGCCTGGTTGCGCTGGATCGCGTCGGCGGTGAGGCGTTGCTGGGGAATGGTGGCGATGCGGGTCATGCGGTTACCTTTCAGCGGACCATGTCGAGCAGCGTGTCGTACATCGCGGTGACGGTGCTGATGACGCGCGCAGCGGCGGAATAACTGTTCTGCAGCACGACCATCTGCGACAGTTCCTCGTCGATGTTGACGCCCGAGAAGCTGTCGCGCCGATTGACCGCATCGTCGCGCCGCGCGGTCGCCTCGGTCAGCCGTGCGGTGGCGAGTGCGGCGCTGCTGCCCGCCCCGCCGAGCACGTGCGCGGCGAGGTGCTCGACCGAAACCGTGCCGGCGACCCCGAGGTCGAGCAGCTTGCCGTGCGCATCGGCATAGCCCGCCGCACCGGTGCGATCGGTGGTGCCAAGCGCGATTCCGCCCGGTGCCGCGCGCGTATCGAGCAGCGCGAGCGGCAGGCGACCCGAGTTGCCCTGGATATCGGGACGGATCTCGCCCGACTGGAGCACGCTGGCGCCTCCGGTGAGCCCCGCGATCATGGTAAAGCTGCGCCCGGTCCCGGCGCGATCGGTCGAATCGCCGGGAATGCTGAGCGTTGCGCCCGCGACATTGGGGTTGGCGGTGAACCGCATCCGCCCCGTCGCATCGAGCGCGACCTGACCGAACTGCCCGAGCGGACTGGCGTTGAGGCTGGAGAGGAGATCGCCGAACGTGCCGCCCGCTACCGGCGCCAGCGTATGCTGCGCGAGCAGCCGGCCAGCCCCGTCGCGCAGCATGAGTTGCGCGGTGCCGCCCGCGGCAAACCCGTGCGGGTCGCTTGCGGCGAACCCGCTCGGGATCGTCAGCCCGTCCGACCGGATCAGGTCGTTCATCCCGAATACCTGCGACAGCCCGACCCCCGCGCGCTGCGCCGGGGTCGCTGGGTCCTGCCCGATCGCGACCCCGGTGCCCGGCGTGGTCGCCGACAGGGTCAGCCGCCCGCCCGCAAAGCTCGCGCTCGCCTTGCCGCCGAGCCCGGCGTTGATCGCGGTGACCATGTCCCCGACGGTCGCGGTCGGCCCCATCGCGTCGAAATCGAGCGTGGTGGACGCGATCAGCTTGCCTGCGGTGTCGGTCACCGCGACGGTTGCCTTGCCGGTGAAGCCGATTCGGTCCCCTGCCGCCAGCGGCGTGACCGCGCCGACCAGTTGCGCGGGCGGCGGCATCGCGGTCGCGGCGTTCGAGGCGGCGTTGAGCGATTGCGCGAGGCCGGTGAACAGGCTCCCGAGCTGATCGCGAAACCCCGGAATCGTCCGGTCGCGCAGGTCGAGCAGCGCGCCGAGCTTGCCGCCGACCGCGGCATTGTCGACCCGGTCGCCGGTCGCGACGCCGGGAAGCCCGGCGGAATCGGCGAAGCGGATGTCGATCCCGGGATAGGCCGGTTGCGCCGCGCCCGCCGCGCCATTGCCCGCGTTCGGGTAGGACAGCAGTCGCAGTCGCTGGTCGAGCAACGGTGCGCCGCTTGCGGTCTCGATCGTGACCCGGCCATCGGGCTGGTCGCGGATGGTCACGCCGATCAGCCCGCTCAGATCCTGGAGCGCAAGCATCCGCTGGTCTGACAGTCCCGACGAACTCCGCCCCAACCCGTCGAGCCGCGACACCGCGTCGTTGAGCGTGCTGATCTGCGTCAGCAGCGCATTGGCGCGCGACACCGTGTCGCCGATCTCGGCGTCGGCATCGGCGGACAGCGACGCCGCATCGCGGTCGACCTGTTGCAGCGAGCTGATCGCATCGCTGGTCCGCGCAACGAACGCGTCGGCATTCTGCGGGACCGCGAGCGACCCGGTCAGCGTTACCCCCGCGCTGGCGATCGCGTCGAGTTGCGCGGTGAGGCTCGATTCCGTCCCCGGCGCGCCGAGCGTCGCCTGGAGCCGGTCGAGATACCCCGCGGTCGTTTCCGCCGCGCCGACGTCGCCCGCACGGCGATAGCTCGCCGCCTCGAGGAACCGGTCCGCGACGCGCGTCGCCTCGCCGACGACGACCCCGCTCACCCGCCCGCCAACGACGTTGGTCGAGACGGTCAGCCGTTCGCGCGCATAGCCGGCGGTGCCGACGTTCGCGATGTTGGTCGATACGACTCGCAACCCCGCCTGCGCGGCGTTGAGCCCCGACATCGCGGAGCCGAGGATATCACTGAGCGCCATATCGCCTGCCCTTTCGTCGCGCGCCGCTGACCTTCGAGTCGCTTTGTTCGCGTTCGGTTTCGCCCGCGGGGGGCGATTTTTGCCGAGATCCGTGTCGGAAGGGTGTCGCCGTCTTCCTCCCCGCGGGAAGGAGGCGGTGAATCAACCCCATTCCGGTTGATTGCTTACATCACCGCTTCAGGTTGCTGACTTCCTGCAACATGTCGTCGACCGTCGTGATGATCTTGGACGACGCGCTATACGCGCGCTGGAACCGGATCATGTTGCTGAACTCTTGTGCGAGATCGACCGTCGACGCCTCGAGCGTGCTCGCGCGGATCGTCCCCGCGCCGAGTGCGCCGGGCTTGTTGATCGCGTAATTGCCCGACGCGTCGGACATCAGGAACGCGTTGCCCGACATGCGCGTCAGCCCGTCGGCATTGGGGAAGGTCGCGACCGGGAGCTGGAACACTTTCCGCGCGATGCCATTCTCGAACACCGCACTGACGGTGCCGCTGTCCGACACCTGGACCGAGGCAATGTTGCCGAGCATCCCGCCGTTGACGCTCGAGGTGATCAGTGCGGATTCCGAACCGAACTGGGTCAGCCCGCTCAGGCTCCCGTTGCCGCCGATCCCAAGCGTGATCGGATCGGACGCTGCACCGTTGGTCCAGCCGGGCGTCAGTGGCCCGAACATCTCGGAGGTGTAAACCGCGGGATCGTTGATGATGCTGCCATCGGGGTTGAAGCGGATTTCGCCGCTCGCCAGCACCCCGCCGGTCGCGGTGACTTCGGCGGGGTCGGCATAGATCTCGCCGTGCCACGCGTTGGGGCCGGTCTTGACGAACCCCATCGTCACGCGGTGCGTGCCGCCCTGCGCGTCATAGACGTCGATCGCGCGGGTGAATTGCGGGGCAAGCCTGCCGCTTGCGATATCGCCGCGCGTGACCGGGCCGGCGACCGCGGTGGCGCTCGACTGGAGGTTGGCGCGCAGCTCGACGCTGTTGGTCGCCATCGCGGTGCCGGTGAGATCGTTGAGCCGGATCGGTTCGAGCGCGGCGACATTGCCGGTATTGTTGAACGCGCCGCTGTTGTCGAGCCGCCAGCCCTGCAGATAGAACCCTGCGGTGTTGCGCAGGAAACCCGCGGTATCGGGCTTGAACGACCCCGCGCGCGTAAAGGCGACCGTGTCGCTCGCCCCCAGCCCGGTGCGCGTGACGAAGAAGCCGCCGCCCTCGATCCCGAGATCAGTCGTGTTGCTCGACGCCTGGAGCAGCCCCTGCTTCGAGATCAGCGCCTGCGGTCGCGCCGACACGCCGCCCGCCGAATAGGTGGTGCGCGAGCGGCCATCGGTGACCAGCGTGCTGAACTGCGTATCGGTGCCCTTGTAGCCGATCGTGTTGATGTTGGTGATGTTGTCGGCAACCGCGGCCATTGCGGCGGACTCGGCGCCGAGGCCCGAAACGCCAGCGTATAAAGCGGAATAAAGGCTCAACCGGGGTCTCCCACGTCACAGGTGCCAGGCCCGCGCCAGGCATATCGCCTGCATCATAGGAAGCCGCCGCATCTGCCGGGCGCGGCCCGGACCAAAAGGTGAGCGCCGGTGTCTAATCCTGCCGCATGCGCCCGGAGGAACCTGCGCCCGGCTATAAAACGCGAACATCACAGAAGGGATCGCGCGATGGGCCGCTATGCTCTGGACGACGGCGAGACGTTGATCGTCAACGGCGCCACGCTGCGTGCGCCATTCGCCTGCGACCTGCTGGTCGACCCGGGCGCGACCGTGCTGCGCGGAGACGATCTGATGACGCCCGAACAGGCGATCACCCCCGCACGGCGGTTGTATGTCGCGTGTCTCGCCGCTTACTGCGGCCGCGACGTCGTGGCGCAGCATAATCTGATCATCGCCGAGCTGCAGGTCGTGCTCGCCGGGCAGACCGACGATGCGGCGCGCGCGGTCAGCGTACGCTTTGCCAATGCGGTCGCGGCGTGTGACTATGTGCGCGGTCTCGCCGAATGCCGGACGCTGATCGCGCAGGAAGACGGGCCGCGCGCCGCGATGCTCGCGGCCTGACGCACGGTGCAGTCGCTCGCCTCCGCCACTCGCGCGCTTGCCGCCGCGTCGCCCGACCAGCGGTATGGCCGGGTCGTTTCGGTGCAGGGCGCGCTGATCGAGATCGACGGGCTCGCCGGCGCGGCACAGATCGGGTCGCGGATCGCGCTCGACACCAGTGCCGGCCGGATCGCCGCCGAAGTCACCGGAATCCAGTCGGGTCGCGCGCAATGCCTGCCGTTCCGCGATCCGCACGGGCTGATGTCCGGCACGCGCGCGTGGCTCGAGGACGGGGCGTTCGCGGTGCGGCCGTCGGCGCAGTGGCTCGGGCGGATGATCGACGGGCTCGGCCGCCCGATCGACGGGCTCGGCGCGCTTCCCGGCGGGGGCGATCCGCAACCGATCAAGGCATCCCCGCCGCCCGCTGCGGTGCGCGCGCGGGTCGGCGCTCGGATCGAGACGGGAGTGCGCGCGCTCGACCTGTTCGTGCCCTTGTGCAGCGGGCAGCGGCTCGGGCTGTTCGCGGGGTCGGGGGTCGGCAAGTCGGTGCTGCTGTCGATGCTTGCGCGCTGGACCGCGTGCGATGTCGCGGTGATCGGGCTGATCGGCGAGCGCGGGCGCGAGGTACAGGAATTCGTCACCGACGATCTCGGGCCAGAGGGGCTTGCACGCAGCGTCGTCGTCGTCGCGACCTCGGACGAACCCGCGCTGATGCGACGGCAGGCGGCGTGGACCACGCTCGCGATCGCCGAGCATTTCCGCGACAAGGGGCTCAACGTGCTGTGCCTGATGGATTCGGTCACGCGCTTCGCGATGGCGCAGCGCGAGATCGGACTCGCCAATGGCGAACCCCCCGCGACGCGCGGCTATACCCCGACCGTCTTCGCCGAACTGCCGCGGCTGCTGGAACGCGCCGGGCCGGGGTTGCCGGGGCAGGGAACGATTACCGGCGTCTTCACCGTGCTGGTCGACGGCGACGATCACAACGAACCCGTCGCGGATGCGGTGCGCGGAATCCTCGACGGGCACGTCGTCATCACCCGCAAGATCGCCGAGCGCGGGCGCTATCCTGCGATCGACCTGCTCAAGTCGGTCTCGCGCACGCTGCCGCACTGCCTGTCGGACGAGCATAACGGCATTCGCCTCGCCGCGCGGCAGGTGCTCGCGCTGCATGGCGACATGGAGGAGATCGTCCGGCTCGGTGCCTATACCGCGGGGGCGAACCCCAAGGTCGATCGCGCGATCCGGATCGCGCCACAGATCGAGACGCTGCTGACGCAGACCCGGCAGGATCGCGGCGATGCCGCAGACGCTTTCGCCGCAATGGCACAGTTGATGGAGAGCACCGATGCAGACTCCCTATGACGCAGCCTTGCGCGCGCTCGACCGCGAGATGGATGCGCTGACCCAGTTGATCGCCGCTTCCGCATCGCGGCTCGAGGAAGCGCGCGCGCTCCACCATGCGCTGGTCGAGAAGATCGCGGCGGAAACCCGGCTTGCCGCCGACGACCGGCTGCTGATCGCGGATCCGTACCTCGCCCGCGCGCGCGGCGACCGCGCGGCGCGTGCCGCCGAAGCCGATGCCGCGGCGATAGAACTCGATCGGCTGCGTCAGCGCGCAGCGCGGCAATATGCGACGATCCGCGCGGTCGAGACCGTTGCCGACCAGTTCCGCACCGAAGCGCAGCGGAGCGAAGACCGGCAGCAGCAGGCGCTGGTCGACGACATGACCGCGGTCCGCTTCGTCCGGTTGCGCAGGTCCACGCGAAGTACGCCGCAATGATCCCGTCGCTTGACGCCGCGCGGCTCACCCCGACGCAGCGCGCCAACCTGATCGAAGCCGCCGCGCATGCGCAGGTGTCGGACCATCTGTGGCAGGCGGCGCTTGGGGCGAGTCCGTCGACCGCCGATTCCGTGCCGCCCGAATCCGCCGCGAACACCCCCGACCGGCTCGACCTCACGCAATTGCTCGCGCTGTTCGACGCACGGCGAGGGGGTGCCGCGCGACCGTCGCCGCTGGAGGCACTGGACGCGCTGGCGTCCGATCCCGCGACCTGTCCGCCTGGGGGCGACGCGACGACTCGTGCGCTCGGGCCGAACGCGGTCCATGCCGCGACGTTGCAGGCGGCGGCCGACCGCTCGGGCATTCCCGGTTCGGCGCTCGCCGCGATCGTTCAGGCGGAGGCGGCGAAGGATTCGGGCGGGCGGTGGAATTGCTACTCGCGTAACCCGCGATCGAGCGCGGCGGGGCTCGGGCAATTTCTCGGCGGGACGTGGCAATCGCTCGCGGAAAAACCCGGATCGTGGCTCAACGGCGTCGCGCAGGCGCGCGGCTGGCTCGACTCGTCCGGGCGTGTCCGTGCCGAGTCGAAGGCGGCGGTGCTCGCGCTCCGCTACGATCCGACCGCCGCGATCCAGACGATCGCGGATTATGCGCGGAGCAACCTCGACACGTTGCGCCGCGCGGGCGTCGCGGTCGGCACCGATCCCGCTGCGGTCGCCCGCTCGGCCTATCTCGGGCATCACCTCGGCCCCGGCGACATGGTGCGTTTCTTCAAGGGCGGGCTCGACGACGGGCGTGCACGCACGTTGCTCGCCGCGCAAATCGGTCACAGCGGGGCAGGGCGCGCCATTGCGGCAAGCGGCGACGCCCGCGCCGCGCACCGTGCGTGGCTGACTGCCTATGTTGCCCGAAACGTCCAGCCTCAGCGCTTCGCCTGATCGTTAACCCACCGCGGAATCCTGGTCATCCTATAGGATGGATACCCTCCCGTTAACCATCAGAACAGCTGCAATTCCATGTATATACCAGTGACCGATGCCAGGTTCATCGGGAAAGTACGTATAGGAGGTTTATGATCCCGTTAGAGCCGCGATCGGCATGGTCGCTGCAACGGGAACAGCAACGGTGCCGCTCCCGATCGTCCTTTGGGGGATCACATGTCCAAGACCACCATCGCGCTGGAAGCCGCCGTCGCCGACGTCATCGCCAACCGCCCGGCTGCCGGTGCGACCCCGACGATGCGGCAGCGCATCCTCGCCGACCGTGCGTTCGCGGCGGTGCTCAAGATCATCGCGCCGCGCATCCGCCACTTCATCCGCCAATATGGGCTGACCGCGCATTGGGACGATGCCGAGCAGTGCTGCGCGATCGGCGTCCACCGCGCGATCGAGGCGTATGACCCCGCGCGCGCGCAGTTCACCACCTTCGTCAACTGGCAGTTGCGTGGCGAATTGCAGAGCCTGCGCTTCCGCCTGATGACCGACCAGCGCCAGTCCGCGCGAAAGGTCGAGGCGACCACCGTCTCGCTTCATGCCGCCACGCTCGGTCCCGATGGCGAGGCGACCTCGCTCGAGGCAATGATCGAGGACGAGGCCGCGCTCGACCGGACCGAGGCCGGGGTCGACGGGATGATGGCGGACGACCTGCGCACCGCGCTGCTCGACGCCTATGTCGCGCACTTGCGGCAGGTCGGGGTCGACCAGCTCAAGCGCAAGGCGCGGGGCGTCCGTTCGGTCCATGTCGACGAGCCGTCGCTCCCGCGTTTCCGTGCAAAGCCGTCGACCCCCGATCCGGCGGACCTTGCCGACCTCGAGGCGCGCATCGCGACGCAGCGTGCGATGGTCGAGCGCCGGCTGCGCGACGATGCGCCGGGCGGCGAGGACAGCGAGACCTGCCCGATCGAACGCGAACGCATGCGGCAGGTCGCCAAGCGCGCCGCCCGCGTCGTCGCCGAGATCGCGACCAGCGACCCGCGCTTCGCTGGGTTCGCCGACCGGCGCAAGCCGCAGCCGCGGCGGCGCAAGACCGATCACGGCGCGGCCGAGACGTCGATTCTCCCCGATGCGCGCGCGCCGCACAACGCGCTGGCCCGCGTGATCGTGCTCGATCCCGCCGCGGTCGAGGCGATCGAGGCGCGCGATGCGATCGGGGTGTCGCCCGATCCGCTGCGCGGTCCGAAGCGGGCGCATGGCTTCGTCGCGCTCAGCAGCGATCGGCTGCAGTGATGGCAACTGTTCTGCCCCCCCGAACCGCCGTTCCCGGTCGCGACGATCCGGGTGCATCCCTGTGCGAGACGGTGCCGTATCGCGACACGCTGCTCGATACGGTTGCCGCGAATTTCAGCCATGCGATCCAGGCGTTGCTCGATGCCCCCGATGGCCCGGATGCCGTGAGCAGCCCGCTGCTGATCGCCGCCGCACACGATTCCGCGCATCGTGGCGTCCATCTGCGCTGCTGGGACCGGCAGCTTCGCGAAAGCGACCTGCTGCTCGACCCGAACCGTCGTCGCGATCGCGAGATCGCCCGGCATGCCACGATGCTGCTGGATATAGTGCGCAATCGCTGGCCCGTCGCGGCGCGTCCCGGGCGGATCGGCATCGTCGGTGACGGTACCGGCGTGGCGCTTGCGCCGGAAGATCCCTGGCCGCTGGCCGAGGGATGGATCGACCGCCGGCTCGCCAATCCGCGCGGACTGGTCGCGCTCAAGCGCTTTTCGCCCGATGGCGGGCTCGCCATGCTGCGCATGCCCCGCCGCAGTCGCGGTTCCGCCCATTGACTGGCTAATCGTAGATTTACCGGTCCTGCCCCGCCGCCTATGGTCTCGATGGGGTATGCGCGACAACGTGGCATAAGAGCGAGGTGGTTCAGTTTGGCAGACGCAGCGATCACGTCTGGCGCGCGGCGTGCCTCGCCGGTTGATCCGTTCCGCGCGATCGTCTTTCCCAATCGCGTCCGCGAATGGCGACAGCGTGCCGGATTTGCCCGGCTGTTGCCTTTTGCCGCGCGGATCGCGGACATTCCCTATATCCGCCTGTCCAAGATCGAGCGTGGCGAGGTCGTGCCGCGGGCGCACGAACTCCGCCGGATCGCAGCGATGCTCGGGATCCGGCCCGAGGATCTGCTGCTGGACCTTGAGGCACCGCATTTCTCGATCGAGCGTTGGGCGACGCCGTTCAACGACCGGCGCGCGCCGGATCACTCGGAAGAAGCCTTCGCGCTTGAGCTTGCCGCCGCGATCCGCTTGCGCCGGCAGGGGGATCGGTCGCTGACCATCGCCGCGATCGAGCGCAGCTTCGGGATCGCGCCGGTCACGCTGTCGCGGATCGAGAATGCGCAGCGCCTGTTCGCCCGCTGGAACGCGACCACCCAGGCCGCGATCTTCGCGTTGCTCGAAGTGCGCGACGAGCCCGCGCTGCGCGCCGCGCTCGCGACGATGGCGCACGAGGGCGTGCTCGCGCCGATGATCGCGGCGATGCAAAATCCGGACGCGCGCCGCGAACGCATGCGGCAAAGGCTGGTCGCGTTGCGGGCCGAACTCGCCGGTCCGAACGGCGGCGTCCCGGAGCCCGACGCCCGCCCGGAACCCGGCCTGCGCCGGCTCGCGGTGTTCGGTGCGGCGGTCGGCGAGGGGCGGGTCGCGCGGACCCCGACCGCCATCACGATCGCCGACAGCAGTGGCGCGGGCGCACGCGCCTTCGCCTTGCGGGTCTGTCGCGCGACGCTTGGCGGCGGCTTGCCCGGCAACGCGATCGTGATCGTTGATCCCGATCGCTATCCGGTCGCTGGCGGACTGGCGGTCGTCCGGGAGCATGACGCGGCGCCGGATGGCGCTGCGATGCCCGACGGAAAGGCGATCGAGAATTATCGGATCGTCGCGGTAACGGTGGACCGCGATGGTCGCCTGTTCGGCTACAGCACGACCCCGGCCGTCGAATTTCCGCTCGATGCGCGACCATCCGAAGATCTCGGCGCGATCGTCGCCGCATATTTCGTGTAGCACGCGCGGCGCATGCCGTTCGATCCGTTCGTCACGATGTATTGCGTTTCGTAACCAGTCGTCGCTTACTGTCGTCGCCGAACGAACGACCTTCTGGCCGGGCAGGAGCATAGTGCCGAACCGCGTTGCCGCAGACACCGCCCGCCGGTTGAGCCTGCTTGCCAGTCTGCTCGTCTGCGCGGGCAGCACCGCGACGGTCCTGCTGGGATGGTCGCTGCGGATCCCCGTGCTGCTCGATTACGGCCAGGCCGGACCGGTCGCCGACCCCGCCGAGATCGTCGCGCTCCTGCTCGTCTGCATCGGTCTTACCGCTGCGCGGCGTCCGACGCCGGCGTGGCTGGTCGCGGTGTTGCTGCTCGTTCCGGCGCTGGTCGCGGCGGGCACGCTGCTTCTCCATGCCGGCGCGATGCGGTCCGGCGGACCCGCTGGGGGGATGGCGGCCATACTCGGGTTGCTGGTGATGAGCACGGCGTTGCTGCGGTTGCGCCGGGTCGATCTGTTGCGGGTCGCCTCGCTCACCGCCGCGCTGGCGGGCAGCTTCGCTGTCCTGGCACTGGCGGCGACGTTGCATGCGCGCGATGCGCAGACGGTGCCGTCCGGGGTCGACATCGCGCTGCCGACCGTGATCGCTGCGACGGTGCTGGCGGTGGCGCTCCTGATCGAGTCCTGCGGCGCGGCGCTCGACACGCTTGCATCGCCGGATACGGCGGGGTGGCGCAATCTGCCTCTCGTGCTTCCTGCAATTCTCGTCACGCCCGCACTGATCGTGGTGCTGCAGGGGCTGGTGTTCCCGGCGCTGCCCGATCCCATGCAATTGACGTCGGTCGTGCCGCTGGACACGTTGATCCTCGGCGCGGTCGTGTGGTGGCTGATCACCGGGCTGGTCGCCGAGCGGATGGCCACCCGCGCGCTGGCGCGGGCGCTCGACAATGGCCCGATCGCGATGATCGATTCCGCCGGGACGATCGTCCACTGGTCGCGCGGGTGCGAGGATCTGTACGGATGGAGCGCCGATGTCGCGATCGGGCAGAACAAATATGCCTTGCTCAAGTCGCGCAAGCGCGACGGGGGACCCATGCTCCGTCCAGCCGCGGGCGATCAGCATGGCGGGGTCGAACTGATCGAACAGCATCGCGACGGTCGCGAATTGCGCGTGCTCGAACTCGCGCGCGGCGGCGACACCGCCAGCACGCTGACGGTCCTGTCGCTGAGCGACATCACCGCGCGCGCCGCCGCCGAACGCGCGCTGGAAGACAGCGAGGCGCGGCTGCTGCTGGCCACGGAAGCGCATGCGATCGGCGTGTTTGAATGGGATACGCGCAGCAACGCGATCCACTGGGTCGGCAATACCGAACTGTTGCCGGGTAATCCGCGCGGTACGATCAGCGACTATGACAGTTGGGCGGCGGATGTCTTTCCCGAGGATCGCAAGGCGATCGAGACGCGGATCGCGGCGGCGGTCTGGGCGCGCGCGGACCGTTTCTCGTTCGGCTACCGGATTCGCGGTCAGGGTGGGGAGGTCCGCTCGATCGAGGGGTCGGCGCGCTGCTTCTACAATGCGGACGGTCAGCTCGATCGCACGATCGGGGTCAATATCGACGTGACCGAGCGCGTCGCCAACGAAAGCCAGCTCGCCGCGCGCGAGGCGCAATTGCGCTCGGTGCTGGAGACCGTGCCCGATGCGATGATCGTGATCGACGAGGCCGGTGCCATCCTCACCTTCAGCCCCGCCGCCGAACATCTGTTCGGCTATGCCGCACGCGAGGCGGTGGGCAGGAACGTGGCGATGCTGATGCCGCGCGAGCACGGCGGGCGCCACGACGACTATCTTCGCCGCTATCTCGAGACCGGGACGACGCGAGTCATCGACCGCACCCGCATCCTGACCGCACGCCGCGCCGATGGCCGCGAATTGCCGATCGAACTGCGCGTCGGCGAGGCGCGCTATGGCGGGGTGCGGGTGTTCACGGGGTTCGTCCGCGATATTTCCGAACGGCTCGAGAATGAGGAGCGGCTCGCCTCGCTGCGCAGCGAGCTGACACATGTCGGACGGCTCAATGCGATGGGGGAACTCGCGGCCGGTCTCGCGCACGAGATCAACCAGCCGCTCACCGCGATCGCCAATTATCTCGCCGCCGCACGACGCGGGCTCGGCGATCACGCCGATAGCCCGCTGCGCGACCATATCGTCGCGGCGGGTGAGCAATCCCTGCGCGCGGGCGAGATCATCCGGCGGATGCGCGACTTCGCGTCGCGGCATGAAACCGACACGCGGGTCGAACCGGTCGAGGCCGCGATCCGCGCGGCGAGCGCGCTGGTGCTGGTCGGATACGATCGGCTCGACGTCGGCATCTGCTACGATCTCGCGCCCGATGCCGCGTACATGCTCGCGGACCGGATCCAGGTGCAGCAGGTGCTCGTCAACCTGCTGCGCAACAGCCTCGATGCGCTGTACACCATGCCAAAGGACCAGCGGCGTATCCGGGTCGCGACCCGGGCACTGGACCCGGACTGGATCGAGATCCGCGTATCCGACAGCGGCCCCGGCATCGCCGAGCCGATCCTGTCGCAACTGTACATGCCGTTCACCTCGACCAAGGGCGAAGCCGGGATGGGGATCGGCCTGTCGATCTGCCGCCGCATCGTCGAGGCGCATGGCGGGCGGCTGGTTGCTGAAAATTGTGCTGGGGGCGGCGCCGAATTCCGGTTTACCGTGCCTCGTATCGTCATCGAAACGGGGGACGGACAACCATGATGCGCAGTGTATATGTGGTCGACGACGACGATCCGGTACGGCTTTCGCTGCAGACCCTGTTGCAACATCTGCCTGGGTTGATCGTGCGGGGATTTCCGTCCGGCGATGCGTTTCTTGCCGCGATCGATCCGGTGGACCGCGGCGTCGTGCTGCTCGACTTCCACATGCCCGGCGCAACCGGGCTCGACGTGCTGCGGACGTTGCACGCGACGCACGACCGTTTCGCCACCGTCATGCTGACCGGGCGCGGCGATGTCGCCATCGCGGTTCAGGCGATGAAGGCGGGCGCGTTCGATTTCCTCGAAAAGCCGTATGATCCGGATCGGCTGATCGACGTCGTCGAGGCCGCCTTCAGCCGGTTCGAGCAGGACAGCGCGCGCAGTGCGCAGGTGGAAAGCGCACGCGCCCGGATCGCGAGCCTTTCGCCGCGCGAACGCGAGGTGTTGCTGGGGCTGATCGACGGGCGCGCGAACAAGGTGATCGCGCACGATCTCGACCTGTCGCCGCGCACGGTCGAGATCTACCGCGCGAACATGATGGAGAAGCTCGCGGTCGGCAGCCTGTCCGAAGCGTTGCGGCTGGCATTCGCGGCGGGGCTGGTCGAACCCGCCTGAGCGCGCTCAGGCGGCAAGCTGCTCGGCGGCGAGCCCGTCGAGGATCGTGCGGTTGACGCTGATCAGCGTGTCGATCGAGTCACGTCCTGCAACGACGTGGCTGGTATGCCGGTCGACCCACAGCCCGAGCGAGATGATCCCCGCGCGAACCGCGTCGGGCAGCGCGTTGCCGGGCGCACCGCAGGCGGCGGCGAAGGTGCTCCACATCTCGCGGTTGCGATGCAGCACCGGCATCAGCTGCGCGCCACGCAGCCCGGCGTCGCGCGCCGCGATCATCTCGCCGATGATCTGCCCGACCAGGCGACGCTCGGTCGCACGCGGGGTTTCGACGATCGTCCGCGCGCGGCGATAGGCCTCGACCGACATGTACGCTCCTGCAGAAGGGGTTGGCCCCTTATTCTAGCTGCCTTGCAGGGCGTCCGGTCGCGCGCGTGCCGTCACGGGTAAAACATCGCCCCCGCAACCGCCGGTGCCGGGTGCGCTCTATAATCTGGCAGACCGCAGTTCGGCGGCTCTGACGGGGGAATGCACCGCACATGCTCAACGGCGTTGGTCTTGTCATCATTCTGGCCTGCGTCTTCGGGAGCTTCCTGATGAGCGGGGGCAAGATGGAGATCATCCTCGAGGCGCTGCCGCACGAGCTGATGGCGATCGCGGGGGCCGCGATCGGCGCGTTCATCGTGTCCAACCCGCTCGGCGTGGTGAAGCAGGCGGGCGCGGGGCTGCTGCGCGCGTTCAAGGGCAGCCGGTGGAAGGCGCAGGATTACCGGGACTTGCTGACGCTGCTGTTCGGCCTGCTCGTCACCTTCAAGAAAGGCGGCGCGACCGCGATCGAACCGCATCTCGACACGCCCGAGGAAAGCACGCTGTTCAACCGCTTCCCGCGGCTGCTCAAGGACCATCACCTGATCGAGTTCATCTGCGATTACCTGCGGATGATGACGGTCAATTTCGAGGACCCGCATCAGCTCGCCGAAGCGATGGAAAACGACATCGAGGCGCATCACCACCACGAACTCGGCCCGCAGCATGCGCTCCAGGCGATGGCGGACGGGCTTCCCGCGATCGGCATCGTCGCGGCGGTACTCGGCGTCATCAAGACGATGGGGTCGATCGACCAGCCGGTCGAGGTGCTCGGCGCGATGATCGGCGGCGCGCTGGTGGGGACGTTCCTCGGCGTGTTGCTCGCATACTGCCTGGTCGGCCCGCTCGCGACCAAGCTGCTCCAGGTGGTCGAGGCGGACGGCAAACCGTTCGTCATCGCCAAGACCGCCATCGTCGCGCACGCCCAGGGCCTGCCGACCCAGGTCGCGATCGAGATCGCGCGCCGTGCCACCCCGTCGGAGCATGCCCCGACGTTCCAGCAACTCGAGACCGCACTCGACGAGGCAAAAAATGACCTTAACGCTCAACCAGCCTGATCCCGGGAGCGCGGTGGACACGATCCATCTGCCCGCGCACGGCACCACCGTCACCGCCGAGGACCTCAAGGTCCGGCTCGTCCTCGCCGCCGATTTCGGCGAGCGCGTCCAAGTGGATGCGAGCGGCGTCGAAAGCGTCGGTCAGGCGGTGCTCCAGCTGCTGATCGCCGCGCGCAACGATGCGGAGGCGGCCGGCCGCCCCTTCGCCATCATCAACCCCAGCCCTTCCTTCACCGCGCGTGTCACAGGGCTTGGCCTCAATCACACCCTGGCGGTTCCCGCCGTGGAGGACGTTGAATCGTGAGCAAACTGATTTTGACCGTCGATGATTCCGCCAGCATGCGGATGCTGCTGAAAACCTCGCTGACCGCGCAGGGCTTCACCATCGAATCCGCCAATGACGGGGTCCACGGGCTCGAACGGATGCACGAAGTGCAGCCCGACCTGCTGATTACCGACATCAACATGCCCGAGATGGACGGCTTCGAGCTGATCGAGGCGGTGCGCGCGCTGCCGCAGTTCCGCGGCACGCCGATCCTCGTGCTGTCGACCGAATTCTCGGACGAGAAGAAGGCGCGCGCGCGCTCGGCCGGCGCGACCGGCTGGATCACCAAGCCGTTCGAGGCGGCCAAACTGGGAGCGGCGATCCGCCGGGTGTGCCCATGAGCGACGAACTCGACGAAATCCAGGCGATCTTCTTTGAAGAATGCACCGAAGGATTGCTCGCGGCCGAACAGGGGCTTGCCGCGATGCAGGGGGGCGACACCTCCCCCAAGACGATCGCCAGCGTGTTCCGCGCGATCCATTCGATCAAGGGCGGTGCGGGCGCGTTCGGCCATGCCGCGCTGACCGCGTTCGCGCATCGCTTCGAGAATGTCCTCGACGAGATCCGCGCGGGGCGGATCGCGCCGTCGCCGGGCGTGATCGCGGTGATGCTCGGCGCGTTCGACAAAGTGTCGGATCATGTCGCCGCCGCGCAAGGGACGATCGGCCTGCCCGACGATACGGCGTCGCTTGCCGCGCTCGAGGCGATCCTCGCCAACCCGGGTGGGGATCCCGCGCCGGTCGCCGCACCCGCGCCCGTGCCCGAACCGGTGCCCGTCCCGGCACCCGTCCCGGCACCCGAGATCGACCCGTTCGGGTTTGAACCCGTCGCGGTCGCGATCGAGGACTTTTCGGACGACGCGGCCGAAGCGCCGTCGTCCGGCGAACCCGAATGGACGATCGTCTTCGCCCCCTCGCGCGATGCGATGGCGAATGGGGCCGAGCCGGTGTTCGTCATCCGCGAGCTCGAGGAACTCGGTGGCCGGGTCAGCGACGTCGATGCCACCATGCTTCCGCCGCTGCGCGACCTCGATCCCGAGCAATCCTATTTGCGCTGGACGCTCAAGCTCCCCGGCTGCGTGACCGAGGACCAGATCGGCGACTGTTTCGATTTCGTCGCGCCCGATTCGGGGATCGACATCACGCGCGACGCGGGCGCCATGCCGGTCGCGCCGCATCCCGTGGTCGAACCCGTCGCCGAAACCCTCGCGCCGCTGCGCGAACCCGGCGCGATCCACGACCTTCTCCACCGCGTCGAAGTCGCCTCGCCCGCGATCATCGCGGCGGCGGCAGCGAATGCCGCTGCCACCTCGTCGCCGGGGGTGACACCGCCGGAGACCCGCGCTGCCGACGCCGGATCGCAGACGATCCGGGTCGATCTCCACAAGCTCGACATGCTGCTCAACCTCGTCGGGGAACTCGTCATCCGCGGGTCGATCCTGTCGGATCGCCTGTCGCCCGCCGATCAGCAGCGCGTCGAACTCCCGGAACAGGCGCGGCTCACCCGAGAGATCCAGGATACGGTGATGTCGTTGCGCGCGCAGCCGATCCGCCAGGCGTTCAACCGCGTGCCCCGCATGCTCCGCGACCTCACCGCCGAGACCGGCAAGCAGGTCGTGCTCGAGACGCAGGGCGAAACGACCGAGGTCGACAAGGGCGTGATCGAGAAGATCGGAGAACCGCTGACGCATCTCATCCGCAACGCGGTCGACCACGGGATCGAGCTTCCCGAGGAACGGCTCCTTGCCGGCAAGCCCGCGCAGGGGACGATCCGGCTTTCCGCTGCCCAGAAGGGCGCACGGATCGTCGTGACCGTGGCGGACGACGGCCGCGGGATCGACCGCGCGCGGGTCCGCGCCAAGGCGGTCGAAAAGGGGATGATCGCGCCCGACACGGTTCTGTCGGACGAGGAGATCGATCAGCTCATCTGCGCACCCGGCTTCTCCACCGCGAACACCGTCTCGAACATCTCGGGGCGCGGCGTCGGGATGGATGTGGTCCGCTCGAACGTCGAGGCGCTTGGCGGCCGGGTCGACATCAGTTCGGTCCCCGGGCGCGGCACGACCTTCACGCTGGTGCTGCCGCTGACGCTCGCGATCCTCGACGGGATGGTGGTGCGGCTTGCCGGGCAGCGCTTCGTCCTTCCGCTCGCGCATGTCGTCGAGGCGATCCGCCCGGAACCCGGCCAGATCCGCGCGACGACGCCGGGGAGTGAAGTGATCGAGGTGCGCGGGACGTATCTCCCGGTCCGTCGCCTGGCGCAGACCTTCGGCTTGCCCGATGACAATCCGCTGCTCCCCGAGGATTCGCTCGTCATCATCGTCGAAAGCGAGACCGCGGGGAATGTCGGGCTGCTGGTCGATACGATCGACGATCGCCGCGAGGTGGTGATCAAGAGCCTCGAGCAGAATCTCCACCCGATCCGCGGGCTCGGCGGCGCGACCATTCTCGGTGACGGCTCGATCGCGCTCATTCTCGACGTCGAGGCGCTGGTCGCGCCCGTCACCGCCCTTTCCCGCACCCTGGCACGAGGACTTGCCGCATGAAGACGACCGAAAACGCCGGCGAACTGAAGATGGTGACGTTCGCGCTCGGCCAGCAGACCTTTGGCATCGACATGCGCTCGCTGATCGAGATCCGCGAGTGGGCCGCCCCGACGCCGTTGCCCAGCGTCCCGAGCTATATCCTCGGCGTCACCAACCTGCGCGGGACCGTCGTCCCGATCGTCGGGCTGGCGGAACGGCTCGGCTGGACCCCGAGCGAGATCCACAGCCGTTCGTGCGTGCTCGTCGTCACCATCGCGGGCAAGCAGGCGGGGTTCCTCGTCGACGAGGTCAACGACATCGTCGGGATCCAGGAGGATTCGATCCAGCCCGCGCCCGACGTCGAGATCCAGGACACCAACGTCATCGCCGGGCTCGTCCAGATCACCACGCGCGGCAAGGACGGCGCCGATGCCGCGGCGACGATGGTGCTGCTGCTCGATCTCGACGCGCTGACCGTGGCGACCACCGCTGCCGCCGGGATCGTCCCTTGCGCGAATGCCCCGGTCGCCGACACCGCGCCGGTCGCGGGTGCGGCGCTGGCCATCGCCGCATGAGCACGCTCGGCCTCGCCCAGCCGCCGTCAGACCTGCTCGCGATCGATGCGATGCCGGTGCTGGGCGATGCCGAGTTCGCGGCGCTCGCGCGGATCATGCAGAGCGACGCGCGAATTCACCTGGCACCTGCCAAGAAAACGCTGGTCCATTCGCGCTTGTCGCGGCGGCTGCGCGAACACCGGCTCGACAGTTTCCGGGCGTATGTCGCGCTGGTCGAGCACGATGCCGAGGAACGTCGGCTGATGGTGACCGCGCTCACCACCAACCACACGCATTTCTTCCGCGAAAACCACCATTTCGAGCATTTTCGCGCAAACCTGCTCCCGCGCCTGCAGGCACGCCCGGCAAACCGTCCGATCCGCATCTGGTCGGCGGGCTGTTCGTCCGGGGAGGAGGTCTATTCGATCGCGATGACGTTGCTCGGTCCGACCGTGGGGGAGTCGCGGTGGACACAGGGGCGCGACATCAAGCTGCTCGCGACCGACCTGTCGCAACCCGTGGTCGAGGCGACGCGCGATGGCTGTTACACCGCGTCGGCGGTCGAGCCGATCCCGGAGGGGTATCGCAAGGCATGGCTGGTCAAGGACGAGGCGGGCTACCGGGTGGGCGACGCGGTCCGCAGACTGGTGACCGCGCGCGTCCTGAACCTGTTCGAGCCGTGGCCGATGACGCACAAATACGATGCGATCTTCTGTCGCAACGTGATGATCTATTTCGGTGACGACGCCAAGGCCGAGCTCGAGGCGCGGCTCGTCGACCAGCTCGCGCCCGACGGGTTCCTCTACATCGGCCATTCCGACCGGCTGATCGGTATCGCCGCCGAGCGGATGCGTGGCTGCGGGCAGACGATCTACAAACCCCGGGACGTCGCCTGATGAAGCGGACGCGCGTCCTGATCGTCGACGACAGCGCGGCGATGCGCATGGCGTTGTCGCGGATTCTCGCGTCCGACCCGCAGATCGAGGTCCTCGGGGCGGCGCCCGAGCCGCACACCGCGCGCGAGATGATCCGCGAGCTCAACCCCGACGTGCTGACGCTCGATGTCGAGATGCCCGGGATGGACGGGCTGTCGTTCCTCGAACGGATCATGCGGCTGCGCCCGATGCCGGTCGTCATGGTCTCGTCGCTGACCGCGGCGGGGGCGGAGACCACGGTCGATGCGTTGCGGCTCGGCGCGGTCGATTGCGTCGCCAAGCCGAGCGGCGGCCCGGCGGGGTGGCAGCAGGATGCAGCCTTGCTCTGCCAGACCGTTCGCGAGGCGGCGTCCTCGCGCGCGCGGCGGACGCATGTCCAGCGGCGCGCGACCGGCGGGGCGGGGCGCACGGGGTTTCGTCCGCGCGTGATCGCGATCGGCGCGTCGACCGGCGGGGTGGAGGCGCTGTTCCACATCCTCCCGCAATTCCCGGCGGATTGTCCGCCCGCGCTGGTCGTGCAGCACATGCCCGCCGCCTTTACCGCGAGTTTTGCGCGGCGGCTGGATCGCGACTGCGCGGTCACCGTGTGCGAAGCGACCGATGGCGCGCCGCTTCGTCCCGGAACCGTCTATATTGCTCCCGGGGGTACGCATCACATGATCCTCGACGGCGGGGTCACCGGCACGGTCCGGCTGGTCGCGCAGGACAAGGTCAACGGGCATCGCCCGTCGGCGGATCTGCTGTTCCGATCGGTCGCGCCGCTTGGCGGCAAGGCGGTCGGCGCGATCCTGACGGGGATGGGCGACGATGGCGCGCGCGGGCTGCTCGCGATGCGCCAGGCGGGGGCACGTACCTTCGGCCAGACGCGCGGGTGCTGCGTGGTCTGGGGAATGCCACGAGTTGCGCTGGAGATCGGCGCGGTCGATCAGGAAATCAGTCTGTCGCAAATGGCCGGCACGATTCTCGCCGCCTGCCGCGACGGACAGCAAAGGGAGCCATAAATGCCTGCCGCGTCAGCAATCAAGGTCATGGTGGTCGATGACCAGGCAAGCATGCGCGCGATGATTCGCCGTGCGCTCCAGGATTTCGGCTTCAAGGACATTCGCGACAAGGGCGCGGCGGCGGAGGCGTTCGCCGCGATCAAGTCCGACCGCGTCCATCTCGTCATCTCGGATTACAACATGCCCGACATGGACGGGATCGACCTGTTGCGCGCGATCCGCACCGATGACGTGCTCGCCAAGACCGTGTTCATCATGCTGACCGGCTCGTCCGATCGCGAGATCGTCCAGCAGGCAGCCGCGCTCGGGGTCAACAACTACCTCGTCAAGCCGTTCGCCCCCGCCGCGCTCAAGGAGAAGATCGAGCGCGTCTTCGGGGCCCTGACATGAGCGCGGTGGCGACGCGCCGCATCCCGATCATCGAGGGCGAGAACGCCGTTACCGGGGAAGCGGGCACGGTGATCTCGACCGTGCTGGGATCGTGCATCGCGGTCTGCCTCCACGATGCCGAGGCGCGACTGGGGGGCATGAACCATTTCCTGCTGGGCGAGCCGCAGCAAGACCATCAGCTCAGCGACATCGACCTGCAACGGTACGGCGTTCATGCGATGGAACTGCTGATCAACGCGACGATGAAGGCGGGCGGGCAGCGCAGCCGGCTTCGCGCGAACCTGTACGGCGGCGCGAACATCATCGCCGGGCTCGGCGGGATCGGCACCGCCAACGCCGCTTTCGCCAGGCGCTTCCTCGAGACCGAGGGAATTGCGATCGGCCAGGCCGACACCGGCGGGACGCTCGCGCGCAAGCTCGAATTCCGGCCGTATGACGGCAAGATCCGCTGCAAGTCGGTCGTCGACCGCCCGCTGCCGCCCCCCGCCGCGCCCCGCCTCCCGGTGGGTAGCGGCGAAATCGAACTCTTCTGATGGGAAGGCCGATGACCCGCTCCGCCACTTGCCCCGTTACGGCAGACGTCAGCACAGCGCTGTACGCCGCGATCGCGAGCGAATTGCGGCGTGTCCGCGAACGCGTCGAGACGCTGGCGGAGGCGCTCGTCGGCGATGCCTATTTCGTCGAGACCTATCTCGAGCAGCTCCAGGCGTTCGACATGATCGTCCAGTCGACCGACGAACATGCCGCGGTGCTCGACCGGCTTGCGCAGGGGATGGACGTCCACGCCGCGATCGCGCCGGTGCGGCTCGGCTGCGTCCACGAACGGCTCCGCACCGCCGTGGCGCGGGGCTGAGCGCGATGGCGAGCCACGCCCCCAATGCGCGCCCGATCGTCATCCGCAAGATCAAGAAGTCGGCGGCGGCGCATCACGGCGGCGCCTGGAAGGTCGCCTATGCCGACTTCGTCACGGCGATGATGGCGTTCTTCATGCTGCTGTGGCTGATCAGCAACCCCGACAAGCAGCGGCTCAAGGGCCTCGCCGAATATTTCTCGCCCTCGCCGCCGAGCACGGCGGCGTCGGGGTTCGGCGAAAGCCCGGGCGAGCGCCCCGGCAACGGCGGCTATGCGCGCAAGATGGATGCGGATTCGGCGAAGGCGAGCGGCGTCCCCGCGATGCAGGCGCAGACCGCCGGCGTCGCACGCGGCGGTTCCGCCAACGTCCCCGATGCGTCGCTCCGCGTGCTCGCGCAGGAATTGAAGGTGGCGCTCGACACGCTCCCCCCCGCCGACACGGCTGCGGCGAGCAAGGTCGAGAGCGACGGCGAGACGCTGCGGATCACGCTGATGGACACCGCCAACCGCCCGATGTTCCAGGGCGGCACCGCGCGGCTCAACGCCTTTGCACAGGGCCGTCTCGCGACGATCGCGGGCAAGCTCGCCAGATCGGGGGCACGACTGACGATCGAGGGGCATACCGACGGCGCGGGCGGGCAGACCGAGGCGAACTGGCGGTTGTCGGGCGAGCGCGCGCTCGCGGCGCGCGCGGTGCTGCTGGCGCGCGGGCTCACGCCTGACCGGATCGCGGGCGTCGTCGCGATGGCGGCAACCGAGCCGGTCTATCCCGACCAGCCCGACCGCCCCGAAAACCGCCGCATCACGCTGGTCGTCAAGGGGGAGAAGCCCGCGCTGCCGACCGACGCCAGCTTCCGGTTCTGACCCGTGGGCAAGCTGTTGTTCCCGCTCGTCATCCTGCTGCTCGGCGCGGCGGTCGGCGGGGCGAGCGCGTTCGGCGTGCGCACCGTGCTCGGCCCGCCCGCGCCAGCCGGCAAGGTGGTGGCGGCGGCGGTCGAGACGACGCTCGTCCCGCTCCCGCGGATGACCGCGCCGCTGGTGCTCCCCGACGGCCGCCTCTCGGGCTATGCCGCGTTCGAGGAGCAGCTCGAGGTGCCCACCGCCGACGCCGCGCGCGTCACCGCGCAGCTCCCGTATCTCCAGCATGCGATCAACATGCGGACCTACCGTATTCCGCTTGCCGCAGGGCGCGATGGCGCGCTACCGAACATAGATGTGTTTCGACGTGTAACGCTGGAAGCAGCAACCGAAGCATTTGGCCGTGGCGTAGTACGGCGCGTAGCGGTGACGCAGGCCGTTCCTGCATGATGGCCACGAGGATCTCCTTATGAACGACCCCCAGGCGACGGTGACCGATCGGCGCAAGGCGCGCGACGACCGGCTCGTCACGACGCTGCTGCTCGGCCGCATCGTCGCGCCGCAGGGGGATACGGTGTGCCGGATCCGCAACCTGTCGCAGGGCGGTGCCAAGATCGAGATCCGCGCGCCGCTCGCGGTCGGGGATCGGGTCTCGGTCGAGCTGCGCGGGACGACGCTGGTCCCGGGAACGGTCGCCTGGGTGGCGGGCAACGCCGCCGGCGTCGCCTTCGCCGAACCGGTCGAGCGCGACACGCTGCTCGGTCATTCGGGGCAGGGCCGTTTCAAGCAACGCAGCCCGCGGCTCGAGGCGGATTGCCCGGCGATCCTGCGCGTCGCGGGCCACGCGCATTCCACGCGGCTGCTCGACATCGGGCAGCGCGGCGCGTGCATCGGCGGCGCGGGCAACCTCGCGCGTGACACCAACGTCCGGCTCGAAGCGGCCGGGCTTGGGCATATCGCCGCGGTCGTGCGCTGGTCGAAGCCGGACACGGTCGGGCTGTTCTTCCCCGAACCGATCCCGTTCGTGACGCTCTCCGCCTGGTCGCAGGACACCGCAACGCGCTTCTCCGCACGGGGGTAGGGCACTGTGTTTCTCTGCAGGAACACCGATGCCCTCCGCTCCCGTTCGTTTCGAGCATAGACGAGAAACCCGGCACAGCGCAGGTTTCTCGACTACGCTCGAAACGAACGGTGGGGGAGGGCGGAGCGACGACGGAAAGAGCGGAGGGACCCCCTCACCCCGTCCCGAAACTGCGCACCAGCGATCCCGCGACCAGCGCCCATCCGTCGACCAGCACGAAGAAGATGATCTTGCACGGCAAGGCGACCGTCGCGGGCGGGAGCATCATCATCCCCATCGCCATCAGCACCGCCGACACCGCCAGATCGATCACGAGAAACGGCAGCAGCAGCAGGAAGCCGATCTCGAACGCGCGGCGCAGCTCGGAAATCATGAACGCGGGCACCAGCGTCGCAAGCGGCACGTCCGCGCGTTTCGCGGCGGGTGTGCGCGACAGGCCGTTGAACAAGGCGACATCGTCGTCGCGCACCTGCCCGAGCATGAACGTGCGGAACGGCGCCGAGGTCGCGGCGAACGCGGCGGTCTCGGTCATCCTGCCTTCGGTATAGGGCTTTACCCCCGCTTCCCATGCCGCCTCGAAGGTCGGCGTCATCACGAACAGCGACAGGAACAGGGCGAGGCTGATGATCACCGGATTGGGCGGCACCCCCTGCGCGCCAAGCCCGGTACGGAGCAGCGACAGCGCCACGACGATCCGCGTGAACGAAGTGATCGTCATCAGGATGCCGGGCGCGAGGCTGAGCACGGTCAGCATCGCGACCAGCCCGATCGTCTTGCCGCTCATCGATCCGCCACCGCCGCCGAGCGACAGCGTCGCCTGCGCGAGCGCCTCGCCCGGAATCAGCAGCGCCGCGAGCGCAACGAGCAGCACCCGCTTACGCATCGGCCGTCGCCGCAACCAGTGCCCCGAAATCCGCCGCGTCGAAGGCTTCGACCACGACATGTCCCTCGGGCGCGATCAGCAGCAGATGCTCGCGCCCGTCGCGCCGCACCAGCACGAGGCTGCGACGCGGATCGACCGCGAGCCGCTCGACCAGCGCAAGCCGCCGTTCGGGTCGCGGCGCGAGGCCGATCCGCCCGGGCAGCCGCAGGTCGAACCGCCGCACCGCCCACAACGCCCCCGCCAGCCCGCCGAGCACCAGCGCAAGCGCACCGACCATCCGCAGCAGCGCGAGGAAGGTCACGCCTCCACCCCGCGCGGGACGACTTCGGTGACCTCGATCGCCATCCGCTCGCCCGTCACCTGGATCCGGCCCTTCGCGACCAGCGTGCCATTGGCATAGATTCGCGAGGGATCCTCATGCCCGCAATCGAACGCGATCGTCGCGCCGCGGCTCATCTTGAGGACCTGGCGGATCGGCAGGCGCACCGAACCGAGCACGATCGACACTTCGACGGGTACGGATTCCAGAACGGACATAAGGCAGCTCCCTCTTGCCCGGAATTATAGGAGCGAAAATCGGGCGACCCGGACCCGACCCGGAAAAACTTGCCTATAAGATGGTCGGAGGCGGCAATCCTTGCCTGCCTCCCCCGTTGGGCATTGGGTCGGGGATCTGGACGGCATGGGGCAGGACAGCACGGTATCGGTTTCGGCCTCGGGGCTGCGCGCGCAATCGCTGCGGATGCGGATCATCGCCGAGAATCTCGCGAACCAGAGTTCGGTCGCGACCACCCCGGGTGGCGCGCCCTATCGCCGCCGCATCCCGACCTTCAAGGCCGAGGTCGACCGCGCGAGCGGCGCGACGACGGTCAAGGTCGGTGGCGTGGCGACCGACAAGTCCGAATTCCAGCGCGTCTATCAGCCGGGCAACCCGGCGGCGGATGCGCGTGGCTATGTACTGACGCCCAACGTCAACGGCCTGGTCGAGATGGCCGACATGAAGGCGGCGCAGCGATCGTACGAAGCCAATCTCAACGCGATCGAGGCCGCGCGCGGCATGACCATGCGCACGATCGATCTGCTCAAGTGAACGATGTGCAGCGGTGCTTGTGTTCCTGCGAAGGCAGGAACCCAGGGCTACCCAGAACGCCGACGGGCAGCTTTCGCGACTCCTGGGCTCCTGCCTTCGCAGGAGAACAGGCCAAGTCCCAATAGTCTTACTCAAACAAGGAATGTAACCGATGTCGATCGGGGCTCTCGATGCCGCCAATGCCTATGGCCGTGCCGCCGGCGTAACGCCGTTCGGCAACGCCGCGCCCCCGTATGCGGGCGTGGAGCAAGCCGACACCAGCGGCGGGTTCGGCGCTTTGGTGTCGCAACTCGTCGGCGATGCGGGCGCTGGCCTGCGCGCCGCCGAAACCGCGTCGGCCAAACAGATCGCGGGCAAGGGCGATCTGATCGACGTCGTCACCGCGATCGGTGCGGCCGAAAGCGCGCTCGACACGATGGTCGCGGTTCGCGACCGCGTCGTCGGCGCGTATAGCGACATCATGCGGATGCAGATCTGATGGACGCCGCCGCCGCGATGGAGATCACGCGCGCCGCGCTGCTGCTGATCCTCACCGTCGCCGGACCGATGCTGGGTGCCGCGCTCGTCGTCGGGCTTGCGATCGGGCTGTTGCAGGCATTGACGCAGATCCAGGAACAGACGCTGACCTTCGTCCCCAAATTGCTCGCGATGGGCGCGATGCTGCTGCTGTCGCTGCCGATGATCGGCGCGGCGCTCAGCGATTTCATGCGAGTCATCGCTGACCACGTCGCGCACGGCTAGCGTGCTCGACGCTTTTCCGCTTCAGGCGACCGCCTTCCTGATCCTGTTCGCGCGGGTCGGCGCGGTGCTGATGCTGCTCCCGGTGTTTTCCGAAGACGCGATCCCGCCGCGAATCCGATTGCTCGCCGCGGGCGGGATGACACTCGGGCTGTGGGGGCTGCTGTCGCCCGCGGTGCTGCCGCTGGCAGGGCGCAGCGATGCCGTGCTTGCCGGGGTGATCGCCGCCGAACTCGGTACGGGTCTGGCGCTGGGGCTGGTGATCCGCCTGATGTTCCTTGCGATCTCGATCGCCGGGTCGATCATCAGCCTCCAGGTCGGGCTGTCCTCGGCGGTCATCTTCGATCCCGCGCAAAGCAGCAGCGCGCCCGAAGTGTCGCGCTTCCTCGCGGTCGCGGCGGCGGTGGTGTGCATGGCGAGCGGGGTGCATCATCTGTGGATCGGTGGGCTGATCAAATCCTATACCGCGTTCCCGGTCGGCAGCGTGCTCCCCGCCGCCGATCTCGCGCAGCTCGGCGTGCGGGTTGCGGGCGACGCGATGACTTTGGGGGTGTCGCTCGCCGCGCCGCTGATCGTCTACGGAATCGTGTTCAATGTGGCGCTCGGGCTCGCGGTGCGGGTCGCGCCGAGCATCCAGTTGTTCTTCATCGCCCAGCCGCTCAACCTGCTGCTCGGCCTCGGCATCGTCGCGAGCACCGCGGGGACGACGCTGACCGCGTTCGCCGCCGCGATGGCGCAGTCGATGCAGCGCCTCTGGGGCTGATCGCATGGCCGGCGACAAGGACCAGAAGACTCACGATCCAACCGAAAAACGGCTCGAGGACGCGCGCAAGAAGGGCGACGTCGCGCAGGCGCCCGAGCTGCGCCATGCCTTCGGCTTCGTCGCGATGCTCATCGCGACCGGCAGCGTCGGCACGATCGCCTTCGCGCG
>Ga0160428_1000659_pt1 | contig 34751 bp, 34 predicted proteins | sample SolpanmetagenomM_FD_108198 | JGI IMG/M metagenome (GOLD analysis project Ga0160428, IMG submission 108198) | Solar panel surface microbial communities from Lawrence Berkeley National Laboratory, California, USA - M | ecosystem: Engineered > Built environment > Solar panel > Unclassified ... | reverse complement strand
TCGATCCCAGCAGCGGTGCCATCTACCTGCCCACGGCATCGTTCGACCCGCCAGCCAAACCCGGCGGTCGCCCGGTCGCCAAGCCCGGAACCTTCAGGGTTCTGGTCGTGAAGCCGGCGTGACACGCTCTACGCAATGACCGGGCGGCCGTGCCCGCGTAAACCCTCCCGGGCACGGCACTGCTTTTGTTGGGGACAGGGCTTGCACTCGTCGTCGCGGTGTTGTTCGCGACAGGGCGGGTGACGGGCCTCGATCCTGCTATTCTTCAATTGATGCGGGAGCGCACCTGGGATCATGGCCGCCCACCGCCACACGCAGGTGGCGTAAGGTCCCTCCTGTTTCCTAGCCCGGTTTGAGCGAGAGTTTTCCGGCCTCAAGAAGCCTTTGAGCAAGGATCTGGAAATGAAGAAGTCGGGAGTATCGAGGAGCAGATCGCCTTTGCGCTGAAGCGGGCGGAGACGGGTGCGCCGGTCTCTGACTTCAGCCGACCGACAATTTGTGCAATCGTTCAACGGCAGCCTTCGCGACGAGTGCCTGAATGCACACTGGTCCCTGTCGCTGGCGGATGCCCGGACCGGGATCGATGCCCGGCGAGGGCACTATAACGTGAGCTGCCTTCACACATCGCTTGGCTGCCGAGGCCAAGATCGCGGCCGAATGACCGTCGGACATTAACGCTCGACGCGGATGAGAAACCGGGGGACCCTCCAGCAGCTGTGCAGGATCGATACGGTCCGGCTGATCGCCCGCGGTTCCGGCTTCATCCGGGCTTTGTGTCGCTTGGACAGTTCGCACCCCATACGAGGGTGAAGCATCCGGCTTGATGCATAGACGTACCAGGATGGGATGGAACGTCGGCTCCGGCCCTCCTGAGGCATTGCCCTGTTCGGGTCCGGCGGTCATGGTTCGGCAACGCTCTGCCCGGTTGCTCGTCACTCCCGCCGGCAGGGCGCCCTGACGATGGCGATGAACTATTCGGCAGCCAAGCGTTTAACGACGATGCAAGACGATAACGCCGTAGAAGCCGTTCGCGAAGATGGTCAGGACCATGGCCGGGATCTGTCGTACACGGCCGGGGATTGCCCCTTCGGCGTCGATCAGATGGTGCTCAGACAGAATTGGCTGGATGGATTCAGCGCGGGCCGGATCATCTTGAACGCTGCGCAGCCTGATAACACGTTCAGCAAGGAGGATAGTCCGGAAGCGCAGGCCGACCGGCCGGCTGTGGTCGAAGGCCGGTAGCCCTGACGCCTGAGGCGGCACCACCACCCGTGTCGCTCGCCCGAGTTGCGCCGATGCGCTCGAACAGGGTCTCGGGTCGGCTCGACAGGCGTGACCGGTTGCACATCGGTCAGGCTCCAACCGTCACGCGTCGGTATCGTCGTCCTCGTTGACGGCGGTTCGGCTGACGCCGCGAGCGGCCAGGATCGCGTTGAGCTGCTTCTTGATGCTCATCCCCGATGTGTGGCTCAGCACATTCGGATAGCCTTCCTTCAGCAGTTGGTCGCGGACATCGTTGACCGAATGGCATGCGCCCGCACGGGCGAGCTGGAAGGCGCGTTCGATGGTGCCTGTCTCGGGACCCTCGTTCATCGAGTGCAACCTTGGTTGCGGAATGCGTGATCGTGTTCGGCTATCATGTGCACAGACTGGCGATCCGATCCGTCATTGGCAACAAGCAAGCTCAGCGCGGCTTCGTCGATAGTCGCGCCACGCTGAAGCCCGAAAGCCATGCGAAACGCTCCGCGAGTCCTTCGTCATGGCTGAAGGGGCATTCGGCGGGTAAGCCGGACGTCGTGTTTCCGATCTTCATGCCTGCATCATATGCGGCGCGGAGGCGGGGATCGGTTGGCACAGCGTCATAACCTACCGCAAGGCCGAATGTGTCCATTCGGGATCGTCCTGGGGCATTTCTCCCGTGCGCGCCGCAACGACGTCCCAAGCCAGGCCGCGCCTATTCTCAGCCGTCCGAAGCCTTGGGGCGAGGCGGGCGGGTTCACGTGGATGATGGAAGGGCGTGCTGCGGTCGGCGATGAGCCATTTTGATGAAGAGGTGCTGGCGCGGCTCGGCAGGCCCGCGGCGACCACAATGCATTCGTCGCCGGCGCCTATCTTTCCCGTTGGGCGCGCAGATCTATTCCAAGGCGTTTAACGCGATAATAGAACGTTTCCCGGGGAATACCCAAAAGATCGATGACCCGTGCGACATCACCGTTGGAAGCGCTTATCGCTTCGAGGATCAGTGTGCGTTCGTAGGTGCGCATTCTGTCGGGAAGCGGCACCTTGGTGGCGGGTGGCGCTTCGTCACCCAACCCGAGAGCGATACGTTCGACGGTCATTTCGAGTTCGCGGACGTTGCCGGGCCAGGTCCGGCGCAGCGCCAGATGGGTCACGTCGGCGCGCGATGCCCCCTGCCGATCCACGCCGCGGTTCTCGGCGTGCAGGAAGTGCATGGCGAGCAGCGGGACATCTTCGAGCCGCTCGGCAAGCGGCGGCAGACGTAACGACACCGCTGCCAAACGATGGAACAGCGCGGGCAGAACACGCTCGCGCCCACCCTCGTCGATCGCTGCCACGATACGGACGTTCACCGGTACGGGCTCTCGCGCATCGATCGCGACGGTGCGCCGTTCGGTGAATTGCGCCAGTCGATGCTGCAATCGCTCATCGGCGCGGTCGAGGTTGTCGAGGAACAGCGTGCCGCGATCGGCGCGCGACAATGTGCCATAGGCATCGAACAGCGCATCCTGCGCCGCGGCCGGCAATGCGGCGCAGTCGACGACGGTGAACCTGTGTCTGGCCCTGCGTCCCTGACGGTGGATCAGGCGGGCCAGCAATTGCTTGCCCGTTCCCGTGGCCCCTTCGACGACGACGTCCAGATCGGCATCGGCGAGCATCGGCAGCGTCGCGCGCAAGTGTCGGATGGCGGGACTGTTGCCGACCAGTTCCTCCGCCGTGGCGGCTTCCGCCAGCAGGCGCAGACGCCGGTTCTCCAGGACGAGCGACCGTGCCTTACCCGCTCTCGACACCGCGGCAAGCAGCACATCCGGATCGAAGGGCTTGGCGAGAAAGTCCCAGGCCCCGGACTTCAGTGCGGCGACGGCCATGTCGATGTCGCCGTGGCCCGTCATCAGGATCACCGGCAGCTCGGCGTCGCGGGACGACAATGCCCGGAACAGCTCGAGCCCGGACATGCCCGGCATGCGGATGTCGGTCACCACCACGCCGGGGAAGTGTGCGTCCAATGCTGCGAGCGCCGGTTCCGCCGAGTGAAACGGTCGGACGTCATGCCCGGCCAGCTCCAGCAACTGTCTGGTGGCGTCCCGCAGGTCGTCGTCGTCGTCGATCAGCGCGACCGGAATTGCCGTCATGCCCGAACCATCTCGATCTCGAAGCGCGCACCATGGTCTGGCGCCACATGACGCAAGGTGCCGCCCATTTCGACCATGATGTCATGAGCGATGACGAGACCGAGATCCAGCCCTTCAGCCCGGCTGGTCACGAACGGGGTGAACAACCGTGCAAGAACGTCCGCGGGTACGCCGGGGCCGTTATCCGCGACGACCAGCGTCACGCGACGGTCGTCGGTTCGCAGGGTCAGGGTGATGCGCCCGGATGGCGTCCCGCGCAACGCTTCAAGCGCGTTCTGAAGGACGTTGACGAGCACCTGCTCCAGTCGCACGCGTCCGCCCATCACGGCGAGGTCCGGATCGATCGGCGCGCTTTCCAGCGTCACCTGACGAAGCTGTTCCTTCAATATCAGCCGTGCGCCGTCGACCACGGCGGCTAGCGCGACCGGGCGCAGCGAGCCGGAGCGGCGGCGCGCAAAGCCGCGTAGCTCCTGTGTGATCGTGCCGATCCTGTCGCATAGCCGCGCGATCGTGGTCAGGTTGGCCAGCACTGCGGCGGCGTCGCCGCTCTGGAGCAGCGACGCGCTGGTACTCGCATAGGTGCGGATAGCCGCCACGGGCTGCGCGGTTTCGTGGGCGACGCTGGCGGTGACTTGCCCCAGCGTAGCGAGGCGGTTGGCTTGCCGCAGGCCTTCGCGCAGATCGGCGGCCCGCGCCTCGCTTGCCGTCCGCTCATCGATCTCGCGGGTGAGTGCGATGGTGCGCGCCGCAACGGCGTCTTCGAGCTCGATAGTGCGTCGCCGGATCAGGCGGTTGCGCTGGTGAACGGCCCAGGCCAACGCGGACAGCGTCACGATCGCCATAGCCGCGCTGAGACCGGCGATACGGGAGGCGGTCCGCTCGACCGCGCCGGCCGGGCGACTGAACGTCAGCGTCCAGCCGGGATGAGCGGTCGGGACGGTCGCGGTCACGTTTGCCGGCGACAAGGGCAGCGGCCGCAACGAACCGGGAGGAAGGCTCGCGTCGGCGCGAAACGCCGCGAGCCGACGTGGCGAAAGCGGACGCGTAGCGGCAAAGCGCCAGGCGGGACGGCTGCTGACCAGAACGATGCCGTGGGGATCGCGTACGATCGTGTCGCCGCCGGCGCGCGCCCAATCGCCCTCGATGCCGTCGAATTCGAGCTTGACCACCACGACCCCGTCGGCGGCGGATGTCCGCCGCGACAGGTACAGGCCCGGCCGGCCGCTGACCGTGCCGCGCGCGAACTGGGCGGCGGCGCCCGAACGACGCGCGTCGCGGACATACCGACGAAAACCATAGTCCCTACCGACGAAAGTGGAAGGCGTACGCCAGTTGCTCGCCGCCATCGCTCGCCCCGATCGACCGACCAGATAGATGACGGCCGCGCCGGTGGTGTGCGCCAGTGCATCCAGCTTGCGATCGAGCGCGGCGGGGGCATCAGGAATGCCGGCCAGCGTCGCGACCACGTCGCGATCGTCGCCCAGCGTCAGCGGGACCAGACGGAAACGCGCGATCTCGCTGTCGAGCAGCAGTGCCCGGAGGCGCGCGTCGGTCAGCACGCTTTGCTCCAGGCCGTTCCGCGCGCGGGTTCGTGCGAATTGGGCGGCGGAAAATGCAAAGACGAGCGCGACGAGGACGGTAACGACGATCCAGCGGGCTCCGACGGTCGCGATGTACTTCATGCTGCGCGTATCCCGTCTCGCTCCGACGTCACTGTGCAGATTGTTGCACGGATGCTCGTAGCAGTATGCAAAAATTTGCACTGCGCAGCCGAAGCATCAGCCTTTCCCATGCTTCATGTCGTTGATATGAAACGATAAACCTTCCACTCCGAATTCGTGATCGACCGCATCCGGCTTGGCTTCACCATCGCCTGACCAACGATCCGCCCGCAAGTGGCGGCAGGGGAGGTTCGAAGCATGATCCAGACAGCACATCCATCATTCGATCCGTCGCCGACGCGCAAGCGTTGGTATGCACAGCTTTATGTCCAGGTGCTGATCGCGATCACGCTCGGCGTGCTGCTCGGCCATTTCGCGCCGGCGACCGGCGAGGCGATGAAGCCGATCGGCGATGCCTTCATCAAGCTGGTGAAGATGATTATCGCGCCGGTGATCTTCCTGACGATCGTGACCGGTATCGCCGGCATGCGCGACCTGGCATCGGTCGGTCGCGTCGCCGGCAAGGCATTCGCCTATTTCCTGTTCTTTTCGACCTTCGCGCTGGTCATCGGCATGGTCGTCGCCAACGTGGTCCGCCCGGGAGCGGGATTGAATATCGATCCGGCGACGCTCGACACCAGCAAGGTCGCCGAATTCGCCGAAAAGGCCCATGAGACGACGATCACCGGCTTTTTGACCGGCATCATTCCCGATACCTTCATCAGTTCGCTGACGCAGGGCAACATCCTGCAGGTGTTGTTCGTCGCGATCCTGTTCGGCATCGGCCTGGCGCTCATCGGCGACCGCGGCAATCGCCTGCTTCATGCATTGGAAGACGTCTCGCTCGCGATCTTCAAGGTCGTTGCGATCCTGATGCGGGCCGCACCGATCGGCGCATTCGGGGCGATGGCGTTCACGATCGGCAAATACGGCGTTGGGGCGCTCGTCAACCTGGCGACGCTGGTAGGCACCTTCTATCTGACCAGCTTCCTGTTCGTCGTCGTCGTGCTCGGGACTGTGAGCCGCCTCTCCGGCTTCTCGATCTTCAAGCTGATCGCGTATCTGAAGGCGGAACTGCTGCTGGTGCTCGGCACCTCCTCGTCGGAGAGTGCATTGCCCTCGCTGATCGAGAAGATGGAACGGGCCGGTTGTCCCAAGTCGATCGTCGGGCTGGTCGTGCCGACCGGCTATTCGTTCAATCTGGACGGCACCAACATCTACATGACGCTGGCGGCGCTGTTCATCGCGCAGGCATGCAACGTCGACCTGACCATCGGACAGCAGTTCCTGCTCCTCGGCGTAGCGATGCTGTCGTCGAAGGGTGCGGCCGGCGTCACCGGCGCGGGGTTCATCACTCTGGCGGCGACGCTTTCGATCGTTCCTTCGGTGCCGGTGGCCGGCATGGCGCTGATCCTGGGGGTCGATCGCTTCATGAGCGAATGCCGCAGCCTGACCAACTTCATCGGCAATGCCGTCGCGACGGTCGTCGTCTCGCGCTGGGAAGGCAAGCTCGACCACGAGCAGTTCGCCAATGCCCTCGCCGGCAATCCCGGCCCGCGTATCGACCAGCTGCCCGCCGATGCGGTGCCCGCCGAGTAAGCACATGACGGAGCGCGCCTGACCGCGCGCTCCCATGCCGTTCAAGGATATTCCCATGTCGATCTATCTGCGGGGCCTGGCCACCGCCACCACCATGCTCGCCCTTTCGACCGCCTTCCCCGCGGGCGCGCAGACCGCGGGCGCGACCGCCTCTCCCGGGCCCTCCAGTTCGCAGAACGAGCGGGCGCGCCAGACACTCGCCGCCCCTTTGTCCGATGCCTATCCCGTCGAAGCGGTGGGCGACGGCGTCACCGCGGGGGGCTACAACCAGTCCCGCTGGGTCGAGGACTGGAGCGGCTACAAGAACCCGGCCAAGCGCCGCGATTTCGTCGATCGGCTCAAATACATCCCCATCGTCAACGACGAAGTGTATCTGACGCTCTCGGGCGAACTGCGCCTGCGCATGAACCTGACCACCAACCCCGATCTTCGTGACAGCGAGGCGCAGCGTCAGGACATCGATCGTATCGTAGGAGGAGCGGACCTCCACATCGGCAAGCATTTCCGCGTTTTCGGCGAGCTGGCTCACGCCGGCATTTCCGGTCCGAACATCGGCTCTCCGTCAGGTTTCCTGCGCAACCGTACGGTCGTCCAACAGTCGTTTGCAGACGCCACGGCCACGGTCGCCGGTGCCGACCTCGGCATCCGCTATGGTCGCCAGACCTTTGCCGACGGACCGAACCTCATGGTCGTACCGCGCGACAACAACACCATCCTGTTCAGCTTCAACGGCGTGCGCGCCTGGGGCCGCGCCGCCGGCTTGCGTGTCGACCTGTTCGACTTCACCCCGACCCGACTTGCTCAGGGCGGCACGGGCGACGATCTCAACAAGGACGGCCGACGCTTTTCGGGCGTTTCGGCGGGCATGGTGCTGCCGCGGTCCTGGTTCGGCGGATCCAGGCTGTACGTGGACCCGTTCCTCTGGCGGCTGCGCAATCGCGCCGCGGTCTGGGGCGGAACGCCGGGGCGCGAAGTGCGCGACTTCTACGGCCTTCACGTGTGGGGAGATGCAGGCCCCGTCAATCTCGACTGGACGATCAACCATCAGGGCGGCGAGTATGGGAACCGCGACATCTCCGCCTGGCTGCTCCTTTTCGCGCAGAGCTACCGCGTCGGCAAGGACCGCGCCGCCCCCCGCGTCGGCTTCCACGTCGACTATGCGAGCGGCGGCGGTGCCTATGGTCGCGGCACGTTGCGCAACGCGCTCGCGCCGTTCGGCAACAACGTCTATTACAGCTATCAGCTGTACGCGACGCCGACCAACCTGATCGCGGCCGCTCCCAACGTCAGTTTCCAGCCCGTCGCCAAGGTGCGGGCGTCGATCGAATATCAATTCTCCTGGCGCGACAGCGTGAGGGACGCGGTGTACCGGGCCAACGGTCAGGCATTCGCCGGGACGCAGAGGTTCGATGGTCGCAAGATCGCGGAGACGGCGCGGGCGCAGGTCGTCTGGTCGCTCTCGCCGCGCCTTTCTTTCACCGAACGTTACGAGCACCTCGCTGCCGGCCGTGCACTGACCGACGCCGGCTACAAGAGTTCGGACTTCGTGGCAGGCTGGCTGAGCCTGCGCTTCTGAACCAGCGATGTTCGTGCGGCCAGCGCGCTGATCCGGCGGTCGGGCGGACCGATCGGGCGATGCCAGGTCGACCAAAGTCTTCCGGATGGACTGGTCATCGCCATCGATCCTGCTAGCGATCACACATGCTCAGGTCACGGATCAAACGTCACGAAGCGGCAGTCGAACGCCTGTTCGAGCGCCTGGATGCGATAGAAGCCTCGATAGCGGCTCTGGCCGACGACGATCTGCTCGATCTCGCCGACATCTTTGCCGACGTCGGACAGAGCCCATTGCGCGAGATGACGCAGGCCGAAATGCGTCGACGTCACATCAGCCTGTGATGCGGCCCCCGTCGCGTTTCCGGCGTCTGGACGGCGCGCTTGCAGACCTGCCCGTCGAGCATCCGATGTTGCTTACCGAGCTCGACGGCTTCCTCACCGGACTGCTCGTGTCGCCGCTCGCCACGCCCGCGGACGAGCGGATGACGGTGATTTGGGGGCCGGACACCGAGTGCGTGCCGCCCTTCGAGGATCCGCTGGACGTGCAATGGTTCGCGTCGGCGGTAACGGCCCGCCAGGCGGAGATCGGCCGCGACCTTGCACGTGGCAAGTTCAAACCGATCCTCGACGTCGACCAGCGCGATGGCGACGTGCTTTGGGAAGACTGGGTCGCCGGTTTCGCCGAGGCGGTTGCCATGTGTCCCGATGCGTGGAGCGCGTTGGCGAACGCGGAGGCCACGTCAGGGCCGTGGTCGCAATTGAAGACGCTGATCGCGGTCGCCCGGGACGAGAGCGACATGGACAGCATGGAGGTCAACGCGTTTCAGGACCATGCCGTCAGCGACCTGACGGACGCGGTGCTACGCCTGTACGCCCTGTCCGATCGTTCCGCCGCTGGCGCGGCCCAGCCCGCGTCGGGAACGCCCGCGGCGAAGACCGGCCGCAACGATCCATGCGCTTGCGGATCGGGCCGGAAACAAAAGCGCTGTTGCGGCTGAACGTGGCTGCCGATCGGCGGAGGGCGACTGGCCGCTGTCGGCGCGGTCAAGGCTAGCTCCAGACCGGGGATCGATATCGTGATGCATGGCCAACCTGCGGACAGGCCTGACGAAACTGTCTGCGGCGGCCGCCCCACCGTCACTCAACCGTAACGACACTGTCACGGCGGCTGCGCGAAAGCCACCTAGGCGACGCCCAGGCTGCGCTTCGATGCAGCGGGGGATCGGTTGATGATGCGTTTTCTTGCTTCGACGTCGGCGATGGCCGTCGCCTTGCTCATGCCTGCCGCGGCTTTCGCGCAGGAGCGCGTTCCATCCGCAGCCGCGGCGTCCGCCGATGCGCAGGCGGGCGAGCAGGACGAGAATGCGCCCGCCGTCGTGGTCACCGGTCGCCAGACGCGCACCTCGGTGGAACTGCCGGGCGCCGAGATGCAGAAAATCCTGCCCGGCGTCAGCCCGCTGAAAGCCATCCAGACCTTGCCCGGCGTGCTGTACATCACCGCCGATCCCTGGGGCTATAACGAGCAGAACGCGCAGCTTTTCATCCATGGCTTCGCGGTCAACCAGCTTGGCTATACGATGGACGGCATCCCGCTCGGCGACCAAAGCTACGGAAATTACAATGGCTTGTCGCCGCAGCGCGCGGTGATTTCGGAAAATGTCGGCCGCGTCGTCGTGTCGACCGGCGCGGGCGATCTGGCCACGCCGTCGAACAGCAACCTCGGCGGAACGATCGAAACCTTCTCGTCGGCTCCGCTCGACACGTTCGGCATCCGTGCCGCGCACACGTTCGGCAGCTACGGCACCGCGCGCAGCTATGTGCGGGTCGACAGCGGCACCATCGACGGCACCTCGGGCTATGTCTCGGCGGCGCGCCAGCATGCCCGCGCCTGGGACTTCAACGGTATCCAGGGCGGCTGGCAGGCGAACGCCAAGCTGGTCCACACCGGCGGCTTCGGCAAGCTCACCGCCTATTTCGATTACAACGACTTCACCCAGCCGAACGAGGACGCGACCGTCTTCTTCCAGCCTTCCGCAGGCGGCACGGCGTCGGCGGTCCAGCTCTACACGCCATATACCAAGCCGTTCTTCTACCCCGATTTCGTCGGCTACCGCACGTCATACCTCAGCACGCTCGGCAATTCGCCGTCGGCGGAGGGCAGCAACTACCGCAATTACTATTCGGATGCGCAGCGCACCGATTATCTCGGCTACCTCAAGCTCGATGCGACGCTGTCGCCGCATGCGACATGGTTGACCACCGCCTATTTCCACCACAATGACGGCGTCGGCGTCGTCGCGGGGCCGCTCGGTCAATCGATCACGACCGCGCAGGCGTATCTCGATCCCAATTATACGACGATCCCGTCGAACTGCCGGTTCGGCAGCAACGGCAACGGCGTGCGGCCCTCGGCATGCACCGGGCTGACCGCGGCGCAGGCTGCGGCGGCGGGGACGGCTCTGGTCGCGGCGACCGGCGGGTCGGGGCTCATCACCCGCACCACCGAATATCGCATCGACCGCGTCGGCGTGACCTCCGCGATCAACGCCGAGCTGGGCGATCACCGGATCGAACTGGGCGGCTGGTACGAACACAACAGCACGACGCAATGGCGCCGCTGGTACGGCGTCGATGTCAGCAACCCCGCGTCGAGCTCGCCCTATATTCGCCCGCTCGACGCCGCACCGCCGCTGTTCACGCAATATCAGGGCGAAGCGAAGATCGAGCAGCTGCAATTGCACCTGCAGGACAGTTGGCAGTTTAACGATCGCCTGCTGCTTCAGGCGGGCTTCAAGACCAGCGCGCAATGGGCCGACGGGCGCTTCCCGGTGCAGCCGCGGGTGGGTTCGCTGTCGGGCCTGACCGGTGGGCTGCCACAGGGGCGGATCAACACGCTGCGCTGGTTCCTGCCGAGCGCCGGTGCGACGTTCGACGTGACCCGTTCCGAGCAGGTCTACGCCAATGTCCAGAAGAACCTGCGCCAGTATCAGGCGTATCTGGCGGGCGGCGGCGGCCCTTGGTTCACCGGCAGCCAGTCCGCCTTCGATGCCTTCGCCGACCAGGGCCAGCCGGAAAGCAGCTGGACCTATGAAGCGGGCGTGCGCAGCAACCGCAGCTTCGGCAACGGCATCGGCCTCAGCGCGCAGGTCAATTATTACCATGTCGACTTCAGCAACCGCCTGCTCGCGATCTCGACCAATCCCGGCGGCATCGCGGGCGGCAGCATCACCGGCGGCACGTCGATCCTGGTCAACGTCGGCGGCGTGAAGACCAACGGCGTCGACGCGGCGTTCACGCTCCGCGTCGGACGGGCCTTTTCGCTCTACAATGCGGCGTCGTACAATCTGTCGAAATATCAGAGCGACTATACCGCATCGGCGCTGGGGATCGGCGCGGCGGTCGACGGCTGCATCGGTGGGCCGCTGGTCGTCGGCGGTGTCGTGCCGACCTGTGGCAAGCAGCTGCCCGGCGTGCCGAAATGGCTGAACAAGACGGTCGCGACGCTGACCCTGGGACCGATCGAGACACAGGTGATCGGCGATTACGTCGGCAGCCGCTATGCGACGTTCAGCAACGACGTCCGCGTGCCGTCCTTCTTCCTCGCCTCGCTGCGCGTCGCGGCACGGGTGCCGGACAACGTCCTGCCGCTGCACAAGGCGGAGGTGGCGTTGAACGTCACCAACCTGCTTGAGGAAAAGGGCAAGTCGACACTGTCGATCGGGTCGGCGACGAACAGCTATTCGGCCTATCCGATCCCGCCGCGCCAGTGGTTCCTGACCTTCTCGGCCGCCTATTGATCTCCCCGAGCTTGCACGGATTGCCGTGGAGGCCGAGCGGCGAGGACCCTGTCGGACCGACGTGACAGGGTCCGATAACGCGGGGCAGGGCGGCTGGGCTGCCGGGATAAATGAACTTGGGTGCCGCAATCGCCATGAACCCGGCAGCGGGCAAACGACCGGATATAAAAAGCTACCTGTCGTGGCGGCGTAAGCAGGCGGTGCCGAGATCCAGGCGAATGAAGACGCTGCAAAACCGCCTTCCGTTCATGCCGGCGCCTGCAATCCCTGGGCCGCCGGATGCCGCTCCCAATGGCAGAACACGACGGGCCGGCAATACTCGACCAGTCGCATAGGGATTGAACTCGGCCGTTCGTTGTGTATCCATGGGGCACCAATGAAGGGGTTGTTCATGAAGAAGATTTTCACCGCCGCCGTCGCCACGGGCCTCCTGTCGCTCGCGGCCTGCAACTCCAGCCCGCGCGAGCAGGCGGCCGATAACATCGAATCGAACACCGAAGCGGTAGCCGACAACCTCGAGGACGCCGCTGACAACACCAGCAACGCCGCTGCCGAAGCGATGCTCGAGAACAAGGCGGATGCGGTTCGCGCCACGGGTCAGAACCAGGCGGACGACATGCGCACCAACGACCCGGATACCAATCTTTCGAATGGTATCTAATAGCCTTAGCGCCTAAGGCCGACGACAGGTTGCTCCCAAGCGACTTGAACTGAGGGCATCCGGGGAGACCCGGGTGCCCTTTTTACGAAGAGCGGCATCGGCCGACGGCTTCCGCATTCGTCTTGATCCGGAGCAAGGCCGGGCACCCGTGCGATGATGTCGCGTTGGGCGCCATGCCGGAATATTGGGTTTCAAGCCGGCACTCGGCAACGTGTTCGACCCGTCGCACTATCGCTACCTGTGGCCCTCCGTCGCCTGGACGGAGCAGCGCATGCTCGTCGGGCTGCGGGACGGAAGCTGGCGCACCATCGATCTGACGCACATGATGGGGATAGTCACCTTCCCCAGCTATCATGCCACCCGTCCGGTCGTTCTGGTCTGGGCGGTCAGCAAGACGCGCTGGTGCCGTATCGTCGCGCCGATCTGGGCCGGCGTCACCATCCTCGCCACGCCGCTGTTCGGAGGACATTATGCCATCGACGTGCTGGCGGGTGCAGGTCTGGCGGTGGCAGCACTGTGGCTCGCGCGCAATGCATTCTTCGTGGCGATGATGGTAAGGGCGGTTGGCGATCGAGAGACCGGCTCTTTAAGGGGATTGGTTCGTTCTGAACGGTGATGGCCTGCCGCTCAGCTCGGGACGCGGCAGGAACAATCCGGAGCCCAAATGCACTGGTCTGAAAAGCTTGCCCTGGTTGTCGGCATGATCGTGTTCATGGAAGGCTTCGCATGGGCGGCTCATAAATATGTCATGCATGGCTGGGGCTGGGGCTGGCATCGCTCCCACCATGAACCCCGATCCGGCGCGTTCGAAAAGAACGACCTGTACGCACTGACATTCGCGATGCCGGTCATGGCGATGTTCGTCGCCGGTCTGCGGTGGGAGCCGCTTTGGTGGTGTGCGCTCGGCATCACCGTCTATGGCGGCATCTATGCGTTCGTCCACGACATCATGGTTCATCAGCGCTTCGGCATGCGGTGGGTGCCACGACGCGGCTATTCGAAAAGGCTGCTTCAGGCTCATCGTCTTCATCACGCGGTGAAGGGGAAGGAGCGGGGGGTCAGCTTCGGTTTCCTGTTCGCCCCCGACCCTGCCAAGCTGAAGCGCCGGCTGGCAGAGCGCGTCGGGCCATGACGCGCCGCGGCGACGGAACCGGCACGAGCATATTGCTCGCCGCCCTGATCGGCACGGCCTGGCTGTCGGTGCACATCGGTGGCATCTTCTTCTGGCAGTGGAGCCTGGCATTGTCTGTCGCGGCGGTGCTGCTGGTCCTGTTGCAGGCGTGGCTGAGTACCGGCCTGTTCATCATTGCGCATGACTGCATGCACGGTTCGTTCGCGCCCGGACGTCCGGTCATCAACACGATGGTCGGAACGATCTGTCTGGGGGCGTACGCCGGCTTGTCGTATCGCGCGCTCTATCCCAAGCATCACGCGCATCATGCGGCCCCCGGTACGGACGCCGATCCCGACTTCAACCCGGCGGGTCCGCGCAATGCCTGGTCCTGGTTCCTCCGGTTCTTCACCGGTTACTATACGCACGCACAAATCGCGCGGATCACGGTGGCAGCTGTCGTCTACATGCTGCTCGGAGCCTCTCTCGTGAACATCGTCGTGTTCTGGGCGGTTCCAGCGATCATCGCGCTGGTTCAGCTGTTCCTGTTCGGCACCTATCTCCCGCATCGGCATGAGGTGACGCCGTTCGCCGATGAACACAATGCGCGGGGCAACGCCCTTTCGCCGCTTGCCTCCCTCGCCACCTGTTTCAACTTTGGAACGTACCATCATGAACATCATCTCAGCCCGATGACGCCGTGGTGGGGTCTGCCGCACGTAAAGCGCTTATCCGAACGCCTGGTCGATCCGCGCGGCGGCACTCGCGGCTCCGCCGGCCGCCTGCATCCCGGCGGATAAGGCGGTCGCCATGCGTCGATAGCCGGGATCGGACATCACGCGCGCCAACTTGGCGGAGAGGCGCCGGACCGTGACGAGGCTGGGCGACGCGACGTCGCCGGCGCCCGTCCACTTCAGGCGGGCCGCCGTGCCGGGCTGTTCGAAGCCGATCGGCAGGGCCAGGACAGGCACGCCGACCGCAAGCGCATCGAGCGTGGTGTTGAACCCGCCATGCAGAATTGCCGCGGAGCATCGCCGCAGCACGCTCTCCTGCGGCCAAAAAGCGCCGACCAGCGGATCGCCCGGCAAGGCCGCCGCCTGCGCCGACGTCAGGCCGCCGCCGTGCCCGATCACCGCTCTCGCCCCGATCGTCGCGCATGCTGCGGACATCTTCGCGAACAGGCCGCGCCGCGAGCCTTGCAGCGTGCCGAGCGAACAATAGACCAACGGCCGACCATCCTCGGGCAGCTCGACGCTCGTCGTCGACCGCGCCCGCCAGGGACTACCGTAATGAAAATTCGGTGGCAGGTGTGTGCGGGCATAGTCCAGCGCCTGCGGGAATTGCGCGACATGGACGCGGGCCTGCATCCCGCTGCGCGCCAGCCCCCGATCGGCGCGGTAGCGCTCCAGGACATCGTCGATCGGACGCGTCAGCCGCTCCGAAACCCAATAGCCGCCGCGGTTGCGGAACCGCCCGATGGCGCCGGCTCGTAACTTCCAGCTTAGAAACGGCGGCGGCACGTCGGCTTCGCCGAACAGGGGAAGGCCGGTGACACCCACGGCAAAGGGCAGATCGAGCGATTGCGCGATGAGCGCCCCGGCCGGTTCTGCGGAATCGGCTATCACCGCGTCCGCTCCAATTTTCGCAAGCGCGGCGGGGGCATATTGCAGAAGCCGCTCGCTGTCGCTCGGATCATGCGGGTGAGACCGACGGGACCTGTGGGAGCAGCGAGCGCCCGATAATAGGCAGCAAGAGATTGCTCGTCGTCGATGGCCGTCGACAAGGGTTCGAAGCCGATCCGCGCCCGGCCGACGAGTGAGGCTGCGTCCGGCTGGTGCACGAACGTAACGCGATGCCCGAGGCCGACGAGTTCGTGGCCGAGTTCCTGCAGCGGGTTGAAGTGACCCGGAGTCGGGGGAGCGATGATCGCGAAGTGGCGGCTACGTGCGCTCATTCTCGTCCCGCCGAGGAAGGCGACGGCACCCGGCTCCCGGATCATCCTCGATGTACGGCCTTTCCTCCCGATGCTCGCCGTAACCCCATGAAATCGGAGCCTAAGGCCTTAGCCTCGATCATGCCGCTGTCGAAAGTCACCCCGGGCACGGCGACCCTCGAATCTACGATGCTGCCGTCCATCGATGCTCAGGGTGCGATGCCGACCGATGGGACGCGGGCACGGAGGTCGGGGCGACCTCCTGATGAGCGTCCTCGCAGGGGCGGAGCGGCGCCACTTTGCCGGGTCGCTGGATACCCGCGAGCGCGGCTGCCAGAGCTGCGCGATCGAACGGTTTGGGCAGTACCGGGTAACTCCCGCCCTCGCTTGCATCCAGTTCGGCAAAGCCGCTGACGATGAGCACCGGCATGTCGCGGCGGTCGCGCCGCACCTGTCGGGCGAGCTGCGACCCCGTCATCCCGGGCATGAGCTGGTCGGTCACGATGCAATCGATCGCAGCATCGTGCGCGATCAGGTCGAGTGCGGCGGCTCCGGAAGCTGCAAGCTGAACCATGTGGCCCAGATCCTCCAGCAGCGCGGCCGTGTTGGCGAGCACCAGCGGATCGTCGTCCACGGCCAGGATGTTCAGCGGCTCGGCGACATGCTCGAGCCGATCGTCGGCCGCACCGCGCGGCGCGGCAGCTGCCTCGATCGTCGCAGGCAGGTACAGGTCGATCTCGGTGCCTTCTCCGACACGGCTGCGGACCAGCAGCCGCCCGCCCGACTGCGCGGCGAGGCCGTGGACCATCGACAGGCCAAGCCCCGTACCCTTGCCCACGCCCTTGGTCGTGAAGAACGGTTCCGTCGCGCGCGCCAGCGTGGCGGCGTCCATACCCTCTCCGTCGTCCACGAGCGAAAGCCGGACGTAGGACCCCGGCCGCAAACCGGCGGCGTTGCCGTCGCCCAGATGCTCGGACGTGGCACTCACGCTCAACGTGCCGCCGTCGGGCATGGCGTCGCGCGCATTCACCGCGAGATTGAGCAGCGCCATCTCGAGCTGGTGCGCATCGGCGAGGACCAGCGGCAGATCGAGCGGAAACCGCGTCTCCACACGCACCAGCGGCCCGAGCGAGCGCTGGAGCAGCTCCGTCATGCCGTGCACCAATCCGGGTACGTCCACCGCCTCGGGGCGCAGGTCCTGCTTGCGCGCGAACGCCAGCAGACGTTGCGTCAGCGACGCGCCACGCTGTGCGCCCGCCAGGGCACTTTCCACCAGGCGGGACAGCTTGGGATCGTCCGGCAGCTTTCTCCTCAGCAGATCGAGATTGCCGATGACCACCGCCAGCAGGTTGTTGAAGTCGTGCGCCACGCCGCCTGTGAGCTGGCCGATCGCCTCGATCTTCTGCGCCTGTCTCAGTGCCTCCTCGGCCTGCTTGCGTTCGGTGACGTCGGTGAGGCCGCCGACCAAATGGATGAACGTTCCTTGGTCGTCCCGCTCGATGCGCGCTGCCGAGACGACATCGAGGAATGCGCCCCGCTTGCTCACCATCCGGTATTCGCGGGGGTCGAGAGCCTCTTGCGCGACGAGCGCCGGCCAGTCGACCTTGCGGAACTGCCGCGCGGATTCGTCCGTGAGAAAGTCGATGAATGAACGGCCCACGACCTCGTCGCGTTCATAGCCGAGCAGATCGAGCCAGGTGTTGCTGACCTGCTCGATCCTGCCTTGCTGATCGAGGGAATGAAGCGGCAGCGGCGTGCCGCGGTACAATGACCGGAAGCGCTCCTCGCTGGCGCGCAGGGCGATCGCCTCGCGCTCCGCGAGCGAGGCGAAACGCCGGTCGAACATCGCTGCGACGAGGGAGAAGAGCAGGATCAGGAAGGAGGCGGCGAACACGCCGACGGCGAGCGTCGTCTGGCCGACGCTGGCGACGTGGCGTGCCGTCGCGGCACCAAGGCCGGTGAACGTTGCCGCCTTCATGCCGGCGTAGTGCATGCCGGCGATCGCACTGCCCATGACCAGCGCGGCAGCCGCTTTCTCCGCCTGCCCGCGATTGTGCGACGCCAGCCACAAGGCCGCAGTCGCCGCTCCGATCGCGATGAGAACGGAAACGCCGAACCACATGCGATCGTAGGTGATGCCGACCGCCATACGCATGGCGGCCATGCCCATATAATGCATCGCGACGACGCCGAGCCCCATGAACAACCCGGCGGCGAGCAGGCGCTTCAGGGACACTTGCGCGCGCGCCATCACCGCAAAGGCGATGCAGGTTACGCCAATGGCCGTGAGCAGGGACAGCAAGGTCAGGCCGAGATCGTAGCTTACCTCCATCCCGGGCATGCTGAAGGCCAGCATCGCGACGAAGTGCATGGCCCAGATGCCCCCGCCCATCGCGATCGCCGCTGCGCCCAGCCACACCCGTCGCACGCGTCCCGACGACGCGCGAACACGGGCCGCCAGGTCCAGCGCCGTGTAGGAAGCGAAGATCGCGATCGCGATCGACATGAGTATCAAGGTGCCGTCGTACGTCCCGGAAACAGTCATTCAGCGAACCTCTCCGCCAGGATCGTACCTCGGCTGGCGCCCGTGACAACACGCTAATCGAAAGTCGTGCCGGGTCTGCGTCCGGAGGCCAACGGGAACGGCTGCTTGCAGGGCCGTTCGACGGTTGAACGAGATGTCGTTTGGTGAGGACGCTCACCGGCTCGCGAGATAGGGATGGGCCAGGACACGGCGGGCGTTGACGTCGCCCGCCGTCCGGTCGTTGACCAGGCGGGCTCCTGCCACCGTGCGATACAGGGCCACCGTCGCCTCGATCCGCCGAAAGGACCCCCCGGCAGCGGCGACGCGGGTGTAGAAGTCCCAGTCGTTGCAGTTGTGGAAGCTGGGATCGAAGCCGTGGACCTCGATGACGGCACTCCGCCGCACGATCGACCATGAAGGGCCGATCACGCCGCCGGTCGCCAAGGCGGCACGGATGTCGCCGCCCGACCAGCCGCATTCCGGTTGGGTCGGCGCGCAACCCGGCTCGACGCGCGCGAACTGCCCCACGACCACATCCACGCCCCTTGCGGCGGCGAGCAGCGCACGCGCCGCGCCCGGCAGCCAGACGTCATCGCTGTCCAGAAAGGCGATCCACGGTGCCGTGCACAGCGCGGCGCCGACGTTGCGGGCATTGGAGGCGCCGCCGTTCCGCGGAAGTATCGCCGCGACGACGGTGTCCGGATGCCTGGCCTCCAACTCGCGGATGACCGCCGCGCCGTCGTCACGCGATCCGTCGTCCACCACGATGACGCGGCTGGGCCGATGATCCTGCGTCAGCACGCTGGCGACCGCATCGGCGACCACATGCGCGCGATCGTGGCAGGGAATGACGACGTCATAAGCCGGCAGCGGCAGGTCGATCGGAAACGTGTCTGCGATATGATCCATGATAGCCGCTATGTCGGCGGCGCCATCATGGATCAAGTCCGCTGCCGAGCCTGCATCAGCGGCCCGCCAGGTTCACCTTCGCTCCCACGTACAGATACCGGCCGAGCGGCGAGATCGGGACGTTGGTCTCGAACCCGATGTCGGGCTTTTGATCCGCCAGGTTGTTGACGCCGCCATAGAAACTGAACCGTTCGTTCGCCGCGACCTGCACCTGGATGTCGTGCTGCCACAGGGCCTTGTACCTGAAGTACCGGGGATCGACGAGGCTGGGATTGTCCGCCGATGCAAATCGGCTGTAGCGGCGCACGCCGTTTTGCCAGCGCAGATTGTAGCTGACCGTCAAGGCATCCAGGCTCCAGGTCGGCGCGAAATTGGCGTTGAAGCGGGGGCGGAACAGCGCATCGACGTTGTTCTCCACCGATGCACCAGGGGTCGCCACCTGTTCCAGCCTGTCGAGGTAGCCGCCGACCAGTCGCAGGTCGAACCGGCCGATACGCGCGGTGTCGATACGATAGGCCGCGTTGACCTCCAGCCCGGCTGTGCGGAAGGCGGCGACGTTCTGCGGCTGCACGACGAACCCGTTGATGAACCCGGTGCCCTGCTGGCGGCTGATCGCCCGGCAATAGACGTTGTCCAGCGTCGGCTGATCGACGCACAGTTCCGAAATGACGTTGGCGTCCGGCTGGTTGATCGCGTCCCGCAACCGGATGTCATACCAGTCGAAGGCGATGCTGAGGTTCGGAACGAAGCGCGGCCGCAGCACGACGCCCGCGGTCCAGGTCCGCGCGACCTCGGCCCGCAGATCGGGATTGCCCTGCACCGTCCCGGGAATGAAGATCGTCGCGTTGGGATTGTTGTTGGCGGTGAAGGTCGCCGGATTGCCGCCGAGGCCGGTGATCAGCGTCTGACAATTGGCGGCGCGCGTCGCGGTGCCGTTGCCGCGATTGCCGATATAGCAGGGATCGCTGAAGAAGTTGCTCGTGCCCGTCTGCGGACGGAAGATCTCGCCGATATTGGGGGCGCGTACCGATCGGCCGTAGCTGCCGCGGAAGCTGATGTCCGGGACCGGCGCCCATATGCCGTTGAACTGATACGCCCGGGTGCTGCCGATCGTCGAATAATCGGAATAGCGACCCGCCGCCCCGACCGACAGGATATGCGCGAAGGGCACGTCTTTCAGCAGCGGTGCGTTGAGTTCGCCGAATGCCTCCCACACGTCGAACTTGCCCGATGACGGAGTGGGGATGATATATTCGTCATATTGGTAGAAGGCATTGTCGATCAGCGCCTGCGCCGGGCGGAAGCTGCTGGTCTCGCGCCGGTATTCCCCGCCTGCTGCAAACTGCACCGCACCGCCGGGCAGCGTGAGGAATTGGCCGAAATCGCCGGTGAGCGAGGCGTTGACCACCTGTTGCGTGATCCGTGCGTCGTTGACCGGGTTGCTGAGGTAATAGGCGTAGGAGGCCGGATCCACCGTATTGCCGCCGAAGGTGTTCACCGGCACGCAGCCCGGCGCTCGCGACCGGCACACGGCCTGCCCGGTGACGGGATCGCGGATCACGTCGAGCGCCGCGGTAAAGCGGTCGGCCAGCCGATCGTTCAGCTTGGTCGCACGCACGTCGGTGCGGCCATAGGTGTAGGACACGTCATAGGCGGCATGGTCGCTGATCCGCCCGGCGACGTCGACGACACCGCGATAGGTGCGCCGACGGTCCTCTTCACCCCGGCGCGGAATGTCGAAATTGTTGCGGCTGACATCGATCGAGGTCAGCCCGGCCGCGCGTGCCGCCGCGAGGATCGATGCGGGAATGAAGGGATTGTCGAGCGCGATCGTCGCCGGGTAATTGCCGCCATAGCCGCTGAAGCTGGTGACGGTGTTCTGGACGAACTTGCCCTCCAGGCTGATCTTGAACGCGTCCGATGCGTCATAGTGGGTGAGCAGGTTGACGGCGTGGCGGCGGCTGCGCGGAAAGATGTCCCCGATATAGCCGGCCACAGGGGTGTCGTCGCCGCCGATCGAATAGCCATCGTTGGCCAGCGGCGCGCCGGGTTTATAGATCGCCCCATCGCCGCGGAACGTCTGGTCGCCGATCGTGATATAGCCCTGGTTCGAACCGTAAGGGTAGCGCAGGTCGCGAACCGGAACTTGCTGGTAGCTGCCCGGTCGCGCAGGATCGTAATCGTTGGCGTTGACGAAGAACTGGCGCTGGGCGAGCGCCAGATAGTCGCGGTCGTCGTTCGCCAGCGGATCGTCGGCATTATATTCATAGGCCAGCGTGACGTTGCCGCGCCCGCCCGCGAAATTGCGACCGGCGACGATCGAGGCGAAACGGTTGCCGGCATCCCCGCGATCGCTGATGCCGAACTGGCTGCGCGCGGCGATGCCGTCGAAATCCCGCTTCATGATGAAATTGACCACGCCCGATACGCCATCGGCACCATAGACGGCCGAAGCGGCACCGGTCAGCACATCGACCCGATCGATCAGGTCGGTGGGAATGGCGTTGATGTCGACCGCGGCGCTGTCCGCTTGCCCGGCGACATGACGACGCCCGTTGACGAGCACCAGCGTCCGCTGCGGGCCGAGGCCCCGCAGGTCGAGCAGGTTGAGTCCGACGCCGCCGATCGCACCATCGGCTTGCGCATTGCCGGCCGTGCGGGTGCTGTCGCGCGAATTGGTGAGGGCCGGGACGCGTTGCAGGAACGTGGTGACGTTGGTGTTGCCCGACCGATCGATCGCCTCGCTGCCCAGCGAGACGATCGGGTTGGGCGCTTCGTAGTCGGGGCGGCGGATCCGCGACCCGGTGACGACGATATCCTCGCCGCCGGTCTCCGCCTGATCGGCGGCAGGCTCGGATTGCGGCCGGTCCTGTGCCGTCGCGGGCGCGGTGAGCAGCATTGCGGTCGTCGCGAACAGCGCGACACACATCTTGGACGTCATCATTTCCGGCAATCCCCCTGTGTCCCGTGTGCGACGACGGGACGCCCGTAATCCGGGCTTCTGGGAGTGAAAACGTTCTCAATCTAAATCAGTTGCGCTGGCGCTAACCTATGCGACCTGCGATGACGTCCCGATGGGGAGGGGCGCACAGCAGGGGTACGAACCGACCCGCCGGGCCATGCTGGCCGGGGGCGGAGCCCTGGCGGCGTCGGTCGGCATCGCGGGCTGCACGGCGGTGACCGGGCCTGCTCCGCTGCGCTTTTGGGCGACGAGCTACGAAGGCGATTATTCGCCCTTGCTGATGCCCGATTTCACGCGCGCCACCGGTATCCCCGTCGACGTGCAGTCGGTGCCGTCGACTGCCGCGCATGAGAAGATGCTGACCGCGCAGGCCGGCGGTGCGCTGCCCGACGTGATGATGCTGCCCTCGGGCTGGATCGGCGAATTCGCCATGATCGGCGCGGTCATGCCGTTGCCGGGACCAGCGTTGGCCGGGGATGTCGTGCCGGGCGCGCTGGCGCAGACGCGGATCGGCGACCGCTGCTATGGCGTGCCGTGGTCGGTCGCGCCGATGGTGCAATATTACCGCCGCGACCTGTTGGCGGCGGCCGGATATCAGGCGCCGCCGCAGGATTGGGCGTCGTGGCGGACGATGGCACGGGCACTGAAGCGGCGTCGACCGGACGATTTCGTGCTGCTGTCGCTGCTCAACTGGCCCGATACGCTGATCACAATGCTGTTCCAGACCGGGGCGACGCTGCTTCGCGACCGTGACACCCGCGGCAACTTCCGGACACCGGAAGCGCAGGCGGCGTTCGCTTTCTATCTTTCGCTGTATCGGGAGGGACTCGCGCCGCGTGCGCTGTCGACGGAGGTGCAGGACGCGGTCGGCGCCTTCGCGCAGGGTTTCTACGCGATCTGGCCCAGCTGGCCGACGGCGATGCTCGACTTCGAACGTCGCAAGGCGGAGATCCCGGCGGCGGCCTGGGGGATCGCCCGCATGGCCGGCCCCGATGGACCGGGGCCGGCATCGCGACTGGACGCGGCATTGTGCGTTTCCGCCACAACGCCGCGACCTGCGGCGGCATGGGCGCTGGTCCGGCATCTGACCTCCGCGGCGAACGAACTGCGCTTCCAGCGGCTCATCGGCAACCTGCCGGCGCGGCAGAGCGCCTGGACCTCGCCGCAACTGGCGACGCCGTTGATCGCTCCCTTCGCAGCGCAGATGCGCGAGCCGAATCCCGCGCCGCGCGTGCTCGAATGGGAGCGGATCAAGATCGAGATGCAGCTGGTCGCCGAACGCATCGTCCGCGGATTGCTGACGATCGACCAGGGGCTCGCGATGATCGACACGCGGGTCGACGCGATCCTCGCCAAGCGCCGCGCGCTGGTCGATGCGGGGCGTATCGCATGACACGCCAGTCGCGCGCCGCCTGGCTGTTCACCGCGCCGGTGCTGGCGATCATCGCGCTCGTCTTCGTGCTGCCCACGGTGCTAGCCCTGGGGTTGAGCGTCACCGACTACAGCATCTATGCGCTGGCGGACTGGTCGAACCTGCGCTTCGTCGGCTTGGGCAACTTCGTCGATCTGCTGACGACGCCCCTGTTCTGGCGTGCGCTCGGCAACACCGCGCTGTTCGCCGGTCTGGGCGTACCGATGGCGATCGGCGCGTCGCTGGCTGCGGCGCTGCTGCTGCACGACACGACGATATGGTGGAAGCCGCTGTGGCGGGTCGCGCTGTTCGCGCCCTATGTCACCAGCGTGGTCGCGACCGCGATCGTCTGGCGGTTCCTGCTCAACACCCGCTTCGGGCTGATCAACTATGCGCTGGGCTTGATCGGCATCGGCCCGGTCGACTGGCTGGGCGATCCGCATGCCTCGATCCCCGCGATCCTCATCTTCGTGACGTGGAAGATCTTCGGCTACAACATGATCGTCTTCGTCGCCGCTCTGTCGGCGGTGCCGCAGGACCTGATGGAGGCGGCGCGGCTGGACGGTGCGTCGCGCTGGGGCCGCTTTCGCCATGTCACGCTGCCGGCGATCGGGCCGACGCTGCTGTTGGCTGCGGTGATGAGCGTCGCCGGCTTCCTGCAATTGTTCGCGGAACCCTATGTCATGACGATGGGAGGGCCGGCACAGAGCACGGTGACGGTGCTCTATTTCATGTTCGACGAAGGGTTCAAATGGTGGAACCTGGGGCAGGCATCGGCGGTGGCGCTGATCCTGTTCATACTGATCCTGGGCGTGACGATCGTGCAAACCCGGATCGGGAGGCGTTACGAATGGCTTTGAAGCCCAGGACGGTTCGCACGATCGTCGCCAATGCCGCCGTGGCGCTGCTTACGGCCGTCACGCTGTTGCCGCTCTTCTGGATGGTGACGGTGTCGTTCATGCCGCGCGGGGAATCGAACCGTTTTCCGCCGCCGTTCTGGCCCAGCCGCTGGTCATGGGAAAACTATTACGAACTGCTCGTCCGCCGCCTGATCGACGGCGCATGGTTCGATTACCGGATCGTGCCGGCGCTGTGGAACAGCATCGCCATCGCCGCACTTTCGACCGGGCTCGGGCTGCTGCTGACCGTGCCGGCGGGCTACGCCTTCGCCAAATTGCGCTTTACCGGCAGGGAACGGCTGTTGCGGCTGCTGATCGCGGCGCTGGTCGTGCCGGGGCAGGTCGCGATGCTGCCGCTGTTCCTGATGCTGAAGGAAATCGGGCTGGTGAACAGCTATGCGGGTGTGATCCTGCCCGGGCTCGCGGGCATCTTCGCGATCCTGTTCGTGCGGCAGGCGTGCCTTCGCATTCCGGACGAGATGATCGACGCCGCCCGGCTGGACGGCGCAAGCGAAGCGCGCATCTTCCGTTCGATCGTGCTGCCGCTGCTCGCGCCGATCACCGTCACGCTGGCGCTGTTCATGTTCCTGGGCAGCTGGAACGACTTCCTATGGCCGCTGATCGTGCTGTCGGACCAGGACAAATACACGCTGCCCGTCGCCATCGCCGGCATCGTCCGCGAGCATGCGCAGGACGGAGAATTGATGATGGCCGCCGCGGTGGTGACGACGCTGCCGGTACTCGCCTTGTTCGTGACGTTGCAGCGTTTCTACATGCGCGGCCTGCTCGGCGGCAGTGTGAAGGGCTAAAGCGTGATGACGTGGATGTGAATCGGTGAGGATTCTCATTGGTCTGGCGATCTGATGCAATGTGCCGGTTGGCGAAGGAGGCCAGCCGGCATGTCAAAGCCGTATTCGACGGAGCTGCGGCAACGGGTGGTCAGGGCGGTAACCGCCGATCGCATGTCGTGTCACGCGGCCGCTTCACGCTTCGGGGTGGCGCCGAGTTCGGCGATAAGATGGGTGCGGCGCTTTGGCGGTACGGGCAGCGCCGCGCCGAGCCGGATGGATGGTCGCCGATCCAACATCCTGTCCGGCGCGACACGTGACTGGCTGCCGGAGCGGATGACCCGCGACTTCACCTTGCGTGGACTGGTAGCGGAGTCGGCGGGCCGCGGCGTGAAGGTCGACCACGTTCAGGTCGGGCGGTTCGCCCATGTCGAGGGGTTGAGCTTCAAAAAAAGCGTGCTGCCCGCCGAACAGCTCCGCGCTCGCGATCACCCGGCGTCGGGCGCAATGGAAGACATACCAGCGCCGGCTTGATCCGGCGCGTCTCGTCTTCGTCGATGGGACGTGGGTGAAGACGAACATGGCCTCTTTGCGCGGTTGGCACCGGTCTGCCAGCGGCTCCCTGCCAAGGTGCCCTAAGGCCACTGGCGCACGATGACGTCCCTGGCCGCGCTGCGCTGCGACCGGATCGACGCGCCGTGCGTGCTGGACCAGCCGGTCAACGCGCAAAGCTTCACCGACTATGTCGAGCAGTGCCTCGTGCCGACGCTGTCGCCCGGCGACGTCGTCATCATGGACAACCTCTCCAGCCACAAGAAACCCGCTATCCGCAACGCCATCCGTGCGGTCGGTGCCAGGCTGCTGTTCCTGCCGCCCCCGGCCTCCGCCGGGGCAGGCTCTACAGCCCGGACCTGAACCCCATCGAGCAGGTTTTCGCCAAGCTCAAGCACCTCATGCGCAAGGCCACCGAGCGATCCCACGAGGCAACATGGAGCCGCGTCGGCACGCTTCTCGATGCCTTCTCCCCCGCAGAATGCCGCAACTACCTCGTCAACTCAGGATATGACCCAGCTTGATGGCATCCGACTCGAATGCGCGAAGTTGGTCGCGCAGATGCCACCGACCGCTGCCAGTTGATCGGGGGCCCTCGCCTTCAGCTTTGGCGCAACCGCCCACAGGGATGGTTCAACATTCTCGCTATGCACCTGAATTTCAAATACTATCGACGCGTCTTCTACAAACTTTTAAACTATATCTACTCCTAAAGATGGGGCTATTGCGAAACACCAATTTACTTGATAAGTTTACTCCGCCTCGATTCATCCTACGTTTAATTTTGACGGTTCGGTGACATTCAGATATGTTTAATCTATAGCCTCTGTGTTATTTGCGACTGCGGCATCAGTACAGATTGGCTATTGCCACGGCTATGATGACTGCCGCAATAGCTGTCGTAGCAGGTATCCGCTCTGGACGTTATGTTTGAACAAAACAGCAGCATAAAATAGATAAAACGGAATTCGGATTAAAACGGCATTTTTATTAGTAATTAATAAGATTGCTCATAGTCACTTAAATGTCGGATTACGTTCATGAATTTTAAAGGCATATACATTTTGTTGTGTGCCCTGTCCTCTATTGATGAGACAGGTGGCGCAAGCCACCCTATAACCGGGCGGGATGTTATGAACGCCGGCGTCATCTATAAGAGCCAAGGAGGCGTCTTGCAGACGTGCCTCCTTGGCCACCCTACCGGCAACGCAGCAGTCAACGAGGCAATTTGCGGCTTGGTCGAACGCTGCATTATGGATGAACCGAAAGCCGATGCTGCTCGTCTTGCGGCTTGCATAAAGCCAAGGATCGCCAGACTTGCCAGCTTGATCGATGGCGGTCTCCTTGCGGTTACGGGCGGGTCAGAGCAGGATGAGACACCCGATGACATCATTGTCGCCGCAAAATCCCTTATGCCGCCGCCCCGGCCCGGCCGCTGGATGTTCGTAGAAAAGGGAACAAGAGTGCAAGTCGCCGGCGGCGATCCCGGTAACATGTTTGATACGAAGACTTTACCGACGCGCCATTGGCAGCAATGCGTCAAGGACGAGGCGGTGTCGGACACGCTGGCAATGATGCTGCGGGAAAACATCAATGAACGACAGGGCTCGCCGTGCCCATGGTCGATCGACATCACCAAGCATCAATTCAACGCTACACGACGATGCACCATCCCCGGTGCGTTGATGCGCGGCACGCTGGTGGGGACGCACGATGACAAGACCTTTACTGCCTATAAGTCCACATTGATCCGTGGTTTAGGCCGCGACCCTACGCTCTCAAGATTTACGGATGCGTCATCCCCGACATCCATTGAGCAATCACCGAGCAACCCAGACCCGATCAAAAACCGTGGCGCCGGTCAATTTGATGCACGTGGAGTTGAATACGAAGAGAGCACAGAGGTCGAAGGTCATCTCACCGGCAATTGCTGAGGATGTCCGGGCCAACCTATCATTCCTGGGGCCTGTTGGGGTTTATCGGGAATTGATGACAGCAGCGGCGAGGTAGATCATTGCGAATAAGCTGTGGTCAGTTTTGCAGGCACGCATTGCGGCGCGTTTGAATTCCTTGAGCTTGCAGAAGAAGTTCTCGATGAGGTGGCGCCACTTGTAAAGGTCGCGGTCGATCCGGAACGCGCCGATCCGCCAAGGATGCCGGGAAAGGACGATCCTGGCGCCGCGCTGGTTGAGGTCGGCGATGATCGCATGGGTGTCGAACGCCTTGTCCGCGATCAGACCGCCGAAGGTGACACCATCGAGCAGCGGTTCGACGCCGATCGTGTCGAACCGCTGTCCGGGCAGCAGCTTGAAGCGCACGAGATTGCCCAACGCATCGGTCAGCGCCAGGATTTTGGTGGTCATGCCGCCTTTGAAGTGGCCTATGGTCTGGCTCTGAGTCCCCCCTTGCGCCCCGTCCATGACGGTGAACCTTCACGATCGTGGCATCGACCATCGCATATTCCATGTCCGGCTCGTTCGAGCAGGCATCAAATCTCCGCTTGAACACATCGGCAGCCCGCCAGTCACGAAACCGGCGAAAAGCCGTACTCCAGTTGCCGAAATGCACCGGCAGATCACGCCACGCACTACCCGTGCGGGCGATCCACAGCACCGCCTTCATGAACAGCCGGTTGTTCGTCCCGCTGCGGCCGGGATCCGTCGCCTTGCCCAGGCAATGCGGTTCCATGCTCGCCCATTTGGCGTCGGTCAAAATCAAACGATTCATCCGCAGCTTGCATCACATCCACCACGGTATGTGAATCCCCACGGGCCTGGAGCCGCGGCAGTGCGCGTCCGTCATCGCCGAACAGGTGTACGCGCGCGGGGTCGATGCCGAACGCGAGCGTCTCGCCAAGCGTCACCCGACGGTCACCCGGCAATTGCGCGACGATCGTGCCGGTTGCGCCCCGCGCGCCGAGATGTGCGAAGGAGAGGGGGCCAAGCCGCTCGAACAGCTCGACCGGGCCGGCGAATGCGCCGTCGTCCGCAGGCTCCAGATGCTCCGGCCGCACGCCTAGCGTCACGGCCATGCCGGCTTCCGCGACTGCCGAGGCTTTCAGCTGACTGCCGTCGGACAGGCGCACCATCGCACCATCGGCACCCGCGGCAGCGACGACCGCGGGGATCAAATTCATTCCCGGCGATCCGATCGCCCGTGCCACCGCCAGCGATGCGGGCGCGTCATACAGGTCGATCGGGGCGCCGACCTGTTCGATCCGGCCTTCGCTCATCACGACGATCCGGTTGGCCAGCGTCATCGCCTCCAGCTGGTCGTGGGTGACGTAGATCATCGTCGCCTGCAATCGTGCGTGCAGCCGGGCGAATTCATGCCGCATCCGCACGCGCAATTCGGCATCGAGGTTGGACAGCGGCTCGTCGAGCAGCAATACCTGCGGTTCGCGCACGATCGCACGGGCGATCGACACACGCTGGCGCTGGCCACCCGACAAAGCGGCAGGACGCCGGTCGAGCAGCCGCGTCAGGTCCAGCGATGCAGCGACCGCGGCGACACGTTCGCGCACCTCTGCCCTGGGCCGGCGCGCCACCTTAAGGGGAAAGGCGATGTTCTCGGCGACGGTGAGGTGCGGATAGAGCGCGTAGGATTGGAACACCATCGCAAGGCCCCGATCGGCCGGTGCGGCGTGCGTCACGTCGCGACCGTCGATCGCGATCGTCCCGCTGCTCGGCTCTTCCAGACCCGCGATCAGCCGGAGAAGCGTGGACTTGCCGCATCCCGACGGCCCGACGATGACGATGAATTCACCATCGCCGATCGAGAGTTCGGTGGGGGACAGCACCATCGTGTTGCCGAAACACTTGCTGAGGCCGGCAATGTCGACGCGTGCCATCGCACCCTCTTCCTCGCTCGAGGATGCAAATTCAAGCCTTTGCAGCGCTTGAACGCCAGGCAACTCTCGGGACGGCTATGAGGTGCGGAATACCCGCACTCGGATAGGTCTACCTTACGACGACCTGTTTGCAGCCAGACCGGTGCGGCGTGCATGCCGAGCCTAGCCGTGTTCGACGGATCAGTGTAGCCGGGCGACCAGAACCGGCGGATCGAGCATGCCCCTTCAGCCGGACGCGAGACCTGGAGCTACCGACATCCCACGTAAACCGAACTACGATTTCGAACGCCGCGAGCGCGAGAAGGCCAAGGCAGCCGAGGCCGCCAAGAAGGCGCAAGCCAAGGCCGAGAAGCGCGCCGCCGAGCAGCGGGGGCCGGATGCCGAGTAAGAGCGCGGCTCCTGGACGCCTCGACTGAATGACGATCGCTCCCGTGATCACGCTCGCTTATCTGGGTTGGAAGCCGTTCTGGAGCGAACAGGTGTCCGCCGAAGAGAGCATCGCCAGCCAGCCCGTCCGCGTGATGTCTGTGCATCGGGGAAGGGTGTCGGTCCTGGGTGAGGGCTTCGATGGCTCGATCGCGTCCACTGCTCCCGGCGACGGAGATGCGGATCGCCCCACCGTCGGCGACTGGCTGTTGATGAACCGGGACACCCACGGCATCGTGCGCATCCTCGATCGCACGAGCCTGTTCAAGCGACCCGCCCCGGCCAACGATCGCCGGGTCCAGCTGATCGCAGCGAATATCGATACGTTATTCATCGTCACCTCCTGCAATCACGATTTCAACGTCGCCCGCCTCGAGCGCTATCTCGTGCTCGCGGGCGAAACCGGCGTTCGTCCGGTGATCGTCCTCACAAAGGCCGACCTGTCGCCGGCACCTCAGCCCTTCGTCGACGCCGCGCGCGCCCTTCAGGCGGGATTGCACGTGGAATTGGTCGACGGGCGTGACCCGATGAAGGCCGCTGGCCTCGCAAGCTACTGCGGGGCGGGAGACACGGTCGCGTTGGTCGGATCGTCCGGCGTCGGCAAGTCGACGCTGATCAATACGCTGGTGGGATCGGACGACATCGCCACTCAGGCTGTCCGTGAGGACGACGGCAAGGGCCGGCACACGACCACCGTTCGAGAGATGCATCGCCTCTCCGACGATGCAGGCGGGGGCGGGTGGCTGGTGGACACGCCGGGTATGCGCGAGCTGCAGATGTCCGACGTGGCGTTCGGCGTGACCGAGGTGTTCGAGGATGTCACGGACATGGCTTTGGCCTGCCGGTTCACCAACTGCACGCATCACGATGAGCCCGGGTGCGCCATCCGGGCGGGAATCGCTAACGACCTGCTCGATCCCGCCCGCGTCGAGCGCTGGCGCAAGCTGTCGCAAGAGGATTCGGCCAACAGCGCCGACGCGTCCATCCGCCGCCCGCGCTCGCGCCGGGGCGAGAAGAGGTGATGGCCCGCTGCGCCCTTGTGGCGCAGTGCGGGTGATGGTCGGCCCGGACTCGGCGATTGCACGATCTTGCGCCTCCGCTGACGAACTGTTCGATTGCTGACGAAATACCAAGCGAACGTTGCCCGCTTGGCGCTCCGGGTGGCTGAACGGCCGGCCGTTGGACGGGTGAGTGCAATTCGTGGCGGCTTGCGGGGCCTTCTGCGCAACGGCGGGGACCTGATCCGTTCGACCGTGGGATCGATACGGATGCGATCCATTAACTCGCGTCATCGATATCGCCGGAATGATTGATTGCGAAGACATGATCGAGCGCCTCCACGAAGACGCTCGTATCCAAGTTCATCTCGCTGTTTTGGCTGAGGCCGTGCCCGTCGCCGTCATGCACCTGGCGCTGGCCGAGTTGCATCAACAGCAGGCGCTTGTCGCCGAGGAGCTATGCGAGGACGCTTGAGTCGGGCGGCAGGCGTGGCAGCGCTGGCGAGTGCCAATAGCCGTGCGGCAATCGAGGCGCTCGGTTGAATGTATTTGGTCCCGCGGTTTGATCGTCCGAGCCTTTCGTTGGAATGGAAGGAAGCCGCATGCGACAGGCTCGTCACGGCAGCGCCACGACCACGTACGCCGTCCCAGCAGCAATACAGCGATCACAAGCTTCGCTCGCGACGCTGAGCCGTGAACTGGGGATCAGCCGGACGAAGGCGACGCTTGGCAGGTTCCTCATGCACGGGACGGCGCATTCCTGCGCTCGTCGGGCGGGTCTCACCGGCCCGACCATTCGCGTCGATAGCGACGTGATCGACGTCGACGGTTAGGAAACGGCGCAGGCCATTTTGATCGCCGGGCGACGGGATCGGGCCGCTCGGTAAGCGGCTAGCGCTGCACGGCGATCGACGCAGTGGCCGAGCGAGCGGTCTCGCTCGGCAACATTGCTGATGTCAGGCTTTTTTGGCGGTCAGATGAGCGCTCAGGTGCTTGTTCATCTCGAACATGCTCGCCGACTTCTTGCCGAAAATCTTCTCCAGCTTTTCGTCGGCGTTGATCTGGCGACGATCCTTGGGATCCTGCAGATCATGCTTCTTGATGTACTCCCACACCTTGCTGACCACCTCGCTGCGCGGCAGATCCTTATCACCGACGATTTCGGCGAGTTCGGGTGAGGGGGTGACCGGCGCGGTGATGCCGCCCCGCGCGCCGCCGGCGGGCTTTCCCGTCTTTTCAACCTTCTTCTCGGCAGCCTTGGTTTCGTCCTTGCCACGCTTTTCAGCTGTTCGCGCCATGTGAGCCTCCCGATTTCGCGCCGGTGTGGCGCGTTCTGCAGACGGACAAGCCCGACCTCCGGTTCCATCGACGTGGCATGTCACCGGCGTTGGGGTCGTCGTCAGCCGATCTGCGAACCGCGAACATCAACGCCTTCCCGTGGAGGGCGGGTCGCGCGCACCGACGCTTGCTGCCGACCTTGCGGGCGATCAACCGACGTTGCGCGCGTGGAAGAGCTTGCGATCCTCCACGACATACACCACCCCCAGCACGAGGACGCCGATCGCGAGATAGCCGATCGCGAGCGGATAGGTGCTGCCGTCATAGGCCTGACCGATGATCGACCCGACGACGACCGCGCCGACGCTGGTGATGAACCCCTGGATCGACGAGGCGGTGCCGGCGATGTGGCCGACGGGTTCCATCGCCATCGCACCGAAATTGGAACCGCACAGGCCGATGCAGGTCATGCTCAGCGCCTGGAACAGCATGTACGTCGCCAGCGTCTCGCCGCCGCCGCCGATCACCGCGAGGTGCAGCAGCGACAGGCCGATCAGCCCGAGGAGCGCGCTTTGCGAGATCAGCCGCGTGCCCAGCCGCTCGACCAGGCGGCTGTTGGCGAAGGAGGCGCATCCCATCGAAAAGGCGCAGGCCGCGAACAGCAGGGTGAACCGGTCGCCCGCATGGAATTCGTCGACGAAGATCTGCTGCGCCGAGGAAACGAAGGCGATGATGCCGCCGAAGGTCAGCGACGCCGCCACGGCATAGCCGGCGGAGAAGCGGTTGGTCAGCGTCAGGCGATAGGCGCCACCCAGCGCGGCGAGCGACAATGGCGAGCGGCGCTCGGCCGGCAGCGATTCCCGCAGCCGTAGCAGGGACCAGGCGAGGACGATCGCGGCGAAGGTCGCCAGCGCATAGAAGATGAAGCGCCACGGACCGAAGGTCAGCAGCACCTGCCCCAGGCTGGGCGCCATGATGGGGACGAGGAAGAAGATCATCTGTGCGACCGACAGCGTGCGGGCCATCTGTCGCCCCGCATAGCGGTCGCGCACGATCGCGACGGCGAGGACACGCGTCGACGCCGACATCAGCCCTTGCAGGACCCGCGCGCCGAGCAGCGCCGGAAACGTCGTCGAACCGGCGGCGAAGACGCTGGCGGCCACGAACCCGGCGAGCGTGACGAGCAGGATCGGTCGGCGACCGTAGCGATCGGCAAGCGGACCATAAACGAGCTGGCCGGTGCCGAAGCCCAGCATATATGCGGTGATGATCCACTGCCGATGATTGGCGGCGGTGATGGCGAGCTGGTGCCCGATATCGGCGAGCGCCGGGAGCATCAGGTCGACGCCCAGCGCATTCACCGCCATCAGGGCGGCGACGAACGCAACGAATTCCCGCGGCCGCATGCTGGCGCCGCTGTCTTGATCGGTCATCGCGTCGCTCTAGGGGGCTTGGCGCCGGGAAACCATGCCGATCGTACGGTGGCGGCCAGCGTGATCGCGAAGCGGCGCAGGCTTCCGTCCGACCTGTTGCGGCGGATACCGGGCGAGTGTCATCGGCCTTCCACAATCGGGGCGCATCCGGAGTTAACGACAGGGGGCATTATGATCATCGACCGCCGTTCACTCATCACGACCGCCACGCTGGGCACCGCCGGCCTGGCGATTACCGGCTTTGCCGGTGCCGCCGCGCTGACCGGCGCGACCGGGTTCACCCATGCCGTGGCGAGCGGCGAACCCGCGGCCGATTCAGTGCTGCTGTGGACCCGCTATGTCCCGGCGGGCGGAGGCCATGCCGAATTGCGCGCCGAAGTGGCGGAAAGCGCCGCGTTCGACCGCGTCGTCGCAGGGGGCAGCCAGGTGACCGGCCCATGGCGCGACCATACCGCCAAGATCACCGTCGAAGGCCTGCGCCCCGGCCGGTCGTACTTCTTTCGCTTCGTCGCGCCGGATGGCAGCGTCTCGCCGGTCGGTCGTACCCGCACCTTGCCGGACGATGGTATGCGGCCCTGGCGTGCGGCGATCTTCTCGTGCTCCAACATCGGGTTCGGCTGGTTCAACGCTTATGGCCATGCGGCGGCCCGCGACGATCTCGACTGCGTCGTTCACCTCGGCGATTATTTCTACGAATATGCTGCGAACACCTATCCGGCGGCCACCGCCGTCGTTCCCGGCAGGACGGCGATGCCCGCCGAAGAGATCATCCATCTTGCCGACTATCGCCTGCGCTACGCCAGCTATCGCGCCGATCCCGACCTGCAGGCGCTGCACGCGCGCCATCCCATGATCGCGCAATGGGACGATCACGAAAGCGCCAACGACAGCTGGGAAGGCGGCGCGGAAAACCACAGCCCGGCGACCGAGGGTGACTGGAACCTGCGCCGCGCGGCGGCGATCCAGGCGTTTCGCGAATGGATGCCGGTGTCGGACGAACCGTGGAAGGCCTATGACATCGGCGGCCTCGC
>Ga0160428_1000657_pt1 | contig 34896 bp, 31 predicted proteins | sample SolpanmetagenomM_FD_108198 | JGI IMG/M metagenome (GOLD analysis project Ga0160428, IMG submission 108198) | Solar panel surface microbial communities from Lawrence Berkeley National Laboratory, California, USA - M | ecosystem: Engineered > Built environment > Solar panel > Unclassified ... | reverse complement strand
GCCGCCCGGGAATAAGAACCCCATGTCGATAACAACAATGTCGTTATCGTATTCGATAGCCATACAGTTTTTACCGATACCCATTTCACCCAGTCCACCAATAGGTATGATGCGCAACTTAGGTCCGTTGGTACGAGGCATCTTTTTTTGTTCAGCAACGCTAAACTGTTTGCCCTCATAGCCGTTATAAATAGATTTGTTGACTGGTATATTGATAATGTGCTGTGATGCTCTCAAATTGACGTCGTCTGAGGTGCGGCGTTGTGCGCGAAAGACTTCGCCACGGCGAGTTGTGGTGCCGTTGATAACGCTATTGTCTGATTTGCGTTTTTGTTGTTGATTTGCAGGTCGTTTTGATAGATCATCTGCTTGTGGTTTAGCGTCTCTTCGTTGACCCATGTGTGTTGTTTCTCCTTTGTTTGTAGAAATCTCGTGTTAAATAATTTCGAAAAATAAGACGTTGGGGTAATCGGACGTAGAAAACAAGTACCCTATATCAGTGCCGTTAGTATAGCAAAAATGGCTTAATGTTGCAAGTGTGCCAACTTCGCTGCTGCCAAAAAATCATCGATCAGCACCTGCCGCATTGAACCATTGTAGAGCGCGGCGGCTGGGTGATAGAGTGGTATAACTAAAAAGTTTAGCTCATGAAATCTGACTTGCCGTGCGTGACCATGGTCGCGCGAAATAACAAGTTCTGGTATAAAGCACATGCCAGCGTGGCGACCGAGCGTGATCAATACTTTTGGCTTAATAATTTCGAGTTGGCGCATAAGATATGGCCAAAAAGCAGCTTTTTCTTCTCTGGATGGGTCACGGTTGTTTGGTGGCCGGTACTTCACTATGTTGGTAATATAGATATCACTACGCACTAAATTCGCCGCACGCAACATTTCATCCAAAAATTGTCCACTGGCTCCAACAAACGGCATGCCAGTCTCATCTTCTTTTTTACCTGGCGCCTCGCCTATGAAAACGATATCAGCGTGGGGATTACCCTCGCCCATAACGAGCTGCGTCGCTGAAGCTGCCAAATCAGGACAGACATTGCTAGCAATAATTTCTTCAGCGAGTGCGGCAAGTGTATCTGTATTCATAACTTCAAGTTGTATAGAATTTTGCCACTAATCAATGTGCGACCGTCGCCATACTACTAATAGGTATGCTATTGAGAGCAGTGAGAAGTGGCAGATCCATCACTTTCTACTGCTGAACGTCTTTGAGACTCAAACTTAGTCGCCCACGATCATCGATGCCTGTTAGCTTAACTTTTACTTCTTGACCTTCATGGAGAATGTCAGTCACTTTGTCGACGCGGTGATCAGCTAGCTCAGAAATATGCACCATACCATCAGTGCCTGGCATAATGTTGACGAAGGCACCAAATTCCATAATTTTGACTACTTTACCATCGTAGACGTGACCAACCTCTGGCTCTTCCGTTAGGCTCTTGATCCAGTTAAGCGCTTTTTCGATGCTTGCAGCGTCGTTACTTGCAACCGTTATCAGACCGTCGTCTTTGATGTCGATCTCAGCACCAGTTTCGGCAGTGATTTTGTTGATTACTTCACCACCCTTCCCAATAACCGCACCAATTTTTTCAGGATTAATTTTGATCTTTTCAATGCGAGGCGCGTATGGACTCAATGTCGGACGAGGTGCTGCCATCGTTGTCATCATGTGCTCAAGAATAAATGTGCGCCCAGGTGTGCTGGCTCGGATTGCTTTAGCCAAAATTTCAACAGGCAGACCGTGCAACTTCATATCCATTTGTACGGCAGTGATACCTTGTTCGGTTCCCGTTACTTTGAAGTCCATGTCTCCAGCAAAATCTTCTGCATCGGCGATATCAGACAGTACATACGGTGTATCACCATCCATCATAAGGCCCATAGCAATACCTGAGACTGGTCGTTTAAGCGGCACTCCCGCGTCCATCAATGCAAGTGTCGAGCTACACGTTGCCGCCATAGAAGTTGAACCATTTTGACTCATAATCTCGGTGACGCTACGAATCGTGTATGGGAATTCTTCTTCGGTCGGCAGGACTGGTATTAATGCTCGCTCGGCAAGGTAGCCATGTCCGATCTCACGTCGACCAGGACTGCCAAGACGGCGGACTTCTCCGACCGTATAACCTGGAGCGTTGTAGTGATGCATGTAGCGACGTTCGCCATTTGACACCTCCATGGTATCAACCATTTGAGAATAGCTTAGTGGCGCTAACGTCACGATGTTCAAACCTTGAGTCACGCCACGAGTAAAGATACTCGAGCCATGCGTGCGAGGTAATATACCGACTTCTGAGCTCAATGGACGAATCTCATCGAGAGCGCGGCCGTCTGGTCGAGTTTGAGTAGCGACAATGCCTCGGCGGACGTCTTTGTGAAGTGCCATCGTAAATGCCTCATCGTACTCATCACGCAGCGCGTCATACTCTTCACCTACCGTTGCTGCCATGTCTTCGTGGAATGCCCAGCGAAGTTCATTGATCATTTCGTTGCGTTCAGGATATGGTTTTTGCAGTTTCTCACCGAGTTTTTCGTGTGCCCACGCATCGACTGCTGATTGAATTGCTTCATTTGGCAATACTAATTCATATTCAAATGCAGCTTTGGCAACCTTCTGGGCAAGTTCTTTTTGCAACGCAATTGCGGGCTGCATTGCCGTATGCGCCCAAGCAATCGCTTCGATAATAATCTCTTCGTCGACTTCATTTGCACCAGCTTCGACCATTACTACCCCACCTTCGATGCCAGCGACAACGAGGTCGAGGTCGGACACTTCGCGTTCCTCTGGACTCAAAAACGCTTTGAATTCGCCGTTGACACGGCCAACACGAAGTCCAGCCACTGGACCGTCAAACGGTGCACCACTGATACTCAGTGCGGCACTCGCTGCCATCATACCAACCATATCAGGGCGAAATGCTGGATCCATCGAAAGAACGCTTGCAACTACTTGGACTTCAGCACGGAAGCCTTTTGGAAATAGCGGACGAATTGGGCGATCAATGATGCGTCCAATTAAAATAGCTTCGTCACTTGGACGACCTTCACGTTTGATAAAACGACTACCGCTAATTTTTCCAGCTGCATACATTTTTTCTTCATAGTCAACTGATAGTGGAAAATAGTCTAATTTTACTGGTCTTGTACCAATCTGAGTGGTACCAAGCACGACAGTGTCACCGTACTTTACGAGCACGCTTGCCGTGGTGCGAAAACCAATTCGATTAACTTCTAGTGTGAGCTGTTTTCCGCATAGATCGGTACTGACAGAGATTATCTCTTTGCCGTTTGGGTTGATAGTACTCATTATATGAGTCTCCTTTCATTGTAAGCGGAAAGTAACAGGGGTGAAAATTACTATACTTTCGTATGAAATTCTCGTCTCTATCACTATCCACTTGGTTACACTCCTTAGTATACCTTGCCCGGAAGAAAAACTAAACTTGCCGTACGTAACTTTACATGGTATCGTTCGCACATACTTTGCGAGCAACACAACATTTAGCGCGTACTCACAACTAAAAATGAGAATGAGTATGCGTATAACAATTGGATTGGTAGTGCTAGCTGTGCTAGTTGTGGTGTCTCCACTAAGTGGTATTGCTTCTGCTGCAACCACGGTCACCATCAAAGACATTGCAGCACAGGCCGGCGTATCAGGAACCACAGAGACGCGTGATGCTAGTACTGTTGACTACAATAATGACGGGCTTGAAGACGTCTACATTGGTCAACACGATCAAGGTAGCAAACTCATGCGCAACAATGGCGACGGTACGTATACGCAAGTCGCAAACGCAACCTGGACACGCTTTAATACAAATAAAAAAATAGTCGACCGTCACCAATGTGCGTAAGCAGACTTTGATAAAAACGGCTTTGTCGACGCATACTGCGCAGCTGGTCGTGGCACCAACAACGCAACAAAAATCGGTCGCGGCAGCGAACTATGGTTGCAAAATAAGCCTGGTGTGTTTACGAACGTCGCCGATAGTTGGAATGTCAGCGACGTCTGTGCTCGCACACAAACTGCAGCTATCATTGATGCAAATCACGATGGCTATCCTGATGTCATGGTCGGTAATACTGCCTCACGAGTTGATCCGACTGATCCTTGCGACAATCCCGCAAATGGCTTTACGAACAAATTCAACAAATTATATATTAACCACGGAGGGACACGTCTCGTTGATGAGTCTGACACCTATAACCTCGGTAGTATGAACGCAGGCATTTCGGGTATTGAAGTTGCGGATGTGAATCATGATGGCTGGCAGGATTTTTTGTACGTTGGTGACGGAATGACACGTCTGTACATCAATACCCACGGTAGCTTTACTGACGTTACTGCACAAATGGTAATCGATCCTTTATTGGTTGCCGCACATTTTGCAGATATCAATCATGATGGTTGGCAAGATATTATAGGCGTCACAGCCACATCTGCACGAAGCTATATCAACCGTACTGGTGCGTTCACCACCAGTCAGCAAGTTGCTGCGACCACGAAAAGCATACCCTTTCATGCAGTCGCAGTGGGTGATTTCAATGGCGATGGTGCCGATGATATCTACCTACTCCGTGCTCAGTCAAAAGCCAATCCAGATGACTGGTTGTTGCTAGAAGATCCAGCAAAATTCCTAAATTTTTCACAGCTCACCGCTCCTTCGGCGGCTGGCTATGGTGATAGTGTTTTTGCACTTCATCCAGATACCAGCGGCCGCGCAAACTTCCTCGTCTTGAACGGCCGAGCTATCCCTGGTCCTATTCAGCTGTTAAGCAGCTCTAAATAACCTTAGCTCCGGTCAAAACAAACATTGCCTGATTTGTGCTGAGTAAATGATACTCCATCGGAATAACCTGATGCTCCACCAAATAGTGACTGTACCGAGCTGTCAGTGCTGTTTGTGGATGTATCGGTGCGGAATGTCGCGCACAGTTGATAACTCGCTAAGGGAGTAGAGATAGGATAATAGTCCATGTACGGGTCACTCCCCCCTGATTGACCCACCTGAGTTTGGACTTTCATAAGCTCACTGTTGTTTCCGAATGAATCCGTCTTTTTTACGGTATACGTATAGTTTTGTAGACGATCTTTGACACTTGTTGTTGGATCATCAAACGTTACATCGGATAACTTAGCTGGTAGTTGGCCTGTGTGACTGGCTTTGTACGACGAAACAGCAGCTTGCACAAGTGATAAATCACTTGAAATCTTTGCATCGTAGCGCTGGTCTGTTTTCGTACCAATCGGGAAAATTGCAGTTAGTACGACAAGAACTACAGCTAACACCACTACGATGACTGCTGGAAGCCACGATCGACTTCGGCCCTTTGCAAGCTTTTCCTGCCATAACAACAAACCAATCCACAATAAGACGTGTAAACCGCCCAGGAGCTGTACTGCTACTTCATAGCCTTTAAACTCGTCAGCCAATGTCAGTTGTGCGATCGGGATATACAAAAAACTCGCTAAAATACCTGCTGCCGTAACGAGTAGGCTGCCTGAAAATAGGCCATATACAACGTGATAATTCCGCCAATCATGTCTATCGACGGTTTCACGTGAAACACACCGTGCTACGTACTGATATGCGACAAAGTACAGCACGCCAAAAACAATCATACTCGACATCAATGATATATAGAGCGGAGCCAGATCAAAAGAAAATAGTGAGGCTTCAGTCTTTTTAGGACTGAGCCATTCACCAAGTAATACATAGCCGAGCCACGCACCCGACGACAACAGGACAACGGCTGATAGTAACGACGTGATATACGCTGCAAAAAATCGCTTTGCTGTTGCTGGCTCGGATGACGTTTGCGGCGAGGCATCTGCAACTGGTGCTGAGATTACCTCAGCTGGACGCTCGGTAAATGATGGCTGCTTAGGTGTACTAAATGGATCTTGAGCTGATTGCTCGGTGATTTCTGGAGTCGCTGGCATAGATTCTACTTCTTCGACAGATGGCTGGGTTGATTCTGATGTCAATTGCGGCTCTTGTTTAGGCTCGTCCATATGGGGTTTCTCGCTTGTGGTTGATTGTTACTGCCACGATAGCATATTCTCTTGCGTTATAAAGTGTGTATAGTTAATACAATGAACATAGAATTACTCATCTCTTCTTCAGAAGTTGAGCAGCGCATCAGTCAAATGGCCGACAGCATTCTAACGGATTATCTGAATCCTTCGCCGTTATTCGTGGCGCTGCTGCGCGGTGCTGCACCATTCGCCAGTAAGCTGATGTTTGCACTAACAGAGAAAGCACCTGACTTTCACCCTGAAATTGATTACATGATGATCAGTACGTACGGAACCGATCGCCAAGCTGGTAAGCCACAAATTGTCACCGATCTTGCTCCTTCTACTGTACTAGCTGGCCGCGACGTCATCGTACTCGACGACGTACTCGACAAAGGCATAACTGCGCAGTTTGTCACTGACTATTTACTTTCCAATGGTGCAAGATCGGTTGATATTGCGGTACTAGCTATCAAAGACACTGAACGATTTTTTCCAGTCACACCGCGCTATCATTGCTTCAAAGTCGATGATGTGTGGCTAGTTGGTATGGGAATGGACGATCACGCGACAACTAAAGAAGCGTATCGTTGGCGCAGTGATATAGCTAAGATTATCTAGCCAATATCGCGCCTGCGAAACTCGATGTAGCCCGCTAAAACGACCACACTACATATCGCAGCAAGAACTACGACATTATGCAGCGCAAGCGTACCGCGAGCTGCGTCAATCGCTGGGAAATAATGTAATAATGATAGTTTCTCAAACCTTCCAAGCCACTCAACAGCTTGACCAAATGTTGAGAGTACAAAACTGCCAATAATTACTACGATACCTATGCCGGTTGCTATACTTCGTTTACCGAATATCATTCCAGCGCTAAAAGTAATCGATCCATACGTTATCATGAGTAGCCATGTCATCATGAGTAGTCGCAAACTCGCTTCACTACTGAGTGAAGCAGCGCTACCGATAAATGGTAAGGTGGCGTATATGCCGATTGCCGTGCCAAGTGTAGCAACAAAAGTAATAGTTATCATGGCGAGCCATTTTTGTAGAAATACTTTGGTGCGGCTAATTGGAAGGGCGAGTAGGGTTCGAAGCTCACCTGATTCTTCTTCTGCAGTACTCAGTCCAAGACCTAAGATAATTGACATAATACCAGCTATCAACGGCATACGAATATCAAACAGTTGAGAAGCGATGTATGATGGAAAATCTTTAAGATACAGTAAATTTCCAATTAGCCCACTAAATGCTTTTGGCATGCTGGCTACAAGATTATCAAGGGCACCTGTTTGGTGCATTGCTGGATAAAAACTGGTCAGCAAAGCAGCTAACACACCAAATGCAATTGTCCACCCAATCATGAACCATCGTTTATCATACAACGCCTTGCTATAGACAGAGCGAATCATACTACGTTCTCCTTTGGTTCATACATTGATCGAAATGCTCCTTCAAGATTGTATTCGCTCACCTCAATATCTACCACTAACTTTAGCGCCGCTAGCCAGCGCTGCAACTCAGCTATTGTGCCGGTAAAAACAAACGATACTGTCAAAAGCCCATCAGCCGTGGAGCGAACGACCTCCGTTGCATCCTTTGGTGGTAGGACTGATGCGCTGCGTGACACAATGCGCACTGTTTTACCACTTCGCTTAAGTAATGTTTGTGCTGAAATATCTTCGATAATCGTGCCTTCACGCATCAGAATGACCCTCGAGCAGACGTCGGCGACTTCTTCAAGGTAGTGCGATGACATAAAAATAGTTGTGCCTACTTTTTGTTCGTCTCGTAGTATCTCAAGAAACACCGCTTGCATCACGGGATCTAGTCCGCTCGTCGGTTCGTCGAAAATGAGTAATTCTGGGCTAGTGACAAATGCTGCAATTAAGGCGATTTTTTGCTTATTTCCTCGGGAGAGTGTGCTGATTTTTTTATCAAGCTGTGGCGAGAATTTTGAGCAGAGCATATTAAATCGTTCGCGGTAATCCTCACTCGACTGACTCAACACAAAATTAATATACTGTTTGCCCGTTAGTTTTGGCGGAAGCTGCATATCTCCTGCCGCATAACCTACCCGACGATGTGATTGATGCGCATTCTTTAATGAAAGATGTTGACCAAACAACGCCACGGATCCAGCTGAGGGTGCAATAAAACCAAGTACAGTGCCTATGGTAGTCGTCTTGCCCGCCCCATTTGCGCCGACAAAACCAACTATCTCGCCTGCAGAAACCGAAAAAGAAACGTTGTGCAGTACCTGCTGTTTACCAAAATATTTGTTGACGTTTTTTACCGAAATAATAAGAGGCATATTGCTCATGCCTCTTATTGTACTCCTAGTGTTTGTGGTTAGTATTTACTGACTGCGCCTGTTTTTTCATCAATATCAATTACCAGACTTACATCTGACACCTCTGCTGGTTGAAATGATGTTTTGTTTTTATCAGCTGTCACAATTGCATTAATTTGTATCATGTCACCAACCGCTAAGGCAGTATTATTTACAGAGTTAGCAGCATAATTCGCCACCGTACCAGCAGGTAACGTTACTTCAATACTACGATTAGAGGAAGTCAAGAATACAATGGTATCGCCGTTGAGTGATGAGATTCTACCCTCATACTCTGCTACTCTAGCGGATGCAGGTAGATCAGTTCGGTAAAATACCATATTACTCGCTACATGTGAGAGGCATGTTTCTGATGGGTTATTAAGACACTCACTGCGATACGCAATGCTTGCACCTAGCGAAGTATAGTCTTCGATCGGTAACGATACCGCTATAATTGATTGCGCTTTATAACTATCAATTAGACCGCTCTTACCCGTATAACCATGTGACACAACATAGATGGTGGTGCCTGCTTTTATATCTTTTGCAGTTACTTGAATTCCGTCTTTAATGTAAAGAGTTTTGTTATCAATAGCTACTGTATGCGCAGGGACAACTCCAGTACATTCTGGTGGTGTAATAGTATCAGTGATATGAGTAGGCATTGTCGTTACACAAGGTTCAACTATATACCCTTCATTACGATTATCTAGTTTTGGTAATCCGCTCATATATGCTTCTATGGCATTAAATTCACATTGTGCCTGGAGGTGACGCTTGATCGCTTCAGGGCTGAGGCTAGTATTAAGTTTTGTCTCAATGACCATCTTTTCTTGCGGGACATTTGTACAGTTTTGTAATGCAACCATCGTTCTTGTGTGTCCATCGGCACCATCTGTTTGTTGACCGACATTGATGTGTACTGGCTTCCAGAGATACGTGTACGCTGCATACGTCGTACCTCCGATGAATGCTATTGCTGCCGCGATAATGACGACTGCCAGCGGTACGGGTAGTGCTCTAAACTTTGACATGAATGATCCTTTCTTTTGTTGGTGATCACTCTCTATACGCAAACTGTTCGATAATATTTCAGAACGGGGTGGTAGAGCTTGCATAACCCTGGCAACAAAATACTCGTCGTACATTGTCGTATCAATAGTAGCTATTAATAATTGCTCGATAGTCGGTCGTTTCATGATAACTCCTTTCGTAGCTGTAATTTAGCTCGTCGCATCCACGTACCAACAGTTGCTTGAGGGACGCTCAGTTCACGGGCAATCGCAGCATAGGATTTACCTTCCCAAAAATACGCTTCTACTACCTTACGGTACTCCGGTGGTGTTAATTCCAAGACGGCCTTATGCAATGACTCCTTTTCGTCATACTCAATCTCACATGGCATAGTTTTTTCTGCGATGAGCTCTATCTCATCAACGGTCACGTATCGATGAGTTTTACGCAATCTATCAAGCGCTTTATTGGTAGCAATTCGATAAAGCCACGTCGAAAACCGAGCTTTGTCTGGTTCGTAATCCGCAAGTTTGAGATACGCCTGACAAAATGCGTCTTGTGCGGTATCCTCTGCTTCTTGATAATCATGCAGCAATTGATCGCAGTGGATCACCAGGCCACGATGATACCGCTCTACCAAGGGCTGAAAACCCTGCTTGTCGCCTGCAAGTACGCGTTGTATGTATATTTGTTCATCCATCATGCTAATTGTACGTACAAATACTGTAATTATTTCAAATGAAACAAAAAAACCTCCGCTATTTGCGGAGGCCTAGTTTTGCGACAGTTGCTTTGTATGCTTCAAAGTCTTTGTTCTCAAGATACTTGAGGAGGCGTTTTCGCCGTCCTACCATCTGAATTAGACCGCGACGAGCCATGTGGTCGTGCTTGTTGGTCTTGAGATGTTCAGTCACCTCTTTGATACGAGTCGTGAGAACAGACGCCTGAGCTTGTGGGCTCCCAACGTCATTCTTCGCAACCTGAGTCAAAGCAATTGCCTTAGCTTTGTTATCTTTAGTAATCATAGTTTGTAATTGTACCAGAGGTACCTCTATTGGTCAACTAGCCCACGATATGACAAATGAAAATGTTTGCGTCTCGCCTGGAATAAGAACATGTGCTGGACGAGAACTATCAAAATCACCGCCATCGAGCGTTGGTTCGATGCAGATAAAGTGATCACCCTCTGTCCATACCGCCCACTTCGTCATGTTTCCAGCGCTGAGCATTAGCTCTCGATCACCTATACTGACGCTCATGTTATCAGCGGTAACAAACTGTGCGTTCGAAAATGCAGTTAACTCAATCATTTGCCCATTGATACGAACTGTTTCATTTTCACCCACTGCGAAATACGGATGAAACCCTGGGCTCAGCGGCAGCGCATCTGAAGAATCATTTCTGACAGTCAATGTTGTCGTGAGACTCGTTTCACCGACGAGGTAATGAAGCTGCGCGCACATATCAGCATACTCTTCGAATGCTTCATCGAGCCGGGTCGGATGATCGAGCGTAAAAACCTGCGCACCGTCGTTAATCGTGCGCTTCCACGGCAGATTACGGCCAAAGCCATGTTGCTTGAATTCGCCAGCCGCGTCAGGTCCAAAATTTGGTAGACACACGTGCATGCCACCTCTATTCTTGCCATTGATGGCCCGTTTGCCAAACAATATCGGCCTTCCATCCGCATCTTCGAGCTCTGTTACCCAAGCGCCCTCGTCAGCAACGACTAGCTCAGGAAGTCGTGGTTGTGGATCGTTATCTACTATTCGCTCCCTCATGGTTTATCCTCCTATTTTTGGTGAACTAATAATGTCGACAACTGTGCGTGCATCCTCGATATGCCACTCGCCGATCGTCAGCCGGCGCAGATCGCGGCAGTACGCACCAACACCGAGTGCTTGTCCGATATCCTCGGCAAGTGTGCGTATATAGGTACCGCTCGACACGTGCGTGCGAATTCGCAGCTCCGGGTATTCATACGAAAGCAGTTCAATCGAATAAATCGTAACAGTGCGCGCTGGAATAACTACTTCCTTACCAGCACGTGCTAAATCATAGGCGCGCTTCCCGTCGATTTTGATAGCTGAATACGCCGGTGGTGTTTGGGTAATCGTTCCTTCAAATTGCAACAATGTTTCTCTGATTTGCTGCTCAGTCGGTATAGAGCCCGGCAATGAATCGCTCTTTACATATGGCGAAACGTCACCTTCTGGATCTCCAGTTGTGCTGACGCTGCCAAGCAGTACGGTCGCTTCGTATGTTTTATCAAGCTTCAAAAAAGTTTCGGCTTGTCTTGTGCCTTCACCAAATAGGAGGACAAGTAACCCTGTTGCAAATGGATCGAGCGTGCCAGCATGACCAACTTTGAGTTGTCGTTTAGTCGGCGTTATTCCCTGAGCGCGGTAGGTAGCTTTTAATTGGCCGCGAAGTTTCGCAACCACATCGAAGCTTGTCCAGCCAGCTGGTTTGTCGACAAGCAGTATAGTTTTCATAAGATCCATTAGGTGTATTATACTTGAGCCCATGAAGAAAGTAATTTTTGCTATTTTTGCGCATCCCGATGACGAAGCCTTTGGTCCTAGCCCTACGTTGTTAAGTGAGGTTTTAAATGGAAATGAGGTTCATCTCATTACCCTGACTCTAGGGCAAGCCGGCATGAATCCCGACAACGTTGGTGATCTTGCGAGTTTGAGACGTCGAGAGTGGCATGCAGCTGGCAAACTAATTGGCGCAAAATCGATGCATGAGCTCGGGTACGACGACGGCTGTTTATGTAATATGAAGATGATTGATGCAGCTGAAAAAATTCAAAACATAGTGACAACGCAGACGAAAAATTCCTCTGCTATTGAAATAGAATTTATGACAAATGACCTCAACGGTATCACTGGCCATATTGACCATATTGTTGCTGGACGAGCTGCCTGTTTAGCGTTTTATCGTCTGAAGCAACATGACAATCGTATTACGCGTATTAGATTTGCCTGCGTGCCAAAACAACAATTTCCTGACGTGAACACCGAGTGGCTGTTTATGGAAGCAGGACGAACTACCGATGAAATAGACGAGATAGTCGATGCACGTGAGCACCGCGAAAAAATTATTGAGATAATGCGCTGCCATGATTCTCAACGCTCAGATCTGGAATATCACCTGAATACCAGAGGAGAGCAAATTGGGTTGAATTATTTCATCGTGAAATCTTAGTGCTGACCGGGAATCTTGAACTGACCCGGGTCATTGGAGACTGGTGCAGTTGGAGCAGGTATCTCAGGTAAAATATCACCTAACTGGTCTGGATGCTGCGGTGGGAAAACGGCAGCGTGCTCAATAGGATTTGCTGGCGGTGGAGGTGGCGGCAGCGTCGTAAAATCAGGCAAAGGCGGCAACGATGATTCATTGTCTTGGAAAGAATTGATTGCTGGTGCTGCAGGCGACGAATCTTCCGCTGCCGTAAAGACACTTGGCACTTGGAAACTCGAGGCGCTTCCGAGAGGAGTGATCGTTGGCTCACTCGGCACAGCTTCAAACGCCGCGGCAACAGCGTCACGAGCTTCTTCGTGTGGCTGGCGCGTTGCAGCATCGAGCTCAGCTAATGTCTGCGCATGCGACGGGGGGTTGATCGTACCGGCGTTCATCGTCGGAAGCGGTGGTAAACTCGAAAAGTCCATTGCGGTTGGCGCCGATTGATTTGTCGTGGAAGCCCCAAACGCTGGATCACCAAACGTCGGTGGCTCTGAAACTTGTTCTGATCCATGATGCAAGATCGTATGGTTTTGAGAGCTCATTTCTTCTCGTCGCTTTTCTTCTTCGGCTTCTTGAGCGGTTGCACTCAGTGTTCCGCCCATTGTAGGCTCATAACTTGGCATTGGGATCTCATTGCTCGGCAGTGTGACTGGCGTTGGCATAATGGCTTCTACCGGTTCTCCAGCCTGCTCAGCCGCTTGTTCAACATCGGCACTTGCAGCGGCAAGGTCGTTTTGAAGGTCTGCAACTGAGGGCGTATTGACCACAGTAGCCGGAGCCACGGAATCAAGTTGCTCAGCAAGCGCATCTTCGGCTTCTTCGGTCGCTTCCTCAGCATTTTGCTGTTCGACTTGTTCCGATACTTGGTCAAGATCACCGCTAAATTCGTGAGAGATAGCTAGTGATCCATCATTTGGGTTCTCTGCTGGCGTGTCTTGAGAAGATTCTTCATCAGCATTTTTCGTCGCTGTATTAGTACGGTCAAGTTTTGTTGAGGCACCTTCTGCAAGGTCCTTCGTACCGTCTCTGTGTTCTGAGCTATCACTTATCGCGTCATTGTCCGATACGGTACCACCACTTATCGCGTTTTCTTCTTGCAGTTTCGCTGCAATCAGTTGCTGATTTGCGCCCGCAGCCATTAGTTGTGCAGCCATAGTCATAACTTTGCTTGTCGTGTGGTTATTGCTAAAACGATCGGTAGCAGCAACGATGCCGGTTAAGAGTGCGGTTGAGACTTGCTCATCGAGTAGTGGCTTATCAGTTTTAATAGCCTCCGACAGACTCACTAACATTTCGCTAATACTGCTAGCGGAAGGCTCACTCCAGTCAATTGAGCCAAGCTTACTGACTTGCTCGCCGCAACTAAATGTTGCGACCGTGGCATCATGCAAAATACGACCGTGAGCTTCGAGCGCGGTATCGAGGTTTGCTTCATCGCGTACACCAAGTGCCAGCACAAGCTCGACGTTGTAATCTCCTTGTGAAAAATCAAGATCATTTTGGGAAATCGTAGTACGGTATGGTGTAATGAAAATTTTGACAACATCACCTTCAACTTTGTAGCGAAGATGATCGGCTTTTTCTTTGTCGAGCGCTATTATAAAGTCCCGCAAAGAATCGACGGTGTGTTCGAACGTTTTTGTTGGCTCTAGGAATGAAATAGCAGGTGGAATGTCACCGCTTACTACAGCCGTGGCGTGCTTTTTGATATTATTAAGCATGATAGTCAATCCGAGCGCCGCCGATAATTCGTCGACTGACGGATTAGTACTGACAGTCACCAAAATATTTGAGCTGTCTTTGATTCGCTCAACGATTTGTTGCTTTGCGCCTGTAGCATCGTTCATATTTTTGTTGTTTCCTAGGGTTTTGATGTTTGCTTGAGTTTGACAACACTATACCATAAGTGTTTTACAGGCGTCAATGAAATTCATTTGGTTTACTCTCTCCCCTTTACAGATGCGCCCTTTTCCTCTATAATTCACCCTTGATTGTATAAGTAATCTAAGAGACAAAGGAAATATCAGTGCCAATCATCAAATCTGCCATAAAACGCGTTAAACAAGCTACCGTACGCCGAGAGCGTAATGTCGGTATCAAGCGCGATATCAAGCTTGCGATGAAAGAATTCCAAGCGAATCCATCTAGCGAAACGCTCAGTAAAGTTCACTCTGAACTCGACAAAGCTCTCAAAAAGAATTTGCTCGAGAAAAACACCGTTGCTCGCCGAAAATCTTCGGTTAGTAAAATGGCAAAAGAAGCCGGCGTCAAGCTCGCGGCGAGCAAAAAACCAGTCGCAAAAGCTGCTCCAAAAGCAACTGCTGCGAAAGGACCTGCTGCAAAAAAAGTTGTTACTGAAAAACCGGTTACCGCAAAGAAGCCAGCTGCAAAAAAACCTGCAGCGAAAAAATAATTACACAAATTGTTTTGATAGCTCGCCCTACTGGCGAGCTATTTTTTGTAAAAAACTAGCAACAATGAGCCATGGATCGATCGCAATTGATTTCATTTGCACATCTGTCGCAGCTGCATCTTGTAGCATAGAACGGATTTGAGACATACTCATGCGTGCTGCATATGGCTCTAATTTAGCTAGCACATACGGCGATGCAGCAATATCACGTGCAACGTTTTGCGTCGAGGCTCCGCCTGACGCTACGAGTGCACTGAGTTGCAAAAGCTGAGAACTCAGTAACCCAAAAACGCGAAATGGATCTTGGGAGCTCGTCACCTGCGCCAGCTGCTGCTCAAGTGCTGTCATATCACCGCGAAGCGCTGTTTCAAACAGTGCAAATACATTGTCGTCAGGCGCCGCGTCAATAACAGTCGAGATGATTGATTCATCGATGGGACCAGCAAGTGATAATTTTTCGATTGCATGATGCAGCTGCCACTGATCAACTCCAACTCGTTGCACTACGAGCGCCGACTGTTTCTCGGTCAAGCTAACACCTTTACTCGCTGCGTACTCACTCACCCATGTGACAGCTTCGCGGATATTATAGGTTGTCCACGGTGTAAATTCCTGGATGGTAGCGATTGTACGCAGTGCCTTATAGCCGCGACTGCGTTTATCAAGCGTCGGTTCAATCAATACTATCGTAGTATCATCAGATACAGTATCTATTTTGTCTGCAAGGGTATCCCAGAGTGGCTTATTCTCTGACAACTGGCGAATGATTACAAACCGTCGACTGGCAAATAAGGTCTGCCCGTTAAGAATATCAGCTAAACCTGCAGCGTCCAGATGATCGCCGTCAACTCGTTCCACATCGCCATCAAATTCCGCGATAAGCGTCGTCACAGCTTGGCTGCGCATGAAATCATTCTCGCCCGTCAATACTCGTATCATCTCGTACTATTGTACCTGACAGACAGGACAAATATGCGTACCCCGACCTGCTACACGTAGTTTCTCGATCACTACCTCTTCATGACGTGGACAGGTCAATCCTTCTCGGCGGAAGACTCGTGCGAAATCGATATAACTACCTCGCTTCCCTTCTGCATTCACATAATTTCGATCAGTAGAGCCGCCTTTTTCGATAGAAAGCGTCAATACGTATTTCAGTTCTTGAAGAAGAGTTGCAAGTTGCGCATCAGTGACATCACGTACTCTCGTCGCTGGGTGGATTTTCGCTCCCCACAACCCTTCATCGGCGTAAATATTGCCGATGCCTGCGAGTACTGTTTGATCAAGAATTGCTGCTTTTATCGTCGTGCCGTTACGGCGCCGAACGCGTTCGGTGAAGATTGTCGCAGTAAAGCTATCTTCGAGTGGTTCGGGCCCCACCTTCTTCATAAAATCTATCATTGGTATTTCTATGGTTGGATATAGTTTCATCCAGCCAAATTTACGTTGATCGTTGAAATACATATGAGACGTATCACTAAATTCGATTGTTACCCGCGTCGAACGATCTGGCAGCTCGCCAATGAGTGAATCGTTTGGATGACCCGCTCCAAAAACTTGCTGACCACGATAGACAATTTGGCCTGTCATTTTTAGATGAATCACTAAACTGTACTTACTCGATAAATCAATCATCAGAACTTTTGCACGTCGGCGCACGTCTATGATTGAAGCTCCTATCAAAAATTGGTCAACGTCGCTTGGCGCGTTGGGGAAACTTTTTTGCGTATCAAAACGAACGGATGCTACCGTTTTTGAGACAATAAGATCCAGTAAACCACGGCGCACCGTTTCTACTTCAGGAAGTTCAGGCATAGTACTAGTATACCGTTTCTATCAGCCTAAAGACTAGCGAACAAGTGCAACTCTATAACCACCCGAATCGCATGATATCAATGCACGAGGTCGGCCGAATTGATCTATGGTTAGCTGTAAGTCATTTGCTGCAGTAATAACACTCTTTAAGTTCGGATCAGTCTGTTCATGCCAGACTACAGAAGACGCTGGACTAGAGAAGGCATTCGTTGACCACCAAACACCAGCTGTAACGCCAGACAAAGCATTACGCATAATCATGACCGCATCAGCTTGTGAGCCGTTACTATAATTTTGACTTGCAGCAGGACCAGGTGCACTTCCCCAATTTATGGCGTTACCATTACCATCTTTTGAGGTATAGAGTAATTCAATTACCGGAGATGCAGATTTAGCGTCGTTAATTCGAACGGGACCATTATCACTTTGATATATTAGTCTATCGAGATTTGTCGAGTCTTGGATAAGGGATGATGCCGCATCGACAATAGAGCTGGCATACGGATTAATAGGCGGTGTGAATACTGTTGGCGCTCCAGGGATAGTCGACCACGTAACTCCATAGTCAGATGATCGCATGATAGCACCCCCGGGTGTAGTTGCATAAATCCACCCTTTTCGCCCATCAGGTCCTCCGGTTGCATTAACCCCGAGCGATCCAACAACAAATCGAACTCGAGATTGTTGATTGAAACCCGTAACTCCATTACATGCAGTCCAATCAACAACAAGATTGTTATTTAATGATGTATCAGCTGTAAATAGTCCGTTTGGTACATTTGGGAATCTTCCTACTCCTATGAAGAGGCCACCGGGCGCAATAGTTGCACCGCCACTGTTATATTGCTGGCTGCGAGAATATAGCATGACAAAATCATTAGCGTTTGCCGCTGCCCACGGACCAGATATATAATTTGCGGGTAGGAAAAAACCTGTAACCCCCACTACGCGCCCACTTCCGCCAGGTGGCTGTCCCGACGCACCACTGGACGGAAACATGTGCCAAGGGTTAGTGCCACTCGGGTCAGTATACGTTGCATACCCTAGCGAGCCACTGCTATCGGCTAGGATATTATTACCACATCCAAGCATCATCACACCGTGGTCGCGCTCACCTTGCATGGCAAAAATACCATGCGCACCAGCAACAGAAACTTGTTTTGGCATACGATTATACATGTAGTCATCAGTTGAATTTTGTCGTCGCCACCACAACACATCCCAGTCGGTATCTCCGCCATATAGTACATTTCGCACAGGATCTTTACCGATTGAGTGGCCTTGACTACCATTTATTCCAAAACTGAAAATGCGTAATTGCCCAACAGTTCCTTTCGAAGAACTTGTCGTATTGATATCTGCGCCCCAAATGCACGTACGCCCAAAGCACAAGAACCGGTCGGTATTCGGTGCAATGTTGGGTATATACATAAATGTGCCGATATCAAATGTAGCACCGTTTGGACGAAATTGAGGGTTTACTTGCAGAGCATAATGAATGTCGCCTGAATTATCACCTACCACATTCATCAAAAAGCCTGTATCAATAGCTTGCCAAGTCTTACCGCCATCTATAGTACGGTACATATGATTTGCCATTGACACGTCAGCTGCTGGAGATAAACCCGCATAGACTACCGCAGGGCCACTAGCCATCTTTTTTACACATATTCCGCCTACCAATGATGTATTAGGAAATGTACCCCCAGTCCCGTCCCCATTCCAGTCATCGCATCCAGCTGTCAGTGGCCGGTTAGCTGGATAGCGTAAAATACCATTTTCGGTACCTGCGTATACAACGGTTATTCCATCCTCAACTGTTGCTACAATACGATCAACTCGACCTGGCGTAATGCGGCTTGTATTCGTTGAATTATCAATCCTTTTTAAATTAGTAATTGATGAATAACCATCAGCTCCCCACGTAACTTTATATAGCCCAGGAAGGGTTGGCACCCCATTCCAAGTTTCTCGAACCGCAATATATGTCACTAATGGGTCTTGTGGGTCAGCAGCAATCGAAGAACAAACACAATTTGGTAATACCGATGCTCCTACTGTAGGAGCACTGAGCGCGCCATTGTCGAGTAAGGCTGTTACACCGTTCGCCGATCCGACACGAATAATTTCCGATGAGCTAACATTCACTGCGTGAATAGTATTACCTACTGCACGAGGGTGGTTGCCGGTAACGTTTCCAAATATTGACCCATTCACCATCGCTTGTTTCCAATTATGACCACCGTCTTGTGAGAGACATAATCCACCTGTGACACCGCTAGGATTAGAACCAATGCCAAACTGCATATAAAGCCGTTTATCTACGCTTGGTGAGTATGCTACACCAATGCCATGTATCTGAGTGGTCAGTCCACCGTTAGATGGCTCCCATACGTCGCCAGCTATTCCACCAATACTAGCGTCCGACACGTTCCATCCAAATACATCACCACCAGTTATTACAGCGGTCTTGTCCGTTTGCGCCGGTTTGTCCCAAGCTGTATCAGCACAGTTACTAAATCCACCCGCCCATGCAGATGATGCAACAAATGAAAAATCTAAAGAATCTAAGTTAATACCTAGTCCAACTCTTGCTGCTCTAGCTAATTTTCGAGCTGCGATACTCATTATGTTTAATTATAAGCTATAAAGTTAAGAGTGGTGTGTTTCGTATCTATGAAATATATCATTTTACTAAGGTCTACAGGTATCTAATGCACTAAGATTTCCTTGCTGAAGGGTCTGTCCGCCCCTCAATCGTATATTGGGAGCCGGATGCGCAGCGCTATAGCTAACTGTGATATCTTGCACTTGTTTAACATTATCACTTATGTCTGGAAATGAACCGTCTGTGGAACCATCAAGCGTAACATATAGCCAAATAAACTGCGTATTAGTCACGTTACCAGCACACCCTCCTGATCCACTGACTTGTATACCTGGGTTAAGTGGTCCGAAGATGCCATTTGAACCTGCTGCTCGATACATGAAATCGGCAACTGGCTGGTTCAATAGGCCATTAAACGTGAGCTGAGTTACATTACTTGCGGTACCAAGATCAATGAGCTTGCTATAGTGGCTAACTCGCGATATCACATTCAGTAGTGCATATTGAGTATTATTAGTAACACTTGTAGCGCCAGCACCACCTGTCACGTATATATATCCGTTTGCAATTACCGTTGCTGCGTTAAAGCGTTTCACCGTCCCACCGACATCCGCCGTTTGCTGCCAGCCTCCTATTCCCCCACCGCTCAAAAGTGGGGCATACTGAACATCGTTATAAAATGTTCCATTAAATCCACCTACAATATAAACATATCCATTAGAGATACTTAGGCTTAACCCAGATCGAGGACCAACAAAGTTTTGCGAGGACTTCCATGTACCGACAGTACCATCACTATTTATAGGTGCATACTGTGTATCGTTAAGATAGTTATTCGTGCCCGTTCCTATGCCGCCGAGGATGTACAAGTAGCCGCCGGAGGCAAACGCCGCACCGTTGCTTCGAGCTATCGTTATTGATGTTGTTGGAGTCCACGAGCCGAGCGTTCCGTCGCTATTAATCGGCGCAAAATACACATCAGCTAAATAACCACTGTTATTTCCGCCAAGTATATACATATAGTTATTGTAAGCAACTGCGCTTTCTTTAAAATTTGCTTTAGGCAAGTTAGTTGTTGCCGCCCAAGGTCCCAAAGTGCCATCTACGTTCATTTTGGCATATTGAACAGTGTTACGAACACCGCCACCGCCAACATTATCATACCCACCGAGCATGTATAGATACCCATTGTATGCGGTAGCTGCAAACTGAGCATTTACAAAACTTAACGACGTAGTTGATGCCCATGTGCCAACTGAGCCATCATCATTAATTTTTGCGTACTGCACATCACCATAGACTACAGTGCTATTTTTATCATTACCTCCAAAAACATACAGATAGCCATTTGCTGCAACTGCTCCATGATTAGCGCGTGCAGTAGTAAAACTAGACCCTGCTTGCCACGCTCCTGGAGCACCACTACCTCCGTTGTTAATCGCTGTATAATAAGATGTGATCGAACGTACACCTGAGGCAGTACCACCGAGGCTATAAATATACCCGTTATAGGTCGTTACGGCTTGGTTTTTTAAAGTTTCGGGTAGACTTGTATTGTATTGCCACGCTGCCATCGTGCCATTCGTGTTTAACTTTGTATACTCTACTGTATTTGTGTCAGTGGTATTAGCACTATTTGTGTTACCACCTATGGCGAACATATAGCCATTCTGATAGACAGTCGTCGAACGAGCACGCCCAGTAGCAAGGCTAGAAGTATACGCAAATGATCCTAACGATGCATTTGCGTTAATACGTGCATATTCAACCGTCGTAAGTGGTACAGAAGATCCATCAGCGCCACCAATTGCATAAATATAACCGTTTACGGCTATGAGTTGAGTGTACGTTCGGGCTGTCTGCAGAGCAGTCGTAATAACCGTCCAACTACCGAGTGTATAGTCACTGTTTATTGGAGCATATTGAATTGTTGCTGATGCTGCCCCTCCGTTACCGACCATATAAATATATCCGTTGTAGCGAGTAGCCGACTGATTGCCTATTTGATTTGGCAGTGCAGTCGTTGTCTGCCACGTGTTGAGCGTACCGTTACTATTGATGGTAGTGTACTGAACTGTGGTTTGAGCACCAGATGATGCAGCCGGATACCCACCCAAGACGTATATCACGTTATTGTACAAAACTAGTCCGAACCCTCCAGTTGCTGCAAACAATGAGGTTGTGGCTGCCCATGATCCTAGTGTCCCATCAGCGTTGATAGGAGCGTAGATCACTTTGTTATCGTAATCACCTGCCGTCTGAGTAAAGCCACCAATTTGATAAATATATCCGTTATAGGCGACACTACCAGCGTTTGTTGTTCTCCTCGGGAATGTCGAGCTTACGGTACCGGGCGGGTTAGTTGTAGTATTCCATGTCGATGTAGTGCCAGCTGGATCAATTTTAGCGTATTGTACATCACCGTAATATGTTGGAGTCGACGTCTGACCGCCCATAATGTACAAATAGCCATTGTAGGCGACGGAACCCATATCAAACCTTCCAGCTGAGAGAGATGCAGTCGCAATCCATGTCCCAAGTGAGCCATTGGCATTGATCTGGGCATACTGCGTGTCAGACCAATCATTAGTAGCCCTGTTACCTCCTGTAATATACAAGTAGCCATTGTATACCATGACACCCAGATACGCCCGACTATTGGTAAAGCTTGCTGTTGCCATCCATGAACCAGTCGAACCGTCGCTGTGATATGTGCATACTGTACATCGCTAAAGTTTGTACCTGTTGCCCTACCACCTAAAACATATAAGTAACCATTGTATGAAATAAATCCATGTCCATACCTTGTCCCTGAAAAAACATTACTTGATGTTGTCCAACTCCCAAGAGTACCGTCAGCATTTATCATTGCATACTGCAAATCCCCATACGTGGTACCGCCGCTTCCGAGGCCTCCAGAAATATAGATATAACCGTTGGATGCCACAGCACCAATACTTTGCCTAGCGATATTAAAAGTACTGGTAGATGTCCAGTTTCCACCGATGCTACCATTGTTGTTTATGCGCGCGAATAACACAGCATTGGTTGTTCCACCGACTGTGTTTCCACCAACAATATACATGTAGCTGTTGTATGCAATCAGCCCAAAACGCGAGTATGAAGCAGGTAGGTTAGTTGCATTGGTCTGCCAGATTCCTAGACTTCCATTAGTAGTATTTATTGCAGCATACTGTATATCATTAAGATTAGAACTTGAACTATCCTGTCCACCTACTACGTATAAATAGCCGTTATAAGCAATACTATTTGTAGCATATCGAGCAGTCGTAAACGTATTCGTTGCGCTTACCCAACCTGAGTTTGTACTACCTCCAGTTAAACTGCCTTGCGTAATCTGTCCAGCATTGCTGAAATCGATATTCCCCTCATCATTACCAGTACGAAAATCGGTCGAACTGGTAATGATGACACTTGGATCAACTGTGATAGGCCCAGTTTGGCCATCTAAACCACTCGCAACAACACTCAGTGTCGCACCATCAAATTGAAATTTGCTCGATCCTATGATATTTCCCGCAACGTTTTTGACTATAGGGGCTGGGAGACCAAAAACAAGGTAGTTTTTTTCAGCATTCTCTCGTGCCGTCTCAACCATCTTACGATCTTTATCACTGCCATATTGCATGTCGCCGAACAAATTTGGATCACCGGCATAAACACCAATTGCTCCGTCACTATCGGGAATTATTTTCATTGCTAATGTTTTTGGCAAATTTACCTTGTACTGAAACGTCATGGTGTCTGAAGTAACTTTTGGAACAACAATATCTTCTTTGAGTCCGTTATTCTTCAATGTATAAATTGCTTGATTGCCGCCGGAGAGCGGAAATACAATATGGCCGTCAACGTTTCGACCATTTTGAGACGTAAACTTAGGACTCATCCCAAAACTCAGACCAGAGTTGATATCGTGATAGGTGACACCCTTGCTTGCATCAGTTGGCACATCAAGCGCATATAGACTTTTATTTTTATCATCGCCAGTAGCTGAACCGACTTGTGACTTGAGTTGTGCGGCTGGATTTGTGTCAGATGATTTCACTGCGTCTTTATTGAACTGATACGTTGCCGTCTGCGCGTCATACGTTAATTGCTTTGTTAACCGAGCATCGTTCTTACCTATGAGTTTTTGCGTATCGCCACTCAAAGCGTAGGCTCGAGCAGTTAGAATTTCGTTAACCGTAGGCGCGATGGCTGCAATAATTATTACCGCAGCCACGGCACCATTTGCCAGTCTCCACCTTAGACCATAACGATTGTCGTTGCGTTGCCACCACGCTTTGATACGGTGGATTGATCGACGTTGCAATAAATAGGCCCGTGCCAGTCGTGGATGGTTCTTTAGAATACTATACAGTCTGCGACGTATCGCAGAGTCATAGTTATGAATTAATCGTTGTATTTTTGGCATCACAATATGAAACTTTGACATTCATTAATCAGATTACTCTAGCATTACACCAGTGTCGTCTACCTTTTGTACCCACACTCACCTCTCTAAAATTCGGTGTTTTGCTACCACTATACTACCTCAAGAGACGGACTCTGCGCAATGCTTGTGCTTACTGCACAAAGAATTGTTATTTCGCTGTAGCAGTACCTTCAATTGCTTTAACAATTGAGCTGTCAGCTCGTAGATTTTCAAAAAATAATACTTGGTTGTTGCGAATCATCATTTCGGCATCTGGACCATGAATTTCTGTACCTAATTTGACCAGTTGTTGCGTGGTAGGCGAAGCAGTAGCTGAAGATTCACCCTTAAGATAATACACATCACTCAAGCGGACGTACGTGCCATTATCGCCGTGTAGTTTACCGTAGTACACTTGGCCATTCGTCAAAAAAACTGCTTGGTATTGGTTCTTTTTGACGAAACTACCGATGAAGCCGAAATGCCATGCAACAAGCAATCCAATTGCTACGACCACAAAAGCGCCCGCGAGTATGCCTACGGTTCGTCTCGGGCGTGTGCTCATACGCTTTGATGCATCTTTGGGAAGTGGCTGCGTGACGCGCTGAATGCCATCAACGGATCGTGCGGGAGGATTCGGTCGTACCGGTTGTTTATTCATGCGATCACTATGCCCCTTTCTCTACTATTGTTGTCATTATAGCATCCGGATTATTTTAGAACCTACTCCGATAACTAAAGCTTATTGTGCTAGCGCGTGCTAAATTGTTTTGTCCGGCTGCAACACGCACCTTAAACGTGACAGTGTCTCCAGCTGAAACTGTACAACTTCCGAGTGCCGTCGCAACCGTCGCAGACGACCAGGTAGCGTTTGCCGTGACCGCATTGCCTGTTGAACTACACGCCGTTGCAGTCGTGTCTGTATACATCGTAGCACTGACTACTTCGCTCGCGGTTGTTGTCCCCCATCCTAAAATTGATAGATTTGCTAGACTTCCCGACGAGTAATCACTTGGTATTTGATAGCGGACATAAATATCATAATCTTGCACGGTAGCCTGAGCGTTTGACCACTCGTAATAGCCTCGAGTTATGCCATTGCCACATACCGATGCGTTGATATTGAGTCGATCTGCACCTGAACAAAAACTCGCCGTCAGTGTCCCATTATTTCCTGAACCGTCGGCTGCCAATGTTGCACCCTCATACTCGGCAGTCAAACTAATTTGTTTGGTAGACCGCGCAGTGCCCGAACTAACTATTCCAGTAGCAGATAAAATAATATTATTCGTTGCATCACCGATTTGTACACTCCCCGACGAACTAACACTAAGGAGATTTGTGCCGCTAGCATTTTGTATATTTACCACATTTGCGGTTTGACTAGTCGCACCTTTGACGAGTAGTGCACTACTGCCGGCTGATGCACTTTGGACGGCTATATTTCCACTTTGTGGTGTAGTTGTACTCTGTACGAAACCACTACTGTCGATACCATCAAGTTGATCAGCATTAAACGCATACGCGCTTGTTGCTAGTTTGCTGCGAGCCGTCATAGGACCTTCGCTGTAGCTTGCGCAGGCAGTAGTGCTGCAAGTAGCAGTAGCTGGAGACGGGAGTTCAATTTCGAAATAAAGATTTTGATTCGTAAATATACTCGGCGGCAAGCTAGTCACATCACCAAGCTGGGTTGAAAAAAGACCATTTGTTACCTGGACTCGGTTAGCAACCTCTCTTACTTCGCTCCACTGCAAAGTTCCGGCAGTTGCAGCATCGTAAATTCTAAATGTCATGTTGTAGAGGCCGTCTGACATAGCTACACCACTAGAGTTGGTTAAACGCCCCTGAAAATTCATTTTATATGGCACTGTTTGAACGGCGTGTACAGGTGTAATAAGCAGGGTAGCCACTGAAACCACAGCAAAAACAGTGGCATATGCCAGAGTCTTTATATCGGAGATGAAGCTGAAAAACGACAACTCACCCCAGGGCTTGTTGCTCACCAAAATCCTCACTATCTGTCGTTATGATACCGCTCGCAGTACGTCAGTGAAGTACTACATGAATTATACGGTCAACAGAGAATAAACACAAACGGAACGAGGTGTATGCTAAGTAACTTTAAATTAATTTTACCGGTTTAGTCTACGCATGTTTATGTGCCCTTAAATGACGTCGCAAGACAAGTAATAGTATCGCCAATGCAAAAAGAATGCATGGCAAAAGCCAAGTCCAAATACCAGTCACAACAATCACCCATTTTTTGATGACACTACTTCCCGTGCTCACGCTCAGCCGGTAGATTCCGAGCCGATTACCTTCATACACAAAGCGCACTGAGCGGCTATTACCCGCAAAGACAAGTGGAGAGATAATAGTCTGCTGACCACCAAATAGTTGCAGAGCTGTTTTCACTTCAGGATAAAAGCCAGAAGATACGTTTACAGCTGCAGTATTTTTCACTTCGTACACCGCCGTTAGTGCACTACCGTACGTTATCAACGGCACATGCAATGCGGTGATCGCAGCCTTTCGCTCACCAGGTGTGTTGTTCACAATGGTAAAAAGGGTGCCAAGCCGAATAACTTCACGAGGGACTTCGGCTGATGGTTCTTTTGCAGAAACAAACAATGCCGCAAACACGTCTCCATTTGGTAGCATTGTACCATCAAGCTGGAATGCTAAGTGGATCGCTTCACCTGGTTTCAGGGAGAATTCCTTTAGATCAGGGCGAAGCCCCGCAGAAATAGCTGGGTCATCATAAAACGCAAGATTACCTTTTGAATCTACTTGTTTAAACGCTTGCACAGATGTTTCTAGTGTCAGCATTTCGGGCGTTGGATTACTGATGTCGATATAGCCATTTTTACGTTCATTTTTCTTAAGTGTATCCGTATAGAGTAACGGCTGCATTTTCAGTGAAATAGCACCCGCTGGCATCGATATTATGCTCGCACCAACCATGCTAATTATAAAAAAACCTAAGAGGTACGTTCGGAATGTAATCATGGGGTAGTGGTCGCTGTATAGGTGATCGTATTTGTATAATTACCAGGAGCTTGAGCCGCCCCCACGTCTGCACGAATGCGCATTGATACTACGTCGTTGGCTACACCAGTTGCACCAGTTCGAGTATAAAAACTGGTGGCGGAAGTCGGAAAAGCTGCGTAGGAGTTGCCGCTATTCCACTTTGCAGGAATTGATCCGGCAACAGTCGAACCAGTCAGCGTGAACCCTATGCCCTTAGTAGTGCCTTCCGACCATGTCAATGGGCTAGCAATAGTACCACTGATAGCTGGGATAGAGTTAGCACCGCTTTGTAGGTTATGATCCTGTGTAATTGTCAATCCATAGCCGCTTGCAGTTGTCCGCACAATGGCATCCGAATCACTCGTCATCGATATATTCGGTACAACCGTGCCCAAACTCATGCCAGACGGAATGCCAGCATTCTGCGCGTTATATTCTGCGGCAACTTCTGATGCTGTCAGTGCACGGGAAAAAAGCTTGACCTGGTCGATTGCCCCATTGAATGTCCTACCAAGACCTGGAAATGAACCGATTGAAAATGATCCTGTAGAATTTTGTAACGTGCTCGGCAATGTTCCTGTAACAGTGCTGGCGGTAGCTACACCGTCTATATAGATTTTTACCATAGAAGCTTGCGGCTGAGTGCCATCATACGTCATGACAACATGACGCCATGTACCAAATGTGTTCCAGGAATTTGCGACGGTATCAACGTAGTTATTACCAGGATCTGTTTGCGAAGTGGCCAAAAACACGCGTAAGTTATTGTTGGTACCAGTTTGTAATGCCCATGAACCAGATGATGAATAGTTCCAGTGAGTCGCGATAGCAACACTACTTGACCAACCAGGTTCTTTCACCCATGCCTCAACTGTCATTGCATTTCCCGAAGGCAGGTCGGCATTGTCAGCGATACGTACGCTACCACTTACATTCATATCGACTGCAGAGCCAATCTTGCCAGGAGTGTACCAAAGTGCATCGGATTGTAACATACCATCGTGCTGGTAGGTGCTCCCATCTGCAGTAGTCGTTCCAGTATTTTCGTCCAATGGATAATAGGCTTTAAGACCAGATGGTTGCACGGTTAACTGGATAGAAGGCGCTAAGGGCTCAAGCTGGGCAACATACCCCGCACCAAGTTTATAGCTGCCGCCACTTCCATTCCCAATTATGCTTTCTCCTCCACTAGATACGAGGCCGTAGCTGGTAGAAGAGCTTTGTCCACCGAAACTATTCGTGACACTTGCATCTACTGTATAGTTGGTACTTGTATAGCGCTCAGCAGATGCAGAAAAACTAATCAGAAAAACGAGCCCAGCAGTGACTGATATGCCTTGGAGCAGTACGCTTCGCCACACTTTTATCATAAGTAGTTTTATTATAGCACTCGTGTTGATCAGTTACTGGCGAATATATCACTAGGTCGATGCGACGACCGCCAGCAGCATGAGTACTAGCGCAATATACGGCAGCCAATTGCGCAGCGGGCGAAGTTTCTTAAATATCCAGTAATTAGTGATAGTTTGCGCAAAAACAAGCACAACCGTTGCTAACAAAAATAGTAGTATCCAAAATGTTCGTAGTATCAAACTAACATATTCAGAACGGCTGCGTCCTCCGAAGACATCGATCAGCGCAAACCTCGATGCGTCACTTGGCTTTGCGTTGGCTACTGAAGGTGTTGGATTAATTCGTTTCGTGGTGTCATCTGGCGTCTGAATAACAACACCAGCTTTTCCAAACGAATTCATTTCAGCAATTGTATTACCCGAAGCAGCCGGCACGCTGGTATCAGGAACGGCGGTACTTCCCTGCAGCGCTACGGTTACAACCACACGCTTACTCACGCTGCAGGCCCCATTAATGCCTTTGACTTCGATGGTATGCGTGCCATTACTCACCTCAACAGGTGCACTAAAATAATCTTGTCCCGTTCCGATGGCAACGGTCTGGTTATACACGTCATCGAGTCGGATATCGACTTGATTAACATCATGCACACTCCCAACAATTTGTAACGGGCTTGCTACTACTTGTGTACTTTCATTTGGTGAATCGATAACAATAGTTGGCTGTGACTCTGGACCACAGATAGTCGCGTTAACAGCCGTATCAGCAGCAACATCAGGCCCACGTTGGGCTACTAGCACCATGGCCCCAAGAAGTACAAGCGCTAGCTTGAATGGTAGATCACGTTTTGCTGTTAGCATGAGACCGCTGTGACTTCTTTCGTCTTCGTCTACGCTGCGTCAAATTGTATCCTACGCCAAGAAGAACGATTAACACAAGTAAAGCCATGAGCCACAGTGGTATCATCAGAACAACATGAGTTGTACTCGATTTCTTTCCAATAAATGCGTGCTCAATAGTAACCTTGTATAACCCAAAAGAATTACTGTTCGGCCAGTCAAAATGCATATTTCGTGTTGTTCCCGGTAGCACACTAATATCACGTTGTACAAAATATTTTTGATTGCCAAACATATCGCGTACGGTCAATGTTGTCGAATCAGTAAAATCGACATTGCCTGTATTTTTTACCTGCGAGCTTGTTTTGAGTGGGACTGCTGTTTGTAAGGGCAGAGCTTGTGTACCGAGCAATTCCCCAGCAAGTTGGTTGTTGCCGTTCACTGTCATGTAGAGAATACTCCCAACACGCTTTTGCCTGATCACAGATTGCGGGTCGCCCGCTTTTGGCTGGGTTTGTGCAAATATAACACCGTAACGGCCGCCGGAACTGGCATTTTTTGGAACAGAAATAGTGTAGGGCACTTTCAACGTCTTACCAGCATCAATTTCGTAACTCGATTTATCAAATTTTACCCACGAATATACGTCGGTCTGTTTGTTGATGACATCCCAAGACGGTTCATAGTCACTGTTTTTTACAGCATACGGACGAGCGTACAATACGAACGTATACGGCACACTCCCGTCATTAATAATTGTCAGAGTATCAGTGACAACCGCTCCCGGATCAAGCGCATAATGCTTGTCCGTAGGCGAGAGCGTTATACTCTCCCCTTCTATGGCATGAGTAGTCGGTATGACGACCACTGCGAAGGCAACCGCTGCAATGAGCGCCGAACGCACAATACCTGAAATAGTCTTCATCAGATATGATTCTTGTTTACACTAATTGGTTACAGCAGTATAGGTAACGGTGTCAGTATAGGTACCGGTTGGTTTCGTCGCATCAACCTTGACCCCATACCATACGGTCGTTGTGTCACCTGTTGCAGGCGCTGCGGTAGTTTTGATTAGTTGCGGAGATCCAGTTGCTGGAATACCTGCCCACTTTGATGTGCTCGCTGTACTACTTGATTCAGCACTATACGTCGCATCGAATGCTCCTCCGGCAACGGCATATCCCCATGAGTTTGTCCCTAACGCTGTTGGGGCCGCGTAGGTTCCGGTGTGTGCTGTGATCGAATTAGCACCGCTAACAAGCGTTGTTGTTGCATCACTATCAGCAACCGTAAGATTGTACCCGTTGCTCTTATTGGTGCTCACGCTTACAGTGTCGCTTGCGCTACTCACTACTGGGCTCGCGCCAGGTGTTAGAGCAATCGCAACAGTTGAACTTGTCGTCATACTGATAGTTGAGCTGATCGTAGCATTGATGGTTGTATTAGCCGTGACGGCACTGGCTACGACGGGTGAAAGTGTGGCAGCAGCGACTGCTACAACAGCAGTCAATGCGCCTGTTCGTTGAATTAATGTCTGTTTCATGTCTATTAGGATCCCCTTTTGTTTTTATAGACTAGTTGGGATGATTTTCGCACAGGATAGTGCTTATGTCAATTCTTATTTTGTGAGTACGCTGGATAAATCATTGACAGTTTGCATCGTTCCTGTAAAATGTAAGCCTTGCATCCCTGCCTGACGAGCGCCTTCAACAAATACTTCACGATCGTCAATAAAGATGCACTCTTCACTAAGACAATCGAGTTTTGTTGCAATAGTCTCATACATAAGAGCATCCGGCTTTACCGTACCTACTTCAAATGAAAATGTCATGGCGTCAAACAATTCGATTTGCCACGGCAAGAATAACTCATCCATAAAGTTCGCTGTGACATTACTCAGTAAGCCAATCTTGTAATTGGCTTTCAAATTATCACGAATAAATTCAAATAAGGCCTCGTTACGCACATGCTGGTCAACAATTTTCTGAGTCTCATCAATCGACACATTCGCGAGAACACTTATTTTTTGTTCAAACTCACTTTGAGAAATATAACCAGAATCTGCTTGTTTATTGAGCGAAATTGCCTCTGCTTCACTATCACTCCCTACGGGTAAATATTTTTCTTTAAAGGCCAACCAACCATCAGTAGTTAAGACGCCAAAACAATCAAAAATAACCGCACGTATCATACGGTTATTGTAGCACCCTTTCTAGCAGAGTGTCGTTAAAGCTTGGTTGGAAGACCGGACTGACGAAATGGTACTAGCGTACTAAAATCAGGAATTTGACCTTGGAACAAATTGTTTAGTTGCCCGACACTAGCATCAAGCGATCCTTTTGACCCGCCACACGTTGAGGTCCATAATGACTTAATCTCCTGACCATTTGTCAACACGGCATATTCATAGACATATCCCGTTGCGCAAACGCCGCGTAAATCATTTTTGTCACCTGAGAGTTGTTTTCCCTTCATCATATTGGCTTTATCGAGGGCGAACACAAATTCTTCGTAGGCTTTTTGATTGTTGTCGTAATTTTTTGCCGCTTCAACAGACTCCACGTATCCTTTGTAAGCATTCATCGAACGCATCAGTGGTGATACTTCAATCGTATACGATTTGAATGATTCATCGGCTGTAATTGGACCCCGTACAGTTAAAGACACGCTATGTGAGCTGCCAGTCTCAAGGAGAGTGGTACGTCCTGGATCAACTACAACTGTTGAGGCTGTGTCTTTCCCTCCAAATACGGCACGACCAATAGAGACAATCGCAATAATGAGCAGTATAACTACTATTACGATGATGATAAGTGGAAATAGTTTAGGGCCTCTATTACGTTGCATGATTAATATTGTATCACAATTAATGATAAATGTCTAGAGAGAAATGGCTGGAGGAACATTGCCTAAGACTCCAGATACCATAACTCCTTTGGCTCCGTATGTGCGCGCGGTATTTATCGCTGCAGTATTGGGGCATATGTGTCCCATAACTGGTTTCCCATAACTTAATATTGAAGTCCAAGTCGCTTGATCAGCAGAATAATCCATCCCCAAAATATCCCAACGCGGTGCATAGGTAGCAATGTTAGCAGCATCCGATTGATAAAAATAGCCCCATGTTTTATAGCCTCGTGCATGACAATCAAAGTTCCATCCAGATATTTCCGTTACTCCTCCTGAAACACCGTAATACTTACCGACAAATTTTGCGGTTGAATTTGGTAAAGCATCCATCTTATTGAGCAGCTCAGCTCGATAAGAAATAGCCACTTTCGGATCAACGAATAAGACATGGGAGCTGTAATACGTTGCAATTAGCTCTTCCCACCGCATATATGGTCGGTTTGACTGCGCAGGATTATTTGTCGCAACTGTACCGAGTATAGAATAAGCTTGTATTTGAGACCACGTCATAGATGCTGCAATTAGGGACGTGCCAGACCCACCCCCGCTTCCAAGCGAAGTCCTATCAAGACTAGCATCATGTAATCCAAACCATACACCATCCGAACTTCGTGCTAAAGATATTTCTAACGCCGGATAGCCGACTAGCGCAGATTGACCATAGGCATACAGACTCATTTCCGGATAATCTGACGAGCCGCCACGGTGCGCACAATAAAAGAACGGTTGTGCGAGCATTTGCGTAACCGAACTATATCCAGGCCTAACTACTTTGTACGCTCCTGGTGCAATAAGACCGCCATTACCATCCGCTATTTTGAAATTTGCACTCACTAAACTTGTACCATTGCTTACCTTGAGGCTTAATCCGTTACTAGATACATTGCCGGTCTGAACAGGCGTGATCCCCACAATACAAGCAAGTCCATTTTCAGGATGTGGATTGGGATATGTTGTAGTTGCAGTTCCGGTTACTCCCGGAGAGATCATATCCTTTAAGGCGACAGTCTCAGAGACGTCTACAGTTAGTTCAGTGAATCTTTTAGCAAAATTACTTGTAGTAATTTGTGCATCTGTTTCAGTTGCTATGGTACGTTCGAATGAAAGAAGTAAGGCTAATGTATGCGCGACCGTAGTAGTTATCGAGGGTGCAAGTGTAGTGGTCGATGTTGCATTATTCGACCGATTTGCGAACGTTCCAATGATCCAGCTAGTGGGATCTTGTGCACCAGTACCCCAGATAAGACGTATTCGTGATGAATTACTTCCAGGATTAAGACTGAACCCATAGCTAGTTTCTCCACTTACACGTAATTTAGCCCAAACTCCTACTGCCATAGTCCCAGATCCAACCTGCGTAAATGCCCGGAGCTGCGTCCATCCAGTGGGTATCGGGTTAGCAGTGTTGGTACCATCATTGTCACTCGTAACCACGAGTATCATCCAGTTCCCATCTGCTATTGGTGTACCCATTTGATTAATGGCAGGATTAACAGCAACTGTTGAGCCAGTACCGCTACTTATAGGTGTCGTATATCCAGTTTGAGTTGGCGTAACTGTCGGGACGACGCTTCCCCCACCGGACGGGTTTAGGGAAATCAATGCAGCCGCACTTTGAGTCGAAGACCCAGCAGATTGGATAGAATGCGCTGGTACTCCGCCAGTTGGAGCAATGCCGCCCCATACATGCAGTGCCGAGCGAGAAACACCAGTATTTTCGGTGCCATTAGGCACGTAGCCATCTTGTAGGGACGTAAGTGTACCGGTATATGACGTTAATGCGTATGAGTTAGGCGAGCTAAAATTACTTGAGGCAATTTCGAGTGTATAAAAGCCCGCTGATGCCGGCATTGCAGCTACCGGCAACGTAGTACCGGCCACCGAAGTGGCGCTCCAAGCGCTACTGGCAACTACTGGATTAGTAGTATCAACACCACTAAAACACATAATAACGCCGACGCTGCGAGCCGCAGCTGCGCTACTAAATGTAAAAGTATACGATGTTGGCTCAGATGATGTTGCGATTCTTGTAAAAAAACCGGTTGTCCGGGTTGACGTATCATTAGCAATGAATGGTGCACCAACGCGGGACCAACCAGCTGCCGTCGCGTCTGTAGGAGCAGTCGAAGACTGATTATGTATAAAAGCCACAAGGAAATCGCCCGACTGAATAGAAGCTGGCATAGCGACTGTGAGCGACGTGACCGATGTGTTGACCGTAGTGACGGAACCTTGACTTCGAATTGCTACTGCCATTTGGTTATGAACACGATATAGATACTACGACAGTATTGGCTGGCAATGCTGGAGCATCAGCGTAGGTATTGTACACCATAATTTTTGCTCCAACGGCTGTTGCATCTGCTTTTGTATTGAGTGCAGTCTGTGTTGCGGTCGAAATAGGCTTATTCGCGTCGGATGTGTTGTCTACATTACTGAGACCAACCGCCGCTTTATCAAGTGTCTGAAATGTTTTATCACCACGATAATATTGAGTAGTCGTACCAGCGGTAATAAGCGGTTCTTTTGTGGCGAGAGCTGGAACAGTCGGTAAATCTGCATTGCCCGCTAAATCGCCTGCTAATTTCAGTTTACCCTTGATTGTGGGTGTAGCATCCGAAGTGCTTGCGCTTGCTACTGCACCGTCTACATAGGATTTAGTTGTTGCGTCTGTAGCATTCGAGGGCGTAGGTACAGTGACGAAACCGCTAAAAGTTGGAGAAAGTAGTGGAGCTTTGGTGTTTAAAACAGATTGTGTTGCGGTCGAAATAGGCTTATTCGCGTCGGATGTGTTGTCTACATTACTGAGACCAACCGCCGCTTTATCAAGTGTCTGAAATGTTTTATCACCACGAT
>Ga0160428_1000656_pt1 | contig 34897 bp, 30 predicted proteins | sample SolpanmetagenomM_FD_108198 | JGI IMG/M metagenome (GOLD analysis project Ga0160428, IMG submission 108198) | Solar panel surface microbial communities from Lawrence Berkeley National Laboratory, California, USA - M | ecosystem: Engineered > Built environment > Solar panel > Unclassified ... | reverse complement strand
TTGCAACGGCGAGTCAGAACGACCAGCTCCTACTGAACTCCCCCAGGGCCGGAAGGCAGCAAGGGTAGGTGGTTGAGCGGTGCGATTTTGGCTCGCTTTTTTTTGCCCTTTCCGGCCGGCCCACAGCCGCGCTTTGCTGCCCGAGTTTGGGCAGGCAGCGCGTAGCTTTGGGCCGGCTTTTTTTTGACTTGCCGTTAAAAAACGTTTGTCATGGCAAGCGCAGTGCGGCAATCGCAGCAGCATGATACCCGAGCGATTCCGTTCTGGTGCGATTATCGCGTTGCGCTCGCCACTACAAGCGATTACAGCAGCTACTACCTTACAAATGAAGTTTTTTATTGATACGGCCAACCTAGCCGAAATACAGGAAGCCGTAGACCTCGGCGTGCTCGATGGCGTGACAACCAACCCCTCGCTAATGGCCAAAGAAGGCATTCGAGGCACCGATGCCGTGATGGCCCACTACCAGGCCATTTGCGACATCGTGGACGGTGACGTGTCGGCCGAGGTAATCGCCACCGACTTTGAAGGCATTATCCGCGAGGGCGAAGCCCTGGCCGACTTGCACCCCAATATCGTGGTCAAAGTGCCCATGATTAAGGATGGTATCAAGGCTATCAAGTATTTCAGCGACAAGGGTATCCGTACCAACTGCACGCTTATTTTCTCGGCCGGGCAAGCCCTGCTGGCTGCCAAGGCGGGCGCTACCTACGTGTCGCCTTTCGTGGGCCGCCTCGACGATATCGGCGCCGATGGCCTAGGCTTGATTGCCCAGATTATCGAGATTTTTGCCAACTACGGCTACGCCACTGAAGTACTGGCCGCCAGCGTGCGCCACGTGCCGCACCTCATTCAGTGCGCCGAGCTGGGCGCCGACGTGGTCACCTGCCCGCTCAACGTTATCACTGGTCTGCTCCACCACCCGCTCACCGACAAGGGCCTGGCCACCTTTCTGGCCGACCACCGGAAGGTGAACGCCTAATAAACAGAAGGTTATTGGTTAAAAACGTCTGTCATTGCGCGGAGGAACAACGAAGCAATCTTTCCTACTAGCTAGGGCAATGCCGCAGACGATAAGGAAGGACTGCTTCGTCGTTCCTCCGTGCAATGACAGACGCTTTAACTCCTAACTAACCTAGCAAGTGTACATTATTAAAGTAAAAGGCAAGGCCAAAATTCCGGATTACATTCAGCTGCGCGACGAAAATTTCGTGCTGATTGCGTATTTCCGGGCCGACCGGCCGCTCAAAGACTTGCACCGCTATGGGCTGGAAGGCCAAGAGGTGCCGCTGGCGGCCGTTATCGCGGAGCTGGAATTTGGGAAGCTGCGCAAGCTTGAACTCTAAAACTGCCATGACCGAGCCGATAGTTGAGCTGCGCAGCGCCACCATCACCCAGGAAGAGCGGGCGGTGCTGACAAACGTGTCTTTGCAGCTGGAAAAGAGCGAGTTTGCTTACCTGGTGGGGCGCACCGGAGCGGGCAAGTCGTCGCTGCTGAAGACCCTGTATGCCGACTTGCCGCTGCTGGTGGGCACCGGCACGGTGGCGGGCTACGATCTGCCGCGCCTACCCGCCCGCAATGTGCCGTATTTGCGCCGGCGGCTGGGCATTGTATTTCAGGACTTTCAATTGCTGAGCGACCGCACGGTGGGCGAAAATCTGCTGTTTGTACTCAACGCTACCGGCTGGCGCGGCAAGGCCCGCAAGCAGCAGCGCGTGCAGGAGGTGCTGACCCAGGTGGGCCTGAGCGGCGTGGCGGGCCGGATGCCGCACCGCCTTTCGGGGGGCGAGCAGCAGCGTGTGGTAATAGCGCGAGCGCTGCTCAACGAGCCGGTTTTACTGCTGGCCGACGAGCCGACGGGCAACCTCGACCCTGAGGTGGCCGATGGCATTATGGCATTGTTTGCCGAAATCAACCACGCGGGCACGGCCATTTTGATGGCGACGCACAACTTTCAGCTGCTCGAAAAATACCCGCACCGCGTGCTCACTTGCCGTGAGGGCCAGCTGCTGGATTCAGCGCGGGCGTAGGACTGCGAATTGTTGCCTATGCCCGCTGGTCTGTCCATCCTGATTCCGGTTTTTAACCGCGATGTGCGCGTACTGGTCAGTAGCCTGCGAGCCCAGGCCCCCGACTGGCCGGGCGAGGTGAAAATTATTCTGCTGGATGATAAATCGACGGAGGAGTACCGGCAGCTAAACCAGGCGCTGGCCCACCAGCCCAGTGTGCGCTACGCCGAGCTGCCAGCCAACGTGGGCCGCGCGGCCATCCGCAACCAGCTGGCGGCTAGCGCTAAGCACATGTGGCTGCTGCTGCTGGATAATGACAGCCTGCTGCCCGATGGGCAGTTTCTGGCCCGCTATGCGCAGGCCATGCGCGAGCAGCCGGGCGCCGCGCTTTTCATTGGGGGCACCAGTTACCTCCCTACCCCCCCCGCTGACCCTAAACTTTATCTGCGCTGGCACTACGGCCGCGCCCGCGAGATGCGTCCTGCCACCGTGCGCCAGCGCGACCCCAGCGGCCAGCTCAGCATCAATAATGCGTTGGTGAAGCGTGAGTTACTAGCGCGCTACCCCCTCGATGAACGCTTGAGTGGCTACGGCCACGAGGATACCCGCTTTGGCCTGGAGCTAGCGCGGGCCGGGGTAGCCGTGCGCCACCTGGATAACCCAGTGCTGCACGATGGCCTAGAGCCTGCCGCCGTATTCCTGGCCAAAAGCCACCAGGCGGTGCGCAACCTTGCCCAAGTGCTGCGCACCGATGGCCTAGGGGCCGATACGCGGCTGGTGCAAGCGGCTACTCGCTTGCGCCGGCCCGGGCTGGCCGGGGCGGCCCGGGCCACGCTGGCCACGCTAGAGCCGGCGCTACGGCGCCACTTGCTGGCGGCTCGGCCCAGCCTGCGGGCGCTCGATGCGCTAAAGCTGCTCTGGCTGCTGCAGGAAATGGGGTAGGGGCGCCGGGGCGGCCAGTATCTTTGGCGCTGTCGATTTTTTACTTACTGCGCGTGCCCGATTTACTGCCCATTCACTTGCTCGACCTCGCCGCCGAGCACGCTACGTACCAAGCCGAACTGGATGCCGCCTGGCGCGCTACGGTGCAGCAAGCGGCCTTCATTCAGGGGCCGGCCGTGGGTGAGTTTGCCGCCGAACTGGGGGCGCATCTGGGTGGTGCGCACGTGGTGCCCTGTGCTAATGGCACCGACGCGCTGACCCTGGCGCTCCTGAGCCTGGCCCTACCCCCCGGCGCGGAGGTGATCGTGCCGGCTTTCACCTACGTGGCCACGCTGGAAGCTGCCGTGCTGCTGGGGTTGAAACCCATCTTGGTCGACGTATTGCCTGATACCTTCAATCTCGACCCGGCGGCGGTGCGGGCGGCCTTCACCCCGCGCACCGGGGCAGTGATGGCGGTGCATTTATTTGGTCAATGTGCTGATTTAGAAGAGTTAATTAAAATTTGCCGGGCAGCAGGCATGGCCTTAATTGAGGATAACGCCCAGGCGCTGGGCGCCACATTTAGCTTTGCCAACGGCGAAACGGCCTATGCAGGCACGGTGGGCGAGGTGGGTACGACCTCCTTTTTTCCCAGCAAAAATCTGGGTTGCCTCGGCGATGGCGGGGCGCTCTTCACTGGCGATGCGGCCCGCGCGGCCCTGCTGCAGCAGCTCGCCAACCACGGCCAAAGCCAGAAATACCTGCACCAGCGCATCGGCCTCAACTCGCGCCTGGACACCCTGCAAGCCGCCCTGCTGCGCGTGAAACTGCGCCACCTGCCCGCTGCCCAAGCCGCCCGCCAGGCCGTGGCCGCCCGCTACGACGCGGCGCTGACCAGCCTGCCCGGCTTGCAGATTCCGGCGCGTGACCCGCGCAGCAGCCACGTGTTTCACCAGTACACTATTACCGTAGGAGAGGGGGGTAGGCGCGATGCCTTGCAGCAACATTTGAAAGCGCATGGTGTGCCGAGCGCCGTTTATTACCCCCTGCCGGTGCACCAGCAGCCTGCCTACGCATACCTGGGCTACCGAGTGGGGCAGTTTCCGGTGGCCGAGCGGCTGTGCCAGCAGGTACTGTCGTTGCCCGTGCACCCGGGGCTGACGGCGGGGCAAGTGGCGTATGTAGCGGAGCAGGTAGGTTACTTTTTCATCTAGGTTAGATAAAAGGGCATGAAAGCCTGTTGGCTCCCCTATGTCCGTCACAATATTATTGCTGCTGGGCTGCTCCTTGCTACTATAATAAGCAGTATCACAGGTGGCTTTCTGCTACAGAATATTATAGCTGAGGACCAGGCTCTCAACCCAACCCTTAATGGTGAATCGGGCGGTTTTATCGTGCTAATAATGTGGGGCCTGGCGATCTACACCATGCCTTTTGGCTTAATGGCATTGGGTAGGGCGTTGCGACATGACAGTGCACCCATGCCTTTATGGGTTCTACTTTTAGGGTTGCTACCAACAATTTGGTTGGGGATGACTTTTTTGTGGCTTTTCTGGACCGATTTCGCGTAGCGAAGACGAGGCTAGAAGCGATTCCAAACGTTGATTAGACCTATTAGCACACTGTCTGCTGCGCCCGTCCACTTTGCCATATGTGGCGTGGGCCACATCGGTCGGCGCCACGCGGCGCTGGTGGCACGCCACGCCGGTGCGCAGCTAGTGGCGCTCGTTGATGTGCGCGCCGAGTTGCGGGCTGGCCTAGCGGCCGAGTTTCCCGGCGTACCGTTTTTTCTGTCGCTCGAAGAATACTTGCAAAGCGGGCCCGCCGCCGATGTGCTTACCGTGGCCACGCCCAACGGCCTGCACGCGCCCCAGGCCGTGGCCGGCCTGCGCGCCGGTCTGCACGTGGTTATCGAAAAACCCATTGCGCTGCGTAAAACCGACGCCGAACTGATAGTGCACACGGCCCTGCAAACCGGCCGCCTGGTTTTTGGGGTGATGCAAAACCGCTACTCGCCGCCCGCCGCCTGGCTCAAGCAAGTGTACGACGAAGGCCGGCTGGGCGAGGTATTTCTGGTGCAGCTCAACTGCTTCTGGAACCGCGACGCGCGCTACTACCAAGCCGGCGGCTGGAAGGGCACCCAGGTCCTCGACGGTGGCACGCTCTTCACACAGTTCAGCCACTTCGTGGATTTGCTGTACTGGGTGTTTGGTGATATTACCAATATCACGGCGCGTTTCCGAGATTTCACACACGCAGGCATCACCGAGTTTGAAGACAGCGGCCTTGTCACGTTTGACCTAGTGCGGGGGGGGAGCGGCACGCTCAGCTACAGCACCGCCGTGTGGGACCGCAACCTCGAAAGCTCGCTGACCGTGGTGGCCGCCCGCGGCTCGCTCAAGCTGGGCGGCCAGTACCTCGACAAAGTCGAGCACTGCCACCTGCAAGACTACGCCCTACCCCCCCTGCCGCCCACCAACCCCGCCAACGACTACGGACCCTACCAGGGCTCGGCTGCCAACCATGTGCAGGTAATCGAGAACGTGGTCGATACGGTGCAAAAGCGCAGCTTCGCCACCACCAATGCCCTCGAAGGCCTGAAAGTGGTGGAGATAATCGAGCGGATTTACGCCCTGCGCTGAGCTAGGAGCTACGGCTTAGCGCAGGGCTGGCACGGCAGTCGCAGCCACTGGTACTGGCGGGGCAGGGCGCGAAGAGGCGCGTAGGCGCTGGTGTAGTGGTTTCTCGACCCATTTATACAGCCCAATCGATAGCAGACTGTAGGCCACCAGCCGAAACAGCACATTCTCAGAAATTTCCCGCCCAAAAAAATCGTCGATAAAACCTTGGTGAATCAGGTAAAAGACGTATGAGCTTTTGCCAAGCAAGTCGAAAAGCTTGGTTTGCAAGAGCAGCCGCAGCCAGCTACGCTCCTGAATGAGCCCCCAGAGCAGCGCGGCCACTGGCAATGGCAACAGAAGATTGGTAAGGGGAATGTACCGGACGTAAAAAGCCTGTTCACTCGTGAACGGGCGGTGCTCATTTAGCGCCATTGCCAGCATGCACGCCCCGATGCCTACTACGCCCAGCCACGTAAAGCGACTGCCACCCGCCGCTTGGCGCCCAGCACTAGCGTGCCGATTGAGCCAAAAGGCTAGGGCGATGCCAATAAAAAACTCGACGCAGCGCCCAAAAAACGTGCGGCATAACATAAATACTACGTCACCCATCAAGCCATAATAGGGTAAGAACCGGGTGCATACCGCAACTAGCAAGAAACCCGTGGCCAGGAATAACAAGGGGTATAAACCAAAATTCCAGCGATTGCGCCGCAGCCCCAGCAGTAAGAAGGGCGCGCACAAGTAAAAGCTTTCCTCAATCGTTAAGGTCCACGCTGTGCCCATGCCCAGCAGCCAAAAGTCCTTGAAGTAGCCGCGGGTAAGCGTCAGGTTGAGCAGGACACTGAACACCTTGTCAAAAAGTGTGAAGCTGGGTGTCCATTCATCCCAGTCATACTGGGGGCGAACAATCATCACGGCGAAGGTGAGGACGGTCAGTAAAAAATAAACGGGATAAATGCGGGCGAACCGATTTTGCATGTACTGCCGAAACCAAGGTCCCTTTAGGGTAAGGCTGCGCCCGTAGCGATTCGTAATCAGAAAGCCGCTCAGCACGAAGAATACTGATACGCCAATGTGGCCCTGCTGTACCAGCCGTAAGGTCCATTTGCTAAATAACGGTAGCGTATCCGTTGGAGTAGTCTTGACGCAGTGGTAAAAGAATACCAAGTACGCCACCACCGCTCGAAGGCCTGTAAGAGCAGCAAAATAGCGGTTGGTAGCATGCAAATGCTTTGTAGTAGAAGGTGTAAGCATTGGCAAGGGGGTGAGGGGGTAAGGGACCTGCCAAATATAAATTAAGCTAGGCACATTGGCAACTATTGCCTTGCTCTGCTCGCGGTAGCAGGCTGGCGGGTAGCGGCCTTAGGTCCTACCTTTGCGCCGTTGGGCAGCCTCCTCAAGCCCGCTTGTTTTTTATAAAAGAGGCGCTGAGAGATAGGCTCTGCGAGGCGCTGGCACCCGAAGGAAGGTGTTCTAACTAGGCTTGACTACCGCTGGCTCAGGGCGACTACGCACCGGCCCGGCGGGTTCTTTAGGCGGGGCTACGTAACCCGCGCTTCATCACATTATGCTGAAAAAATCACTGGAGCTGCTGCGGCAGGAAGCGGCCGAGTCAGGCGCGGGCACTCTCAAGCGCACGCTCAACGGCGTGAGCCTCATCGGCTTGGGAATTGGGGTTATTATTGGGGCGGGGCTGTTTTCGCTCACTGGCCTGGCGGCGGCCAACCACGCGGGGCCGGCCGTAACGCTCTCCTTTGTGGTGGCAGCCGTGGGCTGCGCATTTTCGGCCCTGTGTTACGCCGAATTTGCGGCGCTGGTGCCGGTGGCGGGCTCGGCCTACACCTACTCCTACGCCACCATGGGCGAGCTATTTGCCTGGATAATTGGCTGGGACCTCGTGCTCGAATACTCGGTGGGCGCCGCTACGGTGGCCATTAGCTGGTCGCAGTATCTGTTGAAATTCTTGGAGAAATACGGCCTGCACCTGCCCGCCCGCTTTGTGCTGTCGCCTTTCGAAACGGCTACGCTGCACGATGGCTCGGTGGTGCACGGCTACGCCAATTTGCCGGCCATGCTGGTGGTGCTGGCCATCACGGCGGTTATTATTCGGGGCACGTCGGGCTCGGCGTGGTTCAATGCGTTGGTGGTGGCCCTCAAGGTGGCCGTGGTGCTGGTGTTCATTGCGCTGGGCTGGAAATATATCGACCCGGCCAACTACCACCCCTTCATCCCGGAGAATACTGGCAAGTTTGGCGAGTTTGGCTGGAGCGGCGTGTTGCGCGGCGCGGGCGTTATCTTCTTCGTGTTCATCGGCTTCGACATCGTGGCCACGATGGCCCAGGAAACTAAGAATCCGCAACGCAACATGCCCATCGGCATCCTGGGCTCGCTGGTGGTGTGCACCATCTTGTTTGTGCTTTTCGGCTACGTACTCACCGGTTTGGCCAACTATACCGAGTTTAAAAACAGTGCCGCGCCGGTGGCCATCGCCATCGAAAAAACGCCCTACGCTTGGCTCAGTGGTGCCATCATTCTGGCTATTCTCATCGGTTACACGTCGGTCATTCTGGTCGATTTGCTGGGGCAGTCGCGGGTGTTTTTCTCCATGTCGAAAGACGGCCTCCTACCCCCCGCTTTTTCCAAAATTCACCCGAAGTTTCGTACGCCGGTGCAGTCCAACCTGCTGCTAGGCGTGTTCATTGCTGTGTTTGCGGGCTTCGTGCCCATCAACATTGTGGGTGAAATGGTGAGCATTGGTACGTTGCTGGCCTTTGTGATGGTGTGCCTCGGCATCATCATTCTGCGCAAAACCGACCCCGATGCGCCGCGCAGTTTCCGCACGCCGTGGGTACCGCTGGTGCCCATCCTGGGCATCATTACGTGCCTAGTGATGATGGCTAGCCTGCCCTGGGAAACCTGGCTACGCCTGGCCGTGTGGCTAGCTATCGGCATGGCCATCTACTTTGGCTACGGCAAAAAGCACAGCAAATTGCGCCAGGCGACGGAAGGCAAATTAGTGGAATAAATAGCCCATTTGTCGCTTTTTAGCGAACACTTACCTCGTCAATTCTCTTGTGTAGGAAGGCCGCCCCGGTAGTTTGCCGGGGCGGCCTTTTTTACGAACGTATGACCGAGCTCCTCACCGCCCAGCAAACCGACCGCATCATCGAAATGGCCTGGGAAGACCGCACGCCTTTCGAAGCTATTCTGGCCCAATTCGGCCTGTCCGAACCGGCCGTTATCGTGCTGATGCGCCGCGAGCTAAAGCCGGCCTCTTGGCGCCGCTGGCGCGCCCGCGTGCAAGGCCGCGCCACCAAGCACCAAGCCAAGAGCACCGTCGATGACGCGCGCTTCAAGTCTGATTTGCAGCGCAGCATTACGCGCAATAAAATCTCGAAACGGGGATAGGGGTAGGGCTTTTGTTTAGCCAAATTGTATCCGTTTTGATGTGGTGCGGGGCTTGCCCCGCTCGTCGTCGAACAGTGGCGCTAGAATAAACCCAGACGCTGGGCAGGGGCAAGTCCCACATCCTACCCCCTTTTCGCGTAGTAGCAGTTAACACAAAAGAGCCGATTGGTTTAGTGAGCATTGCTCGCCAAGCCAATCGGCTCTTTTGTGCCTGTGCTTTGCTACGAGGCTACCGAATTACCAAGCGCTGCGGCTTGCTTACGAAGCCGCTCGCCTGCACTTGCAGCAGGTACACGCCGCCGGCCAGCGAAGCCGGCAGGCTGAGCGTAGCCTCGGGGCCGCCTCGCAGGGCTTGGGTTAGCACTAGGCGGCCGCTCAGGTCGGTAAGCGTTACCTGGGCAACGCTGCCAGCCGCAGCCGGCAGCCGCAGCATGACGTAGCCACTGGCTGGATTGGGGTACATGGCAAACGTAGCGGTGGCCGCCGGGGCCGTAGCCAAGGGACTGCTGGTGAGGGCCACTGAGGTCACGGCCGAGTAACGGGCTTCGCCCGTGGGGGTAGCCTGGCGCAGGCGGTAAAACGCCTGAGTGGCCTGCGGCAGCGACTGGTCTTGGTAAGTATACACGCGCGCCTGGCTGGTCAGGCCCTGGCTGGCCACGAAGCCAATTTGCTGCCACCGCGTGGTGCCCGCCGACCGCTCCACGGCGTAGCCGTAAGTGTTGGTTTCGTTGGGTAGGGTCCAGGTCAGGGCTACCTCGCTGGGCCGCTGCTGGCTGGCGGTAAAGGTGGTCAGCTGCGTCGAAAGCGGGTTGACGGCCGGCGAAAGTGACCCCAGCGTAAACGCTCCGAAGCGGCTAACCGGCTGGGCCGAAACTACTGAGCCCGCGGCCAGGCTACCATCCAGGCCGCCATTGCCGGCCGTTTCCCACTGCGTGCCCGAGTAAGTGGCTACCTGCACATCACTTGAAAACTCGTCGAGCCCGCTCTGGAATGCGTTCTCCCAAAACAAGCGCACCGTTACGGCGTCGGGTGTGCCAGCGCCGTCCAGAGTCCAGTGCTCTACTTGGCTCACCTCGCTGAGCGGGGTAGCTGCGGTGTGGGTAGGGTAGGCGGACGCCACGTATTCGGCGGTGAAGGCCGTGGTGGGGTCAGCGGGCGCCGAGATGCCCAGGCGCGCCCAGTGGCCGCCAGCGCCCAATGGAAATACGAAGGCTTGCTGCCCCACTTTGCGGAGGGGGCCATCCACGTACGAGGTGGCGCTGCCGCCCGTCGCGGTGGCCTGGTCAGCCAGCGTGAGCAGGGTAGGGGCCGTGGTGCGCACCAAGCCATTCGTGAGCGTGAGCGAACCAGTAACGGTGAGGGGCGTGCCCAGCGTCAGTACTTTGCCCGCCCCATCCAGGGTGAGGTCGCGCAGGGTGGTAGCCCCCGTGGCGCTCAAGGTCAGGCTTTTAACAATGCGGACGCTTTCGTCGTAGGCTGCGGCTTCCAGGTTGAGCGTGCCGCCCTCGGCCAGTAGGGCCAGGCCTTCGGCCAGCGGCGTTTCAGGTGCCGATTGTGGGCTGCGGGCGTCCACGTTTAGGTAGCTGAGGGGGGGTAGGGCGCCCGCGGCTGCTACGGCGTCGGGGCTGTTCAGCCACGGCGAGTAGTCGACCAGGCCCGTGGGGGCAAAGGCCGCGCTTTCGGCAAAGCTGGCGGCCGGGCCGCCCAGCGTCACTACAAGGCCACCCGTGCCGGCTGCCCCGCGCACGGCGGTGGCCGTGGTGGCACCCAGCCAGTTCAGCGAGGCGTTGATGGGATTGGTGAGATTCACCGCCCGAATGGCGACGGCGCAGCTATCGAGCCGATTGCCGCGCAGGCTGTCGCCCGCCGACACCACCAGCCCATTGCGGCTGATGTCGAAAAACGGTGTGGCGCCGGTACTATTTGCCGGGCGGTCCTGTACCTGAATGGCGTGCTGGCACTGTGCCACCACGTTGCCAAACACTTTGTTGCCCACGCCTTCCAGCACCAGGCCAAATCCGTTGACGTTGTTGCCCGAGCTAGTAGCATCGGCCAGGTAGCCCCGAATCGTGTTGTTCTGCACAAAAGCGCCCCCAGTCGTCAGGTCGCCGTTTAGGCCCCCGCCGGCGGCAATTACGTTGCGGTCGCGGTCAATAAACGCCACGCCGGCGTTGTCCTCGCTCAGGCTGGTGGGGGCACCGATGGCACGGGCAATGTAGTTGTTGCGCACCACGAAGCTGCCGGCGCCCGTGCCCAGGCCGTTGCCAGTGCAGGCCTTCAGCTCCAGGCCATTAGAGCCGTTGTTGCGAATAAAATTGCCCTCCAGCAGGGCCGCGATGGTGGTGAAGTGGCCGTCGCTGGCGCGGGCACCCGCCGCGCCCAGTACTACGAGCGCACCGCCCTGATCTTGGGCAAACTGGCAGTTGCGCACCGTGAGGCCGCTTACGCTACCGTCGTTGACATCCACACCGTTGCGGCGATTAAATTCAAATACGCCGTCTTCGATGAGGATGTCAGCCTTGTGGCCATCCACGATAAATAAGCCCCGGCCCGCCCCGTTGGTGGTGGGGTTGTCGCCCTCGGCCGAGTAGGCGGCCCGCACCCGCCGAAACGTGAGGTGCTGCACGCCCTGCCCGCTGCGCCACAAAATGCCCTGCTGCCGGTTGTGAACCGTTTCCACGTCTTCGACCACAAAGTAAGCCTGCGCCCGGCTGCCATCGGCTTGAATGCCAAAGTCATAGTGTTGCACCGTGAAACCGGCAATGGTGAGCGGCGCCCCGCTGCTACCCCCTCCCACCGCGATAAATAAGCCCGCTTCACTAGTCTGGGCAGTAGCCGGCAGCAGCCCGCCGTCGAAGATGGTGGCGCTGCCGGGGCGGGCCGTAGCTGTACCGGCTCCCTTCAGATTAATGGGTTTAGTGAGCACCACGCGCTCCGAGTAGGTGCCAGCATCGATAAAAATGGTGCGGGTATCGGCGTCGGCCAGGGCCAAGGCGTGGGCCACGGTCGCGAAAGGGGCCGCCGCCGAGCCGTCGCCCGATACGTCGCTACCCGCCTGGCTAGTGTACACGTCGCCGCTCGTAGCACCGTCGTTCACGTAGAGCGCCGCGGCCGCAGTAGCCTGCGCCGCCGCCGGCGTAGCCAGCCCATTGGCGAAGGCAAAAGGCAGCAGAAAAGAAAAAAGTGGTAGTGAATATTTCATGAATGCCAGTAAAATAATTATTCGGACGCTTGATAGTGTTGTACTATTTAATTAAAAATTTTAACGTGAGTTCTTGCCTTCGCCAGGAAATAAAATTTACTAACTAATAATGGTCAAGTGTTTATGGAGATAAATAGCCTGGATAAAGATAAAAAATGTTAGGTAAAGCGTATAGCAATTTATAAAATAAATACGTGATTACAATCGCGCTGCATTTTGCATCGTGCAGTTCTGCACAAGGAGACGAACCTGGGGCTCATGGCTTCCTAAATAGTCAAAAGCCAACGACTAAAAGGAGGTAGCCAGGCCCGCCTCAGGAGCCAGTGCCCAACCGCTCTGGTAGCTGCCAGCAGTATAGCGGCCGGCCATTGCCAGCTAAACCTATGCTAGCGCAAAAGTTGACGCGCAGGGGAGGGGTAGGGTAGTCCTCTCTACCCCGGCCCCGCTATCTGTGCCGAAGGTGTCTGGCCACCTACCACCCCAAAAAGAAAAAGTGTCGGCTATTTCTTGCTCAACCCCAGCTTTTGCACCAGTGCCGACACCTCGGGTACCCAGCCGCTTAGCAGCAGCCCGGTGCCGTAGAGCCCCGTGAGCACGCCACCGCGTAGCAGCAGCGTGAGCCAGACATTGGGGGGGGGTAGGGAGCGCCCAGGCCACGGCCGCCGCGCCGCTCGCCAGCAACAAAATGTATAAAATGCGCCTATCGAACGGCTGCCACCCAAAGCTGCGCCACACAAACCAGGTGCGCACCAGGTTGATGCCCGCCAGCGGCAGGGCATTGGAAATGGCCGCGCCCGTGAGGCCAAAGCGCGGAATCAGCAAATAATTGAGGCCGATAATGAGCGCCGACAGGCCCACGTTGAACAGCAAATCGTAGCGGTAGCGTGGGCTCGTGACCACGATAATGCCGTTGACACCCGTGATGCCGTCGGTGAGGCGACCCGCCAGCAGCAGCAGCACCGCTACCGTGCCGGCCGCGTACTCGGGCCGGTGTATGAGGCTGTAAATGAACGGCAAATTGAGCCCAATGCCCAGCGCCAGGTAGCTGCCGACCGCCGTGGTCAGGCGCGTGGTGCGCTGGTAAAAGGCCTGCATCTGGTCGGTCGCGCCGTCCTTCCAATACTCCGCAATGAGTGGGTAGGCGGTTTTATAGAGCGCCCGAAACGGCACTGCCAGCGCTGTACTGATGTTGAGCGCGATATTGTAAATGCCCGCGTCGGCAAAGCTGTGCGAGCCCAGCATCAGCGAGTCGATGGTGACGAGCAGCGTACCCGAGATATTGCCCAGCAGCGCGTAGCCGCCAAAGCGCACTAGCTCGCCCACCGGCCGCACGCGCAGCACCGCCCGCGTAGGCCGCAAGTGCAGCTCGCCAATAGCCGCTAAGTAGCCCAGCAGCAGCACCGAAATAAGGGCATAACACCCCAGATAGGCCAGCACAAACGTATCAAACGACCAGTAGCCTGCCCCGTACAGCAGCGCCGAGCCCACAATGAGCAGCCGCTGCAAAATATCGGTCAAAAACGACGAGAACGAGGTGTGAAACAGCGACTTGGTATACGCTTCGAGCAGGTTGTAGAGCAAGATGCACAGCGCCAGCCCCAGCATTACGCCATAGTGCGGCCCCAGCATCGCCGCGTCGTGGGCATACCAGCGCAGCACTAGTGGGCGGCCCAGCCACAGCGCGCCCACTACTACCACAAATACGGCCAGCGGCACGCTCAGCAGCAGCGGCAAAAACCCCGAATGCCCCGTTTCCCGGTTGCGGAAATACGGGAAATACCGCATGGTCGTGTTCGTGAAGCCTAGCGCCGACACCAGCGCGCCCATCGTGGCCAGCGACACCAGCACCGACAGCAGCCCCAGCTGCGCCGGCGCCAGTAGCCGCGGCAGCACCAGCGTCGTGTTGACGAAGCCAATGCCCAGCCCGGCGTAGGAAATAACGGTGTTGCGCAGACTTTGGCGCCGAACGATACCCAAAATTTAAGTAGAGGTAGGACTTATGAAATAGGAGCCAGGTCGGCAGATTCGGCAGTAAATACCTGCCAGATTTCGTGGCCCGTAAGAAATTCGGTGCCTTGTCGTTGCAGATGGCGCATTATTTCATGAAATTGGTGCGGACCATTCCGGGTGTTGGCCGGGTTGAAATTCTCGTTGTGCCAAAGCACCGAGGCGACGCCGCCAAATCTTTTTATTTCGGCAAAAATCGGGCGGAGCACGGGCAGAATCTCGTCGGGGGCGAGCTGCAAATACGCCGGGTGGTGCAAGGTCGTATCCATCACCGTGAGCGGAATTTCCAGAAAAGTGGCCGCGCGCCCGGTCAGGAAATCAAACGGGTAAAATGGCAGGCAGTAGCTATGGCGAAATCCCACGTGCTCGGCAAATCCCAGCGTGCTATCGTAGTTAAAGCCAGTGTTTTCTACCACCGAAACGGTTAGGCGCGGCTCCCAGCACAGGTAGTGAAAGCGAATACCCCACAGCAAGTGGTTGGCTTCCGATTCGACGTGTAGCCTTTCCGCATTGGTGGCCGTGCCGATGCTGCCGTGCATGGCTATAGGGCAGCCTTGGCGGCGCAGCGCATCGAGGCGCCGCCACAGCTTGGTGGTCATGGGGTAGTCGGCGTTGGGCGTGCCGTTGGCGGCCGGCTCATTTACGGGCAACATAAAAAACGTCGACCGGGCGCCGTAGCGCGCTGTGGCAGCGGCCACGGCTTCGAGGTTGTCCCAGGGGTCGGGCTGCGTGAGGTGCTCCCACAGCAAGTTGCTAAACAAGCCAGGCTTTTGCTGCTTTAGCGCGGCTTTGGCGGGCGCCTTCCAGCCACTGCGCATATTATCGACATCGTGCGAAATAAACGTCGCAAAATCGGCTCGTCCGGGCCCCCAGCGGCGTGGTGCCAGCGGCTGCCCACTCACGTGTTCAACGGCCGTCCGCAGCACGTCGAAGTAATAATTGACTACCGGCAGCGTCAGAAAATCATACGTTTTCTGCACGCTGGCCGCGTAGGGAAAGCGCCGGTGCTGGTCGCGCTCTGACGAAAAAAATTCCTGCCAGCCACTGAGCAGATAAAAAGCCGCCGCAATAACGTCGGCCGCTATAAACACCTTATCTTCTCGGAAAGAAAGCAACTGGTTTTCAGCCGTGTTGTCGAAGAAAAATGGCACTTGCCGGCCCTGCCACTCGCGCCAGTTAGGAGCGCGGGGGTAGGGCGCCGCTGCTCCAAAAAAATCAGCACTCAAGTCCGCTATTTCTACCTGCGGCTGGGTGCCCGCGTAGCCGATGCGCACGGCCGGCGCACTAGGATAGGCCAGCTGAAAATGCCACAGTATGTATGCCAGCCGCACTTCGGCCGTAATGGGCGACGAGTTGGTAGGTGGTAATACAGAAGAAATCATATCTGTAAAATTACGCCTCGCTCGCTGGCTCGCGCAGCCACTCGCCCAGCTGGCGCAGGGCCAGCGCGCGGCTGTGGCCCTCGTCGGGCGTGCCCAGGCTGGCGTTGTAGTAGGCCGCCCGGCGGTAGAGGTCGAGCGGCTTGTGCTGGGCCAGGCGGCGCAGGGCGGCCGCCAGCTCAGCGTGCGAATGAGCCCACTCGCTGAGGCCGTGGGCCGCGTAGCCGTAGTAGTCGGCCAGGGTAGGGGTAGGCGAAAAGCGGTAGTACAGGCTGGCCACGTTGAGCAGCGTGGCTTCGAGGTGGGTGCTGGTGTCGGCGGCCACCAGCGCATCATGGGTTTGCAAAAACTCGAACACGTTTTCCTGCTGCGGATTGCTCCACTGCAAGGGGGGTAGGGCCGCGCGCAGCGCCGCGAAATCGCGCCGGTCGCCGGGGTGCGGGCGCAGCGTGAAGGCCAGCTCAGGCAGCTCGCGCAGCAGGTATGCCAGCGTGTCGGCCACAGCAGACAACTCATCGAGCAGGTTGCAGGCCACGGCCACGCGGCGCACCCGCGGCGCCGTGTTGCGCTGGCCCAAGAACGTGTCGGCCTTGGGCATGCCTACTAGCTCGACGCGCCCGCGCACGGGGCCGCACTGGCGGTATTTGTCCAGCGCATCTTGGCCTTCGAGCAGGCTAAGGTTGAAGCTCAGGGGCGGAAAATTGGTGCTCACGCTAGCGTGCTGCACGTAGGCGGTGGGCACGCCCTCGGCGCGGCAGGCCAGCAGCAGGGCGCGGGCATCGTCGTTGTGGTCGTTGGCAAACACCACGGCCCGCGGCCGGTAGTGGCGCAGCGCCCGCCGGTACACCTCGTAGTAGCCCACGGCGTAGAAAATGAGGTCAAAAAACCGCGTGGCCCGGGCGCCCACCAGCCGCCGCAAGCCGAGCAGCGCCGCCGGGTACTGCCCATAATACAGAATTTTGCGGCGTAGCGACAGCCGGTTTACTACCCCCCCGTAGCGGCCAAGGTTTTTGCCCTGGCCGGCCACTAGCACCGCATCGGGCCGGGCCTCCGCAATGAAGCGCAGCGCCTCGTAATTATTGGCGCTCACCACGTAAAGCCACGTAGCACCCACCAGCTGGCCAGAATTTTTGATGGGCTGGAACAAATGCCCCACCAGCCGCAAGCCCGCATAGCCCGCTACCCGAGCTAAGCGCCGCAGTGGGCTGGCCGGCGAAATACTGGCCAGCACCGACGCAGGCATTCCGGCAAATAAGTCGGTAAAGCGCAGCTGCAGAATGTCGCGCAGGCGCGTGGCTACTGCGCGGCTCACGGCTGCGGCGCGGCCTCGCCCAGCAGGGCATCCCAGGTGAGGGGGGTGCCGGGGGCCAGGGCGCGGGTGGCGCGGCGGCCCAGCACCACGTCCCAGTGGCGGGGCAGCAGGCCGTCACCGGGCCGGATAATACGCAGGTTATCAGGCGTAAGCAGTTCGCCCTCGGCAATGGGCTGGGCCACGTAGATGCTACGCTTAAAGATGCGGCTTTTCTCCTCGCTGGCTTGCACGCACAGCTGCACCGTGCCCAGGGCCTGGTGGGCGCGGGTGGTTTCGTCCACCAGCAGCTTCAGTTCCTCGGGCTCCAGCGAAAAGGCCGAATCCACGCCGCCGTCGGCGCGGCGCAGGGTAAAGTGCTTTTCGATGACGCAGGCGCCCAGCGCCACGGCGGCCACGCTGGCCCCTACCCCCATGGTGTGGTCCGAAAGTCCTACGGGGCAGCCGAAGGTTTCGGCCAGCACCGGAATGGTGCGCAGGTTGGTGGTGGCCGGCGAGGCGGGGTAGGTGCTGGTGCACTTGAGCAGCACCAGCTCGCGGCAGCCGGCCTGGCGCAGCACCCGCACCGCCTCGTCGATTTCGCTGAGCGTGGCGGCGCCGGTGCTCACAATTACGGGCTTGCTGGTGGCAGCCACCCGGCGCAGCAGCGGCCAGTGGGCGTTCTCGAAGGACGCTATTTTGTAGGCCGGCACGTCGAGGCTTTCCAGAAAATCGACCGCCGACTCATCAAACGGCGAGCTGAAAGCCAGCAGCCCGTGCTGCCGCGCGCGCTCAAATATGGCCGCGTGCCATTCCCAGGGGGTATAAGCCTCTTTATAAAGCTGATACAGACTCTTGCCTTCCCACAAAGACTGCCCATCTTCGCGAATCACGAAGCCGGTATCCATGCTGATGGTGTCGGCAGTATAAGTCTGTAGCTTGAGGGCGTGCACGCCGGCGGCGGCGGCGGCATCCACGAGGGCCAGTGCCCGGTCGAGGCTTTGGTTGTGGTTGCCCGACATCTCGGCGATGATAAACGGCAGGTGTGCGGGCCCCACCGGGCGGCCGCCAATCGTAATTTCCATGGTAAACAAACCTAGCTAGGCCGCCAGAGCGGCTATCCACACGAAGGTAAGACCGCCCGCCGGCCCCGCCTCGGCCGCCTGCGCATAACCCGCCCGCCGAAAGGCCCGCACCGAGGCTTCGTTGGTGGCTTTCACCTCGCCAATAATCCGCCCTACCTCCGGAAATTGCGCCAGCACTGCCCGCGTGCCGGCTAGCAGCAGCGGCGCGGCCCAGCCGCGGCCGCGGCACGCGGGCGCCAGCGAGTAGCTGAGAGTAGCTGTTAGTTTGCCTTGGTTATCAGTGTTAATAACGAAACGAATAAGGCCGGCTGGCGCACTAGTGATGGCTTCTTCGGCCAGCAGTAGTAGGTAGCGCTCGGGGTGGGCGAGCTGGTTGGTTAGCCAGGTCTCGTGCTGGGCCAGTGGCACGGGAGTAGGGTCAAAGGACTGGCGGCGGGTGTCGGGGTCGTTGGTCCAGGCCAGCAGTTGGGCCGAATCGGTAGCTTGCATAGGGCGCAGGCGCAGCGGCGCAGCCGGCAGGCGCAGCGCCGCAAACTCCTGGCGCAGTCGCTGCGGCGCCAGCCCATCGAAGTGCTGGCGCTGGGCCTGCCGCAACTGGGCGGCTAGGCGCGGCGCCTCGCTGGCCGTGAGTACGTTGGGCGCGGTAGGGTAGGGTAGGGCCAGGCCCGCGCCCCGAAGAAAATAGTCAAGATCGTGCTGGTTGTCGGCCGTGGGCAGGGTCAGCAGCAAGCCCCCACCTGCCGCGCAATACTCGTAGCTAATAGTGCTGGGCGAGAGCACCGCCGCCCCGCAGCGGCGCATGAGGGTGGCCAGCGCGGCGGCGGGCAGCGCCCGGTGCAGCGTGAGGCGGTCGGAGTGGCTAGCCGCCCAGGTGCGCAATTCTTCCCAGGCCCCGTAGGCGCTGCCCACCACGGCGTGCACGTGCGCCACGGCCAGCAGGGCCAACAGCGCCGCCGCCGTGGCGCGCGTGAGCTGGCGCGGGTCGGCACCGCCCAGGCACAGTAGCACAGTAGCCGGACTGGCGGCTGGCTGGTTATCAGCCGGCGAAAAATCGGCTCGTAGCGGGGCGTAGGCCGGGCCGCTCGCCAGGCGCGCACCCGGCGTGCGCAGGTCGTAGGCGGTGGGCCCTACCCCCCCCGCCGGGTTCAGAATAAGGTCGGCAGCAAACGGAAAGCTGTGCAAATCATCGAGGCACACGAGGCGCGCCACCAGCGGCCGCACGGCTGTTTGGTACGCATAATCGAAGCCGTAGCCGTCGAGCACCAGCACGTCGGTGGGCTGTAGGTGGGGCGGTAGGGTGGTGGTAGGCTCCTGAGCGGTGGGGCCCGCGGGCAGCGTCACCAGCGCCACACCGGCCGCGTGGAGCAACTCCGCGAGCGCCGCATCGGGCGCTTGCAGCAGAAAAATGATTTCGGCAAAATCGGCCCGCAGTATTTCGGCCAGCGCCAGCAGCCGCATCACGTGGCCCAAGCCAATCTGGCTGTTGCCGTCGGCTCGCAGCACAAGGCGCAGCGCGTTTTTTTCTTGTTCCCCCATGCTGCAAAGAAACGCGGGCCTACGCCCGCACCTGCTCGTTGGCCGCGTTTACGGTGGCTAGCCAGGGGTAGCGGGCCAGCAGCGCGGGCAGCCCGGCCGGGTCGGTGAGCGAAAAGTCAGGCCCCAACTCGGTGAAAAGCAAACTCAGCAGCGCGTAGTCGCTGGGGTAGTCGATGGTGAGGCGCAGGGCGGCCACGGCGGGTGGCACGGCCAGCGCCAGGGTTTCGAGCCGAAACAGCTCGGGGTGGCGGCGCAGGTAGGGCGTCACGTGCTCGCGCTCGTCGGGCTGGCGGGCTTCGGCGTAGGCGCGGCGCAGCGCGGCGGCGCTAATTACTTCGATATTAGTGCCCAGTGGCAGGCCGGTAGTGTGCGTGTAGTCGGCCTCGGTGGCAAGGTGGTGCGCCACGGCCGCATCGATAAAAGCCGGGTCGATGGCTGGGTTGTCGGCCGTGAGCCGCACGACTACCTCAGCGGGTTCGGCCTGGGCCAGCGCGCCCGCAAAGCGGCCCAGCACGTCATCCTCCGCACCCCGAAACACGCCTACCCCTAGCCGGGTGGCCAAGATTGCCAGCTCCGCATCCGGCGCTGCGGTGGTGGTGGCCAGCAGCACGGCGTGCACCGCCCTGGCCCGCCGCGCCCGCGCCACCACGTGGCCCAGCAGCGTCTGATTTTCATGCGTCGCGGAGAGGGGTAGGGGCAGCCGCGACTTGCCCGGCAGTCGCGACGAGCCCAGCCGGGCCTGAATGAGCGCGAGGACGCGCGGATTTTGGGGTAACATGTTGGTTAGCGAATAGTCCAGCCGCCGTCCACGACCAGGTTGTGGCCCGTTACGAAGTTTGAGGCGGCCGAGCTGAGGAACACAAACGCGCCGGCCAAATCCTGCGGTTCGCCCACCCGGCCTAGCGGAATGCGCCGCTGCAATTCGCCCTCAAAACCAACGTTTTGCCGCACAGCATCCGACGGAAACGCGCCCGGCGACACGCTATTCACCTGCACATTTGCCGGCCCCAAGTACGAAGCAAAGTACTTGGTCAGCTGAATCATCGCCGCCTTGCCTGCGCCGTAGTGCGGCGGGTTCAGAAACTGCGGGGCGTCGGTATAAGCCCCAAAATCGGGCGCCACCACGCCATACATCGAGGCCACATTGATGATTTTGCCGCCGCCGGCCTGTCGAAAATAAGGCAGCACCTCGCGCAGGCAGCGATAGGCCGTGCCCACCGAGCCATCGAGGCCCAGGGCAAAGTCGGCGTCGGGCAGCGCGTCGGGCTGCTGACCGCGGCTGTAATAGGCATTGTTGATGAGCACACTGGGTGCGCCGTAGAGGTCAAAGCTCTGGTGAAAAGCGGCTTGCACCGACGCCGTTTCGGCCACGTCGCAGAAGATAAAATGCAGGTTAGCCGGGCTTTCCCCGAAGGCTTTGGTGAAAGAAGCGGCGCTACGGCCCAGCACCACCACCCGCGCGCCATGGGCCAGCAAGCCCGCCGCAATGGCGCGGCCTAGGTGCCCATAACCGCCCGTGAGCAGCACGGTTTGCCCCGTGAGGTCAAACATCGTTTGGTAGAAAGGATCGGTCAGGGGCGCGGCGGCCATGCGTAGGGAAGGATAAAAGTGTCGGTGAGTTCGGCTAGCTCGGTCAGGGCTGGTCGTAGGCTTGCGGCGGCGCCTACGTAAGCTGCGGCCGCCAGATTTTCGTGCAGGTTTTCGACGGAATCAACGCCAATTACGGCTCGCGCCACGCCCGGCGCGTAGGCCGCAAACAGCAGCAGCGCCGCGGGCAGCGGTATTACAGCCTCGGCAGCCAGCGCCCGCAGCTGCGTAATCTTGGGTGCCAAAGGGCGAAAAAAGGGGGGTAGGGCCGTGGGATCGCGTAGCAGCAGGCCCTGCAAAAACGCCGACCGCACGTGCACCTCCACGCCACGCGCCGCCAACCGGGGCAGCACCTTCGCAAAGCGCTGGTCGAGTACATTATACGGCACCTGCACTATATCCAGGTCCCAGCCTTCGGCCAGCAGCCACTCGGCCTCGTGCGGGTGGTAGAGCGACACGCCAATGCGCGCCACCTGCCCCGCCGCCCGCGCCGCTTCCAGCGCCTGCCAGGCTGCCGGCTCAGCCTGCAAGGGCCCGAAGGCATGAAACAGCACGCCGTAGAGCTGCTCCCGCCGCAGCCGGGCCAACGACTCGGCCCAGTACTGCGCTACCAGCGCCGGCGGCCCCGCGCCGACTTTGGTAATGATCTCAAAGCCAGAATTATCTCTAAGTAGTTCGCCCAAGCGCGCCTCGCTGTTGCCGTAGGCAGCGGCGGTGTCGAGCAGCGTGAGTCCAGCGGCGCGGGCGGCGGCCAGCACCTCGGCTACGGCAGTAGGGGTAGGCTGGCCGGCTTCGTTATTGATGCCATAGGCTAAGCCAAACTGCGCAGTGCCCAGCGCTAGTCGTTGCGCAAAAGCCCGCGTTTGGGCAGGGGTAGGGGCACTGCTCACGCGGGGTTGTGGGCCAAAAATTCGTGCACGCAGTCAACGACGTAGGCCTGTTCCTCGTCAGTGAGAGTGGGGTAGAGTGGCAGGCTGAGGCAGCGGGCATAATAGGCCTCGGCGTGCGGGAAATCACCAAATTTCCAGCCCAGGTTTTCGTAGTACGGCATGCGGTGCACGGGCACGTAGTGCACCTGCGCCAGGATGTTCTTGGTGCGCAAAAACTCGTACAAACCGCGCCGGTTGGCCACCTGAATTACGTATAAATGGTAGGCGTGGCCCGGACGGCCGGGCGCCAGCACCGTCACGCCGGGCGTGGCTGCGAAGGCCGCATCGTACTGCGCGGCCAGCGCACGGCGACGCACTAGGCCAGCTTCGGCGCGGCTCAACTGGCTGATGCCCAAGGCGCATAAGATGTCTGAGATGCGGTAGTTGTAGCCCAGCTCCTGCATCTCCATGTACCAGCCGCCCTCGTCCTGGCGCAGTAGGCCGCCGGCTTCGCGCTCGATGCCGTGGGAGCGCAAGCGGCGCAGCCGGTGGTACAGGGCCTCGTCGTTGGTAGTGACCATGCCGCCCTCGCCGGTAGCAATGTGCTTGACGGGGTGAAAGCTAAAAATAGCCAGCTCGGCTAGCTGCCCGTTACCGCACAAGCGTGACTCGCCCGCTTTATCCACAAAAAAGCCGCCTGGTGCGTGGCATGCGTCTTCAATAATCCAAAGGCCAAACTCGTCGGCTAGCGTCCGTGCGGCTTCCATATCCATGGCCAGCCCGGCAAAATCTACCGGAATCAGGCCTGCGAAATGCCCTTTTGGTTGGCCTTCGAGTAGCTCCCTAACCTTTTGTAAATCAATGAGCCCGGTGACAGGGTCAATGTCAGCAAAATGCACCTCGCCGCCGCAGTAGCGTACGCAGTTGGCCGAGGCCGCAAACGTGATGGGGGTAGTGATAACGCGCTGGCCCGGCTGCACATTCAGCGCCAGCGCGCACAAGTGCAGCGCGGCCGTGCCGTTGCTCACGGCCACGGCAAACTTTGCACCCACGTAAGTCGCAAATTTCTCCTCAAACTCGGTTACCCGCGGGCCTTGGGTCAGAAAATCGGAACGGAGCGTGGCCACCACGGCAGCCACGTCGTCGTCGGTGATGTGCTGGCGGCCGTAGGGCAGGAGGGGGGTAGGAGAAGTTGGCATGCAGGAAGGAAAACTATTTCTAGTTTCGGGACAAAGGTAAGCAGCTGGTATTTTCTGTCTTTCCAACAGCGAGCTACTTAGGTTGGGTGGTGGCATGCGAAAAGGTCGTCAAGCAAGGATGTTCTGCTGACCTTTCAGCTCCTGAAAAGAGCATGATAATTTTCTGGTTCGGTTGAGTTATCATGAAATAGGCGCGGTCGTTGCGGAATAGCTTTGCTCAAAAACGACAAAGTACCTATGCGAATAATTGCCCTGCTACTAGTACTATTGACGGGCCATTTTAAGCTAATGGCCCAGAAAGAGGATAGCAACTGGCATTTTGGCCTGCAGGCGTCTGTTTCGTTCGCCACTGGGGTACCGGTGGTGCAGCCCACGGCGATGCGGACCTACGAAGCGGCGGCTTCTATCTCCGATGCCGCCGGGCAGCTCCTGTTTTATAGCAATGGCGAAAAAGTGTGGAACAGAAACCACGCCCTGATGCCCAATGGCGGAGCCATCAGCGCCACGGGTTTTTCTTCGACCCAAGGCGTCCTGATTGTACCGCACCCCGCTGACCCCACCCTGTTCTATGTGTTTCTGACCGATGACATGGAGAACCAGCTTGCGCAGGGTCTGCGCTATACCTTGGTAGATATGAAGCTGGCCAATGGCTTGGGCGACGTGACTGGGGCATCAACCCGGCTCCCTACCCCTACGCTGACCAGCAAAGTCGCGGAAAAACTAACTGCGGTGCGCCATGCCAACGGGCGCGATTACTGGATAGTCGTGCACGGCTGGGAGAACAATTCCTTTTTCACTTTTCTGCTCACTGCTAATGGGTTGGTTGACAATCCCGTCGTGAGCAACGTTGGCCCGGTGCTCGATGGTACGAGTGGGCAGACGGCTTATAGTAATGCGGCGGGCCACCTACGGGCCTCGCCCGATGGCCGGCACCTTGCGATGGCCGCTTTGTACCGCGATGTGGGCTTGTATGATTTTGACCCGGCTACTGGGCAGGTGGCTCATTACGTGGCGCTGGCGCTACCGGCCACAAATCAGCCACTGCGCTACGGGGTGGAGTTTTCAGCCGATAATTCCCGGCTGTATGCAGTAGTAGCATCACCCAATCAAGACTTTTCGATTGTGCAAGCCGATATGCAAGCGGGCTCGGAAGCGGCAATTGCCAGCTCTTGCCGGGTCATAGGCACCGGAAATACGGGCATGGGAGGACTGCTACGCGCCCCAACTGGTAAAATCTACCTAGCAGGCTATACCTCGCTTCATGCCATCAACGCACCCAATACCTTAGGTATGGCCTGCGATTTTCAGTTGAATGCGCTGTTGCTCAATGGCGCCGCTACTATCTACAACCTGCCTAACCAATTTAGTCCCCACCACAGTACTAACGCGGTGCAGTTTGCGGCGCCGGCCGTATGCGTGGGTGCGCCTACTAGCTTCACTGCCCAGCTTACCTTGTCGAGCGCGCCCCTTACCACTACCTGGAGCTTTGGTGATGTGGCTACTGGGGCGGCCAACACTGCAACTGGGCTCACGGCCACGCACACGTACAGCGCTCCTGGCACATACACGGCTACGCTCACCACAACTATTGCCGGGTTTGTGGGCGCTATTGTGAGCAGTCAGGAAGTGGTAGTGAACTCCCTACCCACTGTTTCGCTCGGCGCCCCGGTGCAGCAAACCTGCGCCGGCCAGCCTCTTACCCTGGCGGCTAGTCCGCAGGAGGGGGGTAGCACCTACCGCTGGCAGGATGGGTCCACGGCATCGACCCTCACCACGCAGCTGGCGGGTACCTATACCGTGGAGGTCACCTCGCCCAGTGGCTGCCGGGCGCGCGCCGAGGCAGTGGTGCAGGTGCTCGACTGCTCCGTAGTTATTCCTAATATTATTACCCCCAACCAAGACTATCAGAACCAAGCCTTTGTCCTTAAAGGACTTAATGCTTCCGATTGGGCTCTTCGCCTTTATAACCGCTGGGGCCGCGAAATCTACGTGCAGGCCCGCTATGATAACACCTGGGCCGGCCAAGGCCAGCCCGACGGCGTGTATTACTACCTGCTCATCAACTCCAGCACCGGCCAGAAATACACCGGCTGGGTAGAAGTACGCCGCTAGCGCCTACCCCTCAAAATTGGGGTCAACATGCAGCCGGATTTCCTCCCGAATCTGCTCGGCGCTCAGCCACTCGGTGTTGTTGGCCGAGTCGTAGTGGAAGTTTTCGGGCACGCGCTGGCCACCAAAGTGCCGGATAAAATCCTCCTCCTTCCAGCCTGGCGAAGTGGTGGGCATGATAACGTAGTAGCGGTCGAGCTCCACGGTGCTCAGCGCGTCGGTCTGGGTTATCATTTCCTCGTGTAGCTTCTCGCCGGGCCGAATGCCCACGATGCGTTGCTCGCAGTCGGGCCCGATGGCGCGGGCCACTTCCGTGATTTTGTACGACGGGATTTTGGGCACGAAAATCTCGCCGCCCCAGGCGTGCTCCAGCGCATACAGCACCAAGTCTACCCCCTCTTCGAGCGAGATGTTGAAGCGCGTCATATCAGGGTGCGTGATGGGCAGCATGCCCGTGTGCCGCTGCTGCATAAAGAACGGCACTACCGATCCGCGCGAGCCAATAACGTTGCCGTAGCGCACCACCGACAGGCGTAAGTCGCGGCCGCCCTTCATGTTATTGGCCGCTACGAAGAGCTTATCCGAGCACAGCTTGGTGGCGCCGTAGAGGTTGATAGGCGCAGCGGCCTTGTCGGTGCTTAGTGCTACTACGTCTTTTACGCCGCAGTCGAGCGCGGCATTTATCACGTTTTCGGCCCCGAAGATGTTGGTTTTGATGCACTCCATCGGATTATACTCGGCAGCGGGCACCTGCTTGAGGGCCGCGGCGTGCACGATAATGTCCACGCCTTCGCAGGCGCGCTGCAAGCGCTGCGGGTCGCGCACATCGCCGATAAAAAACCGTATGGCCGGGTACTGGCTGTGCGGAAACTCCTGGCTCATCTCGTACTGCTTCAGCTCATCGCGCGAAAACACAATCAGCCGCCGCACGCCGGGGTAGAGCTTAAAAATGGTGCGTACAAACTGCTTACCAAACGAGCCGGTGCCACCGGTGATAAGCAAAGACTTGCCGTTGAGGTCGAGGGCCATGAAACTACTGCCAGATGAAACCACAAAAATACGCGCCACCGCGTTGGCGCGGCTCTACCCCCGCTGGGCGCGCCCGGCCAGCACCAACTCGGCCAGGCGCGCCGCCTGCGCCTGCCGCGAGTAGCGCGCCACCAGGGGGGTAGGGGCCAAGTCGAGGTTGGGGCTGCCGAGCCATCGCGCTACCAGTGCATCTAACGTGCGACGCATCAGCGCGTAGTCGTCGTAGGGTAGGGCCTGGCCGGCCCCGGCTTCGCGCAAAATAGTGTCGGCATCGGAGCCAGCCGGACCCACGCACAGCACCGGTTTGCGGGACGCCAAATACTCAAAAACCTTCCCCGGTAAAATACCCTTGTTCAGCGCTACATCGGGGATGGCCATCAGCAGCACGCTGCTTTGCAGCAGAAAATCGACTGACTCCTGGTGCGGCACAAAGGGTAGAAACTCGGTGGCGGCGGTGAGGCCCGCGGCGGCCACCTGGGCGCGCACGCCCGCATCTACCTGCCCCACAAAGCGTAGGCGCAGCGGCACGTGCGGGTGAGCCGCCGCGCAGTCGGCCGCCGCCCGCAGCAGGGTGTCGATGCGGTAGCCCGCCGTGATGGTACCCGTGTGCGTAATAAGCAGGCAATCGGTAGGGGGTAGGGAAGCTGCTTGAAAATCAGCCTCATCGTAGCCATTGGGCAGCACCACGATTTTGCCCTTGGCCAGGTCGGGCAGCTTGCGCCGAAAGAGCCGCTCGGTTTCGGGAGAGGTCACCAGCACGGCGTCGGCGGCGCGCAGCACCTGGCTTTCGTAGCGCGCATCGAGCCAGGCCGCGGCGGGCGTGCGGTGCAGGTCCTTCGTATAATAAATATCCGTCCAGGGGTCGCGCAGGTCGGCCAGCCAGCGCAGGCCGTGCCGCCGTTGCAGCTCCAGGCCAATGAGCTGGGTCGAGTGCGGCGGCGACGACGTTAGCACCGCATCAAACTGTTCGCCCTGAGCCAGTAGCTTTTCCACCGCGGCCAGTGCATAGGCATTCCAGCCCCGGCGCGGGTCCGGAATAAACAGGTTGCCCCGCACAAAGCGCATGGCTTTTTGGGTGAATGTGGGCGGCCCTTCGTTGGCGAAGCCGCCGTGGGGCACGGCCCTACCCGTCAGTTTTTGATACGAGCCAAGCGGCTCACGCGTGGCCGTGCGCAGCACGCGCACACTCGGCGGCACCTCGCGCAGCAGGCTTTCGTCGCGCACCGGGTAGGTGGCCTGGTCGGCGTCTACGGTTACCACGGTGGGCTCTACGCCCAGCCCCGGCAGGTATTTCACCCATTTTAGGCAGCGCTGCACGCCGGCCCCGCCCGACGGCGGCCAGTAATACGTGATAATGAGCAGGCGGAGGGGGGTAGGGTGGGGCACAAGTGGGAAAAAGAAGGACGCCGGCAAAGCTACGTGAAGGCCACAACTGCGCCAGTTGTAACTTTGGAAATTCAAAAAGGCTGGTTAGTGTTTGTCCAGTTAGGATTTCGTTTGAACCTACGAAGTCCGCATAATCTGCAAAACCTGCGATTTATATGTTCGATAATCTCTCCTCCAAGCTCGATAAAGCCATTAAGACCCTCAAGGGTCAGGGCTCCATCTCCGAGATAAACGTGGCCGCCACTGTCAAGGAAATTCGCCGGGCGCTGGTCGATGCTGACGTTAACTATAAGGTTGCCAAAGAAGTAACCGATAAGATTAAGGACGAGGCCATGGGCCGCGACGTGCTCACGGCCATCTCGCCGGGCCAGCTCATGGTCAAAATCGTGTACGATGAGCTGACGCTGCTCATGGGCGGCGAGAAGCAGGATATCGTCATCAAAGGCGACCCGGCCGTGGTGCTGCTTTCGGGCCTGCAGGGCTCGGGTAAAACGACCTTTGCCGGCAAGCTGGCGAGCTTCATTAAGAAGCAGAACCGCAACGTGTTGCTGGTAGCCTGCGACGTGTACCGCCCCGCCGCTATCGACCAGCTCAAGGTGCTAGGCGAGCAAATTGGCGTGGAAGTCTATTCGGAGCCGGACAACAAGAACCCGGTCGAGATTTCGCAGAACGCCATTGCCTACGCCAAAAAGAATAATAAGAAGGTAGTCATCGTGGATACCGCCGGCCGCCTGGCCGTGGACGAGCAGATGATGCGCGAAATCGAAGCTGTCAAAAAGGCCATCAACCCCAGCGAAACGCTGTTTGTGGTGGACTCGATGACCGGCCAAGATGCCGTGAACACGGCCAAAACCTTCAACGACCGCCTCGATTTTGATGGGGTAGTGCTCACTAAGCTCGACGGCGACAGCCGCGGCGGTGCGGCCCTCAGCATTCGCGCAGTAGTCGAGAAGCCCATCAAGTTTATCTCGACGGGCGAGAAAATGGAGGCTTTGGACCTCTTCTACCCCGACCGCATGGCCCAGCGCATCTTGGGCATGGGCGACGTGATTTCGCTCGTAGAGCGGGCACAGCAGCAGTTCGACGAGGACGAGGCCAAGCGCATCAACGCCAAGATTCGCAAAAACCAGTTCGACTTCAACGACTTCCTCGGCCAGCTCGAGCAAATCAAGAAGATGGGCAACCTGAAAGACTTGGTAGGCATGATTCCGGGCGCGGCCAAGATGATGAAGGACGTCGAAATCGACGACGACGCTTTCAAGCCGGTAGAAAGCATCATTAAGAGCATGACCAAGCAGGAGCGCGCGCAGCCCGACCTCATCAACGGCTCTCGTCGCCGCAGCTTGGCCGCTGGCTCTGGTACCGACATTCAGCAGGTCAATGCCCTGATGAAGCAGTTTGAAGACATGCGCAAAATGATGCGCCAGATGAACAAGATGAGCCAGACCAAGGGCGGCATGGCCCAAATGGCCAAGATGATGGGCGGCATGAAAGGCGGCATCCCTGGCATGGGCCGCCGGTAGTCCCTACCCCCCTCTTAAGCGAAAGAAAAACCCCGGCTGCACGCGCAGCCGGGGTTTTTCTTTACTTGGTAATGAGCAGGCGCGGAATGTCTTTTTCCCGCAAATCGACATCAACTGGCAGCGCCTGTTTCGTGAATTCATCGAAGCAGATGGTGCTGCGCCCCTTGAATTTCATTTGTGGGTCATTAATAATGATGACGTGCGGAAACGTGCCGTATTCCTTGTCCTCGCGCATCAGAGTTTGCTGGCCGCCGAGGCTGGGGTCGTTCAACACGTTGGCATACACCAGCTGGCCCTGCGGTGCCTGTTTGAAATAGAGCACCGAGCTTTCGATGTGGCCATTGCAGGGCTCGGAACAAGCACTTACTCCTTGGGCGATAACCCAAAAGGCCAGTAGCTTTTTCAGGGCAGACGTTTTTGCGAGCATAGTAAGCTGCGAATGCTCTCGCACACGCCATTATTCTGCGTAAAACTGAGGACTTCTTTACGCGGCTGCCTCTAGTATTTCAGAGGCGGCTGACGCAGTAGCTATGGCTACACCGCCGAAAAATCGAACGACTCCAGAAACTTCGTCGTGAAATTACCGGCCTGAAAATCCTCACTATCCATAAGCGCCAGGTGGAAAGGAATGGTCGTTTTTACGCCTTCCACCACAAATTCACTCAGCGCGCGCTTCATCTTAACGATGCACTCCTCGCGGGTTTGGGCCACGGTGATGAGCTTAGCAATCATCGAGTCGTAGTTGGGCGGAATCTGATAGCCGGCATACACGTGGGTATCGACGCGCACGCCGTGTCCGCCGGGGATGTGCAGCGTGGTGATGCGGCCCGGCGCCGGGCGGAAGCCGTTGCGCGGGTCTTCGGCGTTGATGCGGCACTACATAGCGTGCATCTTCGGGAAGTAGTTTTTGCCCGAAATCGGGATGCCTGCTGCTACCTTAATCTGCTCTTTAATAAGGTCGTAGTTTACGATTTCTTCCGTTACCGGGTGCTCGACCTGGATGCGGGTGTTCATTTCCATGAAATAAAAATCACGGTTGGCATCGACCAAAAACTCGATGGTGCCTACCCCCTCGTAGCCGATGGCCGAAGCGCCAGCAATGGCCGCCGCGCCCATGCGCTCGCGCAGGTCGTCGGTCATGAAGGGCGAGGGCGCTTCCTCCACCAGCTTCTGGTGGCGGCGCTGAATGGAGCAGTCGCGCTCGGAGAGGTGGCACACGTGGCCAAACTGGTCGCCCACCAACTGGATTTCGATGTGGCGCGGCTCGACTACAAACTTCTCCAGGTACATGCCATCGTTGCCGAAGGCAGCCTTCGACTCTGTGCGCGCGTCGTCCCAGGCTTTCTGAAACTCCTCGTCCGAATTAATAATGCGCATGCCGCGACCGCCGCCGCCAGCCGTGGCCTTAATGATGACGGGATACTTGATTTCGTTGGCAATTTTCTTGCCCTGCTCTACCGATTCGAGCAGGCCTACCGAACCGGGCACCACAGGCACGCCCGCCTTAATCATGGTGGCTTTGGCAGTGGCTTTGTCGCCCATCTGGTTTATCATTTCGGGCGTGGCCCCGATAAACTTGATGCCGTTTTCTTGGCAGATGCGCGAAAACTCGGCATTCTCACTCAAGAAACCATAGCCCGGATGAATGGCATCGGCGTTGGTAATCTCAGCCGCCGCAATGAGGGTAGGGATGTTCAGGTAGCTCTGGCTGCTGGCGGGTGGCCCGATGCACACGGCTTCGTCGGCAAAGCGCACGTGCAGGCTTTCCTTATCAGCAGTCGAATACACGGCCACCGTTTTGATGCCCATCTCGCGGCAGGTACGAATAACGCGCAGGGCAATTTCGCCCCGGTTGGCAATCAGAATTTTATTGAACATAGCCAGGGATGGCGGAAGCTATAGAGAGAAAATAAAAAGCAAAAGAACGTCATACCGAGCTTGTCGAAGCATCGCTATCGCGCCGTTTGTACGAATTCAACGAAGCGGTAGCGATGCTTCGACAAGCTCAGCATGACGTTCTCTATGAAGCCAATGTAAAAAGGCTACTCAACTAGGAATAGCGACTGGTCGTACTCCACGGGGGTAGCGTTTTCGACCAGCACCTTCACGATGCGGCCCGTCTGCTCGGCCTCAATCTCATTGAAAAGCTTCATGGCCTCAATGATGCAGATAACCTGGCCTTTTTCTACCATGTCGCCTACCTGCACAAAGGCGGGTGAGTCGGGCCCGCTGCTGCGGTAGAAAGTGCCAATCATGGGCGACTTGAGCGGTGTGTAGCTGGCTGTGCTAGTGGGCTCGGCTGCTGTGGGGGGGGTAGGGGCCGGGGCCGCCGACGCAATGGTGGGGGCCACCGCAGTCGGGGCAGCGGTTGGGCTGGGCGCCGCGCCCACGCTCACAATCTGCTTGGTGTTGGGCTCGCGCTGCACCGAGATTTTAAACTCTTCGGTTTCAATATTGACTTTATTGAGGCCCGACTTGGCGATAAAGTCGAGCAGTTCCTGGAGTTCTTTGGCTTTCATGGCAGCGTCTTTTTTGGGCGGGGTTTTGGAGGATTCTTTCGACATCTTATTAAGCTGTTAGCTATTACTTGCTAGCTGTTAGCCCATTACAGGCCGAAGGCTAGCAGCTAATAGCTGGTAGCTAACAGCTTAATTTTACTTGACGCGCTCTACGTAAGAGTAATCGCTGGTCTTGATGCGGATTTTGGTATCCGTATCTACAAACAGCGGCACCTGAATGCGGGCACCGGTTTCGACGGTGGCCGCCTTCAGGGTATTGGTGGCGGTGTCGCCGCGTAGGCCGGGCTCGGTGTAGGTTACTACGAGGTCCACCGTGGTGGGCAGTTCGGCGGTGAGCGGCTGCTCGGTTTCGGCGTGAACGAGGATGGTTACAGCCTGACCTTCCTTCATGAGGTCGGCAAACGGCACCATGGCCTCGGGCAACACAATCTGCTCAAACGAATCGTTGTCCATGAACGTGTAGCCGTAGTCGTCCTTGAACAGGTACTGGTGCGGGCGCTGCTCTACGCGGGCCGTTTCAATCTTGACACCGGCATTGAACGTATTGTCCAGCACGCGGCCGGTCTTGATGTTGCGCATTTTGGTGCGCACAAACGCGGGTCCTTTGCCCGGTTTTACGTGCTGAAACTCGGTAATCACGTGCAGGTCGTTGTTGTACATCAACACGAGCCCGTTGCGGAAGTCGGCGGTGGTTGCCATTATATAGTAAGCTGTTAGCTGCTAGCTATTAGCTGGTAGCTTTTGTGGTAAAAAAACGTTGTGATTCGGGGTTGGAGGAACGAAGCCAACAGCTCAATTACGAGTTGTATGCCCATTTTACGTGGATGGCGCCCCAGGTGAAGCCGCCGCCGAAGGCCGCAAAAATGAGGTTGTCGCCCTTGTGCAGCTGCTTTTCGTAATCCCAGAGGCAGAGCGGGATGGTGCCGTTGGTGGTATTGCCATAGCGCTGAATGTTGAGCATCACTTTTTCAGGCCCTACCCCCATGCGGTGGGCCGTAGCGTCGATAATGCGCTTGTTGGCCTGGTGGGGCACCAGCCAGGCAATATCGTCGTGGCTGAGGTGCTGGCGAGCCATTACTTGCGCAGCCACGTCGGCCATGCTCTTAACAGCAAACTTGAAAACAGTAGCGCCCTCCTGGAAGATGTAGTGCTCCTTATTGGTCACGGTTTCGAGGGTAGGCGGGCGGCGGCTGCCCCCTGCCTTCTGGTTCAGGTACTGCTCGCCGCTGCCGTCGGAGCACAGCACCTGGTCGAGGATGCCGTAGCCTTCGGTGCTGGGCTCCAGCATCACCGCCCCAGAGCCATCGCCAAACAGGATGCAGTTGGCGCGGTCGGTGTAGTCGACAATGGCCGACATCTTGTCGGCGCCCACTACCACCACTTTCTTATACATGCCACCCTGAATGAACTGAGCACCTGTAGCCAGCGCATATAGAAAGCCCGAGCAGGCCGCGTTCATATCGTAGCTAAAAGCCTTGGTAATGCCTGCCCCCGCCGAAATGATGTTGGCCGTGGCCGGAAACAACATATCGGGCGTCACGGTGGCGCAGATGAGCAGGTCTACTTCTTCAGGTCGCGTATTGGTTTTTTCGAGCAGCTGCTTCACCGCCTTAATGCCCATGACCGAGCTGCCCTGGTCCTTGCCCTTCAGAATACGGCGTTCTTTAATGCCGGTGCGCGAGGTAATCCATTCGTCAGTGGTGTCGACCAGTTGCTCGAGCTCCTGGTTGGTGAGCACGTAGTCGGGCACGTAGCCTCCGACTCCGGTGATGGCGGCAGTAATCTTCATGAGCGCAAAGGTGCGGCCCAAACGCAATTGGCTGGTTGAAAGCCAGCTAGTTGCGAGTTAGGATTTGAAAGTGTCTTTGATTTGGTCCACGATGCCAGACTGGGCCATTTGATAGCCTTGCATCATCATATTACAAATGGCCAGCGGCGTGCTTACGCCGTGGCCAATTAGGGCATTGTCGTTGATGCCCAAGATGGGCGAGCCGCCAATGGTTTCGTAGTTTACTTTCTCAAAAAAATCGTCGTTCAGGTTGCGGGCAACCATGATATCGTACATCGATTCGGCCATCTTAAGCATCACGTTGCCGACGTAGCCGTCGCACACAATGACATCGGCCTTGTCGTTAAACAAATCCCTACCCTCAATATTACCGATGAAATGTACGTGCGGATTCACTTTGAAGAGCTGGTGAGCCGCCTGCGTCGAAACATTGCCTTTGCCTTCTTCTTCGCCTAGGCTCATGAGCCCTACCTTGGGCCGGGCAATACCCAGCACGTACTGCGCGTAGAGCGAGCCTAGCTCGCCAAACTGCTCCAGCATCTCTGGCTTGCAGTCGGCATTGGCGCCGGCATCGACGAGGATACCGTAGCCACCGGCCAGCTTAGGCACGAAGTTGGCGATGGCCGGGCGCAACACGCCGGGCACAGCCTTCACCGTAAACATAGCGCCCACGAGCATAGCACCCGTGTTGCCAGCCGAGCAAAATGCATCAACTTCCCCGCTGTGCAGTAGGCGGTAGCCCACAGCAATGCTGCTATCCGGCTTTTGCTGGAATGCTTTGGCGGGGTGCTCGCCCATTTCAATAACCTGGGAGGCATGTACTACTTCGAGGGCAGTAGCGCTGGGGCCGTATTGGTGCAAAAGCGGGCGTATGTCGGTTTCGGAGCCGATAAGCACCACCTGCGCTCTGCCGGCCAGGCGCTGAGCCGCTAGCACGGCACCGGCCACGGCGGCCTGGGGAGCAAAGTCGCCGCCCATAGCGTCGAGGGCAATTTTCATGAACGCGGAAAAAGTATAGAACTAACCATAGAGCGTAAAAGCACGAAACCAAACCGGGCCGGACTGCCAATCTCAAAAGAGCAGTCCGGCCCGATGGTACCGCGAAATAACAACGCTTTCGGCTATTCTTCGTCCGAGTCCGTATCGCCGGCTGTTGCCGGAGCCGCTACCGAAGTATAATTTTTGACGGCCAGCTGGCCATTGTGGTACAAGTCACCATCCACTACGTAGGCCTTGTGGCGCAGGTGCAGCTCGCCCGTGTTAGGGCAGATGGTCACGGCCTTAGGGGTGAGTTTGTAGTGGCTACGGCGTTTGTCACGGGTGGCGGTGGAGGTCCGGCGCTTAGGATGTGCCATGGTATCAAAAGAAATTTAAGAGGGTTGAACTAGGAATGATGAATTAGAGCCAGGGTCCTAATTCAGGTTTTTGAG